>Ga0209331_1000074_pt1 | contig 30991 bp, 27 predicted proteins | sample JacPinW_OM3H0_M3_FD_187971 | JGI IMG/M metagenome (GOLD analysis project Ga0209331, IMG submission 187971) | Forest soil microbial communities from Algoma, Ontario, Canada - Jack Pine, Ontario site 1_JW_OM3H0_M3 (SPAdes) (version 2) | ecosystem: Environmental > Terrestrial > Soil > Boreal...
CGTGCCCCAATCGACCGCGACGTATTCAGCTTGGTTCATTTCAAGTCTGTCCTGACATGCAGTATCCGCGGCTCCGTAGCAGCCATTAGTACATACTATTTTCTGATCGACCATTCGTCCCGCTAGGTCCCGGGCAATCTCCTTGATCGTCTTCCCCTAAAGTTCTCGCGCCGAATCCGCGCTATCGTCTCCACGACCAGCATCCGCCACCACCTGCTTCCCTCGAAAGCAGGCAGCCCAACCTATAGGGGGTCAATTCTGGAAACCGATCCCCAGCTTAGGGTGAGGCTGAGCAGAACCCTGAGGAATGGCTAACCGCGATCAGTGAGGAGACGGTTGATCGAAAGCAGCCATCTCCCTCCTAGCCTAGGCCTCCGTCGACCTGGAAGCACTGGCGCGTAATGCGTTGGCTCTCGTCGGACGCCAAAAACAGCGCCAGGCGTGCGATGTCGTCGGGCGTCACCGCATCGGGAATAGCCTGACGCGCGCGAAATTCAGCGATCTTCTGCTCGTCCGGGAACCACAGCCGACGCTGGCGCTCGGTGATCACCATGCCAGGCGCGATGGCGTTGACGCGAATGCGGTCGGGTCCGACCAGCCGAGCCAGGGAGTTGGTGAAGCCGACAATCGCCGCCTTCGCCGCGGCGTAGGCCGGCAGCGCCGGTGCGCCGCGCATCCATGCGATGGATGACATGTTGATGATCGAACCGCCGCCGCGCGCCTGCATCTGCGGCACCACCGCCTGTGCGGCGAAGAAGACGTGCTTGAGGTTGACGCCGATCATCCAGTCGAATTCAGCCGGCGTCACCTCGGAAAGCACCTGGCGCTGGTCGTTGGCGGCGTTGTTGACCAACACCGCGGCGTCGCCGAGTGTGGCGCGGACCCGCACCATCGCGGCGCGCAGGGCGGCGATGTCCAGCAAGTCGCAAGGCACGAAAAGTGGAGCTCTTTCGCACTCGCTTGCCAACTCCCGCACCAACGCTTCACCGGCATCGGCATCGATGTCGAGGAAGGCGACACGGGCCTGCTGGGCCGCGAACGCCCGCACGAACGCGGCGCCGATGCCACTGGCACCGCCGGTGATCAACACGACACGGCCCGGGAGGCCGGCATAGCTGGTTTGGGTCATGCGATCAGCCGCTCCGTCACCGGGTCGAACAGGCAAATGCGGCGCGTGTCAAGCGCGAAGGAGGCGAGCGCGCCCGGCGCAGGCCGGATGTCCGGCGTGATGCGCGCCAGCACCGGCTCACCACCGAGTCGCAGCAACACAATCGTCTCCGCGCCGGTGGGCTCGATCATCTCAACCGGCGCATTGATGACGATGGGCGCGCCAGATGCGCCCGAAAACCCGCGGCTCCCCTCGGCAATACATTCCGGCCTGATCCCAAGCACCACTTCGCTGCCGCGAAAAGCTGCGGCCGCATCATATCCCTGCAGGCGAAGGCGGACCTCGTCCGGCCGCCCCGCGCCGATGACGACCACCGGCCCGCCATCCTCCACCCCCAGCCGCGCCGGCATCGTGTTCATGGGCGGCGAGCCCATGAAACGTGCAACGAACAGATTGGCCGGATAGCGATACACCGTATCCGGATCGGCGAATTGCTGCACCGCTCCCTGATGCATGACAGCGATCCGCGTCGCCATCGTCATCGCCTCGATCTGGTCGTGGGTGACATAGACGATGGTCGCGCCGATGCGCTGATGCAGCCGCTTGATCTCCATCCGCATCTCGACGCGCAGTTTTGCGTCAAGATTGGAAAGCGGTTCGTCGAACAGAAACAGCAAGGGATCACGCACCAGGGCCCGGCCCATCGCCACGCGCTGACGCTGGCCGCCGGAAAGCTGCGACGGCCGGCGGTCGAGCAACGGCTCGATCTGCAGCAGCCGGGCCACATTCGCCACGGCCGCTTCCTGCTGCGCCCTGGGGACATGGCGGCATTCCATTCCGAACGTGATGTTCTGACGCACCGTCATCGACGGATAGAGCGCATAGGACTGGAACACCATGGCGATGTCGCGGTCCTTCGGCGGGACGTTGTTGACGACCCGTCCACCGATTTCCACGATCCCCGCACTCGGGCGATCCAGCCCGGCAACGATGTTGAGCAGCGTGGATTTGCCGCAGCCGGACGGTCCAACCAGCACGGTGAATTCACCGCTTTCGATGTCGAGATCGATCCCCTTCAACACCTCAAGATTGGCGTACCGCTTCGACAGGGCGCGAATGCTCAACGCTGCCATGACAACCCCATCACTTCACGGCCCCTGCAGTGAGGCCTCTCAGGAAATACCGTCCGCCGAACAGATACACCAGCAGCGTCGGCAATGCCGCGATCAACACTGCGGCGCTCTGCTCGCCGTATATCGGTTCGCTGGTGATTGCCGCGCTGAGCGCGATCAAGGCGGCGGTGACCGGCTGCTGCCCGCCAGAGGTAAAGGTGACGCCATAGAGGAACTCATTCCAGATCCCGGTAAACTGGAAGATCACGGTCACGATCAGGATCGGCGGCGAGAGCGGCAATATGATCCGCCAGAAAATCCGGAAGAAGCCGGCCCCGTCGATTCGCGCTGCTTTCAGCAGGTCCTGGGGAATACCGACATAGTAGTTACGGCAGAACAGCGTCGTGAAACTCATGCCCTGGACGGTGTGGATCAGGATCAGGCCGGCGATGGTGTTCATCAGCGAGAGTTCGCGCAGCACGACCACCCAGGGGATTAGCTTCATCTGTTCGGGCAGGAAGATGCCAAGCGTCACGAGACCAAATACGAACTGATCGCCGCGAAAGCGCCAGAGCGAGATCGAATAGCCGGCGAGAGCGCCCAAAAGAGTGGAGATGATGGTGGCCGGGATCGCCAAAGTCAGGGAATTGAGCATGTAGGGCTCGATGCCCCAGCAATGCTCGGCCATGCAGAAGCGGTTCCATGCCTGGCCGTAGTTGGCGAAGATCAGATGGCTCGGCCAGCCGATCAGCGAGGTGGCGGCGATCTCCCGGCTGGAGCGCAACGAGTTCACGACCACGATACCCAGCGGCACCAGGAACAGCAGCGCCAGGATGATCAGCGCGGCATAGACGATCACGCGCGTCCACTTCATGCCCGTGCCTGCCGTTGCCGCTGCCAACGCACATAGAGTCCGTAAGGCGCCATCACCACCACCAGCGACAGCAGCATCAGCACCGCGGCCGCCGAGCCGCGTCCCAGTTCGCTGCGCTGGAACATGAAGTCATAGACGACGAGGGTCGGCAGCATGGTGGAAATGCCCGGTCCACCGCCGGTCAGCGCCCGAACCAGGTCGAACGACGTGATCGCGGACCGCAACAGGATCACGAACACGGTGATAAAAATCGGCCAGATGGTCGGCAGCAACACGCGCCGATACATCCGCCACGGTCCCGCACCATCGATCTGCGCGGCCTTGACCAGGTCCGCGTCCACCGATCGCAACCCTGCGAGGAACAGCGCCATGGCAAAGCCGGCGCCCTGCCAGACGCCGGCGAAGATCAACGTGTAAATGGCCTTGTCCGACTGCACCAGCCAGTCAAACCGGAAATCCTGCCAGCCCAGATTCTGCACCACCCTTTGCAGGCCAAGCCCGGGGTTGAGCAGCCAGCTCCACACCGTGCCCGTCACCACGAAGGAGACCGCCAGGGGATAGAGAAAGATCGTGCGCAGCACGTTTTCACCGCGCACGCGTTGATCGAGCAGGATGGCCAGCAACAAGCCCAGCGCCATCGTCAGCAGCACGAAGCCGAAGCCGAAGATGACCAGGTTGACATAGGCGATCTGAAAGTTCGCCGTTCGCGTCACCGCCCAATAATTGCGCAGACCGACCCAAGTATAGTCCGGCATCAAGGACGAGGCCGTGAAAGACACCCAGGTCGTCCACGCTGTGAACAGCACGACGTGTCCGGCCGAGACCGATAACGGCAGCCAGATCGCAAGCTCGGTCAGGACGCCGACGAAGCGGCGGCGCCAAACCCCCTGCTCTCTCCCCGCATCCTGCTTGGCCGCGACCAGAGTTAGACCCGTTCGCATCGACCCGGCCCTACTGCGCGCCCTCTACCGCCGCGACCAACCGCTTCTGTCCTTCGACGGCGGGAATGGCGCTGTTGTGCACGTATTCGGTCAGCACGTCGATCATCGCCGCGGTCATGCCGTTCGGCTGGGCCATATTGTGCCCGAGACTGAGAACCACACGATCCTTGGCAATGGCGTCACGCAAATTCTGCGCCGAGTTACGCTGCCCATCGGTAAAACCCTCAGCCGCCAGATTGACATCCGTACGTGCCGGAATAGAGCCCGTGATCTTCGAGTACATCTCCTGCGTCGACGGCTCCATGACGATCTCGGCAAACAGTTTCTGCCCGGCGTCGAGATCGGCCCCCTTCGGCTTCCAGAAGATGAAGCAATCGGCGTTGAGGTCGAAGCAAGGCGGACCGCTCTCCTGCGGAGCGGGGCCGCTGCTGAAATCCGCAGCGGTGGCGCCGGCCTTGAACAAATTGCCTTGCGCCCAGCCGCCCATCAGCACCATGCCCATGTCGCCCTTGACGAAGGCCGGCAGATTCACGGCCCATGGCTGCGCCGCGATGTTCGGATTCATCCAGTTGGCGAGCTTGCGCAGCTGTTCGAAGGCCGCCAGGACTTCCTTGCCCTGCAATGCATCGGTATCGAGCTGCATGATCGCGCGGCGATAGACCTCGGGACTGATGCCGGCGAGCGCAATCTCGAATTTCATGCCGTCATCGTAGCGGATGCCGCCATTGGCTACCGGAATCATGCCGGCCGCCTTCATCTTTTCTGCCGTATCATTGAATTCCGCCCAGGAGGTCGGCGCCTTGGTGACCCCGGCGCGCTGCATGCCCTTGGTGGACATAAACAGCGTGTTGATCCGATAGACCTGCAGCGGCAACGCGATCCAATGGCCGGCCGGCTGGCAACTCTTGGCAAGCTCCGCCGGCACGCGATCGGCAAAGCCGGCCGTCTTGACCCACGGGCTGATATCGACGGTCGGCGCGATCTTCGACCATGCGGCAATCTCGGGCCCCTTGAGCTGCGAGATCGCGGGCGGATCGCCGGCCATGATTTGCGCCCTTAGCTTGTTCATCATTTCCGTGGTGAAGCCGGGTACGGGATTATGCTGCCAGACTCCGCCGCGTTCCTCGAACAATTTGCCAAGGGCAGAGATCGCAGCGCCGTCACTGCCGGCAGACCACTGCGAGATGGCGGTTATTCGCGGCTTTGCCTCGCTCTGGGCTCGAGCAAACGCCGGCAGTGCGAGCGCGGCGGCGGATCCGACGAGCAAACGACGCCTTGTTGTGATTGGCATAGTATGTTCCTCCCGGTTTCAGAATTCGGCGCGTTGGCCGCGTCGCTCCCTCTTAAGAAAGTGATGGATTTCCGTGTGTCGCAAAGATTCTGGAATCATGCGGCGCAACCGCCAACCGGCCGGCGCGCGAGCCGCCAGCCCGCGGCGTGATCGCTTGCGTGTTACGGCTCAGAGTATTCCCCCCGGACGTAGCTTATTGCTTGTTGGCGTCCATCGTTACCAATCATTCAAATCTGTCAAGATCAATCCTGGCTCCGGCCTGCGGCTGACAACCAGACATGAAGGTCCGTCGAGACTATCCCGCGCGCGAGAGCTAAAGCCGACGAAATACTGCGCTCGGCCACGCAGTGCGCATCGAACCAGGTCTATGCGCTTGTCATTTTTGGCCGTAGACTTCTTGCAACCACCGATTCTCAGCCAAGGATCGATCGGTACAGGCCCAAATATCGATCGGCCATGAGATCTACCGTGAAGCGTGCAGATACCGCCGCACGGCACGCGGCGCGATCGATTTCGCCGATACGATTGATCGCATCTACCGCCGCATCGAGGCCGTCGACCAGGAAGCCGGTTACGCCATCCTCGATCAGCTCGGGCATCGATCCGCGGTTGCAGGCAATCACTGGCGTTCCGCAGGCGAGCGCTTCCACCACCGACAGGCCAAACGGCTCATCGAAATTGATGAGGTGGAGCAGCGCGCGCGCGGAGCCGAGAGTCCTTGCGCGCGCAGCGCCGCCGACCGGGCCAAGGTAGACGACGGACCGGCCGTCGAGTGCGGGCGCGACCTGCTCGTTGTGATAATTCTGGTCCTGGACGATGCCGGCCATGATCAATTTCCGTCTGGATCGATGGGCTGCCGTGATCGCTTCAGCAGCCCCCTTGTCCGGATGAATGCGGCCGAAGAAAAGCAGATCTTCGCTGCCATGCGGGTCGAAGGGAAAGTCCTGCAGCGGAATGCCATGGTGGATCGTTGCGGCATAGCGCAGGTCCGGATGGCGGTCGGCCTGGCTGATCGCGACATAGTGGACGCGATTTTCGTATTGCTTGAAGGCGGGCAGAATGCGCTCTGACGAGAAACCGTGGATCGTTGTCACCATCGGGGTCCCGACCAGCCGCGAGAAGGCGAGCGGTACGAAATCGGCCTGGTTGTGAATAAGATCGAACTCACCGGCCTGTTCAAAGACATGGGCGACGTGGAGCATCTCCCACACTTTGGCGTCGATCGCGGGGTCCTCGGAATAGGGCGCCGGGCAAATGCCATCGAGCCTGGCCGCGGTCCTGCTATCCTTTGTGGCGAACAGGGTGACATCAACACCGCGCGCCACCAACGCCTCGGTCAAGAGACTCGTGACCTGCTCCCAGGGACCGTAATGGCGCGGCGGTGTACGCCAGGAGATCGGCGCCAGCATGGCGATACGCAAGCAACCCTCCTTCCCTGCTTGGTGCTATCCGGCCCTAAGCACTACAGCTTCATTCGACCGTAGCAGGATGGCCCCGCCTTCAACCAGCGTCGCATCGTCGACAGTGGACAACAGCAACCGACTCCCACGCGCCCAATCCGGCAACTGCAGTCGGTGCGGCCTCCCCCCGAAGTTGAGCGCCACAATCAGCCGCTCCGCGTCGTGTCGGCGCTCGTAAGCAAGTATCTCGCCTTCCCCACTCAACAGTACGAAATCACCGGTCGACAACGCCAAGCAATTCCGCCTGAGCGCAATTAGCCGACGATAAAGTGTCAAGATTGATTGAGAATCTTCCGTCATGCTCGCCACGTTGCGCGTGGGCCAGTCGGCATTGAGCGGCAGCCACGGCTTAACCGTGGTGAAACCGGCATTTTCGCTCTCATCCCATGGCATCGGCGTGCGCACGGGGTCGCGGCCCAACGCCAAACCGGGCTCGCGCAACTCGCGCGGGTCCCGGACCTGGGATGGTTCGATCCCGACATCACTCAAACCGAGTTCGTCGCCATAGTAGAGCGTGGGTGTGCCGCGGAGCGTCAGCAACAGCACCGCTGCGACGCGGGCCTGGGCCTGACCGCGCTTGGCGGCAACGCGCGGCCGGTCATGGTTGCCGAGCACCCAGTTTGGCCAGCCACCGGAGGGTAGCGCCGCCTCATAGTTGGCGATCAATGCCGCAAGGGAGCGCGCCCCCCACGGCGTATCAATGAGCTGGAAATTGAACGGCAGGTGCACCTCTGGGCGCGTATCACCATAATATTGCATGAGCCGATCGACTGGCAGATAGACCTCACCAATCAGGACTCGCTCGCTCCGTCCCCCGGCGCCATAGCTGTCGGCGATTTCACGCATATCGGCGGCGATCCGGTGCACCTCGGGCTGGTCTGTCGAATGAAGTTGAAGCAGGCGGTGCATTTCGCCCATTTCGGACCGATAGGCCGGGTTGGGTGGATTGTCCGGGAAGTCTGCCGCCTTGAGCATGTGCCACAGCACGTCGATACGGAAACCATCGACGCCGCGGTCGAACCAAAAACGCATCACATCGTACATCGCCGCTTGCACGGCTGGATGACGCCAGTTGAGGTCTGGCTGCTCCTTCAGAAAGGCGTGGTAATAATATTGTCTGGTTACCTTGTCCCATTGCCAGGCTGAGCCGCCGAAATCGCTGATCCAGTTGTTGGGTGGTCCGCCGTCAGCGGCAGGATCGCGCCAGATGTACCAGTTTCTTTTCTGATTTTCTCGCGAAGAGCGGCTCTCGACAAACCACGGGTGCTGGTCGGATGTGTGGTTGGGCACGAAGTCGAGCAAAACCTTAAGCCCCCGCCGATGGGCTTGCATGAGCAGATCGTCGAAATCTGCCAGCGTGCCGAAGCGTGGATCGACGTCGCAATAGTCGGCGACGTCATAGCCGAAATCAACCATCGGCGACGGGTAGACGGGGGAGATCCAGATCGCGTCGACCCCAAGGCTGACAAGATATTCGAGCCGCCGCCCGATCCCCGTGAGGTCGCCGATGCCGTCGTCGTTGGTGTCCTGAAAGGAACGTGGGTAGATCTGATAGATCACACCCGCCTGCCACCAGAGCGCGGTCATGCAGAAGCCAATCCGAGCGGTGAAAAATAACTCTCTACCTGTTGTGATCGGAAGTCGACGGTTTTTCTCCAGATCTCGTACTTCGGACCGGTTGGAACTGTAGCCGAGCTCTGCGCAAGGACGAATGTCCGCTTTGCGCGGCGGTCATACGATAGGGTCGCGTGACGTAGTAGAACAGTACGTCAATCGGGAAATGCGCCGCGGCGAGCACTAAACGGGGATTTTCCAAATACGGGCCATGACTCCCCGCAGAGTCAAAGCACTGGCCCCAATTCGATGCCAGGAAACTTGGTTCGGCCGCGCGTCATACCGGCAACACTGCAACGAGCACCCGCAATCCCATAACCGACTCCTAATTTGGCGGCTGCAGGCCCGGCGATGAAATCCAGTTTTCTATCTTTGCGTAGGACTCGAACAGCTTGATTTTTTTCAGAAGTTCGTCTCTCTCAGGGCCGGGAGGCAGGCGGTCAGCTTCGCGCGCGCACTTCTCTGCCATGCGTACGTAGTCAGTCTGTTTCATCTTGTGTCCCCTCAACAATCAACGTCCAAATACAGCGGCAAATGGCTATGCGCTGGAGGTGGTTGGTCAGCCAATACTTAACGGGAATAAAAAAGAAGCCCGCGACCACCAGCATGACGGTGATGGCCACCATCTGCGCACGCGCTTCCGAGGCCGCCTATTGGCGGCTGAATTCATTTTTACTCCCTAGACTTCAGCTTCTTATGACTCGAATGCTTTGCTCGCAGGTACGCAGGGCTTTTTGCGGTGCAAGCCGCGAATAGCACCTGTGACCTTGAGTATTTTTCCCTCCGAACACGAGCCGTCATTGACGAACACGACCACATACGCGTCGCGTATCAATCGCTCAGTCGTTAGAAGCTTTTGCGCAAATGACGGCTGAACGGCCGCCTAGAGAACGCACCCCACTAAGGGTATTCGCATCTGAGTCCCCACTCTGCGATTACCGATCGTACTAAAGTTGAACAACATTACGGCGGGAATTGGTCTGCATTTGCGCGCCGATACAAAATTTTCTGTGCTTCCCGTCGCCAGCCGCGTGGACACGTATCATTGTAGCGCTCGGGTCTTGTGTAAGCTCGGCCTTGAGTGGGATTTCCCCTCTGGCTTGCTGTCTACTAGCGCTTCGCCAGCCCTTGGAATTCGGCTGTGTCCGCTTCGCGCCAACAACAGCCATTAAACAAGAATGCTTCCATTGCCGAATGCGCCGTTATTGACAGATCAGTCCAAATTGGCTAACCACGGCCATGGCAAGGCCAAGGGAATTTGATCGTGATGCAGCCGTAGAACGGGCGATGTCCGTTTTCTGGCGAAAGGGCTATGCTGCAACTTCTACGGACGATCTGCTGCGTGCAATGAATATCGGCCGACAGAGCATGTACGACACGTTCGGCGACAAACACCGGCTTTATCTGGAAGCGCTTGAGAGATATCAGCGAGAGAGCATCGCGGAGAACATCAGGCGGCTGCGATCGACCGCTTCGCCGCTGGCCGGAATTGAAGCGCTTGTTATCGGCATCATTGCTTCCGATAAATCCGTGCGCGAGAGGGGCTGCATGGGTGTCGGCTCTATCTGCGAATTCGGGAACACCGACCCCAACCTAGTAACGTTGCGCGCCAGGAGCGGTGGCGCGCAGCACAAGGCTCTGATCGAGCGGCTACGACACGCGCAAGCGGCAAACGAAATCGGGGCGAACGTCGATATCGAGCGTGCCGCGCGCTTCGTGGAAACAACAATGTTCGGACTCCAGGTCGCGGCAAAAGCAGGAGTTTCTGTTCAATCCCTGCGCGACACGGCCGCCTTTGCGATCGCAGGTTTGAGAAATCAGTAGTAGCAGTACCGCGAGCATTGGCTCGGATAATTTTGGACTTATTAGTCAATAATGGAGGAGAGCATATGTTTAACGAACCTACGCTAATCGACAAGGTCGCGCTTGTTTTTGGTGGCTCTCGGGGAATTGGCGCGGCGATCGTGAGACGGCTTGCTGCGAACGGCGCGTCGGTTGCGCTGACCTACGCCAACTCGGCGGAGAAGGCGGCCGAAACCGCCCGCGCGGCGGAAGCGCATGGCCAGCCAGTGATCGCGATTAAAGCCGACAGCGCCGATCCCAAAGCCATCGTGGATGCGGTGGCACAGACGATCGCACGCTTTGGCCATCTGGACATTCTGGTCGTCAATGCCGGGATCTTAATACGCGGCACGGTGGACAAGTATGATCTTGCCGACTTCGATCGTATGGTGGCGACGAATGTGCGTGGCGTCTTCGTCGCGATCCAGGCATCGTGCCCCCATCTCAGGGAAGGCGGACGGATTATCACCATCGGCAGCAATACGGCCGTTCGAACTGCATTCCCGGGAGCAAGCGTTTACTCAATGACAAAGGGCGCGGTTGCGTCGCTGGTGCGGGGCATCGCTATCGACCTCGCGCCGCGCGGGATTACCGTCAATAACGTCCAGCCCGGCCCCACCGAGACAGACATGACAGCGGCTCACACCGAGATGGTGAGGCCACTGGTGCCCCTCGGACGCTTAGGCAAGCCTGAAGAGATTGCGGGGCTGGTGACCTATCTTGCAAGCCCCGAGGCCGGATTCATTACCGGCTCCAGCCAGACGATAGACGGTGGCTATGTTGCATGACGCACCCAGTCTAGATACCGACGATCTCCGCGACGTTCTGATTCGATCGGGAAATAGCGACGTTGAGTTACACGCGCGATCGGGCGCCGACAGCCGATTTGCGCCAGAAGCGGCCGTTGAGGCTCCCAGAACAATTCGTGCTGGTCGACGGCTGGTCGCTTGTGGCGGGCAGCCTGGTGGGATAGGCGGCCGGTTTTGCCTCAGCTCTTGCCAGCCCGCCCTGCTATTTTGCGCTCGCGGTAGGCGTTGAATTGCTGGTCGGCCAGCACGCCGATCAGGATGACGGCTCCCATCACCGCGAAGTTGAGTGAACTCGGTATTCCCAGCAGGTTCACGAGGTTCTGCAATATCTGCAGCAGAATGGCGCCGAGAACGATGCCGACGATCGATCCCTCGCCGCCCCGAAGCGAGCACCCGCCCAGCACCGCCGCCGCGATCCCGTACAGCTCGTAAAAATTTCCGTGAGAGGCCGGCGATATCGAGCGCGTGTACATGGTGAGGAATATCGAGGAAAGACCCGCCAGCGCCCCGCAAATCACATACGCCGCGGCCACCACGCGACCAGTCCGGATGCCGGAATAGCGCGCGGCCTCTTCATTGCGTCCGACCGCGAACAGATATCGGCCGAACACCGAGCGATGCAGCAGCACCGCCATGGCAAGTGCGATAATGACGAACGCGATGAAGGTATGAGGCACGCCAAAGCTGCGCCCGGTTGTAAGCCATTCAAGCGTCGGAAAGCTCTGGCCGAAGGCAAACCCCGCGGTTCCGTCGTTGGTGTAGTAGCGGGCTATGCCGCGATAAAGCAAAAGGCCGCAGAGCGTGACCACGAATGGCTGCAAGCGCATCCTGGTAATCAGGAACCCATTGATCAGTCCGACCAGTGTCCCTGCGGCGAGGATGATCAGGACAGCCAGCGGCCAGGGGAGTTCGTAGGTAACAAGAAGGTCGACGAAGATCACGCCGAGCAGCGCAAAAACCGATCCGATCGACAGATCGATGCCTCCGGTAATGATCACGAGGCCTTCACCCAGCGAGAAAACTCCGAACAAACCGATCAGATTGGCGGTGTTGGCCACGTTGACGGGAGACAGAAAGCGCGGATTGATCAGTGCGACGACCGCGCCGACGACCAGGATCAGGATCAGAAGGCCCAGATCCTTTCTTAACATGGCTGTTCCGAATTCGTGGCCTTGCCGACAGCGAGTAGCATCACGTGATGCTCGCTGAACTGATCGCGCTCAAGCTCGCCGCTGATCCGGCCTTCATGCATGACCAGGATGCGGTCGCTCACCCCGATGACCTCCTCCATGTCGCTGGAAATCATCAGCACAGCGACGCCGGCATCGGAAAGAGCCCGTATCAGGCCGTAGATTTCGCTCTTGGCGCCTACGTCAATTCCACGTGTCGGCTCATCGAACAGCATCACGTTAGGTGACATCGCCAGCCATTTAGCAAGCACCACTTTCTGCTGGTTGCCGCCGGACAGCGTTCCCGCCACGCTTGATACCGATGGCGCCCGGATGTTGAGCCGCCCGGCTTGTTGCCTGGCCGATTCCTCCTCGCGATTGCGATTCAACAGATAGGCAACGGCAAACTGCCGCAGGTTCGGCAGCGAAATATTGCTGGTGACGTCGTCTTCCAAAATCAGCCCCGCCCGCTTGCGGTCCTCCGGGATGAGGTAGATGCCATGCGCGATCGCGTCGCGAGGCGATTGGATGGTCAGCGGACGACCTTCGACTGCCACCGATCCGCCGATCGGCCGGTCAATTCCGAAGATGGTGCGCGCGAGTTCGGATCGTCCGGACCCGACCAGTCCCGCCAGGCCGACGATCTCCCCGCGCCGCAACGAAAAATTGACCGCGCAATCCGGGTAGGTCGTCGTTCGAATATCTTTCGACACGAGAATTTCCTTCCCCACAGCCCCCCGGGGCGGCGTGTAGAGCGCCTTCAGGTCACGGCCGATCATGAGGCGGATCATGCGGTCGTGCTCGATCTCGGCCTTTTGCAGCGTCCCGACCACCGCACCGTCGCGAAGCGCAACGACACGATCGGCACACTGCTCTATTTCGTTAAGACGGTGAGTGATGAAGATGATGCTGACGCCGGCCGCCTTCAGTTCCGCAATGATCTCGAGCAAACGGTTGGTCTCGGTCAATGTCAGGCTTGAAGTGGGTTCGTCCATGATCACGATTTCGGCACCCAGGGAGAGCGCCTTTGCGATCTCGACCAGTTGGCGCTGGGCAAGCGAAAGAGCGGCAACCGGCGTGTCGGGCTCAAAGTCCGCACCGAGCCGCTCAAGCAACGGTTTGGTGCGGGACACCATCGTAGCGGTATCGATCAGCTTGAACAGTCCGAATGAAAGCTGCTCACGGCCGAAGAAAACGTTTGCCGCCACATCGAGGTTATCGAACAGGTTCAGTTCCTGGTGAACAAAAGCTATGCCGCAGCGGATCGCTTCCGAGACCGTGAGATTGTCCTTTTGCTCGCCGCGAAGCTTGATGATGCCGGAGCTTGGCGCCGTGACGCCACCCAGGATCCTCATCAATGTGCTTTTACCCGCACCGTTTTCGCCAATCAGCCCGACGACCTCGCCGGGCGCGACGGCAAGGTTGACATCGCAAAGAGCTTGTACCCCCGGATAAGATTTGAAGATCCTGATCAACTCGAGGACGGGTTCTGGCATGCCTCATCGCTTATCTGCGGCGGTGGATTGCGCGTGCTGATTTTCGTCGACGCTCACATATTTGCTGCTGACGTTTCCGACAGCGGCATTTCCGACACTGACCGCCAGCGCATGCGCCGGCGGTCGCATCGTCGGGTTGCCTCGGGTTACTTGCCCTGCCGCTGCTTGAGTTCAGCCCAGAACGAATCGACGTTTGACGGGTCGATGATCTTGGTCGGCACGATAATCAGCTTGTTGGCCGGGATGAAGGATTTATCGCCCTCCAGGTATTTGGCCATGTCCTTCATTCCCTGATAGCCCCATTCGTAAGGCTGTTGCACCACGGTTCCGACGATCGTTCCTTCCTTGACGCCGCCCAGCGTAATCGGATCCTCGTCGAAGCCGATGATGGTGATCTGCTTGAGCTTGCCGGCGTCCTTGAGAGCCTCGTAGATTCTGGGGGTGTTGTAGGAATAGAAACCGACCATGCAATTGATATCGGGATTGGCCGTGAGCGTGTCCTCGACATTGCGTTTTGCCCTGGTCTGATCGATGTCGTCGCCCCGAACGTCCGCAAGCGTGATCTTCGATCCGGCGATGGTGTCCCTGACCCCCTGGATGCGCTCTTTTGCGTTGTCTGCGCCGAGCAGCCCAACAAACCCCATGCATTTTCCGCCATTGGGGAGCGCCTTCAGCAGCAATTGGCCGGCCTGCTTGCCGGCATCGGTGTTGCTTGAACCGATATAAGCGACCCGGCTGGTATCGGGCGCGTCGCTGTCGGTCGTGAACAGAGCAACCTGTTTGCCGATGCGATTGAGGCTGTCACTCGACGTTTTGGGATCGGCGGAACTCACCATGATGCCGGCCGCACCGGCGGCGACGAGATCGTCCATCAGCCTGATTTGAATCGCCGCGGAGGCTTGCTCAGGATATTTGAAGACAAGGTTGTAGTTTGGAAGCTCGCCCTGAGCCTTTTTCACGCCCGCTTCCGCCGCTTTCCAGAAATCGGAGGCGCCATTGACGACAAACGCGAGCATTTTTTTGTCTGCTGCGAATGAGGCGTTGGAACCGGCCAAAGCGAAAACCGCCGCAGTGCCTGCCAGCAAAAGTTTGTTCATGTCTTCTCTCTCCCTGTCTTGTTTTTTATGTTTCGAGTGCACCCCGAACACGCTCAAACCCTGAGATTTCCTTTGACTGGATCGATCGCCCATTGAAAGTGAGCGCCTTTGGTCAACCTGAGATTACCAGCGTATCGGGTTTACACTTGATGTCCACTCAGGATGAAGCCCCGTGCTCTGTTTTTGCGCTTGCGCCAGAACCGCACGTTCCCTTAAAGTTAGCCTTTCACCTAGGCTGTGTGAAAACTCAGTCTGTCGCGACGGCGGTTCTAGCTCGTGATGCGTTCGCCGCGTCCATAGACGAGCAGCATCAGGATGATGACGAGGCCGTAGATCACCTGTCGGCCGGCCTCGGGCATGTCCATGATCGACAGGACGCTGTTGAGAAGCACGATCAGCACCACGCCGACCAGCGTGCCGAGATACCGGCCGCGACCTCCCAGGATGTTGGTGCCCCCGATCACGACCGCTGCGATCGAAGGCAGCAGATAGGCGTCGCCCATCGCCTGATAGGCCTTGGTGGAATAACCGGCGAGCAGCACGCCCGCGAGAGCGGCCGCGAGACCGCAAAGCACGAAGCAGATGACGGTGACGCGGCGCGTATTGACGCCGGCCAGGTAGGCCGCCGCCTCCTTGTTGCCGATGGCGTAGATGTAGCGGCCGAGCGGAGTGCGCTGCAGGATGACGACCACCAGCACCGACACCGCAGCCCAGACGAACAAGGCGTTGGGAATGCCCAGCGTGCGTTCCGAGGCGAGCGTCTGCATCAGGTCAGTGGCGGTGGTCTGGGGCGCATAGCCGCCGGTATGCGCAACCATCAGGCCGCGCAACACCGCATTGACGCCTAACGTGAAGATCATCGAGGGCACGCGCAAATAGGCCACCCCGATGCCGTTGACGAGGCCGACCAGCAGGCCAATGCCGAGACCGACCGGGATGGCGAACGGCCCGCCGATCGACGTCGCCATCATGGCGGCGGCCGCCAGCGTCCAGGGCACCGACAGGTCGATCTGGGCGATCAGGATGACGATCATCATCCCGGCCGCCACGATGCCGAGGAAGGAGCCGATCTGCAGTTGCTGCAGCAGATAGGTCGGCGACAGCAGCGGAGCGCTGCCGAAATGGGCGATCGTATAGGTGGTGCCCGCCACCAGGATGACGAGGATGAACAGGGCCGCGATGAAGATCGGGCGGTCGTCGCGCGAGAGGCCGAGGCTCATCGTCGTCATCGGAAGAGCTCCAGCGTGTTCTTGACGCGCAGCACGCCCAGCGCCCCGATGCTGACTGCCGCCAGCAGGATCAGACCCTCGAACAGCGGCTGCAGCAAGGGGGCGATGTCGAAGATGCGGAAGAAGAAGGAAATGACGCGCAAGATCATGGCACCGAAGATCGAGCCGATGGCACTGCCAGTGCCACCGAGCAGCGAGGTGCCGCCGATGACGACCGAGGCGATGGAGTTGAGCGTATAGGCACCGGCCTGCGGTATATCGGCATTGCCCGACGACGTCTGGATGGCGAGGAACAGGCCGCCGCAGCCGGCGAAGAAACCGCCGAGCGTGAAAGCCGCGATCTTGGCGCGCTCGATCGGGAGCCCCGACATATAGGCAGCTCCTTCAGCCGAGCCGACCGCATAGACGGCGCGGCCCATGACAGAGCGCCGGAACGGCACCCAGACGAGGAGCGCGATCAAGAACAAGAGTACGAAGGGCACGGGGATCCAGGCGAACGGCGCAAACCACCCTGCCGCGCCATCGTCGAAGATGTGCACGGTGGAGGCAAAATCGCCGAGTGAATTGGTCAGCGCCCAGTTGAGATCCTCGTCGATCTTGCCGCCGGGCGTCGGGCGCAGGAACAGCGCGACGCCGATATAGACCGCGCCGGTTGCGAGTGTCGCGATGATCGGCTGGATGCGTCCATAGACGACGACGCAACCATTGATGAGCCCGGCGAGCGTGCCGATCGCGACGCACGCGGCCATGCCGAGCAGGATGCCCAAGGTGCCGCCTGGGAAGGTGCCGAGGCCGACATGCAGGCCGAAAATCTCGAGATGCAGCGGCGTGCCGCCCGCCGTGCCGGCCAGCAGATAGCTCGCGAAGCAGCCCACCATGGTCATGACGGCGCCGACCGAGAGATCAAGCCCCGACATCAGCACCGGCACGGTCTGGGCCATGGCCAGCATGGCGAGCGCGAAGATCTCGTCGCCATTCTGTACTAGCACGGCCGAGGAGAAGCCCTTCGGATGTGCCAGGTTGTAGAGCAGGTAGAAGACACAGAACAGCAGGATGGGGATGACGAAGCCGATATTCTGGCGCAGCCTGATGGCGAGATCGTCAAGCATGGGCGGCCCCGGCTGCGACATAGGCCGACGTGGCGGCATCAATGTTGAGGGAACTCGCGATGATGTTGGTCTCGGTGAGCTCGGCGCCTTCGAGCTCGCGCACGATGCGCCCGTCATACATGATGGCCACCCGGTCGCAGCAGCCGATCAGCTCGTCATAATCGGTCGAGTAGAACAGGATAGCAGCGCCCTGGTCGGCAAGCTCGCGCATCAGCCGGTAGAGCTCCTGCTTGGTGCCGACGTCGATGCCGCGCGTCGGATCGTTGAGCAGGATGATCCGCGGCGCGGTCATCAGCCATTTGGCGATCACCACCTTCTGCTGGTTGCCGCCCGACAGGGTCGAGACCGCATCGCTCGGAGCGCCGATCTTGATCTGCAGCCGTGCGATGCCGCGCTCGACCGCGGCGCGCTCCTTGGCGCGATCGACGAAGGGCCCGGTCGAGATGGCATCGAGCGATGCGATCGCCAGATTGTCGGTGATCGACATGGGCAGCATCAACCCTTCGGTCTTGCGATCCTCGGGCACGAGCGCGATGCCGACCGCGGGCGACTTCGCGGCCGCCGGAGAGCCGGGGCGCACCTCCCGGCCCTCGACCGTGATTCGCCCGGTGACGCCGCGCAGCACGCCGAACAAGGCAAGCAGCAGCGATTTCTGGCCCTGCCCATCGAGGCCGCCGAGGCCGACGATCTCACCGGCGCCGACGCCGAGCGAAATGCGGTCGAGCTGCTTTTCCCAGGACAGGTTCTCGAGTGCCAGCACCGGCTTCACCGGCCCTCGCGCCGGCTTTGCCGGATATTGGGTGGCGATATCGCGCCCGATCATCAGCTGAACGATATCGGCGGTCGAGCGCACGCCCTTGTCGAAGGTCTCGATATGGCGTCCGTTGCGGAACACGGAGGCCCGGTCGGCGAGTGCCTCGACCTCGTGCATGCGATGCGAGATGTAGAGGATGGCGACGCCCTCGGATTTGAGTCGCGCGAGCATCGCATAGACCTTCTCCACGTCGGCGCTGGTGAGGGCCGATGTCGCCTCGTCGAGGATCAGGAGCTGCGGCCTCCGGCCGAGAGCCTTGGCGATCTCGACCATCTGGCGCCGCGACAGCGGCAGGTCGCGCACCCGCATCAGCGGGTTGACGTCCTCGCAGCCGATCTCGGCCAGTACATTCTCAGCGCGGCGGCGTTGCGCCCTGGCGTCGATGAGGCCGAAGCGCCGCGGCGGCGAAGCGATCGAGATATTGTCCGCGACAGAGAGGTCGGGCATCAGCGACAGCTCCTGGAAGATGCACACGACGCCAGCGGCGTTGGCGGCGGACGGCGTGGCGAAGCTGACGTCGTTGCCGGCAAGGCGCATGCTGCCCGCATCGGGCTGGACCACGCCGGCCATGATCTTGATCAGCGTCGACTTGCCGGCACCGTTCTCGCCCAACACCGCATGGATCTTGCCGCGCTCGCAGGCGAAGTCGACGTCCTCAAGGGCGCGCACACCACCATAGCGCTTGGAGATGCCGGACAATGTGAGCAAGGCGCGCTGCGTCAGGACAGCATCCTGCATGGCGCGGGCTCACGCAGTCACGGCCTGGCGGATGCCAGGCCGTGACTGAAACGTAGCCGCAGCGGTCACTGGGTGTTCTTCTCGCTCTGCGCCATGATCTCGGGCGCCGTGAAGTTCACACCGCAGGGGAGGAACTGGTTCGGGGCGAAGAAGTTGGCGTTGAGGTCCGGCCAGTAATTCGTGCCGGGCTTGAGATCCTTGTAGGTCGCGACCGGAATCGGGATCGAGATCAGCTGCGGCATGACATTCCCCTGCAGCGCCGAAATCGCCGCCTTGGTGGCGATGGCGACGAGCGCCGGCGACTGGCCGTAGGACATGCCCTTGAGGCCGTCCTTGTAGTGATCGGCGATCTGCTTGCGGAATTCGTTCTCACCCTCGCCCGACATCGGCACGAAAGGATGCTTGGCGGCTATCATCGCCTGCACGGTGCCGTCCGAGCCGCCTTGCGTGAACACGCCGTCGAAATGGCCGTGCACGGCGAGCGCATCGGCGGTCACCTTCTGCGAGGTGCCGGTGTCCCAATTGCCCACCACCTCGGTGATGTTGAACTTGTTGCCGGGGGCTTCCATGACTTCGCGGAAGCCGATATGGCGGTCACGGTCGACCGAATTGCCCGGCAAGCCGCGCACCTCGAGGATATCGCCGGCCTTCTTGCCCGATTCATCTATCAGCCATTTGGCCGACGCGCGGCCCATTTCCTTCTGGTCCTCGTTGACCATCATCACCTTGTCGGTGTCGAGGATGTTGTCGAAGGGCACTACCACCACATTGTTCTTGTCGGCGAGGCGGATGATGCGGTCAAAGCCGTCGGGCGCCACCGCAATGGTGACGATGGCGTCGAAGCCCTGATTGATAAAGTCCTCCATGGCGCCGAGTTGCGCCGCGACGTCGGTGCCGGTCGAGACGACCTTGAACTCCTTGAGGTTCTCCTTGATGCCCGGCTGCTCGGCAAAGGCCTTGGCGGTCTTCACCATCTGGATGCGCCAGGTATTGCCGACGAAGCCGTTGACGAGGGCGATCTTGTAGGGACCGGGCTTCTTGTCCCACTGGAAGAACTTGGTCTGATCCGACCAGGGCTTGAAGCAGCCGGGATTGGCGCCCGGCCCGGAGACGATCTTGGGGCCTGCCCAAGCACTGACCGAGGATAGCACGAGGCTGGCGCAAGCGAGCCCCGTTAGACGAAGCGTCCACTTCATGTCTCTTCTCCCTGAGCGTTCTGTTTTCCGACCCTAAGCGCCATGCCGGGAATTGGGCTTCCCGTGCACTACCCGACTAACATGGCACGCAAGGTGCGATCTGCACAAGCCGAATGAAAAAGCAACGATGGAAATCAAATCCAAAAGCAGCAAAATAGCAAAGATCGCGATGCCACGAGGAACGCGCGGGGGGTAGACTGCGTTTCGGCGTGGGATAAGGACCCCGTTTTTGGGGTGATCGGCATCCAATCGGGACCCCGCGACAAGGGTCCATCAAGGTGAAAGGCGGGGGTTCAGATGCGGTATGGTCAAGTCGAGGGAACGGACATCGTCGTTCTCGATCCGCGCTTCAAGGCTTGCTTCGCTGGTCACGTGCGCGTCGAGCGCTTGTGGTCGGGCGCGCGCTGGGCTGAAGGTCCGGCTTGGTTCGCGGCGGGCCGCTATCTCGTCTGGTCGGATATTCCGAACAATCGCATGATGCGGTTCGTCGAACCCTCGGGCGAAGTCTCGGTCTTCCGCGAGCGCTCCAACAATTCGAACGGCAACACCGTCGACAATCAAGGGCGGCTGGTCACATGCGAGCATCTCACACGCCGCGTGACCCGCACCGAGATTGACGGCTCGGTTTCCGTTATTGCGGAAAAGTGGAACGGCAGGCGTCTGAATTCGCCCAATGACGTCGTGGTGAAGTCGGACGACTCCATCTGGTTCACCGACCCGGCCTACGGCATCGACACCGACTACGAAGGGGATCGCGCCGAGCAGGAGATCGAGGGTTGCCATGTATATCGAGTCGACGGCAAATCCGGCGCGGTCGCCGCTGTCATCACCGATATGGTTCGCCCTAACGGCATCGCTTTCTCGCCCGATGAGAAATACCTCTATGTCGCCGACACGGGCGCGACGCACAAAGAGGACGGACCGCGACACATTCGCCGCTTCACGGTCGAGGCGAACAGGGGCGAGCCCTCCGGCGGCGAGGTCTTCGCAGAGTCGACAGCGGGCTTATTCGACGGGTTTCGCATCGATCGGGACGGCCGCATTTGGACAAGCACCGCAGAGGGCGTCCATTGCTATGACGCCGACGGCTCGCTGATCGGCAAGATCCTTATTCCAGAAATGGTCGCGAACGTGACGTTCGGCGGCGTCAAGCTCAACCGCTTGTTCATTTGCGGAACGACGTCCCTCTATTCGATCTACGTTACGGCGAACGGCTGCAAGCTCGGTTGATGGACCCTCGATTTCTCAGTGGCTTCAATCTTGGGCGGTGGGCGGTCGCAAATCTCTATTGCGGCTTGGTGGATATGATGCTGTTGCGGCGCGGCCATAAGCCCTCGGATGCTCCCCGCCTAGCCCCCACGGTGTCGGATGGTGTTGCTGGCCTATCCTTCGTGGCGGCCTGCCTTGTGAGTTCAGCGCGGGACGGTGGCCGCGGTTGCATTGCACTCCTGAAATTGCGTACATCTAATCGCTTGTGGGGATGAATGGCTACGGTCTTGATTACGGGATGCGACACCGGCCTCGGCGTCGAATTTGCACGGCAATATGCAGCCAACGGATACCGTGTCATTGCGTGCTGCCTCGACCCTCCAAGCGCCAACGAGGCCGCGGCAATTCACGGCAATATCGAATTGGTAAAGCTGATGTCACCGACCATGGCGCTATCGAAGCGCTTGCAAAGCGCTTGGCGGGCGAGGCGGTCGATATCCTGCTCAACAATGCCGGAATAGCCCGCCCGCATCCGCCGTTCGGACAGACCGATTACAGCAATTGGCGCCGGATCTTGGAAACGAATCTTATTGGGCCGATGAAAATGGCCGAGAGCTTCGTCGAGCATATCGCCCGCAGCGATCAAAAAATAATGGCGTTCGTTTCAAGCCGTATGGGATCGATCGAGCTGAACAATTCCGGCGCCTCATACGCCTATCGCTCCAGTAAGGCGGGCCTGAACATGATCGTGAAGACGTTAGCCATCGATCTTGCGCCGCGCCGCATCTGCGCGCTGGCGCTGCATCCGGGATGGGCCGCAACGGAGCCGGGCGGCCGCGTGCCGGTGGCTGAAAGCGTGGCCGGGATGCGCGGCGTCATCCATCGCGCGGGTCCGCATCACACCGGCAGCTTCCTCACCTATCACGACCAGCCGCTGCCTTGGTGATCGTCGAAGTCGTGTCACTCAGGTACCGTCGGTCAGCCGGAGCGGGTCCTTCAGCACGAAATCCTCCGAGGCGAAATAAAGTCGGATCGCCACGCGCGCGGATCGCCCCTTGCCGGGCTTCTCGGCGCTGACTTGAATATTGTGTGACGGGTTATTTGCAAATTCAAAGGAGCCGTCCGGCCTGCTGGTGGTCGTTGCCTTTACGACGAAGGTGGTGAAGTTGAACACCCACAGCTTGACCTCGGCGCCTTCGACCGGAGCGCCCGTCGCGTCGAGGACTTGGCCTTCGACAATACCATGGTCGTGGGTGACGACCCAAAGGTTCCAGCCGACGGTGAGAAGGATCAGGACGGCAGGCACCAGCACGAACCGGTTCAGCAGCAAGCGCTTCCATTTCGGGGCCGAGAAATCCTCGTTGTTCATTTTCAGCCCTTCGCTGCGCCCGATGTCAGGCCCTGGACGAATTCTCGTTGTGCCAGCAGGAACAGCAGAATGCCGGGTGCGAGCACCATGATGCAGAAGGCGTACAGCGCTCCGGTCGAATCTTCCTGATATGACATAAAGCGTGCAAGGCCGAGCGGGAGGGTCTGCATATCGGCCGACCGCGTCGCGATCAGGGGCCACATGAAATTGTTCCAGGACCAGATGAACGAAAGAATGACGTTGGTCGCCATCGCCGACGTCGCCAGCGGCATCATCACCTTCCAGATGATCTTCCACTCCGACAGGCCGTCGATCTTGGCAGCGTCGATCAGCGACCGCGGGACCGCGTCAAAGCTCGCCTTGAAAACGAAGATACAGATGATCGTCGAAAACAGCGGCAGCGCCAGGCCTAGATAGGAATCGAGCAGGCCGAGCTTTCCGGTGATCAGGTAAGCCGGAATGATAGTGGTTTGAAACGGAATCATCATACAGGAGAGAAGCAGCATCAGCACGACGCTCTTGCCGCGAAAACTCTGCGTGAGCGAGTATCCCGCCATGGCGTTCAGCACGACGTTGGCGGCGATCGTCATGACGGAAACTATGACGCTATTCAAGAAGAAGCGCGCGAACGGGATCGCGTACCAGACATCCACGTAGTAAAACGGGTTAGGGTCGCGCGGAATGATGTTCGGCGGATAGGAAAAGATGTTTTCGCCCGAGACAGAGGTCTTCAGCACCCAATAGAACGGCACCAGCATGACGAAGCTTGCGGCAAGCAAAGCAAGATGAATTGGCCAGCGCGGATATTTTTTCATCAGTCGATCTCCACGGCGCCGGCATTGCCGCCGGACAGCCGGTTCGCGGTCCACGTCACGCCGAGCAGCAGCAGGAAGAAGACCACGGTCACGGCCGCGGCGTAGTCGAAGCGTGTCTGCGTAAAGCCGAGCTTGTAAATGTAGGTGACCAGAATTTCGGTGGCGTGTCCGGGACCGCCGGCGGTCATTACATAGACCAGATCGAAACTGGTGACTGAATTGAGCATGCCGATGACAAAGCAAAGGAAGATCGACGGCTTTAGCAACGGCAGCGTGATACGCAGGAAACGGCGGAACGCATTGGCCCCGTCGATTGCTGCGGCCTCATAGAGGTTGCCGGGGATATTCTGCAGGCCGGTCAGGATGATGATCATGTAGAATCCCAGCATCTGCCAGATATTGGCAGCGATCACCGACGGTAGCGCCCATGTGAAGGAGTTGAGGAACGGGATTGGCTTGTCGACAAGATCCAGCATCCGAGCAACATAATTGATCAACCCGACGCGCTCGTCGAACATCCATCGCCAGATGATGGCGACGGCGACGGTCATCAGCGGATAGGACAGAAAAATCAATGTGCGGTAGATGTCGCGTCCTCTGATGTCGGAGTTGACGAGGAGTGCCAGTCCCAGCGCAATCGCAATGCCGATGGGGGCCGATCCGATGATGCCGAGTGTGTTCCAGAGCGCCTGCCAGAACACTTCATCGTCAAAGAACATTTCCCGGTAGTTTTCGAGGCCGATGAAAACCGCTGGCTTCAGGGGCGACCATGCCTGAAACGACAGCAGGACGTTCCAGCCGAGCGGCAGAATGCGGTAGAGAAAAAAGATCAGTATGGATGGGGCCAGGAAGCTCCAGATCAGAACGGCCCGGCGCGTCGACTTTCGGACCTTGAAATGCGGCCGGCTCATTGCGGTCTCGGAAACGACCATGACCATCGGGCGTCCCTGAGGCCACAAAGGCGGGGTTCGCCGCGATGCAGCGGATATGGCGTCTCGCAATGCACTGCGTTCAGGACCGGCGCATGACGCGAGTCACCGCGCGTTCCGCATCGGCGAGCGCGGTCTTGGCGTCCTTGCGCCCGAGCACGGCATTCTGGATTTCGGGCCAGAACGCGTCCTTGACCTGCGCATCGTTCGGCAGCGGCCAGTTACCCGTCATCTTGTCGGTTTGCTCAAGCTGGGTTTGCAGCACGGCGTGCGCCAGAGGATCCTCGGCCTGTACCTTTGCGAGCCCCGCCTTATCGGCCTCGATATTGGCGGTGAGCACGCGCCGGATCTCCGAGAGCCGCGTGGCCCACTTGGTGCCGGTCATATGCTTGACAAGCGCGAATGCGAGATCGGGATTCTTCGAGGTCTTGGAAATCGCGAAGCCGTGGTTGGTCGGTGTCGACCAGCCGCCGGGAGCTTGCACGGCGCCGAGCGTCTCCGGGCTGATCCAGCGGCCCTGTCCCTTGACGAAGAAGTATGCCGCCGAGTGCGCGTGAAGCATTCCGACATTGCCGCCGGCGAACGCGCCGTTCGGTTCAACCCAGCGGCCCGTCCATGCGACCTTGTTGATCCCGCCGGATTCGGTCGCCTTGGCAAGGCGGTCAAGCGCAGCGACCGCTGCGGGGGTATTAAAGGCCGGCTTCTTCAGATCCGGCGACAATAATTCGACGCCATTCATCTTCATCAGCGGCCAATATAGCCAGTCGAAGTTGAGCGTGATGAAACCGGTTTTTTCGCCTTTTGCCATCGCTTGCGAAAACGAAATGAGTTCGTCGAACGAAGTCGGCGGACCGGACAGGCCGGCTTCCTTGAACATGATCTTGTTGTAGTACAGCAGCGTCTTGGAGATATAGAATGGAATAACATAGTTCTTTTTGTCGTAGACGAAGGTCGACATGTAGTCCGGATTGTAAAGCTTGATGAGTTCGGGCTCCTTCTGAAGGTATGGCGTCAGGTCGAGCAACGCGCCGCCTACCGCCCACTCCACCCAGAGTTCACCCTGCAGATCGACGATGTCGGGCGCGGTGCCTGCGACGAGTTGGGTTTGATAGAATGCGGGAAGATCAGGTCCCTTTTTGTCGAGCCATTCGATCTCGACACCGGGATTGGCTTTTTGGAAATCGGCAAATTCTTCTTTGAAGAGCGCTTCCTGATCGGCGATATTCCAGGTCAGAATGCTGAGTTTCTTGTTCGATTGAGCTCTGAGATAGGCTGGCATTGCCAGCGCTCCGGCGGTAGCCACGCCTGCTTTCAGAATGGCTCTGCGGTCCATGTCGTCCTCCCTCGTTCGTTACGAAATCGACCGGACGTCGAAGCCGTCCCGCCGAGCCATCCATCGCCGCTGCCGGTTCTGATGACCGGGTTGAGAGGCGCGACCACCCAAATGATAGCGTTTGCAAATCGGGGGTCAACACGATACGTGCTTGAAAGCGTCCGTGGGGTGATGGCATGGCGACCGTCGAATTCAGGAAGCTGGTCAAGCGCTATGGTGCGCTGGAGGTCGTTCACGCCATCGACCTGATGATTCAGGATGGAGAATTCATCGTTCTTGTCGGGCCGTCTGGCTGCGGCAAATCGACCACGCTGCGCATGTTGGCCGGATTGGAAGATATTTCCGGCGGCGAAATCCTGATCGATGCGCGCGCCGTCAATGAGATCGAGCCGCGAGATCGCGATATCGCGATGGTATTTCAAGACTACGCGCTCTATCCGCATATGTCGGTGTACGAGAACATGGCGTTCTCGTTGCGCTACAGGAAGGTGCCGCGCAAGGAGATCGATGCGCGCGTGCGTGATGCGGCCGAAATACTCGGCCTCACGCCGTATCTCCAGCGCAGGCCGAAGCAGCTCTCGGGCGGCCAGCGTCAGCGTGTCGCCATGGGACGGGCCATTGTGCGCAAGCCGCGGGTCTTCCTGTTCGATGAGCCGTTGTCGAATCTCGACGCCAAACTACGCGGATCGATGCGGCTGGAAATGAAGAAGCTGCATCAGCGGCTCGGCGTCACAACCGTCTTCGTCACGCACGATCAGATCGAGGCGATGACGCTCGCCGACCGCGTGGTCGTCATGAACGGCGGTCTCATTGAACAGATCGGCACGCCGGACGAGGTCTATCACGCGCCTGCCAGCCTGTTCGTCGCAAGCTTCATCGGCGCTCCGACGATGAATCTGATCCCCGTGGCACGCGGCCGTCCCAACGAATTTCGGTTAGGAGAAAATGATCAGGTCATTGCGCTGCCGAAGCAGACGCCCGGGACGGCAAACGACCTGGTTTTCGGCATGCGCCCAGAGGACGTTGATATCGCGCAAGGCGGCGCGCCCTTGGCGGGACAGGTGGACGTCCCGGCAACTGTAGAGGTTGTCGAGCCACTGGGCGCGGACACGCTGGTATTCACGACGATGTCTGGCTATCCGGTTGCCGCACGCGTGCGGCCGGACGTTCGTCCCGCGCCCGGTGCACAAGTCATGCTGCGGTTCAATCTGAAGCGCGCTCATCTGTTTGACGCCGTAACCGGCAAGGCTGTCGGCCGCGCGTCGCATTGATTGATGGGGCTCTGAGGGTTGCGCCTCGAAGTTGGAAGTAAGTTAGACCAGTGACCGACGGTTTCGACCCGGCGCTCCACGCTCGAGCCGACGGTCATGTCACGCACGACGGGGACGTCCGTTGAGAATTCGCTGTCCGCGCATTTGGCACGAAAAATGAGGCTGAACTGATAAGGTTTCAGATGTTTGTTAGCCGGGAGAACAGCTCAGACCCACGGTGGCCGGGCTCGCGCGTTTCAACAGCGTGGTAGGTCTGTCCGGGTGGTTCTGTTGTTCTGGCCGATTGCGCGCCGTGCTTTACGTGATAATCAGACGGCGGCGGTCAGTGCTGACGCTGCTCCGGAGAACGTAATGGCTGAAGAACAGACCACCGCGGCAGCAGACCGGTTCGATCCCGTTGATATCGTCGCGAAACTGAAGTTCCGAATGATCAACCACGCCTTGCCGCTGTGGTCGAAGGAAGGTTGGGATCAGACCACGGGCGGCTTCGTCGAACGGCTTGATCAGAAAGGCCGTGCCGATCGTCTCGCGCCCCGGCGGGTTCGCGTGCAAGCTCGGCAGATCTATTGCTTCGCCAAGGCCGCGCAGATGGGCTGGTATCCCGATGGCCGCGAAATCGCGCTAAAAGGACTTGAGCATCTTCTGACACGGGCGAAAGCCCCCGATGGCCGGCCCGGCTTTGTCCATATCCTGGCGCCTGATGGCGCCGTCCTGGATCCGCTGCGTGACACCTACGACCACGCTTTCGTACTGCTTGCGCTCGCGACGGCTTATACGCTCGATCGCGATGCGCAAATCCGGTCCGAAGTCGACGAGCTGCTTTCGTTTCTGGATACTCAGCTTCGCTCGGCGCACGGCGGCTATTTAGAAGGCTGGCCGGCGTCAATGCCGCGGCGGCAAAATCCGCACATGCACCTGTTCGAAGCGATGATCGCGTTATTCGATGCGACGCAAGAACAGGTCTTCCAAAACCGCGCCGGTGACATTTTCGCCCTGTTTCTAGCCAATCTCTACGACAAGCAGAAACGCGTGGTTGGAGAATATTTCGAAGATGACTGGTCGAAGATTGAGCCGGTCAGCGTCGAACCCGGACACCTAGCGGAATGGGTCTGGCTCTTGAAGGGCTTTGAACGAATTACAGGCTGCCCGACCGGGCGTCCCCGCGCCGAACTGCTCGAGACCGCGCTGCGCTACCGCGACGAGGCCACTGGTTGCCTGATCGACGAGGGCGACGCCGAGGGCCGTATCAGACAGCATACGAGGCGGCTGTGGCCTCAGACCGAGATGGCCAAGGCGTGGATCGCCCAGGCCGAAGCGGGCGAGGCCGGCGCCGCCGACCAGGCGCGCGCCGCGCTAGCTCGCCTTGACCGGCACTACCTTGGCCACCCGGTCGCGGGCGGCTGGTACGATCAATTCGACCGCGACGGCAACTCGCTGGTCGCTGCGGTCCCCGCGTCTTCGTTTTATCATGTTCTCTGCGCGGCCGTGGAAGCGGAGCAGGTGCTCGGTTAGCCACGGATGGCGCTTGCAGCCACAGCCTCCCCCTGAGTTGGCGCGTCGTTGGTTTCAAAAAGCGCGCGCTCTATCTTGGCACTTAGCTGAAGTCGTTGTTTGGGCGCATGCCCGCTTTGCACCCAACACCGGACGTCCCCACAACGACGCGAATGAACCCTTACCGACTTTCATGCCTTCAGGTCGAGGTGCTAGTTTGGTGACAGCCCGTGAAACGTCATCCGGTCTCCGTGTCGGAGCAAACGGTTCCTGCACAGAAGGTGACGAACGAGAAGGAGGCGATCGTGATTAAAACAAGATTCGCCGCGATTTTTCTCGCTATGACGCTCGGTATATGCTCCATGCCGCAGGCGTCCGATGCCCAGCGGCCGAGAAAGATACCTCGTGTTGCCTTTTTTGTCACTTTTGACTGCACGGATAAGACAACCACTTGGCAGGCATTCGAGAACGGGCTTCGCGAAGGAGGGTACAATATCGGCCAGAATATAGCAGTCGACTGCCGATCTTTTTCCCCCGAACGCGACGATCTCGTTCGGGAAATTGCACGCAACCTCGTCCGTGAGAATGTGGATGTCATTGTAACGCCGGGTACGCAAGTGACTCTCGCCGTTAAGCAGGAGGCCAATTCGATTCCCATTGTCATGGTGGCGGTTGGTGATCCTGTTGGAGTTGGTCTCGTCGCAAGCCTCGCGCGGCCCGGGGGAAACATTACGGGCTTGAGCAACATGATGCCGGATGTTGCCGGTAAGCGGCTAGAGATCCTCAAGGAGATTGCTCCAGACGCGACGCGCATTGCGATCCTGTTCAATCCGGCAAATGCCGGTAATGTACTCGACGTCAAGGCAACGGAAGCTGCGGCAAGGACAATGGGCCTGGCAACCCACTCGCTGGAAGTGCGAGCGCCGAGCGAGTTCGTGGACGCTTTTTCGTCCATGACACGGGAGCGCGACAACGCCCTCTTCGTTTCGTCAGATCCGCTTATCTCTCGCTATCAACAGCAAATCGTAGCCCTTGCAGCAGAGAACAAGATTCCAGCGATTTATGCGCATAGCGACTTCCCGAAAGTCGGTGGCCTCATGGCCTATGCGGCGGATATCGACAGCTTATTTGCACGCGCCGGATCTTATGTCGCAGAGATCCTAAAGGGCGCCAAGCCAGCCGATATGCCCGTAGAGCAACCTAATAAGTTCCGCCTGATCATCAATCTCAAAACCGCCAAGGCACTCGGTTTGACGATCCCGCCCTCGCTATTCATCCGAGCCGAGGAGGTGCTCGAATGAGATGCCGTGATTTCGTTGCCGGTCTGTTGCTCGCGGGTGCTGGACGGCGCCGCGCCACTCGCAGACGTGAGCAACAACATGTTGGTTGCAACCAAGCTACGACAGAAATCTCACCTCCACATTAGACCGATGGCGCTCGGGCGCCCCCCACACGGCGCAGCCTCTTCCGGCCGACCAATGTCCCGTTGTGGCACGAAACTGACATGCCGTCCCGTCCAACGAATGTCCGTTGTTAAGGGACGAACAGACTCAACGCGGACATCAATAAACTGACGCTTTTGACCCAACTCGGACTTCGTAATCTTTCAATTTGAACGGGAAGCCCTATAATTCGTCTTTTCAATATCGGGTGCCCAATGAAGCGACGGGAGTTCATCGCCGGTCTTGGCGCTGCGATGGCGTCACCAGTTGGCGTTAGCGCACAGCAACAAAAGATCTGGCGCATTGGGTATTTAGATTCCGGGCCGTTAGATGTGGGGCTGGTTGTCTTCCGGCAGCAAATGGCCGATCAAGGATATGTTGAAGGCAAGAACTTCGTAATCGACGCCCGAGAGGCTCTAGGTCGGTACGATCTTCTGCCGGGTCTCGCGAAGGAGATCATACGCGGAAGTCCGGATGTAATCGTCGCAGACGCCACGCCCGCCATTGCGGCGGTGCAGCGCGAGACTGCGTCCATTCCCATTGTGATGTCGCCAGCAACTGATCCCATTGGCTCCGGTTTCGTTAAAAGCTTTGCTCGTCCGGGAGGAAATATAACAGGCTTCGCCAATATGTTTGGCGATCTGACCGCGAAATCGCTGGAGATACTTCACCTCGTCGTCCCGAATGCAAAAACGGTCGCCGTTTTGATGTCCTCAAACCCTACCCACGCTTCGTTATTTGAAGTGGCGCGCACCGGAGCCCAGAGAATTGGCCTCACCGCACTGCCATACGTCGCACCAACTCCGGCAGATTTGGAGCGAGTGTTCCTTGAAATAAAGAAAGCAAATTGCGACGCTCTCTACGTCTTGGCGGACGCATACCGACCGATAATTGCTGAATTGGCCGCGTCCGCGCAGCTTCCATCGATCTACCAGTATAGCCTGTTCGTTGATATTGGCGGGCTTATGAGTTACGGCCCAGACGTTTTAAACATTTTCAGGCGGGCTGCCGTTTATGTCGATAAGATCATCAAGGGAGCAAAGGCTGCCGATCTCCCAGTTGAGCAACCTACTAAGTTCGATTTCGTCCTCAACTTGAAGACTGCTAAGGCACTTGGGTTGTCGATTCCTGAATCTGTGGTTGTGTTGGCTGACAAGGTCATTGAATGAAGTTACACGACTTCCGTTAGTGGCACGAACCGGACCTCCTGGCGTGTCCGCTCGATGGTCACTA
>Ga0209331_1000075_pt1 | contig 30991 bp, 23 predicted proteins | sample JacPinW_OM3H0_M3_FD_187971 | JGI IMG/M metagenome (GOLD analysis project Ga0209331, IMG submission 187971) | Forest soil microbial communities from Algoma, Ontario, Canada - Jack Pine, Ontario site 1_JW_OM3H0_M3 (SPAdes) (version 2) | ecosystem: Environmental > Terrestrial > Soil > Boreal...
CCGGATCCTTGATCGGGCCCTTTGCCCACCAGCCCATGGATTCCGCAAGCTTGTGATACTCGATGTCCGGATTCTGGATACTGGTGCCGATCGGACCCAGATCCTTGCCGAGATTTGCCACGCGATTGCGGAAGTTCGACAGCTTCTGCAGGTGCATGACTTCTTGATGGTAGCCGCGGTTGTTGTGCATGACCGTAAGCAGCGGGATGTTGTGCCGCGCGGCGGTCCACAGCACGCCCGGGGCATACATCAAATCGCCGTCCGCCTGGATGTTGACGGAGAAGCGCCCGAGATCGCGATTGGCGAGCGCGGCGCCGACTGCAGCCGGCGCGCCGTAGCCCACCCCGTAGCCGCCCGATAGTCCGAGCCAGTGATGGTACTTCTCCATGCGCCAGAGCTGGTTGGGCCAAGTGTTGCCGATCCCGGAGGAGGACACCAGCGACCAGTCGAGATCCTTGATCTCGGCCCAGATCTCCATCGCCATGCGTGCCGTGCTGATTGGGCTTGCATCCCATGCCAACGCGGCGTTCTGCCTGAGGCGCTCGCTGCCTTCAGCGAAGGCCTTCCTCGCCGCCTCGCCGCGCTTTTCGATTGCCGCCTTGCGCTCGTTGGGAATTGCGGTCTTCACCGCTTCGATCAGGGCCGGCAGCGTTGCTTCGGCATCCGCCGCCATCTGCACGTCGATCACCTGGAAGCGCTGAAAGTCCTGATAATTCGCCTTGGTGTTGAGATCGACGGAGCTGATGCTGATGAGCTTGGTGTCGGGCTTTACCTTCGGGCCGTTGGTGCCGATGCCGTGCTCGCCATTGTCGAAATGCGTGTTCACCGTCCCCCAATAGTCGGTGAGCTCCATCCCGAGGATCACGTCGGCATTGCCAACGGCAGTTGGCGGCCGCTTGAGATAATGGGTGCTTGGGAAATTCATCCGGCCGCCCTGATCCACGACCCCGGCCTGCAAAACCTCTGCGAGCTGCACGATGAGCCGCATGCCGTTCTCGCTGCGCGCGGCGCGATCCACGACGATCACCGGATTTTGCGCGTTGGCGAGAAGCCGCGCTGCTTCCTTCACCGCGCCCGAGTCGCCCTGGGGCGGAGAGGTGGGGACGTAACGCGGGATGTAGAGCTTCTCTCCGTTCCCGACGATGGGCTCCTGCTGCAGGCCGGCATCGAGCGAGATCGCGACCGGCCCATAGGGCGGCGTCGTTGCGATCTTGTAGGCGCGCACGAACGACTGCGCAAAATGCTGCAGCGAGAAGGGCGTGTCGTCCCATTTGGTGTAGTCGCGTACCAGCGCGTTGATGTCCTGCGCCGAGTGGATGGTCGGTACGCCAGGCGGGCGATGCGCGGCGTCGAGATCGTTGCCGCCGACCACAATGACCGGCACCCGATCGCACCACGCGTTGTAGACCGCCATGCTGGCATGCTGCATGCCCACCGTGCCGTGGCAGAGCGTCATCAGCGGTTTGCCGGCGGCCTTGAAATAGCCGTGCCCCATGGCGACGGCGGATTCCTCATGCGCGCAGGTGAGGAATTCCGGCATGGTGTTGCCGCCGTAATTGATCAGGGATTCGTGCAGCCCGCGGAAGCTGGAGGCGGGATTGGCGGGCAAATATTTGATGTCCAGACTCTTGATCACGTCGACCATGAAATCCGAGCCCGCGACGCCCCCGATGCGCGACAAATCCTTGGGTGTCCCGGTCTCGGCCGCCGCAACGCGCATGCTGGGAGGCAGAGCGGACGGCGGACGCGGAGCGGATGCCGGCGAGGCGGCCCGCGTTTCGGCGCGCGCGGCGAGCGGCACGGTGCTGGCGGTCCCCGCGACCGCTACGCTCGCCAGGAACTTGCGCCGGTTCACCCCGTCTTGCGCAGGGCGCCTTGGGGAAGGTCGAATCTTCATGGGCTTCCTCTCCTGATAGATTGCGCAGGCCTCATGCCGCGCAATATCTCAAATTCAAACAAAGGATTGCGGGGTATATTATCGCCCCAACGGCATGCGGGGAAGGAGTGTGGGGAAGCAGTGCCATGAATTTGCGGAGGCGGCACACCCGAGGAATCTACACATTCATTCAGGAGGGGTGACGACCGGCTACGACAATCTATGCAATGCCCGAGGCGCCGGGCTGCTCTCTCAGGAAAAAGCGGCGCCACTGGCGCCGCCGAAACAATCCTCTCACCGCAGCGAGAGCACTGCGGCCATTATTCAAAGCCTCACCTCGCGGACCAGCGCCAATTGCCGGCCGGTTGGTGAGGCTTCGTCCTTTACATCGTCGCGGCGTTTAGTGGACGGATGTGTCCGACTGCAAACGCGCGATCTCGTCCTTCACTCTCAGCTTGCGACGCTTCAATGCCACGATCTGCAAATCATCGATCGACGGATGGGCCTGAGCTTCGTTGATCTCCGCCTCGAGGGCCCGGTGACGTCTCTCCAGTTCGGCAAGATGAGCTTCGATGGACATGTGCTTGGGTTCTCCTCTGTCAGTTACGACTGACCGCGGGTACAATACACCCTTTCCGTCCGGATTCGAAGCGGCTTTTTAACGATGCAAGGCAGCAATCCCCGCTTTGCTTAACTCCGCCGCGCGACTGGCTGAGCGGGGAGCGACTTGAACGAACAGGGGTAAAAAGCGATACTTTTCGCGTCCGCAGGCAACGTCTTGCTATCTCTGGTAGCTGATGACCAAAGAGGAAGAGCGTGAGTTGCAGGAGCAGCTGGCGCGACTGCAGCAGGAGCATCGCGACCTCGATGCCGCGATTACTGCATTGCAGCACGCGGCGGGCTTCGACCAGCTCCAGGTCCAGCGTCTGAAGAAGCGCAAGCTGCATCTGCGCGATCGCATCTCCTACATCGAGGACCAGCTCACGCCGGATATTATTGCGTAGAGCGCTCCACCGTCATGCCCGGCAACGCAGTCAAGCTTGCGCAGACTGCGTAAACTTGTCTGCACCGGCCGGGCATCCACGTCTTTCACCGCTCGTCAGGGCGTGGATGGCCGGGACTTAGCCCGGCCATGACGAGTACGGGCCTATTGCTGCTGGATCCCGGCGTCGTGGATCACCTTAGTCCAGCGCTCCGTCTCTTCTTTCTTCAACTTGGCCATATCGGCAGGGCTGCCGCCGCCTGGCCAAAGGTGTTGCTGCTGGTACCGGGCCTTGATCTCCGGCTCGTCGAGCGCCGCGTTGACGGCCCGGTTGAGCTTGGAGACGATCGCCGCCGACGTCCTGGGCGGCGCGCTGATGGCGTTCCAGGTATCCGAGACAAAGCCCGGAACTCCCGCTTCGCTCACGGTAGGAATGTCGGGCAGGACATCCAGCCTGCGCTCGGTGGCGACCGCGAGGATCCTCGCCCTTCCCCCGGTATGCAGCTTGTAGGCCGTGGCGAGCTCGGTGAAGAAGCAATCGACCTGTCCGCCGATGAGGTCGTTGAGCGCCGGACCGGTCCCGCGATAGGGGATATGCACCATCTTGGCGCCGATGAGCTCTGAGAACTGGGCGCCGCTGAGATGCGAGGTGGTGCCGGGCCCCTGGGACGCGAACGTGACCCGGCCGGGATTGGCCTTGGCATAGGCGACGAATTCCGCAGCGGTCTTCGCCGGGAAATCCTGGCGCACCAGCAGCAGGTTGGGAATCTTCGACATGACCGCCACCGATTCCAGCGCGGCGGGATCGAAATTGAGCTTCTTGTAGAGGGCGATGTTGCTGGTGATCGGCGACGGCTGGGACGCGAGCAGGGTATAGCCGTCGGGCTCGGCGGTGTAGACCGCCTCGGCCCCGATATTGCCGCCCCCGCCGCCGCGGTTCTCGATGACGAAGGGCTGGCTGAGCTTCTCCTGGAGCTGCGCGGCGATGATCCGGGTGACGGTATCCACCCCGCCCCCTGCCGACGTGCTCACGATGATGCGCACGGGGTGATTGGGGTAATCAGCCGCCGCATCCGGTTGTGCCAGCGCCGATGATGCGAGGAGGACGGCCGCGGCGGCGATCAGAGAGGGACGCTTCATTAGCATCGCAAGCATGTACGCCACGCCGCGCCGGCGGGCAACGCGGCACGACGTCCTCGCGAGCTCTTCAGCGAGGTTACGCGCGGGCGAGGTGAGCGCGCAGCGCCGCCGACCAGCGCAGCCGCGCTTGCCGCACATTCTCGATCGCCATCAGCGCCGCCGGGGTGACGATCAACGTGAGCACGGTGGCAAAGCCGAGGCCGAAGACGATCGCGGTGGAGAGATTGATCCACCATTGCGTCGCCGGCGCGCCGACCGTGATCTCGCGCGAGAGGAACTCGACGTTCACCCCGAACGCAATCGGCAGCACGCCGAGAATGGCGGTCGTGGCGGTGAGCACCACCGGCCGCGCGCGCTCGCGGCAGGTCTCGATGATGGCCTCGTAGGCGGCGACGCCTTCGCGGCGCAGGCGGTCATAGGTGTCGATCAGCACGATGTTGTTGTTCACGATCACGCCCGCATTCGCGATCACCCCGATCCCGGCCATGACCACCCCGAACGGCTGGCCCATGATGAGGAGCCCAAGCATCACCCCGAAGGTCGAGAGCAGCACGGCGGTGAGCACGAGGCCCACCGAGGTGAGCTTGTTGAACTGCGCCAGCAGGATCGCGAAGATGAGAAAGATTGCGGTTCCGAACGCCTTGAGCAGAAAGGCCGAGGCCTTGGAGCGCTCCTCGTCCTCGCCCTTGAGCCGGAAGGTCACGCCCGGCCCGAGATCCGCCGCGGCGAGCTCGCGCGTGATGTCCTGCTGCACCTTCGCAGACGGCACGCCCTCGGCGACGTTGGCCGAGACCGTGGTGACGCGGTTGCTGTTGACGCGGTTGATGTAGCCCACCCGCGGCGCCGGCACGCGCTGCACGAAATTGCCGATGGGCACATGCCCCATCGGCGTTTGCAGGCGCAGGTCGTCGATCTGATCGAGGCTGCGCCGCTCGGGCGGGAACCGCACCAGGATGTCGACCGACTTGTCGCTGTCCACCGGACGGTATTCCGTGGCCTTGAGCCCATTGGTGACGAGCTGGATGGCGCTGCCGACCGCGCCGACGCTGGCGTTGTATTTGGCCGCCTCGGATTTGTTGAACTCGATGCGCCAGTCGATGCCGGGGAGCGGCTGGCCATCGTCGAGATCGCGGATATCGCCGTTGCCGGCGAGAATCGCCGCGACCTTCTGCGCCGCTGCCGGCAGGACGGCCGGATCGACCGCGCCGAGCTGCACCTGGATGGGCTTGCCGGTCGGCGGGCCCGCGCGCGGCGCCGTCACTTCGATGAGAATGCCGGGGATGTCCGCCGTTTTCGCGCGGATGGCATCCATGATCTGGTGCGCGGGAGGACGGCTGCGCCAGTGCGCGAACTCGAACTGGATCACCCCGATGGTATCTTCGGTGAGCTCGCTCATGCCGCGCGGCTGCTCGCCAATGCGGGCGTAGACGGTCTTGAGCCCATCAAACTCGAGCACGCGGCGCTCGACCTCGCCGATGAGACGGTTCTTCTCCTCGAGCGCAAGGTTGCCGCGCGCATGCACGATCACCTGGCCGTAATCGGGCTCCACGTTGGGGAAGAACTCGACTCCGCGGCCGAACTTGCCGTAGGCGAGTTGCACCACGACGAGAAGGACCGCGGCGAGCGCCAACGTCGTTCCGGGATGACGCAGCGCAAGGCGAACCGTGCGCATGTAGGGCCCGCGGTCTGACACGTGCTCGTCTCCGGCGCCTGATGCACCAGCCGGATGGCGCGTGGCCTTGCCCAGGAGCGCGCCCAGGGTTGGTGTAAAGAACAGCGCCACCGCCAGCGAGGCCGAGAGCGTCGCGATCAGCGTGATCGGCAGATATTTCATGAACTGCCCGACCACGCCCGGCCAGAACAGGAGGGGCGAGAACGCCGCGACTCGGGTGGCGGTTGCTGCGATCACCGGGCCCGCCATGCGCTTGGCTGCGAGCGCATAGGCCTCCCGCGGTGCCATGCCTTCCGCCATGCGGCGCTCCGCGAATTCGGAAACGATGATGGCGTCGTCGACCAGCATGCCCACCGCGAGGATGAGCGAGAACAGCACCACGATGTTGATGGTCAAACCGGCAAGCTGCAGCCCGAGCACCCCCGCGAGGAACGAGGCGGGTATGGCGATGCCGATGAACACCGAGGCGCGGAAGCCCAGCGCAAACAGAATGACGATGGCAACGAGAAGGACGCCGGTCGCAACCGAGTTCTGCAGGTCGCCCAGCATCTGGCGAATGACCTTCGACTTGTCCTGGGTGAAGGTGACATGGACGGCGCTGGGCCAGGTCTTCTGCAGCTGCTCGACCACGTATTTCACCGCATCGACAGTCTCGATGAGGTTGGCGCCGGTGCGCTTGGAGACCTCGATGGTCATCGCGGGGCGCCCGTTCACGCGCGTGACCGAGGTGGCGTCCTTGAACGTCGGCTTGACCTCCGCGATGTCGCGCAAGGTGACCGAGGCACCGGAGGAGGCCACTACGGGAATGTTGAGAATGTCCTGCGGCTTCTCGAACAGCGAAGGCACCTTGACGGCAAAACGGCCGGTCTCGCCTTCAAGCGCGCCGGCGGCAATCAGCGTGTTGAAGGACTGGGCAATGGTGCCGAGCTGATCGATGGACAGCCCATAGCTGCTGATCAGGGTCGGATCGAGGATGATCTCGACTGCTTCGTCACGCGACCCGCGCAGCTCGGCGGAGAGCACTCCTGGAGCCTGCTCGATCGCATTCTTCGCAGCGCGCGCAATGCGCAGCAGCGTGCGCTCGGGCACGTCGCCGGAGAGTCCCACCACCAGCACGGGATAGAGCGACAGGTTCACCTCGAGCACCTGCGGCTCGTCCACGTCGCGCGGCAGGTCGTGCTTGGCCTGGTCGACCTTGGCGCGCACATCCGCGAGCGCGGCCTTGGAATCGAAGCCGGCCTCGAACTCGAGGAGGACGAAGCCACCGCCTTCGAAAGCGGTGGAACGCATCTCCTTCACGTTGCCCACCGACTTGAGCTGGGTCTCGACCGGGCGCAGCAACAGGCGTTCGGAATCTTCCGGGCTGATGCCGCGCTGGGAGAGCTGAACGTAGATCACCGGGATCTTGACGTCGGGCTCCGCCTCCTTGGCGATGGTGACATAGGCGACGAGGCCGGCGCACAGAAGAAAAATAAGAGTGGCGACGGTGAGCCGCGCGTGGTCGATGGCGTAGTCGATGAACCGTGACATCGCTGCGCTATTTCGCCACTGCAGTCAGCTCATGCGCTCCGACCGCTTCGACCACTTGTCCTTCGCGCACGAAATCCTGTCCCTGCACGATCACCCGGCTGGCGTTGGCGAGTCCGGCGACCCACATCGCCGCCTGCTCGTCCTCGACCACAGTGATCGGCGCGAATGCGACCGTCGCGTCCGCATCGACCGTGCGCACGCCGAGATCGCCGTTCGATGCGAAGGTGAGCGCCGAGCGCGGCATCCGCGCCGCCATCACCGCAGACTGCGGCACCATCACCTCGGCGGTGATCCCGTCGGGGATCTTGCCGTCTTTGTTCGGCAATTCGATCTCGACCCGATAGGTGCGCGTCGTCGTGCTTGCGGTCTTGGCGACGAAACGGATCCTGCCGCTTGCGGTCTCGCCGGTGACGAGGCGCACGTCGGCCCGCTCGCCCACCTTGATGCCGGCAAGCTTGCGCTCGGCTACTTCGGCCACCGCGAGCATGGGATCGAGCGAAACGAGGACGGCGATCTCCTTGCCGGCGAAGGAGAAGGCGGCCTGGCCCACTTCCACGCCTACGTCCTGGATGACCCCCGACCATGGGGCGCGCACCACGCCGCGGTCGCGCTCGGCCTCGGCGCCGGCGAGGGCGGCCTCCGCGGCGCGCAGCTGAGCTTCCAGATCGACGAGCTGCAGGCGTGGCAATGTGCCGGTCATGATCAGGCCGCGCTTGGCCTCAAGCTCGGTGCGCTTCTGCATCACCACCGCTTGCGCCTGCACCACCTGGGCCTCGCGCGCTTCGTCGGAGAGGATCGCAATGACGTCGCCCTTTTGGACCTGGCTTCCGCGCTTCACCCGCAGTTCCGTCAGCACGCCCGAGGTGCGCGCCATTACCATCACGCGCTTATCCGCCTCCGTTCGGCCGGAGATGGTGAGCTTGCGGCTATGGGGCACGAGCGTCGCCCGCTCGACTGCAACGCGGAACGGCTTTTTTATCGCATCCGCCGCGGTACGCAGCGCGGCTTCGGTTGGAGCCGGCTGGTGCGGCAGCAATTGGCCCGAGGCAATCCACAGTCCAGCCGCCGCTACGATGCCGAGCGCGGTGAAATGTCGTGCTTTCATCGTCAGTTAGCCCCCACCCGACCGCCTTCGCTCCGCCGACCGCGCTCCCGCCAACCCGCACCTCACATCCACGCCGAAGGCGGCGGAAATACGGTCCTGCGTCCGGTAGCCCGGCCTGTGTTTACCCAATCCGAGAGCCGCGTTCCGTGGATGTCGCCGGAGCAGCGATCAGGACTCGTCAGCTGCCCAGGGGTTGATGATGCGCCCAACGATGCAACGAAGCTTCGGGACGTCGGCGAATCAACAAATCACGCGGGATCGGGGGGACGCCGCGGAGAGATACAGCCCGGATGTCGCCATGAGCGTCAAAGTCGCGTGTGAATGCGCATGAGGCTCAATCGGGGCTACGGTCCGCCATCCCGACGGCGAAGCCCTGGTTGATGCCGGCGAACATCTGATAGAACCCGGAAACCACGACGATCTCGACCAGTCCCTCCCGACCCCATTCGGCAACGGCGCGCGCCTGCAACCCGTCCGGAATTTCTTTCCACGCTGTCGTCTCCGTCAGAATGGCATGCACGAGCGAATAAGGGTGCGCCAGCGCGTCCATCTGCCCGTTGGCGATGCGGTCAACCACGTCGCGGGCAAGCCCCGCTTCAAGCGCGTGCTCCACGTGATCGTGCCATTCGAATGCCGCGCCGGTCGCCCGCGCCAGCGAGAGCACGATGAACTGATAGACCGGTCGCGGAAGCACGCCCTCGAATTTCAGAAAAAATCCCAGCTCCTCGATCCGCCGCGCAAGCTCCGGATGGTTGAGCAGAGCGATATAGGGTCCGCCGAAGCCCTCCCCGCGTGCCTTGCGCTTTGCCGCCATCTCGGCAAAGAGCGCGCGGCCCGCCGGCGGCAGCCGCGCGGGATCCATGGCCAACACTGTCATGACACCCCTCTATTCCTGCCTCTATTCGTGATAGGACCAGGCTCGCGCGCCGGCTGCGAAATCGTAAACCGGCGTGGGACAGTTCTTGTCCGCTTTCACGTCGATGAGGACGGGGGCGTCGGCCGCCAGCGCCTTGCGAAAGGTCGCCTCGAGCTGCGCGGGATCATCGACCGTGAAGCCCTGCGCCCCGAGGGCGCGGGCAAAGGCCGCCCAGTCGTGATCGGGAATGCTGGTGAGCTCGGCGGGCACCGGGCCGTATGTATGCGCGCGCAGCCAGACGTTGCCCAGCGCGGCATTGTTCAAGACTACAAAGATGATGGGCAGGCGATAGCGCGCCGCGGTCTGGATCTCCAAGCCGTGCATGTGCATGCAGCCGTCGCCGGTGATGACGGCAACCCGGTGGTCGGGGCGCGCGCACTGCACGCCGACCGAGGCCGGAATGGCCCATCCCATCGGGCCGAGATTGGTCGCCGAGATGTATGTCCGCGGCTCGTACGCCATCCAATAGTGGCCGGCAAAGGCGCGGTGCGCGCCGGAATCAATGAGCAGGATGCCATCCCGGGGATACACCCTGCGCAACGCGGCAATGGCCGCCGCCGGATGCACGGGCTTCGTCGGCCTGCTGCAATTTTCGAGATCATAGAGGCGCGGCCCGCTCCTGATTTTCGCGAGCCACGCCCGTCGCTGCTCCTCTCCCGCGCCCAACGCTGCCGCAATGGCGTCGGACCGCTCCCGCATCAGCTCGAGAAAAGCGCGGCAATTGCCGGGAACGACGTGGGCGGCGCTGCCGTGGGTGATGAGCTCGTCCATGTCCGTGTTGACATGAACGGTGATGGCGCGCGCGCGCTGCCGCTCGCGCAGCGTCCAGTGCATGGTGTCGCGCTCGTTCATGCCCGACCCGAGCACGATCAGCACATCGGGAACATCCTTGAGCAGGGCCGCCGTGGCGTGGCGCGTGCCTGCATAGCCGAACACGCCGAGCGACAAGGGGTGATCGTCGGGGAATACGCCCTTGGCGCGCAGCGTGGTTGCCACGGGAATCGACCATTGCTCGGCAACGGCCTTGAGCGCGGCCGCGGCGTTGTCGTGCTCGACCCCGGCACCGGCCAGGAATGCGATTTTCGCTCCGCTCGCCTGCGCGATCGCATTGATCGCCGCCTCGGCGGCGATCCTGCTCAGCGGATCCACCGCCGCGAAATAGTCCGAGACCGTTGTGTAATGCGCGCCGGTCTGCCCCGTAATAGCATCGTGCGTGAGTGACAGATGCACCGGACCGCGCGGCTGCGCCCACATCGCGGTGAGCGCATGGCGCAGCCAGTGATCGAGATTGCGGGCACTGGCGACTGTCACGGAGAGGCGCGTGAGCGGCTTCATCACAGCCGTATCGTCGAGCGTCGCCTGGCTCGCATCCTGGAATTCTCCGAGCCCCTCCATGTCGATCGGAATTTCTCCGCTGAGCACAAGCACCGGCGATGAATCGGTCTTCGCGGCGGCAACTGCGGTGGCCATGTTGCACAGCCCCGGGCCGCCGATCCCCAGCGCGGCGCCGAACCGGCCGCTCGCGCGTGCATAGCCGTCAGCCATGTAGGCGGCGCCCCCTTCGTGCGCCGCCACGATCGGCCGCAGCCCGGGATGCCGGGCCAGCGCCGGCAGAAACGGATCGATCAAGCCACCCGGAACCAGGAAGAGATGCGTCAGCCCCTCCTGCAGGAGCGCATCCAATATGAAGTCGGAACCGAGTGCCATCGGAAGCTCATCACCTCATTGCGCGCCATGCACATTCAGTTTAGCGCATTGCGGCTACAAGCAGAATTCAGTTACCGTCAGCAGCATGCTGTAATCGCACGTGTTCGTCGCGAGTATTGGGGGGCCAATGGCGGGAAAGCCGGTCGCGATCATCATGGGAAGCCAGTCCGACTGGGCGACCATGCAACACGCGGCTGATACGCTCGCGGCGCTCGGGGTTGGCTACGAGGCGCTGATCGTATCCGCCCACCGCACCCCGGACCGGCTATACAAGTTCGCCAAAGGCGCGCGACGCAAAGGCTTCAAGCTCATCATCGCGGGCGCCGGCGGGGCGGCGCATCTGCCTGGGATGACCGCGGCGCTCACGTCACTGCCGGTGCTTGGGGTGCCGATGACCACGCATGCGCTCGAGGGCAAGGACAGTCTCCTTTCCATCATGCAGATGCCGGCGGGCATCCCGGTCGGCACGCTTGCGATCGGCAAGCCGGGAGCCATCAACGCGGCGCTGCTTGCGGCCGCTGTGCTCGCCCTCTCCGACCCGCCGCTTGCCAAGCGCCTCGATCAATGGCGCGTGCGCCAGACCGCAGCGGTCGGCAAGCGCCCGAAGGATTAGTGTGACTCCCGTAGCCCGGATGGGAGCGTAAGGGGACATCCGGAGTGCCGTTCCGCGGATTGCGCAAAGATGCGTAATCCGGGCTACGGACCGTAGGGGCGGGTTTGAAACCCGCCCCTACAAGGACGATCGATTGCAATGACCATCCGGTTGTGGGGACAATGAGAATGGTCAAAGCTCAGCGACTGTTTGTTCTAGTGGTGTGCAGCGCGGTTCTTGCAATGGCGGTTCACGCAGAGAACGTCCCGACGCTCGTTGCTCCCACGCTTGACGGCGGATTGCCGCTCGTCATCGGCCATCGCGGCGCTGCCGGGCACCGTCCGGAGCACACGCTCGCATCCTACGAGCTCGCCATCGACTATGGTGTCGATTTCATCGAGCCCGATCTCGTCACGACCAAGGACGGCGTCCTGATTGCCCGGCACGAAAATGACATCTCGGGCACGAGCGATGTCGCGGAGAAATTTCCGGAGCGCAGGGCGACCAAAGCCATCGACGGCAAAAAGATCACGGGCTGGTTTACCGAGGACTTCACCTTGGCGGAGATCAAGAAGCTGCGCGCCAGGGAGCGGCTTGCCTTCCGCAACCAGGGCTGGAACGGCATTTACGAGATCCCGACATTCCAGGAAGTGATTGATCTCGCCAAGCGCGGAAGCGCGGCGAACGGGCGTATCATCGGCATCTACCCCGAAACCAAGCATCCCAGCTATTTCCGTTCCATCGGCCTTCCGCTCGAGCCGCTCTTGCTCAAGGCGCTCGAGGCGAACGGCTACGCCGATGCCGGCGCGCCGGTCTTTGTGCAGTCCTTCGAAGTGCAGAATCTGAAAGATCTGAGCAGGCTCACCAAAGTGCGCCTCATCCAGCTGATGGAAGATGCGCGCTTGCAGCCCTACGACTTCATCGCGGCCGGCGACCGACGCAGCTATGGCGATCTCATGACCGCGAAGGCGCTGGCCGAGATCGCGACCTACGCCCACGGCATCGGGCCGTGGAAGCGCAGCATCGTGCCTCAGGGTGCGCACGGCGCGCTTCTCCCTCCGAGCAGCCTGGTCGCGGACGCCCACAAGGCCGGACTCGTTGTGCATCCCTATACCTTTCGCGACGAGCCCGAGTTTCTCGCGCCCGACTACCAATTGGATTCGACCAGGGAATATCTGCAATTCTATCGGCTTGGGGTTGACGGCGTGTTCTCGGATTTCGGCGACACCGCTGTGCGTGCGCGCGCTATGCTGCAGCGCTGAGCCTATTGGTGGTCATGAGCTTTCGGCGTCCTCACGCTCTGCTGCTGGCAATCGGAGTTGCCGCGCTCGCACTCGCGTCACGCAACGCCGGCGCAGAGCCGTATCCCTCCCGTCCGGTGCACCTCGTGGTCGCGTTTGTCCCCGGCGGCGCGACCGACACCCTGGCCCGGCAGATTTCGAATGACCTCAAGGAGGCGCTTGGCCAGGCCGTGGTCGTGGAGAATCGGCCGGGAGCGAATGGTTATCTCGCCTGGAACCATGTCGCCGCTGCGGAGCCGGACGGCTATACCCTCCTGCTTGCGGAAAACGCGCTTGCGATCAGCCAGGCCCTGCACAGGAAGGCGACGTCGAGCTTTGATCCGCTCACGCAGTACGATCCGGTTGCCGGCATTGCGACCTCGCCATCGGCGCTGATCGTTGCAAACAATATCCCGGCCCGTAGTGTTGCCGAGCTCGTCGCCTACTCCCGCACTGTCCCGCAGAAGATGAATTATGCCTCCGCCGGCGTGGGCAGCGTCTCGCATCTTAATTTCGAGGTCTTCAAGGACGCGGTCGGCATGGAGGCGATACACATTCCCTACAAGGGCGGCGGTCAGGCCATTGCCGACGCCGTCGCCGGCCATGTCCCGATGACGATCACGTCGGTGCAGGCGACGAAGAGCCTGGTCGAGGGAGGCCACATCAAGGCCTTGGCGGTGACCGGCGCGACGCGCTCTCCGGCGATGCCCGGCGTTCCGACCATGCAGGAGGCGGGCGTGAAGGCCGCGGACGTGGAGCTGCGTTTCTGGTTCGCAGTATTTGGCCCAAAGGGCCTGCCGGACGACGTCAAGGCGAGGCTCGCGCAAGTGCTCTCAACCGTGATGTCCGATCAGCATGTGCGCGAACGGCTGGCCAATCTCGACATTACGCCCGAGTTCGCCCCTCCCGCGGCACTGCGGGCCAAGCTCGACAACGAAATCAGGAACTGGACCAGATTCATCGACGAAAAGGACATCAAACCGGAATGAGCAGCGTCGGGTGGGGGCCGGGCCCGCGAGTTGACGACCCCCACCCGGCTCCCGCCGACAAGTCGGGGGTCGCCGACCCCCCCCTTTCCGACCCCTTTCAGGGGGAGGTATTGCGGAGCTTGCTGCGCCGCTGAGTCCGCGTGGATCGAGCGGCCCTGTCCAGTTGCACACTGTACTGTGTGCACGCAACACACGCCCGCGCCATTGCCCGTGCAGGGGTTCGATTATATCTCTTGCGGCGGCGTGCGCGCGCTGATCCCGCCCGCGGGCGCATTCGGGCCTGGAGACCCGCGCAATGGCGCTCAATCACGTCACCCTTGAAGACAAGTACGATCTCGGCAAGAGCCGCATCTTCGTCACCGGGTTTCAGGCGCTGGTCCGGCTCTGCATGATGCAGAAGGAGCGCGACCGGCGTGCAGGTCTCAACACCGCGGGCTATGTGACGGGCTACCGCGGCTCGCCGCTGGGCACGCTCGACCAGCAGTTCATCCGGGCGCAGCGCCAGCTCGATCGCTATGACATCCGATTTCAGGCCGGCATCAACGAGGACATCGCCGCCACGGCGCTGTGGGGATCGCAGCAGGCCGAGCTGCGTGGGGAGGGCAAGTTCGACGGCGTGTTCGGCCTCTGGTACGGCAAGGGCCCGGGGGTCGATCGCACCGGCGACGTGTTCCGACACGCGAATTTCGCCGGCACTTCTAAATATGGCGGGGTGCTCGCGCTCATGGGCGACGACCACACGGCCGAATCCTCCACCACGGCACATCAATCCGAGTATCACTTCATCGACGTGATGATCCCCATCCTAAACCCCGCCGGGGTGCAGGAGATTGTGGATTACGGCCTCTACGGCTGGGCGATGTCGCGGTTCTGCGGCACCTGGGTCGCGCTCAAGTCGATGCACGAGACGGTCGAATCGACCGCCGTGATCGACGGCAGCCTGGAGCGCGTTAACGTTGTCATTCCGCAGGATTTCGAGATGTTGGAAGGCGGCCTCAACATCCGCCTGCGCGACACCATTCTGGGGCAGGAGGCGCGGCTGCACGACTACAAGCGCGATGCCATGCTCGCCTTCGTGCGCGCCAACAAGCTCAACACATACATCACATCGGGCGGGCGCAGGCCGCGGATCGGCATCATAACAGTCGGCAAGAGCTATCTCGACGTGCGCCAGGCGCTCGACGAGCTTGGCATCGATGAAGTGCGCTGCAACGATCTCGGCATCCGGCTGTACAAGATCGCGTGCCCCTGGCCGATCAGCAAATCCGATCTGCAGAATTTCGCCGACGGGCTCGAGCTCATCATCGTGATCGAGGAGAAGCGCTCGCTCATTGAAGTGCAGGTGCGCGAGGAGCTTTACGGCACGACCAACCAGCCTGTTTGCATTGGAAAGAGGGACGAGCAGGGCAACTGGCTGTTCCCGGTCAAGGGCGCGCTCGATCCCAACGAGATCGCGATCTGCATCGGCGAGCGCATCCTGCAACGGCTCGGCCCGAATGAGGAGATTGCCGCCCGGGTCGCCGGGTTGAAGCAAGCCCAGTCCATCCTGGCGCAGACCCAGGAGATCGCGGTGCGCACGCCCTATTTCTGCTCCGGCTGCCCGCACAATTCATCGACCGTCGTTCCCGAGGGCATGCGCGCCTATGCCGGCATCGGCTGCCACTACATGGCACAATGGATGGACCGTTCGACGTTGGGCTACACCCAGATGGGCGGGGAGGGCGCGAACTGGATCGGCGAGGCGCCGTTCAGCAAGCGTCCGCATGTCTTCCAGAATCTCGGTGACGGGACCTACAACCATTCCGGTTACATGGCGATTCGCGCCGCGATCGCGGCGGGCGTGAACATCACCTACAAGATCCTGTTCAACGATGCCGTCGCCATGACCGGGGGCCAGGCCAATGACGGCGGGCTTACCGTGCCGCAGATCGCCCGCCAGGTCGCGGCGGAGGGCGCCAAGCGGGTCGTGGTCGTCACCGACGAGCCCTGGAAATACGCCAGGGACGAAGAGTGGCCGCGCGGGCTCACGATCCATCACCGGGACGATGTGATCCCCGTGCAGCAGGAGCTCGCTGAAATCCCCGGCCTCACCGTGCTGATCTATGACCAGACCTGTGCGGCGGAGAAGCGCCGGCGCAGGAAGCGCGGACGTTTTCCCGATCCCGACAAGCGCGTGATCATCAACGAGCTCGTGTGCGAGGGCTGCGGCGATTGCGGGGTGAAATCGAATTGCGTCTCGGTGCAGCCGTTGGAGACCGAATGGGGGCGAAAACGCACAATCGATCAATCGAGCTGCAACAAGGACTTCTCCTGCGTGAAAGGATTCTGCCCGTCCTTCGTCACCGTGACAGGGGCAAAGCTCAAGCGCGGCGCCGCATCCGTTCCCGCACTCGATCTCACCGCGCTGGCGGAGCCGACGCTGCCGCGGATCGACCAGACCTACGACATCATCGTGACCGGGGTAGGCGGCACCGGGGTTGTCACCATCGGCGGTATTCTCGGCATGGCGGCGCATCTCGAGGGCAAAGGCGTGGGGGTGCTCGATATGGCCGGGCTCGCCCAGAAGGGCGGGGCGGTCTACAGCCATATGCGCATTGCGGCGCGGCCCGAGGACATTCACGCCATCCGCATCGCTGCCGGAGCGGCCGATCTGGTGCTCGGCGGCGACATCGTCGTTGCGGGGAATAAGAAGGTGCTCGCCGCGGTGAAACACGGATCGACGGAGATGGTCGTCAATGTCGCCGAGTTCCTGCCCGGGGATTTCACCCGCAATCCTGATTTTTCGCTCCCGACCGAGCGGCTCAAGCGCGCGATCATCGCCGATGCCGGCCGCGAGAAGACACATTTCATCGACGCCTCGCGCGCCGCAAGCGCGCTGTTCGGCAATACCGTGGGCGCCAACATCTTTCTCGTGGGTTACGCCTACCAGCTCGGCGCGCTGCCGCTTGCGGCGGAATCGATCGAGCAGGCCATCGAGCTCAACGGCGAGGCGGTGGAGATGAACAAGCAGGCTTTCCGCTGGGGTCGGCACGCCGCTGCCGCCCCGACTGCGGTGGAGTCTCTGTTCAAGCCCGAAGCCGCGAGCGATGCACGCAGGTTATCCCTATCGCTGGATGAAGTGATCGACCGGCGAGCGGCCTTTCTCACGGACTATCAGAATGCGGCCTATGCCAAGCGCTATCGGGACCGCGTCGAGCGCGTCAAAGCCGTCGAGGCGGCGCGTACCTCGGGCAAGAGCGGTCTTGCCGATGCGGTCGCGCGCTATCTGTTCAAGCTGATGGCCTACAAGGACGAGTACGAGGTGGCCCGGCTCTATTCCGACGGCGCGTTCATGCATCAGGTGAAGAACGAGCTTGGCGGCGAGCATCTGCGCTTTGACGTGCATCTCGCGCCGCCGCTGCTCGCACCAATGAACAAGGCGACCGGAGAGCCGAAAAAGCTCACCTTCGGCCCGTGGATCTTTCCGGTCTTCAGGCTGCTGGCGCGCTGCAAATTCCTGCGCGGAACGGCATTGGACCCCTTCGGCTACTCGCAGGAGCGCCGGACCGAGCGCCGGCTCGTGCGCGACTATGAGAGCATGCTCGATGAGGTGCTGGCGAAGCTCGAGCCCGACAACCACCACATCGCGGTTGGGCTCGCTGCGATCCCGGAGAAAATTCGGGGTTTCGGGCACGTCAAGATGCGCCACCTCAAGGCGGCGAAGGCGGATGAGGCTGCGCTTTTCGAGCAGTTCCGTGCCGGCCCAGCGCCGCTCCTGCGGGCCGCCGAGTAGCACCATGGCCGACAAGGAATACGACCGCGCGAGCGAGGATCTCGGCAATATCGTCAATCTCGGGCACGTCAACGTGTGCGTCAGCGATCAGCATCTCGCGACGCATTACTACGTGACCGGGCTCGGGCTCACGCGCGATCCCTTCCTCAACACCGGCGCGCGGCTGATGTGGATCAATGTCGGCATGAGCCAGTTCCATCTGCCGACCGGCACGCCCGATATCCTGCGCGGCGTCACCGGTCTGGTCGTGCCCGACCGCGCCGCGCTGCTCGAGCGCCTCGCGCAGATGCGCAAGCCGCTCGCAGGCACGCAGTTCGATTTCCGCGAGAGCAATGACTGCGTCGAGACCACCTGTCCCTGGGGCAACCGCATCAACGTGCACGCGCCCGACCGGGCGCGCTTCGGCCGCATTGTCCTCGGCATGCCCTACATCCGCTTCGATGTGCGGGTGGGTACGGCGCAGCACATCGCGCACTTCTACCGCGAGGTCATGGGGGCGCTCGCCACCATGGTCGAGAACGGCAGCGGGGCGAGCGCCCGCGTGCAAGTGGGCGAGAAACAGTACTGGCATTTTTGCGAGACCGACGCGACCGAGCGGCCGTACGACCGCCACCACGCCCAGATCTACATCACGAATTTCTCCGCCCCGTATCGGCGTCTCAAGGCGCTCGGCCTCATCACTCAAGAGGTCAACCAGCACGAATATCGCTTCAAGGACATCGTCGATCTCGACACGCGGGAGGTGCTGTTCACGGTCGAGCACGAGGTGCGCAGCCAGACCCATCCGCTCTACGGCCGCCCCCTGATCAACCGCAACCCCGCGCAGACCAACCGCAACTACCGGCCGCGCCACGACAGCATGTCCTGGGCGATGTGACCACGTAGGGGCGGGTTTGAAACCCGCCCCTACAGAAGGTCTTCCGCATTCGTAGGGGCGACGCATTGCCTCGCCTTCCTTGTCCGACATCAGCTGCTGCGAACGGGAAGGCGACGCAAGACCTCATCAAGCTGCGTCGCGCTTCACACGCTCGGCATCAATGATCAGCCGGTGCCCGAGCACCGCGAGCGCCGCTTCGATCCGGTCGAGCTTCGTCCCGTAACGCGGATCGAGAATACGACGCGCCTCGCCTTCGGCGATGCCGAGCTTTTTGGCAAGCGCCACCTTGCTGATACCGGCCTCGCGCCAAGCACGGTACACCGCGACCTTGGCCGCCAATTGAGCCGCCAGCGGGACGAGGTGCTCTCGCTTGCGGGGCTTGGAGGGAATGGGCAGGTCGGCTTCATCCTCGATCCGACCTGCAACCGCGACCTCCAAGGCATCCGTTGCCATTTCAAACGCGTCGGCTTTCGTTCGCCCGGCGGTGAGGACCTCGGGAAGATCGCGGCATCTCACATGGTAAGCGCCGTCTTCTTCGCTCCAAGTAAAGGACATTGGATAACTCGCGGTCAGTGTTCTTCCTTCGGCTCGCGAACGCGTTTTGTTAGGCGGCATCGAACTCATGCGGATCAATCCCCAATTGTTTCAAGATCGCTCGTCGCAGAGCGGGACCAATCTTACGAGGAACTGTTGTTACCCGCGTGCCATACTTGACTCGGGCATGGCTTCCCTTGCCTTTGCTTTTATCTACGACGACAGCCATATTGGTCTTCCGCGCGAAGTTGCGAAGTTGACGAATAAAATCGTCTTGGTCCGACAGGGCGGCAGCCTCTCTGGTCCAATGTATTCATCGTACTTTTTTGTACGAATGTCCAATGCGAGGGCGACGGAATGCGTCGGCCTATGAAGGGCTCTGTGTGGAGCAGCACAGCATGGGCACATCCGCCCGACGCGCGCTGGTGATAGGCGGCTCGCTCGGCGGCCTCCTTGCGGCGCACCTGTTGCGCAGCGAAGGCTGGGACGCGCGCGTGTTCGAGCGCAACCCGGAGGACCTCACCGGCCGCGGCGCGGGGCTCAGCACCCACCCGCAGCTACTCGACATCCTCCAGCGCATCGGGATCGACTTCGACGCAACCATGGGCGTCAAGCTCGATCGCATCATCTTCTTTGATGCGAGCGGGCGTGTGCTGGTCGAGGAGAACACCGCCCGCCTGATGAGCTCGTGGGGCAGGCTCTACCGCGCGCTGCGCGACCCGCTCCCGCCCGCAAGCTATCGGCTCGGCATGTCGCTCCTCCGGGTGGAGCAGGACGCGCGCGGGGTCGCCGCGGTGTTCGCCAACGGCGAGCAGATCGAAGGCGAGCTGCTCGTTGGCGCCGATGGCGGGCGCTCCACCGTGCGCGAGCAGTTTCTCCCTGACCTCGCGCCGCAGTATGCGGGCTACCTGGCTTGGCGCGCCATGCTGGACGAGAGCGCCGTGCCGCCCGCCATCCGGGCGCAGGTCTTCGAGCGCTACACGTTCTGTCTGCCCGAAGGCGAGCTCTTCCTCGCCTATCCCGTGCCCGGGCGCAACAACGAGACGGAGGTCGGCCGGCGCGCCTACAATATCGTCTGGTACCGCGCGGCCGATCCCGACAAGGCGCTCATTGATCTCTGCACCGATGCGAGTGGGAAATATCACGGCCCCGCCATTCCCCCGCCGCTCATTCGCCCCGACGTCATCGCGGTCATCAAGGCGACGGCGCGGGCGCTGGTTGCCCCACAGCTCGCGGAAATCTTCGCGCGCGCGCAGCCGTTCTTCCAGCCGATCTTCGATCTGGAAAGCCCGCGCACGGTGTTCGGGCGCGTCGCGCTCGTGGGCGACGCTGCCTTTGTGGCGCGCCCGCATGTCGGGGCGGGCGTGACCAAGGCGGCGCTCGAGGCGGCAAGCCTCGCCGAGGCGGTGCGGGGCGAGGACGTACCCGGCGGGCTCCTGCGCTTTGCGCGCGAGCAGCAGCCGTTCGGGCGCGGCCTCGTTGCGGCGGGCAGGCGCGAAGGCGCCTATCTCTCCGCGCAGCTCAAGCCATCAGCCGAACGCACGCGCGCCGAGCGCAACCCCACGTTGGCGGAAGTGCTCCACGCGCACAATACCCGCAGCGAGAGCCTGCGCGCCGTGCTGGTCGCCGCACGGCAGGAGGCGCAGGAAGGAGCTATACCTCCCCCTGAAAGGGGGAGGTTGGCGAGCGAAGCGAGCCGGGTGGGGGTCCACTCGCGCCCACGATGATCAGCAAGAGCGCGCGCCCGGGCCCGACCCCCACCCGACAGCATTTGCTTCGAAATGAAGCAAATGCTGTCGACCTCCCCTTTCAGGGGGAGGTATTACGGCGTTGCAGCATTGAAGATTTTATTTGCTACCCCCTGAGTTTTCTTGCGAAAACCGAAATCCGGGTTAGGTCAGTAGCAAATGGCACGCCTGCTCGAGCTTATGCTCAACGGCCGCCCGCGTACGGATGCGGTGGCGGACAACCTTCTGTTGCTCGACTATCTGCGCGAGATCGTCGGCCTCACCGGAACCAAGACCGGCTGCGACGGCGGCGAATGCGGCGCCTGCACCGTGCTGGTCGATGATCGCCCGCGCCTGTCGTGCCTCACGCTGGCCGCGACCATGCAAGGCCGGCGCGTGGATACGATCGAATCTCTTGCTCGCGACGGACGGCTCTCCGCAGTGCAGCGCGGCTTTCACGAAAAGCTCGGCTCCCAGTGCGGCTACTGCACGCCGGGCTTCATCATGGCTTCGGCCGGTCTTTTGCGCCGCAATCCCTCGCCCAATGAGAATGAGATCCGCGCGGCGCTGGGGAGCAACATCTGCCGCTGCACGGGTTATGTAAAAATCATTGAAGCGGTCAAATACGCGGCCGAGCTGCACGCGGCCGGAGCATCGCCGTGAACGAGACTGTGCCCGCGCGCAACATCGGCTCCTACGTGCCGATGATCGATGGGCCGGAAAAGGTTTCCGGCCGAGCAAAATACACTGCGGATCTGATCGCACCCGGCATGCTGGCAGGGCGGATGTACCGCAGCCCCCACTCCCACGCCGAGATTCTCGAAGTGGACATCGCGGAGGCCTTGCGGCTTCCGGGGGTGAAGGCAATCGTCACCGGCGCCGATTGCGACAGGACCTTCGGCGTCCTTCCCATCGCGCGCAGCGAGCACCCGTTGGCGCGCGACAAGGTGCGCTATCGCGGCGAGCCGGTCGCCGCGGTTGCCGCCATCGATGATGCCACGGCGAAGCGGGCGGTTGGCCTGATCAGGCTCAAGGTGCGCGAGCTGCCGGCCTACTACACGGCGCAGGCAGCTTTGGTACCGGCGGCGTGCAACATTCATGCGCACCGTCCGGGCAATGTGGAACGCGACGTCCTGTTCGAACTCGGCAGCGTCGAGCAGGGCTTTGGCGACGCCGACCTCGTGCGCGAGGCGAGCTACAACTGCGCCGAGGTGTGCCAGAACCAGATGGAAATGCACGCCGCGGTCGCCGACTACGACCGCGAGCGCGACCGCATGACCGTGCATGCCAGCACCCAGGTGCCTTACTACGTGCACCTCATGCTGGCGCAGATCCTGGACATGGACATGTCGCGCATCCGCGTGGTCAAGCCGCATGTCGGCGGCGGGTTCGGCTGTCGCACCGAGACGCTCAACGTCGAGCTGATCGCCGCTTTGCTCGCGAAGCGCGCCGGCGGATGCGTGCGCATGATGATCAATCGCGAGGAGACGTTCATCACCCATCGCGGCCGGCCGGAAACCGACATCCGGCTCAAGCTCGGGCTGCGCAGGGATGGGCGCATCACCGCGGTGGAATGCGAATGCTACCAGCGCGGCGGCGCGCATTCCGGCTATGGCGTCGTCACCATCCTCTATGCGGGATCGATGCTCTACGCCATCTACGACCTGCATAACGTCAAATACATCGGCAAGCGCGTGCTCACCAATACGCCGCCCTGCGGCGCTTTCCGCGGCCACGGCACGGTCGATATCCGTTTCGCCTTCGAGAGTCTCCTCGACCAGATGGCGCAAGAGCTTGAGCTCGACCCCATTGCGGTGCGGCGTGCCAATTATCTGACCGCGCCGACTTTCACCGACAACGATCTCATGGTGAACAGCTACGGCCTGCCGGAATGTGTGGACTGGGTGGAGAGGGCGAGCGGTTGGAAAGCGCGCAAAGGCAGATTGGGCAACGGCAAGGGCCTGGGCTTTGCCTGCTCGCATTATATCAGCGGCGCCTCAAAGCCGGTGAACTGGACGGGCGAGCCGCATGCGACCGTGAAGATCAAGCTCGATTTCGACGGCTCCATCGTCGTGCTCTCGGGGGCGGCTGATATCGGCCAGGGCTCGACCACCATTCTGGCGCAGACGGTCGGCGAGGTCTTGGGCCTCGATCTCGCCAGGATCCGCGTTCTCACCGGCGACAGCGAGGTGGTGCCGAAGGACAACGGCTCCTATTCCTCGCGCGTGACTTTCATGGTGGGCAATGCTGCGATCGACGCGGCCCACCATCTCAGGCGCGTGCTGGTTGAGGCGGCAGCGCGCAAGCTCGAAGCCAAGCCGGAGGAGATTGAATGCCTCGGCGAGATCTATCGCGCCGGGGCGCAGGACAAGGGTTTGACCTTCAACGAGGTGGTCACCGAAGCGCTCCGGGACACCGGCACCATCACCGTGACCGGCAACTATTCCACCATTCCGCAATCCCACGGCGGCAAGAAATATCGCGGCGCCGCCATCGGCGGCACCATGGGCTACAGCTATTCCGCGCAAGTGGTCGAGGTCAGCGTCGATGAGGACACCGGCGTCGTGAGCGTCGACAAGGTGTGGGTGGCGCATGACTGCGGCAAGGCTCTCAACCGCCTCACCGTGGAAGGCCAGGTGCAGGGCTCGGTATGGATGGGCATGGGCCAGGCCATGAGCGAGGAGACCGCCTATCATGATGGTCTTCTCATCACCGGCAATATGCTCGACTACCGCGTTCCAACCATCGAGGATTCGCCTCCCATCGAGGTGGGGATCGTCGAGAGCAACGATCCGCACGGGCCGTTCGGCGCAAAAGAGGCAGGGGAGGGATCGCTCGCCGCATTCCTGCCGGCGCTCACCAATGCCATCGCCGACGCGATCGGGGTGCGCTTCAACGACCTCCCGGTGACGCCCGACCGCGTGTTCGCGGCGATCGAGAAGCGCCGTCGCGCGCACAACGGGCGCAGCCGGGCGGCTTGATGGAAGCGCTGGCGGACTTCCAGCTCCTTCGCCCGACCACGCTGGATGAAGTTCTGAAACTGCGCAGGAATCACCCCGACGGGCGGCTGCTCGGCGGCGGCACCGATCTCCTCGTGAACATCAGGCGTGGCATCGTCGCCCCGAAAAGCCTCATCGACATCACCGACGTGAAGGAGCTCCGGACCATCCATGCCGACGCGCAGAGGATCGAGATCGGCGCGGCCGTCACGCTCGCCGAGGTCGCCGCGCATCCCGAGATGGTGCGGCATTACCCCGTGCTGGCGCAGGCCGCGGCCTGCATTGCCGGCCCGACCCATCGCAACATGGGCACGGTCGGAGGTAATCTGTGTCTCGACACCCGGTGTCTCTTCTATAATCAGAGCGAGTGGTGGCGCTCTGCCAACAATCATTGCCTCAAGACCACAGGCGAGATCTGTCACGTTGCCCCCAAGAGTCGCGGCATATGCTTTGCGACCTTCAGCGGCGATCTTGCGCCGGCCTTGATGACGCTTGGCGCGCAAGTGGAGCTCGTGGGTCCGACGGGGGCGCGCATCGTCCCGCTGCGGGGCATGTACATCGGTTATGCCCGGCAGGACGAGCCCATTACCGAGACGAGGGGCGACGGCAAATATTATCTCTCGCTGCGTCCGGGCGAGCTGATCACGCGGGTGCGCGTAACGAACACGCCAGGCCTGCGCTCGGCCTATGACAAGATCCGCATTCGCCGCTCCATCGAATATCCCGTCACCGGAGTTGCGGTGGCGTTGCGCCGCGAAGGCAATGCGCTGGTCGATCTGCGCGTTGCCTTCACCGGCACCAATCCGCGGCCGGTCTTCCTCGAAGGCACCGATGCGCTCTGCGGCGGAGTGCTCGACGACCGGGTGTTCGACGGGCTCGATGCGCTTGTGCGCGATCAGATCATGTCGATGAAAACCACGTTCACCCCCGGTCACTATCGCCGCCGCGTCGCCGGCGTGTTAGCGCGCCGGCTGCTGACGCGGCTGTTCGAGGGTCTGTCTTTGCAGGGGCGAGGCGTGTGAAGTGCACCGATCCGTAGGGCGGGTTAGTTTAGGTCAGCCGCCCGGCTGTGGGCGATACCAGCATGCTCTACAGAACCGGTGGCATCACTAGCGGCGGAAATCGCGAGGGTCAGGGAAGCGGTCGGGCATATAACGCTCCAATATTTCAGGGATACGGCGGGGCAAAGCGTCCGAAGATGGCACGGTCTGGCGCTGCGCCGATGGTGTAGCCGTCGCTGCCGGAGCTGCTCCCCCCTCGCGCGCAACGACGCGGATGCGCAGTGACATGACGGGCGGATTGTGCGCAATGTGATCCTTGTCGCCCAAGAGCAGCTGCAAGGTGTGGGTTCCCGGCGCAAGCGTAATCTCCGCCTCGGTCTCGCCGGCATCAAAATGAAGGTGATTGGCGTCATTGAGTATGGGTTGATCGAGGGATGGTAACTCGGCATCGATCAGCAAATGATGGTGGCCAGTATTTTCGCGATCCTCGGCCGCAGGCGCGATCCCCATCCCGCGCAGTCCGAAACGGATGACCACCTTGGTTGGAATCGTGGCACCATCCTTGAGATCGACGAAATAAAGCTCGGCGCCACCGGGCGAATGGGTGGGACCGCCCAAAGTGCTTCCGCACACCAGCGTACCGAACACCAGGGACGCAATCACGGATTGGAGCAACCTGAACAAACTATTATCTGCGCGATTCTGCACGAGCATGACTCATTCCCCTGTCGCGTTTCTCCTGCAGTTTACCTGAAGGTGCTCCCCGCCAGAAGCCAGAGAAACCCCGCACCGGCCCTGTTGCGAGCTTTACCTTCTCGCTTGCCGATGCATGATGGAACTGAGTTGGGACCACTACACCCCGGAACCGCTCCATCTTCCAAACTGATTTCGACATCGTCGCACCCATGGTAGCGGGGTCGACCTCGAATCGGGCAGCGATCTTGCGCACGCCTTCTGTGTTTCTGGCGGGCGGTGATCGTGAGGGTGCCTTTTCGGTGAACTCGTCAGCGTTGCTCATGAGGTTCAACAGCACCCGGCGCAGCCGCATCCGGTCGGCATGAATGATCCCGACAACGCCAGCACCAGGCCGTCGGCCCTGTCCCCACGATCAAGACCTCGGTTTCTGATTCCCTTGGGGCCATGCGCCCTCAACAGGCAAATACTGAGCGAAACAGGACCGCGAGACGAGACCAATTTCGTTGCCTTCCATGGCGTGTCTCGCCCCGCGGAGCAGTCTCGCTCAGTCTGGATTCACCAGTTCTTGTTCAGCCGAGCGTTTGTCATGCGAGGCTCCGGCGGTACGCGGTCGGGGTTTCACCAGTCAGCTTGCGAAAGGCGGCGGTGAACGAACTCGTCTCGCTAAATCCGACATCGAGTCCAATTTCCGTCACCGACAGCTTGCGCTCACCCAGCAAGGCCTTGGCTCGCTCAATGCGTTGCCAGGTCAGGTATCGGTGCGGCGGCATGCCGAACGATTGTTTGAACGCTCGGGAAAAATGAAACGGGCTTAGCTGTACCAGTTGAGCCAGAGACAACAACGAGATTTCGTTGGCGAGATGCTCTCCGATATATTGAGCGACCTTCTTTTGCTGCCAACCGGGCAGGCCTCCGCGCGTCTCCGATGCGAGAGCTGACCCAGCCTCATTTAAGCGCGTGAGCTCGTGCGCTAGGGCAATACCAAGTGCTTCTACGTAGGCCTTCTGGGATCGGCACGGATATTGCAGCTGCGCTTTGAGCTTGAGAGCCGTTGCCCAAACGTCAGCATCGAAAAAGAACAATCGTGGCCTGAAGTCGAGCTCGGCAAAACGCAGCTCGGAGCACAACAACGAGCTCAGTGGGTCGACGTGAATGAAAGTACAGCGCAGCAGGGAACGCGGTTTCTGCCAACCATAGAACCTGTGCCCGGCAGGAATGAAAGTCATCCGCCGATTCCACTCGCGACGGTTTGATCTCGGTAATCCGTCGATAAGCGTTTCGCCGTCGTACCTCTCCGCGCGCTCGGAGGCGATCAGGAGATGTCGCGGCCCCTTGAATTCATAATCGAATGACGCATGCCGGATGAGCTCCATCTGCTCGACTTGGACCAGATCCCATCGGATGCCCTGACGCTGCACGATCGCGGGAGGGCTGACCGCCACATGCGGCATGCCAGTCATCGCGCTACCGAAGCCCCTCACGATTTTTCACTCCTGCCGCCAAGAACACAGGGCCCCGAGCGCCGGAGCATTTTCGCGTTGAAAGTCGCGGCGTTTTCGAAAGCGTTCGGCCCGCCTAACGTTTGGAATCCCGCTCGATTGCCTAGATTGCGGCCAACTTCGCTCGCGTAACGCCAATCATTGCGCAAGATCGCGCTAAAAGGGCAAAACCGAGCAAGCCCTGTGGGTCGAACCCTGGGATAGCTTGGCTCGCGATAGCGCGTAACTACAGCGACATCACCGCACAAATCATGTCCGATTTGAGGCGATGCATTTCAACTTTAGTTGGTCATCGGTTCATCCACCACGGAATTCAGGGGCCGAGTTCAATCATGTTCGACCTATTGGCTCCGCGCATGCGCGTGAGATCTTTGTGATCGCGCTTCGGCCGTTCGAGGGCAATCGCCATGGAGATCAAGCAACCCAGTGAACCCGGCGCCGCACGCCAATTTGGCGCATCGCCGCGGCACGTATTCAATGCCTGGCTCGATCCGAACGCTGGAAAATGGAAGTGGATACCCCCGGGGCGTTTCCTTGCCGAGCAATTTGTCTGGGTACGCCTGGGCCTGTTGGTTACGGGTATGGTCCTTCCGCTCACCGTCTTCGCGGTAGTCCTTGTCTATTATAATTATGAGGCCAATCGTCGGACAGCGTACGAGCGGATACTACAGATCGCGCGCGGCGTTGCCACCAACGTCGATGCAGAGTTCCGTTCTGCGATTGCATCGCTGGAGGTGCTTTCGCTCTCGGAGGCTTTGCAACGGGACGATTTTGTTGCCTTCAGAAGCCAGGCGGAGCACTTTATCAAAGCGCATTTTCCTCAGTCCAATGTCGTGGTGAGTGACCCCAGCGGACAACAACTCCTTAATACTGCGGTCCCCGCGGACACACCCCTTCCGAAATATGTTCGAATGAACGCCCTACTACGTGTGTTCGAAAAGGGCGACCCGCAGATTTCCGGACTCGTATTCGGCCCCGTCCTGCGCCGCAACATCGTAGTTGTGGACGTACCGGTCCAGCGCGACGGCAAGGTGATCTACGATTTGGCTGCTTCCTTGCCGCTAAGCATCTTCACCGACATCATCATGCGTCAGCGACCAGAGCCGGACTGGAGGATTGCAGTATTTGACCGCGAGGGAACAATAATTGCCCACTCCCGCTACAATGAGCAATTCGTAGGGCGGCTGGCGGCGCCCTCGCTCTATGACGAGCTGATGAGCCGATCCGAGGGGGGCCTTGATACGACCACTTTCGACCGGGTCGTGGTTCTGACGGGGTTCACTCATGCACCATTCTCAGGATGGAGCGCCGCTGTCGGAATCCCGAAATCATCCCTCACAGTTGAACTCTGGCGTTCGGTTGCTGTTCTTGCAGCCTTCGGAGTCGTATGCTTGGCATTCGGGACGTTTTTTGCGGTACGCTTGGCAACCCAGCTCGCGCGTTCCCAAGCCGATCGCGAGCTTCTGATCAATGAATTGAATCACCGGGTCAAAAACACTCTGGCTGCCGTGCAAGGGCTCGTGTCGAGCACAATGCGATCCGCCCTATCCATTGCCGATGCGAAAACCTTGATAGAAGAGCGAATTATTGCATTGGGTCGCGCGCATGATGTCCTCACGCAGGAATACTGGGAAGGGGCGGACCTACGTGACCTGGCGCTCAGCATTGTCCAGCCATATCGGACGGAACACAGCAACGGAATCGAGGTATCTGGTCCTGACCTCCGGGTGAACCCCCGCGCCGCGGTCGCGCTCGCGATGGTCTTCCATGAGCTCATGACCAATGCAGCCAAATATGGTGCCCTATCTCAACCGGAGGGTCGTGTTCGGGTCGAGTGGAGCACGACTGAGGATGGCGGGCATTCCACATTGCGGGTCGTTTGGATGGAGATGGGGGGGCCGTCGGTTCAGGCGCCGATACGTCGCGGATTCGGTTCCGCGTTGATCGAGCAAAGCATCACGCGCGAGCTAGGCGGCACCCTCGAAAAGGACTTTGATCGAGCCGGTCTCATCTGCACGATGATGATCCCCCTCGAAAGGCTCGCCACTTATTCTCCAAAGAGTTTCGCTCGATAGGGGGAATTGATCAGGTGCACCTCGGAAGGGCTCGGATTTTGTCCGTACCCAGTCTCCTATGCGGTTTCTGCGTCCGAGGACATCGATCTGAAATAGTGCTCGGCGTGCTGGTAGTAGTTCTCTGCCCCGACCGTGTTGCCGATCAGGGCCTCGGCACGTGCGAGCGCCAAATACCGCTCATAATTTCTTTGCGCGTTTTGGGAGCCCTTCGGCTCGGAGCGGGCGGCACTCGATGTCCACCGCTTCGAGCCGGCAGCAAATGACGCTGCCGGTCGGGGTTGGTGTGTCCTCGTGATTGTCTTTCGGCCATATTGCATGGCTCACTCCTTGGTAGTGGCGGGTAAAATGCTTTGATAGTGGCGGGTAAAATGCTCCGTGCGGGACGGGAAAGACCAAAACCAGCGCCGGCGGCTTGCAGTCTCTGGTGAGCGGGCCGCGCACTGTTGCAGCTCTGGCCGCTGTGCAACGCGTTTCATCAATGCATAAGGCAGACGCCGCCCTCCGCGGCAACCGACCGGCCCCAACAACAAATTCTTGTATTCGCAGTGAAGATGAAGGCCACCGGAGGAAATGCTCGCAATTTCTGGAGCTGATTGGTTCAGTGGTCGTGGCGGTACCTGCCGACTACACGCGATATGAACCAAACGTGTGGTACATGGAGATGGCGAGAGAGATTGTCAAGAACGGCAACGCTGCTCGGCACCGTTACGGGAGCAGTTGGCCCCGCGTTCCCCCGATCTGGCGCAATTCACCAAGCCGGCAACAGACGACTTCAACACGCTCGGTTATTAGCCTTTTCAATTAGCCACCGTAATTTGGCTTTAATGTGGTCGAAACCTCCATGCGGCGGGTTGATTTCATACCTGATAACCCTATATATGCGCGTGTTCGAGTATTGCCTGTTCTTTATTTGCCTCGCCTAGGGCTCTTCTCAAGAGACGTTGTTGGAGTCGGGCGCGCAAGGCTGCGCGGTGTGCGGCGTGGACGGCCAATCGGCATAGCGGGCGCCCGGCCCGTGTGTCCATCGTTGAACAGGACAGGAAACCAACTAATGGCGCGGAAGCCGGCGACGCGAGTTGAATTCACGCTTTTCGACGTGGTTTACCAAGACGGTTCTCAGCGGTCCAATCGCAGAGTGCCGAGCGAAGTCCTGAGTGGCCTCGATGGCGATGCCCCTGCGCGCGCCATCATCGAGGAGCAGGACCGGCTTATCGCAGAGAAGTCGGGCATTCCGGCCATTTGCGTGAAAAGCATACATCGATCCGACAGCAAAAAAGCGGACGAGGTCGTGCGGTCGCTGCAGTCCGCGTCAGCATCGAAACGATGACGGCGTTGCTGATCGACGGGCAATGGCAACACGGCAGCAGCGTATCAGCGCTTTCATTCATGAAGGCGATCCACCGGTTGACCAGCCGCTCGAGCTTCTTTGCGAGGATCATGTCGGGACTTACGTAATTCCGTTCCCGTGCCGATTGAGTGGTGGCGTTTGGCACAACGTGGATACGGGCAGCCGCATCGAGGCAACCGTGATTGGCTGGCGTGGGCGGTGACCTTGCATACATGTTGATGACAAGCTCGAATTTGCTCGACTGAACGACCGGCAAAATAGCTCCCGTAGACCGGCGATCACCCCAGACAATCGGCGACGGCAAGAGCGCTGATCGACGGCAATGATGTGTTTGTTCGCACGACCGTCCTCCTGGAATCCGAGTGGGTTCTACGCAGCGTCTACGGCTACGCACCCGCCCGGCTTGCGACGGCGCTTGCTGCCTTCGCCGGATTAGTGCGTGTCAAGCTCTAAGATGCCGCTTTGATTGCAGAGGCGTTGGATTTTGAGATGGATGCGCAGGTCCGCCTCCCCTTCAAGGGAAAGCTATGGAATCCCCGACCTGCTACCGATCCTAGGACCCTGTGGATGGTCACAATGAGTCCTTAATCGAGGCATGGTTCGCTGCATCTATGCGGGGGTACGTAGCGTCGAGTCGTCTCCAAAGCCCCGGTAGTACGTCGGGGCTTTTCTTT
>Ga0209331_1000076_pt1 | contig 30221 bp, 22 predicted proteins | sample JacPinW_OM3H0_M3_FD_187971 | JGI IMG/M metagenome (GOLD analysis project Ga0209331, IMG submission 187971) | Forest soil microbial communities from Algoma, Ontario, Canada - Jack Pine, Ontario site 1_JW_OM3H0_M3 (SPAdes) (version 2) | ecosystem: Environmental > Terrestrial > Soil > Boreal...
CCCGAAGGACGCAGCCGCATATCGACTTTATAGAGCACTCCGTGATTGGTCTGTGCGGTCAGCGCGGCGATGAGCCGCTGCGTAAAGCGGGAGAAGTACTGTGAACCGTAAAGCGGACGCGCACCTGATGATTCCGGGCGCTCGGGATCAAAATCATAAACAACAATGAGATCGAGATCCGAGCTCGACGTCATCTCCCGGCCACCCAGTTTTCCAAGTGCCAGAATAGCAATTTGCTGACCTGCGATGATGCCGTGCTGTTGCGCAAACGATTGCTCGATTGCATGGTGCAGCGCTTGAATGAGCACGTCCGCAAGCCGGGCAAAAGCCTCGCCGGCCTGATCGGCGGATACGGTGCTTGAAAGGATTCGAATCCCGATCAGAAACATCTGCTCTTGTGCAAAGATTCTGACGCGGTCGAGAAAGTCTTCGTACGAGCCTGCCTGCCGAAGCGAGCGTTGCAACGCCGCGGAGAGCTCGGCTTCTTCGGGCAGCGCGCTGAAAAAGCTTGGATCGATGACGGCGTCCATAACTTCGGGGAACTGGGCCAGGCTATCGGCAAGCCGCGGCGCGCTGCCAAGAACAAGCCCGATAAGCGCAATCAAATCGGGGTTCTGCCGCAGCAGGGAAAAGAAACGCCCCCCGCCATGCAAGCCGGCAAGGAACCGGTCGAACCCGACTACCGCGTCGTCTGCGTTTGTCGATTTCGCAAAATGACGCAGTAACACCGGCGCGATATGGGAAAACTGCTCGCGCGCGAAAGTCCCCCGCAACGACTCGTAGACCGGCGTGGTCCACCGCCGCACCAGGGCGGAAACTTCGAGTGGCCGGCGAAACCCGAGCTCGGTGAGCCGGTCAAGGGTCTCGCGATCGTCGGCATCTGCCGGGAAAACGAGCTTCGGCAGGTCACTGCCGCGAGACGCAGCACCCTCGAAAAGATTGGCATAGTGCCGCTGCACGTTGCGCAAGTGGCCGAGCAACGCATTGGCAAAGTCTTCGCGGCCGGTGAAGCCGCAAAATCGGGCAAAATTTTCAAGCCTCGTTCGATCGCTCGGCACCGTATGGGTCTGCTCGTCCGCAACCATCTGCAGACGGTTCTCGATCTCTCGCAGGAACCGGTAGGCGGAACCGAGATCGGCGTGCGCTTGCGTATCGATCCAACCGCCGCCATGCAGCGCATCGAGCGTGGTCAGCGTTGCTCTCGTGCGTAGCTCGGGATGACGTCCTCCCGCGATGAGCTGCTGTGTCTGGACGAAGAACTCGATCTCGCGGATGCCGCCTCGGCCGAGCTTGATGTTGTGGCCCTCGACCGCGATCTCCCCGTGGCCGCGATAAGCATGGATCTGACGCTTCATGGCGTGAATGTCGGCAACCGCGGCGAAGTCCAGGTACTTGCGCCAGATGAAAGGCGAAAGCTCTGAGAGAAGCTTTTCGCCCGCCACGAGATCGCCGGCGCAAGGCCGCGCCTTGATGAGTGCAGCTCGTTCCCAATTCTGCCCGCGGCTCTCGTAGTAATCGAGTGCCGCGGGAATGGAGATCGCGACATGGGTAGCCGCAGGATCAGGACGCAAGCGCAGATCGAGGCGAAATACGTAGCCGTCGGCCGTGCGCTGCTGCAGTACTTTCACGAGGTCGCGCGTAAGCCGCACATAGAGTGCAGCCGGCTCGATGCCAGGAGCTACGGCAGCCGGGTCATAGAACACCATGAGGTCGATGTCGCTCGAATAATTGAGCTCGCTTGCTCCCATCTTGCCCATGGCAAGGACGACATATCCTGATCGCCCCGCTGGATGTTCAGAGAGCTTGCCGCGGCGCTGCGCCTGGACGATCAGGTAATCCACAGCCGATCCGACCGCGGCGTCCGCAAGCCTGGTCTGCGCGTCGAGCACTTGCGTCATCGGCCATACCCCACCGATGTCGGCCAGCGCACTCAGCAATGCCGCATCTGCTTTCATTGCGCGTAGGAAGCGCATCGCTTCCCCCTCATCGCACGCGTTTGACACCGCCTGCCGGCACTCGGTCAGCATGCGCGCATAGCAGCGCTCCGGTTCATCTTGCAGAAATGCGCTCAGGCGCTCCGGCGAAGCACAGATCAAATCCCAAAGGAATGGCGAGTTATCCGCGATCCCTTCGATCAGCCGAAGGACCTTGGGGTGATCCCGGGTCGCTTGTTCGAGGAATTTGCCGGAGGGGGTTTGTGCAATCTCGGCAAACCATTCCTTCACAAAGCCGCGACCGACGGCTGGTTCGGAAAGCTCGGGCGCGCGGGTAATCCGAGTCAAGAGTTGCCGCTCGGGGTGGGCCGGGCCTTGCCAAGTCTTGGCAGGGCAAGTCTTGGCAGGCGCCGGGGGATCGTTGTTGCGCCTACTGAGCGACACGGGGGAAAGAAATCACGGTCCGCAGACCCGGATGATTGTCCTCAAGCTTGAGTTCGCCGCCATGCAAGCGCGCGACGGCAGACGCGAGGCTCAGGCCCAATCCGGATCCCGGCTGGGAGCGGCTTTGCTCGAGCCGAACGAACCGTTCCACCGCCCGCGCGCGGTCCGCCTCCGGAATCCCGCGACCTGCGTCCGCCACGCTGAGCAGAATTCGCTCGCCCTCCGGCGCAGCCTTGATCACGATTTCCGCCCCGTTCATTTGCAAGGGGTCCGGAGCCCCGTATTTGATCGCATTATCCACCAGATTGGCGAGAGCTTGGCTCACGAGCTCGCGATTGGCGTGAATGGGCGCCACCGACGGCGCGTCAACCCGCAGCGATATTCCCTTCTCGTCAGCAAGCGGTTCGTACAGCTCGCCCACTCCGCGCGCAATCTCGGCCGCATCAACATCCTTCATGCCGTCGCGGGCCTGTCCCGATTCCGCTCGCGCGATCATCAGGAGTGCGTTGAACGTCCGGATCAGCGCCTCCGATTCCTCGATCGTGCTCTCGAGCGCCTGGCGATATTGCGATTCATCCTCGGCAACCCGCAAGGCTTCTTCGCAGCGGTTGCGCAGACGAGTGAGCGGGGTCTTGAGATCATGAGCGATATTATCGGACACCTCTTTGAGGCCATGCATCAAAGCTTCAATGCGTTCCAGCATGGCATTGAGATTGCCCGCGAGCCGATCAAGCTCGTCGCCCGTCCCGGCAATCGGGAGACGTCCGGTTAAATCGCCATTCATGATCTGGCGAGTGGTTTCCGTCATGGCATCGACGCGCTTGAGCACGCGCCGGGTCACAAACAAACCTCCTGCCACCCCGAGCCCAATGACCACGATCAACGACCAGCGGCCCGCCGCGAACACAATGTCCCGCAGACGTTCCCGCTCCTCGAGGTCGCGACCAACCAGCAGCCGAAACCCGCCCGGAAGCTGGAACACTCGAACCAGGGCATGGTGCGCGCTCCCTTCCGGATCGTCGAGGCGGCGATAAGCGGTCTCGGTCCACCCAGTCGAGTTGAGCACGCCCGCTGACAAGGAGCCGACATTGCCTGCGAGCCCCTCCCCCGCCGGGGCCGTCACAAGATAGAGGCTTGATCCCGGCCGGCGCGACCTCGCCTCCACAATGAAGACAAGACGGCGCAGGCCGCCCTGCCGGTATTGCTCGGAAAGCCCGGTGATCTCCGCATCAACGGTCTGAGTGATCTGCTCGGTAATGAGTCGGCGCGTGTTCCAGGCAAAATACCCGAGCAGGAATGCGGCAAACACCGCAACAATGATCACGTAGACCAGCGTCAGCCTGAACGCGGTCGTGCGCAAAAGCTTTCCAAGCGCAGTCATCCAACACCATGGCTCATTCCGCGCCGGGGAGAAGATAGCTATTTGCTGTCGCGGATCACATAGCCCGCACCACGCACCGTGTGCAGCAATGGCTGGCTGAAACCTTTGTCGATTTTGGAGCGCAGCCGGGAAATATGCACATCAATGACGTTGGTCTGCGGATCGAAATGATAATCCCAGACGTTCTCCAGCAGCATGGTCCTGGTCACCACCTGGCCGGCATGTTTCATCAGGTATTCAAGCAGTCGAAACTCACGCGGCTGCAGCACGATCTCCTCTCCGCCGCGCGTGACCTGATGAGAGAGGCGATCGAGCTCGAGGTCGCTGACGCGATACACCGTTTCCTCGCGGCTACCACGCCGGCGCGCAAGCACTTCCGTGCGTGCAAGCAACTCAGAAAACGAATAGGGCTTCGGGAGATAATCGTCGCCGCCCGCGCGCAGCCCCTTGACCCTATCGTCCACCTGACCGAGCGCGGACAAGATAAGCGCCGGGGTCTCGATCCCTTTGCTGCGCAATGTCCCGATCACGGCAAGACCGTCGAGCTTGGGCAGCATGCGGTCCACGATGAGAACGTCGTATTGAACATCCATCGCCTGGGCGAGCCCTTCTTCGCCGTCTGTGGCGAGATCGGCGACATGCCCAACCTCCCGAAAGGCCTTCACGAGATAGTCGGCGGCATCGCGATCGTCTTCGATGATCAGGAGACGCATGGTGAACCGGCCATCTCTCGGATAAGCGCCATCCCGCACGGAAGGAGCATAATTGGCTGAGGTGATCATAGCGGTCACGTCCTTTTCAAACCACACACCGGGAGAGCTCTGCCATCTCCCGGACAAGCAAAGGGGCGGCGGTCGCCCGCCGCCCCTCCGTCCACTCTGTACCGGCGGGGGCGACGGATGCCGGCACAAAGCTGGAACAAGTGGGGGCGGACCATCCGTCCGCCCCCATGGTTCGAACCGCCGGCGAGGGGCGACTCATGCCGGCGGTACGCCCCATTCGAATCAAGCTCGTCCAAGCCGCAGCGCAACAAATTTGGTGGTTTCGCCCGACTTGACGCGCATCAGCACCGAGCGCTTGCCCTCTCTCTGCGCTTCGTTCAGGGCGGTGCGCACATCGGCTGGACTGGAGACCTTCTTGCCGCCAACCTCCAGGATGATGTCCCCGGTCTGAAAGCCGTGCTCGGAGCCAGCCCCATCGGGGTCGACCTTCGTCACCACGACCCCCTCCGAACCGCTGCCGGCAACCTGACCGGCCGGAGCGAGCGAAAGTCCAAGCCGCGGCACATCACTGCCGTGAGGCGTCGCGCTATCCGAACTCGTCACACGTGCATCGCGCTCATTGGGTAGTTCTCCCAGCGCCATTGAGAAGGTTTTCTCCTCGCCCTTGCGCCAGACCGTGAGCCTGACCGTCGTGCCGGGTGCAATCGAGCCGATTTGCCGTGCGAGATCACGCGCATCTTTCACCGGTGTGCCATTGACCGCGGTGATGACGTCACCTGCAACAATTCCGGCCTTGGCAGCCGGTCCATTTGGCTGCGGCTCGGCGACGAGCGCGCCTTCCGCACGTTTGAGACCAATGCTGTCGGCAATCTCCGGAGTTACCGGCTGAATCTGAACGCCAACCCAGCCGCGGGTAACGGCGCCCTTGTCCTTGAGCTGGCCCACGACCGATTGCACGGTACTGGCCGGAATGGCGAATGCGATGCCAACCGAGCCACCCGACGGCGAAAAAATCGCCGTGTTGACACCGATGACATTTCCATCGACATCGAAGGTCGGACCGCCGGAATTGCCTTTATTCACAGGCGCGTCGATTTGAATGAAATCGTCGTATGGGCCGGCGCCAATGTCGCGGCCACGGGCGGACACGATGCCCGCGGTGACAGTCCCCCCGAGACCAAACGGATTGCCGACGGCGATGACCCAATCGCCGATGCGCGGCGCGTGCTCTGCAAATTTCACATAGGGGAAGTCGCTGCGGCCCTCGACCTTGATCAGCGCGACATCCGTGCGCGGGTCGGTGCCGATGACCTTGGCGGTATAGCTCTTGCCGTCGTCGGTCGTGACCTCGACCGCGTCGGCTTTGTCGACCACGTGGTTGTTGGTGACGGCGTAGCCGTCTGCCGAGATGAAGAAACCGGAGCCCTGGCCGGTGACCAACCGATTCCGCGGCGCGCGTTGCTCGGAATCCGGCGTGCCGAAGCGCCGGAAGAAGCGCTCCATTTCAGAGTTCGGCGGGGATGCCGGGTTACCCTCTAAGCCCATCATTCTTGCGCCGGTATCAACTTTGACCCGCACCGAGATGACTGCTGGTTTGACCTTCTCAACGATATCGGCAAATCCGACCGGCCTTTGCGCGTCCTGCGCATAAGCGATGCCGGTCAGGGTCGAGCCGGTCCTACTCGGCATCAAATTGGCTCCGGCGACCAAGCTGGCGCTCAATCCCGCGACGCCAGCGAGCAAAAGCACGCGACGCGCCGAAAGGATGCGCGATTTCACAGGCATGATGGTAACTCCATTGTGTGGCCTGGATCGGGTTCGAGCGCCCGCGCCAAAGCCTCCCCTACCGTCGCCAAGATGGAGCGGCGTTCCTTACCGGGCTCTGACCGGAAGATTAAACTTTTGTAATTTGGCGAATGTTGAAAAAATTCCGGACAATCGATGGCTTAGCGCCGCTGGTTACATGTCCTTATCGGCCAGGATCTGGGAAACCCGAGCGCGCTCAGCCACTGTGAGCTCCGGGCCGGCAGGCTCCCGCCGCCTCGACGCAAATGCCAGTCGACATGCTCCGATTACGAGAATACCGATCGGAGTTAGCCATAACAGCGCGGTATGCAGAGAAAATGGCGGCTTGAGCAGGACGAATTCACCGTAGCGGGCGGTCAGGAAATCGATCACCTGCTGGTTCGTGTCGCCCGCCTGCAAGCGCTCGCGCACCAGAACACGCAGATCGTGCGCGAGCGGCGCATCAGAGTCGTCGATCGACTGGTTCTGACAAACCATGCAGCGCAGCTCCTTCGAGAGTGCACGTGCACGTGCCTCGAGCGCAGGATCCGAGATGATCTCATCGGGCTGTACGGCCAACGCGGGAGCCGTAACAAGCAAAGCGGTGATCGCCACGACGGCCAATCCGAATGCCCCGAAACATTTGCGCACGACCATATCCGTCATTCCGCCGGCGCAAGCACAGCCCTGCCGCGTGCGGGCTTCGGTGCGCCTATCCGCAGCCGCCGATCCGAGAGCGAGAGCGCGCCTCCAAACGCCATGACAACCGGGCCCAGCCAGATGAGCAGCACGAACGGCTTGTAATAAGCACGCACCGCGACCGAGCCATCGGCCTTGGTCTCACCCAGCGCAAGATAGAGTTGAGAGAGCCCACGCGTCATCAGGGCGGTCTCGGTCGTCACGGTCTCGCGCGAGGGAAAACTCCGCTTCGCCGGCTCCATCACGCCAATGACGTCGCCGTGCCGGCGCACCGTGAAGCGAGCAAGAAGTTCGCGATAGTTGGGCCCCTGACGGGCTGTGGTACCGTCCAAGTCAAATTCATAGTTTTGCAACGAGATGGATTCCCCCGGTTTGATCTCGGCAATGCGCTCAACACTCCACTGCGTCTCCCCGGTAATGCCGAGCAGGGCCAATCCAACGCCGAAGTGCGCCAGTGTTCCTCCCCAGGTGGAGCGAGGAAGCCCTTTCGCGCGGAGAATTGCCGTTGATAGTGGTACCTTCAGAAGGCCAATACGCTCGACAATTTCAGTCAGTGCGCCGGCCATCACGAAAACAGCAAGGCCAATCACAAACGGCGCCATGATAGGGCCGCCGCTTTTTACGGCAAGAGCAGCGGCAACCGCGATGGCGGCCATTGCGGCCGCCGCGGTGAGGCGCTGTGCGACTCCCAACAGATCGCCACGTTTCCACGCCAGCAACGGTCCGAATGGCATCGCAATCAGAATAGGTACGAACAGCGGGCCGAAGGTCGCGTTAAAGAACGGCGCGCCGACGGAGATCTTGTCTCCCATCAGCGCTTCGAGCACGAGCGGATAGAGCGTGCCCACCAGAACCGTGCCGCAAGCGCTCAGCAGGAACAGGTTATTGAAGACGAGCGCACCCTCGCGTGAAATCGGCGCAAACAGCCCGCCTTGCTTGAGCATCGGCGCCCGTACGGCAAACAACGCGAGCCCGCCACCAATGAAGATGACAAGGATAACGAGAATGAAAATCCCGCGCATTGGGTCGGTTGCGAAGGCATGTACGGATGTCAGCACGCCCGAACGGACCAGGAAGGTTCCGAGCAGCGAGAGCGAGAAGGCAAGAATTGCGAGCAGGATGGTCCACAACTTGAGTGCTTCGCGCTTTTCCATCACGAGCGCCGAATGGAGCAGCGCGGTGGCCGCAAGCCACGGCATGAACGAGGCATTCTCGACCGGGTCCCAGAACCACCAACCGCCCCAGCCAAGCGTGTAGTAGGCCCAATACGAACCCATCGCGATGCCGAGGCTCAAAAAGATCCAGGCGAGCAATGTCCATGGCCGTACCCACCTCGCCCAGGCGGCGTCGATGCGCGCCTCGATCAGCGCGGCAATGGCGAACGAAAATGAAATCGAAAGTCCGACATAGCCGAGGTAGAGCAGGGGCGGATGGATGGCGAGACCCGGATCCTGCAAGATCGGATTAAGGTCACGGCCTTCGATCGGGGGGTCCTGGATACGTAGAAACGGATTCGAAGTAAGAAGGATGAAAAGATAGAAAGCAACCGCAATCCAGGACTGCACACTGAGAACGGTTGCTTTGAGCCGAGCCGGCAGGTTGCGGCCGAACATGCCGACGAGCGCCCCGAACAAACTCAGAATCAAGACCCATAACAGCATCGAGCCTTCGTGGTTTCCCCACACGCCGGTGATCTTGTAGATCAGGGGCTTCGCCGAATGCGAGTTCTCGAACACGTTGACCAGGGAGAAATCGGATCGGATATAACAAGTGGTCAGTGCTGCAAAAGCAGCCGCCACGAAAGCGAATTGCGCAACGGCAACGGGACCAGCCGAAGCCATTATTACCGCATCATTCCTGCGCGCGCCGTAAATTGGCACGCAGGCCTCGATCACCCCGAGCATCAGTGCAATGACGAGCGCATAATGCCCAAGCTCCGCGATCATTGTGGCCTTCCCCGTGGAGCCGAGCCGAACCTTGTTTGGTGATCCTGCATCCAGTGTCCTTGCTTCTTCAAAGCATCAGCCACCTCTCTCGGCATGTATGTCTCATCGTGCTTGGCAAGCACACTGTCAGCTTCAAATTTCCCCTCCGCATCGAGCGCGCCCTCGGCAACAACGCCCTGCCCTTCGCGAAAGAGGTCAGGCAAGAGACCCCGGTAGGCGACACTGACTGTGCTTTTGCCGTCGGTCACCTCGAAGCGCACGGCAAGATCGTTTCCGCGCGTGACACTGCCTTCCTTCACCAAGCCACCGATGCGGACACGCTGGCCGGGCTTGATCTGCTTCTCAACCAGTTCCGTCGGGGAGTTGAAAAACACAATCGAGTCCTTCAGCGCGAAGAGCACGAGTGCGAACGCCACCGCAAGCACAGCAAGGGCGGCACCAATCAGTGAAAGACGTCGTTGTTTGCGGCTCATTGCGCCTCGACGATGCAGGGTGGGCAGGGCGGAGCACAGCCCATGGCGTTAGCCTTCAAGACCGAGCCCTTTCACCTGATCCTCGAACCGCTTCAGTTGTGCGGGTTCGGTCGCGAGTGCACGCCGCGCATCGGTTACCGCAGCGCGCGCTTTCTCACGCTCGCCCAGGACCATATAGGAGCGCACGAGACGAACCCAGCCTTCGGGATCCGAGCCGGAGCGCGCGAGCCGCTCCGAGAGGCGCTCCACCATTCCGCGGATCATGGCATTGCGTTGATCGGCGTCGAGCTGCGAGGCTGTCGCGATCTGCTCTTCGCTTGGACCCCCCGGACGATCGCTGCCCGCGATTTCTCTTTCGCTTGCACCGGCTGGCAGAGGGCTGACGCGATCGAGCGCGCGCCGGATGAATTCCGTCCAGCGTGCATCGGGCGGCGCATCGGCCAGCATCGCCGACCAGATCGCAGCCGCCCGGGCTTGATCACCGTCCTGCTCGGCGGCAACTCCGAGGAGATAGCGTGCTTGAACGTGATTGGCGTCAAGAGCCACCGCCCTCTCGAAGGCAACCTTGGCATCCGCTGTGACAACGCCATTCGCAGCAAAGACAAGCGCCTCGCCCAATGCCGCCTCGCGATCCGCCGTTTCGCCGTTGAGCCGCAGCGCGTTGGTTCTTGCCTTCACGGCATCATCGAAACGACCCAGCCGCATGTAGACTGGCGCGATCACTTCCCAGCCGCGGCCATCGTCCGGCCGTTGTTCGAGATGTGCTTCCACCTGCGCAATAAGGTTGTCGACCGACTGACTGCCGGTGGACTGAGCCAATCGGGGCGCAAGCGGCCGATCAGGTAACATCGGCGAGCCTAATGCCAGATAAACTCCCGCAGCACCCACCGGCAGAAGCACGAGAACTGCTACGGCCACGGCTCGCTGCCGCACCGGCGTGCTGCTGATCGTTTCTTTGTCTGCACCCGTCGCGGCGAGAAGCCGGCGCGACACTTCGGCCTCGGCGGCCGCGGCTTCTTCATTACCGATCAGCCCGGCCGCCCGGTCGCGCCGTATCTCTTCGAGCTGATCACGGTAAACCGCAGTATCACTCCCGGAGGCGAGGCGGCCCGGCTTGCGGCCAAGCGGCCATAGCACAGCAAAGATTGCCACGGCCGTCACAAGCGCAAGCACAAACCAGAGTGTCATGGTTTCAAAATCATTGACCGCAGCTGCCGCGCAGCAGCCCCGAGATCGTACCGAACGTATATTAATCGAATCCGGCTTTTGCTTGCGTTACATCACGCCGGTCGGAATCAAGCAAATTGCCGCGGGGCCAAGCCCCGCGGGATCAAGCCACAGCAATCATGAGCTAGATTTGATAATCCCCAAATCGTAGAGGCAGCAGCTAGGCAACGGCTGTCCAGGTCCCATCGGGGTTACGGCAGGCGCTGCCACGCGCAACCTGGGGCCGGCCGTCAATATAGATAGTATGGGTATAAGGACGGCAGTGAAGCCCGTTGGATTCATAGGCAGCCCCCGGGACAATCGAGCCATATCGGCCTGAATCCGGATTTTTCCACGCGACCGCCGCTCCTGAGCGGCCATTTTCCAATGCTTGGACCTGCGCGGCATAGGCCCGTCGTTTGTCCTCATCGTCCATTGCGGCACCAATACGATTCCCGATGAGACCGCCGACCGCGGCACCCGCCACGCCCGCCGCTATTCGTTCACCGGTTCCGCCGCCGAATTGCGAGCCGATCAAACCGCCGGTCAATGCCCCAACAAGCGTACCCGTATTCTCTTTCGCCCCTTGGCCGGTTTCAGGCGTGGCGCTGCACGCCGCTAAGCAGATCGCGACAAACGCGGCAAAACTCAAGCGAACCAAAGACATGGCAACCCCCCGTCGCACTTGCCCCCGGCGCTACCCCAATCGGCCACTAACCTCTTGCCGGGGACGGCCAAGTAACGCAGCAATTGGGGCAAAACTCTGTTCCGGCCGGGGAACGCGCCGCTCGACCTCAAGCTCAGGCTGCCGGGAGAAGGAGCTCGGCCCGCAGCCCACCGATCGGGGCCGTGCCCAGCGTGAGACCTCCGCCATAGAGGCTCGCAAGCTCAACGACAATCGATAAACCAAGCCCGGAACCCGGTTTTGTCTCATCCAGCCGGCGGCCACGCCGCGCGACCTGCTCGCGTTGTTGCGGCGAGAGGCCGGGGCCATCGTCATCGACCAGGATGTGGACAATTCGGCGGTCATCGTTCGGATCGAGTCTCTGCGTCAAGACCTCGATCGCGACGCGCGACTGCGCCCACTTGCAGGCGTTGTCCACCAGATTACCGATCATCTCCTCGAGATCCTGCTGTTCGCCGCGAAAACGCGCCCCTTCTGGCGCGTCGACATCAATGGCGATGTTGCGGTGGTGATGGATTTTCTCCATGGTGCGCGCGAGCGCAGTCACGACCTTGCGCACGTCCGTGACCGTCCCGATCACAGCGACCCGCGCCGCAAGGCGCGCGCGCTCAAGGTGACGCGCAACCTGGTCGCGCATGATCTCTGTCTGCTCACGGACTTTGAGAGCAAACGGATCGGCTCCATGGGCGGCTGCTTCGTTCAGCATGACCGAGATGGGAGTCTTCAAGGCGTGGGCGAGATTGCCGACATGAGTTCGCGCGCGCGTAACAATCTCGCGGTTCGCATCCAGCAGAGCGTTCGTCTCGCGCGCGAGCAGCGCGATTTCCACCGGGAACGCGCCTTCCAGCCTTTCGGCGCCGCCCCCGCGAATGGCCGCAAGACTTTCCGAGATACGCTTGAGCGGCGCGAGACCGAAGCGTACCTGAAATGTCGTGGTCAGCAGCAGCACCACCGCAAGGATCCCAAACGTGACGAGGAGCGCACCGTCGAAGCTGCGGGTTTCCTCCTCGATCTCGGCAGCATCGCCTGCCACTGCGACGAGAAATCGGCCCTCCTCTCCGAGATCGATGGTGCGCTCAACGATGCGCAGCTCCTGCCCTTCGGGACCCTCGACGTAGCCGGCGCGCGCGCCGCCGGGCGTAGTGGAGGGATCGGTGAGGTGGGGCAAGGGTGCGTCCCATAACGAGCGGGACGAGCGCACGTCCGGCGTGGGGGCATCCAGCCTCGTCACCTGCCAGTACCAGCCGGACAGCGGCAGATCGAACAAGGGCTCCCCGATGGACTGCGGGAATTTGCCGGCATTCTCTTCGGGGGTCGCGACATCGGCAACGAGACTGCGGAGATAAACACCTAGCCGCCGGTCGAATGCGCGTTCCACCGCGGCACGATAGAGCGAGCTGAGCACGACCCCGGTGACAAGAAGAATCAGCGCGATCCAAGTGGTCGCCGAGAAGAAAAGCCGCAGCGCGAGCGAATTAAGACGCATCGCCTGGCGGCGCGAGAAGATAGCCTAATCCGCGTACCGTCTGGATTATATCGACACCGAGCTTGCGGCGGATGCGGCCGACAAAAACCTCGATCGTATTGGAATCGCGGTCGAAGTCCTGGTCATAGAGATGCTCGACCAGCTCAGTGCGTGAGACCACGCGGCCGGAATGGTGCATAAGATACGAGAGCAACCGGTATTCATGAGAAGTAAGCTTTACCGGGTTGCCGTCGACGGTCACTCGTCCGGTGCGGGTGTCGAGCCGGACGCTCCCGCAATTGAGCTCGCTTTTTGCATGGCCCGCGGAGCGGCGCAAAAGAGCGCGAATTCGCGCCAGGACCTCCTCAAGGTGGAAGGGCTTGGCGACATAGTCATCGGCGCCGGCATCAAATCCTTGGACCTTGTCGCTCCAGCGGTCGCGCGCGGTCAACATGAGAACGGGCATGCTGCGGCCTGCGCGCCGCCACGCCTCCAAAACAGAAATGCCATCCATCTTGGGCAGACCGATATCCAAAATAACGGCGTCGTAGGGCTCGGTCTCGCCGAGAAAATGCCCTTCCTCGCCATCGAAAGCCCGGTCGACCACGTAGCCCGCATCGGTGAGCACAGTCACAAGCTGCCGGTTGAGATCAGGATCGTCCTCAATAACGAGGAGGCGCAAGGCAGAGTCCCTCCAGTGACACCCGTTTAGCGCAAAGAATCGCACTTTGCCTGTGAATGTGCCAGTACATAATGGGCGCCGAAAGAGCCAGAAAGCCGGCGCCGCCATTGAGCGTGCGGCATATCGACCTCTTCTTTCTCTTGCCCTTGGCAGCCCCGAACATGCTATCAATTTTGCACCTTTCAATGGGATCGCGGCCGTGAACGAGGATTTTATTCTTGAGACCGAGGATCTCACGAAGGAATTCGCGGGCTTCGCCGCGGTCAATGGGGTGAACTTGCGCGTCGCGCGCGGCAGCATTCATGCGCTCATCGGGCCCAATGGCGCCGGTAAAACCACCTGTTTCAATCTGCTGACGAAATTCCTTCGCCCCACGCGGGGGCGGATCATCTACAGGGGACGCGATATAACGGCGGTGCCTCCCGCTGCCGTGGCACGCCTCGGCGTGGGCCGGTCGTTTCAGATCTCAGCCATTTTTCCGCATCTGACAGTCCTTGAGAATGTCCGCATCGCACTGCAGCGCAAACGCGGCGGATCGTTTGATTTTTGGAGATCCAAAAACGTCCTCGATGCTTTCAACGAGCGCGCCCTTGCGCTCATCACCGACGTAGGCTTAGCGTCGTATGCTCATCACACTGCGGTGGAATTGCCGTACGGTCGCAAGCGTGCCCTCGAAATTGCGACCACGCTCGCGCTCGACCCCGAGATACTGCTGCTCGACGAGCCCATGGCCGGCATGGGGCATGAAGATATCGACCGTATCAGCGCATTGATCAAATCAGTTGCGGCCAATCGTACCGTGCTGATGGTCGAGCACAATCTCAGCGTCGTCGCAAACCTGTCCCATCGCATCACCGTGCTCACGCGCGGCCGTGTATTGGCGGAGGGCAATTACCAGACGGTCTCAGCCGATCCAAGCGTCCGTGAAGCCTATCTCGGTGTTGGCCATGCTTAGCCCCAGCCCATCGCCGCTGCTCGCAATCGACGGGCTGCAGGCATGGTATGGCGAGTCTCACGTGCTGCACGGTGCCACCTTCGAGGTGTTGTCCGGTGAGGTGGTCACGCTTCTCGGCCGCAACGGGGCAGGCAAAACGACAACCTTGAAATCGATCATGGGCATTGTAGGCCAACGTGCCGGGTCGGTGCGCTATGACGGCCGCGAAATCATCGCCTTTAGCAGTGACCGGATTGCGCGCCTCGGGATTGCGCTTTGTCCCGAGGAACGAGGCATTTTTTCCAGCCTCAATGTCGAGGAAAACCTTCTGTTGCCGCCCAAGGTGCTGCCAGGAGGACTCGATCGCGAGCGTATCTTTGAGCTGTTTCCCAACCTCAAAGAGCGCCTGTCGAGCCAGGGCACCAAGCTGTCTGGCGGCGAGCAACAGATGCTCGCGATCGCCCGGATCTTGCGCACCGGCGCTCGCCTGTTGCTGCTCGACGAACCGACTGAGGGGCTCGCCCCCGTGATCATTCAACAGATCGGCAAGACTATCGGTCTTCTTAAGCAGCAGGGGTTTACCATCCTGCTGGTCGAGCAAAATTTCCGTTTCGCTTCGACCCTGGCGGATCGCTATTACGTCATGGAGCACGGCCGCATTATCGACCGCTTCGCCAATGCCGAGCTCGAGGCCAATCTCGGCAAGATTCATGAGTATCTCGGCGTGTGAAGTCTGGGATGGACAAAGAAGGAGGAGTACCTGCAATGAAACGCATACTCGCAGTGGCGGCGCTGGCCGCACTGCTCATGGCCGCAAGCGCCCAGGCGCAGACCAAGGTCAAGATCGGTGTCCTCAGCGACATGTCGAGCTTGTATTCCGATATCGGCGGAGCCGGCTCGGTTGCCGCCGCGAAGCTTGCCATTGCCGATTTCACCGCCGGCAACAAGGACGTGCAGGTCGATCTCGTTTCCGCCGACCATCAGAACAAGCCCGACGTCGGCTCCAGCATCGCCAATCAGTGGTTCGATGTCGACAACGTGGACTTGATCGTCGATACGCCCAATTCGGGCGTTGCTCTCGCAGTGAGTGAAATTGCGCGCCACAAGAATAAGTTGTTCGTCGTTTCGGGCGCCGCGGCATCCGACCTCACAGGTCCGAAGTGCAACGCCAACACCATTCACTGGACCTATGATACCTGGATGCTGGCGAACGGCACCGGCAAGGCGCTGGTCAAGACCGGTGGCGACACCTGGTTCTTTCTGACCTCCGACTATGCGTTCGGGCACGCGCTCGAGCGAGACACCGCTGCGGCGGTGGAAGCGAGCGGTGGAAAGGTACTCGGCAAGGTGCGCCACCCGTTGAACACAAATGACTTCTCCTCCTTCCTCCTGCAGGCGCAGTCATCCAAGGCCAAGATCATCGGCCTTGCCAACGCCGGCGGTGACACCATCAACGCAATCAAGCAGGGCGCTGAGTTCGGTATCACCAAGAGCGGACAGAAATTCGCCGGGCTCCTCGTATTCGCCAGTGATGTGGTCGCTCTGGGCCTGCCGACGGCACAAGGTCTCACCTTGACTGAGACGTGGTACTGGGACGCGAACGATAGCAACCGGGCATGGACGAAACGCTGGCAAGTAGAGCGGCCGGGCAAGTTCCCGACCATGGTCCAGGCCGGCGTCTATTCGGGAGTCACTCATTATCTCAAGGCTGCGGCAGCACTCAAAAGCGTTGCCGATGGCAAAGCGACCGTGGCCAAGATGAAGGAGATGCCGACAGACGACGCGCTGTTCGGCAAAGGCACGATCCGGGCAGATGGCCGCAAGATCCACGACGCCTATCTCTATGAAGTGAAGACCCCGGCCGAATCCAAACATCCCGGCGATATCTATACCCTGCGTGCGACCATCCCCGCAGCCGAAGCCTTTCGTCCGCTCAAGGAAGGCAGTTGCCCGCTCGTGAGCGGCTGACCCGGCGATCCTCCCCAAAGGCGACGCCAATGGGGAGGTACCACTGCGCTCGCATGACGTGATCCCCGGGGCACCGGTTCATGTTCGAGGTCCTGGGCATTCCGTCGCAAGCTCTCTTCGGGCAGCTCCTGATCGGGCTCATTAACGGCTCGTTCTACGCGCTGCTGAGCCTCGGGCTTGCAGTCATTTTCGGAATGCTCAACATCATCAATTTCAGCCATGGCGCCCAGTACATGCTGGGCGCCTTCACCGCGTTCTTCCTCCTGCAATATGGAGGTCTCGGCTATTGGTGGGCGCTCGTCCTCGCCCCCGTGCTCGTCGGGACATTGGGAATCGTCATCGAGCGGCTTTTTCTGCGCTGGCTCTATCAGCTCGATCACCTTTACGGTTTGCTGCTTACATTCGGCCTTGCTCTGATCATCGAGGGCACGTTTCGAAATTTCTTCGGCTCGTCCGGATTGCCCTACTCCGTGCCTTCCGAGCTCACAGGAGGACGCGACCTCGGCTTCATGTTCCTACCGAATTACCGCGCCTGGGTGGTGCTGTTCTCGCTGGCTGTATGTCTCACCACATGGTTCATCATCGAGCGGACCAAGCTCGGCTCCTACCTGCGCGCCGCGACTGAAAACCCGGCCCTGGTGCGCGCTTTCGGTATCAACGTGCCGCGCATGATCACGTTGACCTACGGCTTCGGGGTAGCCCTTGCGGCGCTCGCAGGCGTGATGGCCGCGCCCATCTACAATGTCAGTCCACAGATGGGCGCCAATCTCATCATCGTGGTTTTCGCGGTGGTAGTGATCGGCGGGATGGGCTCGATCATGGGGGCGATCGTCACCGGCTTCGGCCTGGGGGTGATCGAGGGCTTGACCAAGGTCTTCTTTCCCGAAGCATCGAACACCGTGATCTTCATCATCATGGCAGTCGTACTGCTGATCAGACCGGCCGGCCTGTTCGGAAGGCGTGCCTGACATGCAACGTGCCGCAAAGTCGCTTGCTCCCTCCGCCACGCGCTCGCGCAGCGAAGCGATCGCATTTATCATCATGCTTGTGGCGCTCATCATAACGCCGCTGCTCACCTATCCTGTATTCCTGATGAAGGCGCTCTGCTTTGCGCTTTTTGCCTGCGCGTTCAATCTGCTGGTTGGCTATGTGGGATTGCTCTCGTTTGGCCACGCCCTGTTTTTTGGCTGGGCGGGCTACGCCTGCGCGCACCTGGCGAAAGTCGGCACGATCAGCCTTCCTTATCTAACCTTCATGCCCCGGCTTTCCTGGCAATGGCTCGTCATCCAACTGCCATCGCTATTTCAACATCCTGAATTTGCAATTCTCGGAGCGACGATCTTTGCCACTGCTCTCGGCTTGATTGTCGGCACGCTCGCCATCCGGCGGCAAGGCATCTATTTCTCGATGATCACGCTCGCGCTTGCGCAGATGATGTATTTTTTCGCGGTTCAGGCTCCGTTTACCCACGGCGAGGACGGCATTCAGGCGGTACCGCGGGGAAAACTGTTCGGGCTGTTCGATCTCGCCGAGCAGCGCAACATGTACATTACCGTGCTGCTGATTTTTCTCGGTTGCTTCCTGCTGATCCGTCGCATTATCAACTCGCCTTTCGGCGAGGTGCTCAAGGCTATCCGCGAGAACGAAACACGCGCAATTTCGCTTGGCTACAAAACCGACCGTTACAAGCTCCTTGCCTTCGTACTGTCTGCAACGTTTGCCGGCATAGCCGGAGCGACAAAGGCGCTGGTATTTCAGCTTGCCTCGTTGACCGATGTCGATTGGCCAATGTCAGGGGAAGTTATTTTGATGACCCTGGTCGGCGGGTTGGGAACGCTGTTCGGTCCGGTCGCGGGCGCGTTTTTCATGGTCACGCTGGAGAATTATCTGACCACCATGGGGCAGTGGGTATTCGTCGTTCAGGGCGTCATTTTCGTGGTCTGTGTCATGCTGTTCCGGCATGGATTTATCGGCGAGATCGCACGGCTTTTGCGCGTGAAGCTGTAGGATTGGCTCAGGATTGCGCTTCGACTGCCGGCAAGAGATCGAAATCTCCGCGCAGGACCGCATCGAATTTTCCGCTGCGCCAGCTGCCGTCGGCATTGCGAACAAGCGGCGAGGGTCCGGCGCGGTAGCGGCGCACGACACCGCTTGGCTGGATGGCCTGCTCGAATGCCCGCGCGAGGGCAGCACGTATTTTGACGGGCGGCATGTCCTCAAGCGGTGTTACAGCCAAGCGTACGCGCGCAGCCGCGCGAGATGAGCTGTTCCCGCCGTCGGCGATTTCCAAAATATGCAGTCCGCACTCACGCGAGAGTATGCGCTGCGCACCAAAGCCGCTGACCACGAGGATTGGGACATCCGCCTCGGTCTCAGCCTCCTCAACCTGCATGTGCCTGCTGCTCGACCAGCCACGGTACATGGCGCGGAGTTGGCCGCACCAGGCCTGGACTTCTTTGCTGTTGGCGCCCCCTTCCAGCGCCGGCTCGACCATGAGAGCCACCTCGACGGCGGCCCCCTCGAACACATCCTGCACGCCCTCCTTGATTAGCCAGATTTGAAGCGCAAGCCGCGAAATAAGCTCCCTGGAATAGCGCTCAGGCCCGCTCCCGCTGCGATCGAGCCGCTTTCGTAACGCCGCAGCCGTACCGGCCGCAGCCGCCACGCGATCCATAAGCGCCAAACGCGCCAGCGCCTCGTAACGATCGGCTTTCTTCCAGAACTCCTCGGACGACATCTGCTGCGAGAGATGCTCCTTCATTCCGTCCCATTGCGGCGAGGCCAGCGAGGAATCGAGCTCCTCCCATTCGGCGGCAAGAGCGTCGTGCTCTTCACGCGTTCCCTTGGGTGCCAGTATCATGGAAGCGAGATTGGGTGCCGGCGCGCCCTGCTCCGGAACGAGTGTCGCGGCCGGAATATCCCTGTCAGGATCGACGAACTCGGCCTGAATGGCTCGTCCATCGCTGCGAAAGAAGACGAATTGCTCGCCTTCGGGAAACCGGCGCTCCACAATGGTCGCCGCGAGCGGAGCGATGACATATTGATCGATGGCACGCTTGAGCGGCCGTGCTCCCATTTCCGGCGAAAAACCTTTTTCCAGCAGAAACTCCAGCGCCGAAGCCTCCCATTCCACCGCCCAGGCGCGATCCTTGAGGCCGCGACGGTCCAACACGGCGTTGAGCTCCTTGCGCAGGATTACCCGCATGAGCTCGCGCGTGAGCGGCCGGAATACGATGATCTTGTCGAGTCTGTTCTGAAACTCCGGCCGGTAGGTCTCTCTGATCGCACGCGTCACCTGATCGCTCGTAAAGCTCGCGGGCGGGCTGGCAAAGCCGAATCCGGAGCTCTGGTGCATGGTTGCGCCGAGGTTTGTGGTCAGGATGATCAGGCAGTGCCGGAAGTCGGCGACCTGGCCCAACGTGTCCGTGAGACGTCCGTCATCGAAGACCTGAAGAAACAAATCCCAGATGCGTGGATGAGCTTTCTCGAACTCGTCCAGCAGCACGACCGAGAACGGCTGTTTGCGAACGCGCGAGATCAGGGTTTCGCTTTCGCCATAAAGGCCGCTGCCGAGGAGGTTGTTCAACGAATCGTAGGCTTGAAACTCGCTCATATCGAGCCGGACGAGCCGCTCGGCAGAGCCGAACAGATATTCCGCCGTCGTCTTGGCGAGTTCCGTCTTTCCGGTGCCGGTGGGACCGGCACACAGAAAGACGCCGATGGGCCGGCCGGGATCTTTGAGGCCGGCCTTGAGCATGGCAATCCGATCGATCACACTCGCAACTGCTTCGTCCTGCCCCATGACCCGCTGCGTGAAGAATTCGCGGGTGGTCTGCAGGTCGAGCCGCGATTTGTTGTCCAGAATCAAAGTGGGCAGGCCGGTGAGCTGCGAAAGCGTCTGCAGCACGTCATCCGGAGCAACGCGCCTCTTGCGATCGTCACGCGACGCAGTGAGCTTGATGAGATGAAGGGCCGAGCCAGGCAAGCCGCTGGCGCCCAGATATTGGCGCGCGCAGCCGACGGCAACATCCGCGCAGGCAGGCTCGAATGTCAGATTTTGGTCATTCGACAACCGCGCCATGACCGCGCGCGCCAAGGCGAGCGTGTTCTCCTCGCTCTCGGCCTCTACGCGAATAACTTCAAGCAGGCTGCGCAACGCCGGCCGGGTCTGCATCAGGCGAGCCACGGCCGTGGGGTCGCTCTCGGTCCAGATCACCAAACGCCCCGCGGCGATCACCGGCAGGATCTGATCGAGAATGCTGGCGCTTTGTCCTTGATGCGTGCCGCTGCGCGCCAACGCCAGCAGATCGGGGATATACCAGATCAGCTTTTTGAGAACCGTTATCTCTTCGGTGGCCTGGCGAATGCGGCCTTCCAGCTGCCCGAACCATACCTGGCCGGCCATCAGATCGGCGCCGCTTGCTTCGAATACGGTCCACCCCTGATTGCTCAATCGCTGCGCCGTCAGGCGCAGAAAGGAGGTCTTTCCGACCAGGGTTTCGCCGGTGACCAGCAAAGAGCGCGGCGAGGCCTGCGCGAGCGTGGCCTCGGCGGTTGCAAGTGATTGCTGCCATTGCTGCGGCTCGACCAAGGCTTGCGCGTCCTGCGCCGTCCAGAAGCGCCCGAAGGTCGTGAGGAAGCCCCGATTGATCTGGTAGCGCGTGATATCGTCGAGCTGCGCAATCAGTGCGGCCGCCAACGGGTGAGTGACGCGTTCGAGGAAAGCGCGAATGATCGGGAGCGAAGAGGCTGAAGACGTTTGCAGTGCCGGACCGAATGCAGCCGCATCCCCGCAGGCGGCGCTGCGCTCCAGATACTCCCGAAAGATCATGATCAGAACAGGGTTGTCGCGCCACCAGTCCTTCGCAACGACTGCCGGCGCCCCCACCGGCGGGCGAGCACTGAGCCGCACAAAATACGCGAGCGCAAAGTACATCGCCCAGACCGCAAGCCGGTCGAAATGAGCAACGATCTGCTCGGCCGCTGGCTCGCTGTCATTACGGCGCCCAAGTGCTGCAAGAGCCGCACAGGAGAGCAGCCAATTGCCCCCCAACGCATACTGCATGACCACGTCGACGGACACGGCCGGATTCGCAAGCAGGTCTACCGCGGTCTGAAAGTCCGGGTGCTCGCGCAGCTCGCGCGGATGCGCGGAGTTCGCTGCGAAGCCTGCCACTGCGTTTTCGAGCTGATGCAGTCTGCCAGCGAGCGGCTGCTCGGCCGGCGCAATGATCACGGCTTGCGGCGTCTGGACCTGCTGGGCGGCAAGCGCTGCCTGTTGTCTCCGTAGTGCCCATCGCCTGCGTGACACATTGATCACCTTGGCAAGCACGACAATGAGAAAGAGGAGTAGAGCAGTGCGGAGAGCAGTGTATTCCAACGGCTGGCCCGGAGAGCTGATTTGGTTAACCGGCTGGAACACTGGCGATCTGCGGTGCTGGCTGTCAATGTCGAAAAAAGCCGCAAAGGCCGAGGCGCTTATGGCAAAATCCGCTTCGGGACTGCGGGCGATGCCGATGCCCGCTCGTCGAAAGATTTCGGATTCATGCCGCAATGACTGTGGTAGAGTTCGACCGTGTGCCGCATCAGGCGCAAAGGTATGGGAGTAGGTAGGGGGGTGAGTAATGGCCGATAAACCCGCAACAGTGGTGCCATTCGCGCCGAGGAGCCAGCCGGATCCGAACATCATCGCCGATGATTCAGGGCGCACCATCGTGGCAATGCTGCAGAAGGCGGCCGATATGGCAAAGGAAGACTGTGCCCGCGCCATGGACCTTGCTCATAAGCTCTCGTTTCAGCTGCGCGCTGCGGAAGAGCGGGCAAGAGAGCTGGAAGCCGAGGCCAACCATTTCCGTGACCGCGCCGCGCGCGCTGAAGCATGGCTGCTGCGCATTCACAATGAAGTGGAGCAGACATTCTTCCAGAAGAGAGAGCGGGAGCCGCGGGAGCCGCGGCAGCCGTCGCGGCAATGAACTTTTAAGTGATGCTGCGCGCCCTCAGCACGATTGCAGCCTGGATTGCTTTGGCGCTGCCGGCCGGCGCGATGGTGGGCGGCGCGCAAATGGCCGAGCAGTCGATTGCCCGGCACGTCGTCCTGATCCTCGGCGCGCACAGCCTGTGCACCGGCGTTGCGATTGCGTCTGATCTGGTGCTCACAGCGGCTCATTGCGTCTTGGAGAACGGCAAATACCGGCTGGTGGTGTTCGAAGGCCGCCGGCCCGCAGTCAAAGAAGTTGCGCGCGTCGTGCCTCACCCTCAGTTTTCCCCGCGCGACGATGCGGCGCCCGACCTTGCAGTCGTGAAGCTCGTCGCAGCGCTGCCTTCCAATTTGGCCCCGGCTGCTTTCAGCGAGCGGCGTGCTCCGCCGTCGGTCGGGGAACGGTTTCTGGTCGCGGGCTTCGGCGTTGCGACCCCGGGTGAACGCCGGACCGCGGGCAAGTTGCGCGCGGCAACCCTGGTCGTGACGGATCGGCCAAACTCACAGCAAATCAGCCTCACCGATCCAAAGAAGCTTGGCGAAAGTGCAGGCCTCGGCGTGTGCAACGGAGATTCCGGCGGACCGGTATTTGATGAACGCGACGGCACCCTGGTCGCAATCATCAGCTGGTCGGGACGCACCGGCGGCGAACCTGCCTGCGGCTTCGTCAGCGGAGTGATCCCGCTCGCGCGCTACCGGTACTGGATTTTCGATACCGCGGCCAAGCTCGGCTCCCCGCTCGAACCCTGAGCAAAGCGTCATGACCCGCACGATCCATCTCCAGAGCGACAGTAACGCGCACGATCGGCCCTGGCGCGTTGCGCTCGAGCAAGGCTTTTTTGCCGCCGAGGGTCTCGACGTGGTCTACCACGAGGACAATCCGAAAGGCACCGATGGCCGCGTCAAAGATTTCACCCGGCGGTGGAAAGAGACGCAGCTCCAGCAAGGCGCGATAGAGCTTTACCCGGTATGCGAATGGGGAGCGATCGAGCGGGTGCAGCAACTGGGCAAAGGCAAGATCATCGGACTCGACACGACCATTCGCACCGGGGCGATCATGGTGCGCAGGGACTGCCCGGTGACGACGCTCAATGACCTGCGCAACGTGCCGATCGCGGTCACTTGGCATGCGGGCACGTTTTATGCGGCGGTCGAGGCGATGGAAGCCGCCGGCGTTGCGTTCGATGAGATCAAGCTGGAACACGCAAACGACCGTCTCGAAGCGCTGCTCAGTGGACGCAATGAAGCAGCAGCCTTGATGGAGCCGTTGGTAAGCCGTGCCATCGAGGCGGGCTGCCGCAAGATTGCGGATCTCCGCTGGCGCGGCGGCATTGTTGCCGGAGAGGAGATCGATTCGGAAACGGTCGAGAAGGTGCGGCGCGCGCTCAATCGCGCGATCGAATGGCTGCGGGAGAACGAAGCGCGCTCACGTGCCGAACTGCTGCGGGATCTCGAGCCCGAGCAGCGCAAGGACGGCCTTTTGCCGGAGCTCACCGGCGTCAAGGGCTATCAGGCGGCCGAGTTCAAGGACAAGGTCGACTGGATGGTGAAGCGGGGCTTCCTCGACCGTGCGCCTGCCTATGAGGAGATCGTGCGCAGCGAGTGAACCGGTTTCGAGCGCTTCGAGCGCAATGCAACCCGCTCCACTGGTCTTGCCAGGGCACGCCGCACGGCATCCGGCTCCCGATCAATGACCAGGAGCAATATGCGCGCAGCACCCTCCGGCCGTTTGCGCCGTTGCTCCCAATCCCGCAGGGTCCCAGGCGCGATGCCAAACCGCGATGCAAATTTGGCCTGGCTCAAACCGAGCTTCTTCCTGATACCGGCGACGTCCACATCGGCAGGGACATACACGCGGTACGTTGCCGGGTCGGCCTCGCCGCGCGCAATGGCGCGGGCGTTCTTCGCCGCCGCAATCAGCCTTTTTCCCATCTCGCTCATGTGGGTCTCCATCTGATTCGTACGATCCTCGCTTTCGTCGAGGCTCGGTAGTCTGCTGCCAATCCAGCCAACTCTTTCCGTAATTCGTTCCGTTCCGCCTTCGAGAGATTCTCCCGCTCTCCCTTGCTGAACAGACCAAGCAAAAAGACCGGGATGTCCTCGCCGCCAAAATATGTGAAATCCGATAGCCGCCGCTCTTGCCTTTGCCACGTCCGGCGAATCGTATCTTGCGAGCGCCGCCGGTCCCGGCCATCACATCGCCAGCCGTTGGCATGGCCGAGATGGTATTTACGATCTCTGCCACGTCGTCCTCGGAGAGATGGGCGTCGGCGGCATCGCGCGTGAAATCCTGCGTCTCGATCACGGTATGCATCGGTCGAATTCCGTAGCCCCTTATATACTGCAACGCCGTATAGAGTTCAAGGGGCTTCCGGGATTCCGGGATTTTACGGGCGCCGCTACTCGCGTTTTTGAGCGACGGGAAGGTTTGCTTCTCGAGGTCGCCGCTTTTAGCGCACGACGCGCATTGGAATCGGTGAAGCTGACGATGCTAAACCATCGTGCGCAGCGAGTAGCGCACGCCGCAAACGGGGACGGATCACTCGGCGGGCTGCGGCTTTGCAGCAGTCGCGGGACCGTGCAGCTCCCGCTCTTCCAGGCGCAGCAGGGCGATGAGCGCAAGCATCAGAAAAATATCTGCTGCTATGAACACCCATCGGAACACCGCAGTCATGGCGCCGCCGGCAGTACCGGCAGCTGCGGCGAGCACCTCTACCCCTCCGCCACGCCCAGGCACCGCGCCGAGATGGCCGAGCAAGATGGCTCCCATGATCGCGACGGCGAGCGTGCTCGCGAGCGCGCGAAAGAAATTCATGGCGCCGGTCGCGGTGCCGACCTGATGCGTGGGTACCGCGTTCTGGATCGAGACCGTGGATACCGGATAGACCGTGCCGACGCCGAAGCCAATGAGCGTGAGCGCAATGACCACGCCATAGAGCGGCATGGCGGGCCAGACAACAAGCGCCGACACTGTGGCGATGGCAACGATGGCCCCGCCAATTGCGGACAGCTTGTAGTGGCGCAGATACATCATTGAACGACCGGAAAGCATGGAGCCCGGCGTGGTCATGACCACAATAGGAATGAGCGCGATTCCGGCATCGCTTGCGGAGAGCCCGTGCACGGCTTGGAAATAGAGCGGCATATAGATGGTAAGACCCAATACTGCGCCCAGCGTGCACGAGGTCGCGGCAGTGCCGGCGCGCATTACCGGATTTTTCAGAACGTTGAGGGGCAGGAACGGCTCGGGGACACGCCGCAGCCACCACACAAGCAGCGCGGTCAACGCCAGCGATAGAGTGACAAGCACAACGATGGTCGTCGACATCCAGGGCACGCGGACGCCGCCCGACGTGAGCGCAATCAGGAAGGCGGTTGCCGCGGCAATCATCAGCGCCGCGCCGAAAAGATCCAACCGGTGGCGGCGCTCATGACGAGGCAGGCGCTTCATGGCGCGATGGGTGATCAGTGCGGCGAGCAACCCGAACGGCACGTTGAGCCAGAAGATGAACGACCAGTGCAGATGCTCGGCGAGAATCCCGCCGAGCGCCGGCCCGGCGATGCCCGCCGTGATCCAGGAGGTGCCGATATAGGCTTGGTAGCGGCCGCGCTCGCGCGGCATGACCATGTCGGCGATGGTCGTTTGCGTCAGCGGCACAATGCCGCCGCCGCCGATGCCTTGCAGCGTGCGTCCGGCGATCAGGATGGTCATGTCATGAGCGAGCGCGCAGACCGCTGAGCCCGCAATGAACAAACCCAGCGCAGCCAGCATCATGGGCCGCCGGCCGTGAATGTCGGAAAGCTTTCCATAGAGCGGCGACACCACCGTCGAAGACAAAAGATATGAGATGATGACCCAGGAGAGATTGTCGAAATCACCCAGGTCGCGCCCGATGGTCGGCAGCGCAGTGGCGACAATCGTCTGATTGATCGCCGAGAGGAACATTGCCACCATGAGGCCATAAAAGATGCTCCGCACGTGCGCCTTGCTCATGGGCATGTGCGATATGGCGCTACCGGAAAGCTGATTGCGTGGCTTTTCGTTCAACAATTGCATTGGTTCAAATGATCAATCCAATCCTCAATCGCTGCTGCAGCTCCTTTACGTGCAAATATCGCGCCGATCCTGGCGGGGACAATGGCCGGATGCACAGATCAGCTATGAGTAGAGGACCACGGGCGTCATCCCGGGGGCGCGGCTGAAGGCCGCGAACCCGGGATCCATAACCCCTGCCGTGGTTGATTCGGGCGCACTGGTTCCCGCTTGCTCCGTCGGAATGACGCTCAATCCTGGGGCCCTGTGGTTATAGCTTCCGGGTTCGACGCTTCGCGTCGCCCCGGAATGACCATCGCTTGAGCTTGGTGCTCAAGCCGCGGTATTTAGGGTCGATCGAACTTGAATTCGGAATGCATGGCATTGTCGAAGGGCACAATCGGCACGCGATTTCCCCGCAAGGAAGATGAGCGTTTTCTTCACGGCCGCGGGCAATATATCGGCGACATTCGTTTGTCAGGAATGCGCGAGGTGGCGTTCGTCCGCAGCTCCGTCGCGCATGCCCGGCTCGTTGGCATCCACATTCCGCAGCGTCTGCGCGATTGCGTCTTCACCGCACGCGATCTGACCGGGGTGCGGCCGATCCGGGCGGTTTCCGCGCTACCGGGGTTCCAGAGTTCCGAGCAGCCGGTACTGGCAACGGACAAAGTCCGGCAGGTGGGCGAGCTCGTTGCATTCGCCGTAGCCGACACCAGGGCTCAGGCCGAGGACATCGCCGCTGCGGTCACGGTTGACTACGACGAGCTGCCGGCCGTGGTCGACATGATCGACGCGCAGAAGCCGGGCGCGCCGCTGGTGCACGATACGATCAAAGGCAACGTCTTCATCGAGGTCGGTCATGACGGCGATGTCGAATCCGTTGCAAGGACCGCACCCGTCGAGGTGACGCGGGAGCTGCGGACCGCGCGTCAGGTAATGTCTCCCATCGAGTGCCGGGGCTTCATCGCCCAGTGGGACACGCGATTGAGCCAACTCATCGTGCACGGGGCGACCCAGTTTCCCCACGTCGTGCGCACCGGACTTGCGGAGGTCCTGCAAATTCCGGAAGCGCAAATCCGTGTCATTTCACCCGATGTGGGCGGCGGCTTCGGCTATAAGGCCGTTGTTGCGGGTGAAGAGATCTGCCTCTCTTGGCTCGCCATGCGCTGCGGCCGGCCGGTCCGCTGGCTCGAAGACCGGCGCGAGCAGCTCACCGCCAATGCCAATTGCAGGGAGCACCATTACCGGATCACGGCTTATGCCGACACGAACGGGAAGATTCTCGCGTTCGATGCGAGAGCGGCCGTGGATTCGGGGGCATACTCGACCTATCCATTCACGTCGGCCATTGAAGCATCCCAGGTCACCGCCATCCTGCCCGGGCCGTACGACATTCCTGTCTACCGGTGCAGGGCAGCCGCAATCGTTACGAACAAGCCCCCACAACTGCCCTACCGCGGAGTGGCGCGGCCGGGCGTTTGCTACGCCATGGAATTGATGATTGACGCGATCGCGCGCGAGATCGGGAGGGAGCCGCATGAGGTCCGCCAGGTGAACCTGGTGCGCCCGGAGCAGATGCCGTTTGACAACATCACGGACAAGCATTTCGACAGCGGCGATTATCCGCAGCTGCTGCGAATGGCGATCGATGCCATCGGCCTTGCGGCAGTCAGAAAACGCCAAGCAAAAGGCGAGCCGGACGGACGGCTCATCGGCTTCGGCACCGCAATCTTTTCCGAGCAGACCGCCCATGGCATCACGGCCGACGGAAAACGGCGTGCCCTCTACGAGCAGGCATTCGCAAGACTGACGCCTGACGGCCGCCTGGAGGTGCGGGTCGGCATCCAGAGCATCGGCCAGGGGCTGGAGACGACGCTGGCGCAGGTTGCCGCCGACAGTCTCGGGCTTGATCCGGCGGACGTGCAGGTACGGCTCGGCGACACCGAGCTTTCCCCCTATTCGAGCGGCGCGTGGGGTTCCCGCGGCATGGTATGGGCCGGCGGCGCGACGGCGCGCGCGTGTCAGGAGCTCGCGCGCAGAGTGGCAACGATTGGAGCGGCCTTGCTGCAGACCGACGTGAGCTCCGTCACGGTGCGAGACGCCGCCGTGTTCGGACCGAGCGCAAGCGTGTCGCTGCGCGACATTGCAAGAGCGTTTTATCTCGCGCCCGCGGATCTGCCGGGCGACACCGACCCGCACGGTCTTGAGGTCACGCAAGGCTATGCGCCCAGCCGGCTCACCGGCGTGCATACCGGTTCGGCGCACGCGGCCGTCGTGGCCGTCGATCCCGAGACCGGCATTGTCGAAATTCTCGACTATGTCGTGTCGGAGGATGCGGGCGTGCTGATCAATCCCATGATCGTGGACGGTCAGATTTATGGCGGCACGGCGCAGGGCATCGGCTCCGCGCTCTACGAGGAAATGCCGTTCGATGCGCAAGGCCAGCCGCTCGCTTCGACGCTTGCCGATTACCGGCTGCCGGGCAGTGCCGAGGTGCCCAACATCCGCGTGCTGCACATGGCGACGCCCTCTCCGTATACCGAGTTCGGTCAAAAAGGCGTCGGCGAAGGCGGCGCGATCGGCCCGGCTGCCGCCATTGCCAATGCAGTCAATGACGCGCTCAAGTCCCGTGGTGTGGAGCTTTGTGAGATCCCCATAACGCCGCGCCGCGTCCTCGCTGCGCTTCGCACGGCGCCCCGCACGCATTGAGCGCGTGAGCGCTCCAAGAGCGATCTCGGCCACCCTGATATGGACGAAACAATAATCCTCAAATCCGACGTGCTGGTTGCCGGCGCGGGAGCGGCTGGCATGTTCGCCGCGCTGGCCGCCGCGCGCGCGGGCGCGCGCGTCGTGCTGCTCGACAAGAACGTCGTTGGCCGCGGCGGCGCCAGCATCATGGCGCAGATGACCTGCGCGGCGGCGCTCGGTGCGGCCGAGCCGGACAGTCCCGAGCTCCATCTCAAAGACACGATCGAGGCGGGGCGCGGACTATGTAATGAGGATCTTTCCGCACTCCTTTGCGAGGGCAGCCCGCAACGCATTCGGGAGCTCGAAGGCTGGAAGGTCAACTGGGCGCGAGGGGAGAACGGCAAGATCAATCAGGTCAAGGCACCCGGCCATGGGCACAAGCGCTGCGTGTACGTGGACTTCCTCAGCACCGGGGCTGCCATCTGCGCTGCCTTGCGCAACAAAGTGAGCCGCCATTCCAACATCCGCCGGCTGAGCAACGTCACTCTCACCGACGTGGTCACGCATCAGGGTGAGTCCGTCGGCGCCGTGGGTTTTGACGTGGCCACGTCGATGCCCGCCCTTATCAAAGCCTCCGCAGTCATTCTGGCGCTCGGCGGCATGACGAAGGTGTTCCGCCGCACCACGTCGCCCAACAATCTCGCCGGCGAGGGGATCGGGATTGCGCTGCGCGCCGGCGCGCGGCTGATCGATATGGAATTTCTGCAATTCTATCCCAATGGGCACCTCGCCCCACGGATGGTCGGGCTCGACCCGACGACATGGGAGCCGACCCGCGTGAAGCTCGGCGGCCGGCTCGTCAACGGCGACGGAGAGGAATTCCTGCACAAGTACGGCGAGGCACAGGAGGGCGGCTACAGCACCGCCCGCGATACCTTGACCTACGCGATTTACAAGGAAGTCGAGGCGGGGCGTGGCTCACCGCATGGCGGCGTCTATTTGTCGTTCCGGCATCTCGATGAATCTGCGCTTGCGGCGGCGCTCGGTCCGGTGATCGATATCTTCAAGCGCAACAACATCGATTTGACCAGGCAGGCGGTCGAGGTCTCGCCCATCGCCCATTACCAGATGGGCGGAGTTGAGGTGACTACCAGCATGGAAACGAGCGTCCCTGGCCTCTATGCCGCGGGCGAGCTTGC
>Ga0209331_1000077_pt1 | contig 30184 bp, 31 predicted proteins | sample JacPinW_OM3H0_M3_FD_187971 | JGI IMG/M metagenome (GOLD analysis project Ga0209331, IMG submission 187971) | Forest soil microbial communities from Algoma, Ontario, Canada - Jack Pine, Ontario site 1_JW_OM3H0_M3 (SPAdes) (version 2) | ecosystem: Environmental > Terrestrial > Soil > Boreal...
AACCGCAGCATCACCGACAAGCAGACGGAGCAATTCTCCCGACAGATCGAGCAGGTGCAAACAGAAGCGGTCGTGTTCAGTGATTTTCGGCACGGCATCTTCAACCGGCGCACCATCCCGATGATGACCGGCGCCGTTCCCGCCGGTGTCTTCCGCGTTGCCGACAGTCAGGTCGCCAGCCGCTGGGGTAATATCCTCGAGTTCAAGGGCTTCGACCTTATTACGCCGAACGAGCGGGAGGCGCGGTTCTCGCTCGCCGACCAGGACACGGGCGTGCGGCCGCTTGCGGCGAAGCTGCACGAAGAGGCCGATTGCAAAACCGTCATTCTCAAGCTCGGCGACCGCGGTGTCCTCACCTGCCGCCGCGGGAAAGAGAACGATCCGCGCTCCTTCTTTGTCGTTGACAGCTTCGCTCAGCACGTGGTCGACGCTGTGGGCGCCGGCGATGCTCTTCTCGCCTACGCAACCCTCTCGCTGATGGCCGACGAGTCCGAGGTGGCCGCCTCAATCCTGGGCTCAATGGCCGCGGCACTGGAGTGCGAATGCGACGGCAACATTCCGGTCGGGCGATCGGAGCTGTGCGGCCGTATCGACAGCGTGGAGAAGCGGGCGCGCTTCGAGTAGGGGACCGGGCCCTCACTTGATGCGGGTGGTGGTCGCGGGCCTCGGCGTCCAGGGACATAAACGCCGTCGTGTCGCCGGCGCCGATTTCGTCACCGCGGTCGATCCGGTCAATCCGCAGGCCGAGTATCGCGCGATCGAAGATGTCCCGCTCTCAAGCTATGACGCGGTGCTTGCCTGCATTCCCGACGAGCCGAAGATAAAAGTGCTCGCGTATCTCCTGGGCAACGGCAAGCACGTCTTGGTGGAGAAGCCGTTATGGGCAGGCGATGAGGAATCCATCGCACGCATCGAGGCCATCGCCAGAAGCAAGGGTGTTGTCTGTTATGTCGCCTACAATCACCGCTTCGAGCCGCATTTCGTTCGCATGCGCGAGGCGGTCGCCTCGGGAAAGTTGGGCGCGCTCTATCATTGCCGGATGTTCTACGGCAACGGCACTGCCCGGCTGGTGCGGGAATCGCAATGGCGCGACCAGGGCGCTGGCGTTCTCCCAGACCTCGGCTCGCATCTCCTCGACACCGCGCAATTCTGGTTTGGTGACATCGCCGAGAATATCCGGGTCGTATCCAGCCGCTGCTTCGAGAATCGTGCGCCCGATCATGTCGTGCTCGCCTGCGGCAGCACCACCCCGCAGCTCGAGCTGGAGATGACGCTGCTCAACTGGCGTAACCACTTCACCTGCGACCTGTTTGCCGAAAACGGCTCTGTGCATGTTCGCTCGCTGTGCAAATGGGGGCCCTCGTCATTCACATTACGCCGCCGTGTGCTCCCGAGTGGACGCCCGCCCGAGGATACGATCACGCTCGTCCAGGACGACCCGACCTGGGAGCTGGAATATGCGCACTTCAAATCGCTCTGCGCGGGCGGCCACCGCACGGACTTGTCGAGGGACATCCAGCTTAATCGCGTGTTGCGGCAGCTCGGGCAGGCCGCGGTGGCGGAGGCACGACGATGAGCGCGCCGGTGGTCGGCTTTGCCGGCTTGACCCATCTCGGGCTGGTATCGGCGATAGCGGTCGCCTCGAAAGGATTTCGAGTGATCGGCTATGATGCCGACGCCGCGCGCGTGCACGATATCGCAGCCGGCCAGCTGCCGGTCGTGGAACCGGATCTCGACGAGCTTGCCCGCGGAGTTGCCGGTCGCATAACCTTCACCAGCCAACCGGGCGATCTTGCCGCCTGCGACCTCGTTTATATCTCAACCGACGTTGCGACCGATGCGCGCGGGGAGAGCGATCTCTCTGCCATTTCGGCATTGATCACGGACGTGATCGCCGCGCTTGCCGCGCCCGCTCTGATGGTCGTGTTATGCCAGGTGCCGCCGGGCTTCACCCGCCGTTTGCCGCTTCCGCCGGAACGTCTGTTCTATCAGGTCGAGACCTTGGTGTTTGGACGCGCGGTCGAGCGGGCTACCCGCCCCGAGCGCTACATGGTCGGGTGCGCGGATCCCGCCAAGCCCCTCCCCAAGCCGTTCGCGACGCTGCTTGGTGCCTTCGGCTGTCCGATCCTGCCCATGCGCTACGAGAGCGCGGAGCTTGCAAAAATCGCGATCAACTGCTGTCTCGTCGCCTCCGTAACCGTTGCCAATACGCTGGCGGGGCTCTCGGAGCGCATCGGCGCGGATTGGAGCGAGATCATGCCCGCGCTCAAGCTCGACGCCCGGATCGGACGACACGCCTATCTGGCGCCTGGATTGGGGCTCGCCGGCGGCAATCTCGAGCGCGATCTTGCCACGATCACACGCCTCGCTGCGGCCACCGGGTGCGAGGCGAGCATCATTGCAGCCTGCATTGCGAACAGCCAGCACGGTCGGGACTGGGCCGTGCGGGTGCTCCACAGCGAGGTGCTCTCGCGTAACGCAGATGCCCTCATCGGCATTCTGGGCCTGGCGTATAAGGAAAACACCCATTCGACCAAGAACTCACCCTCGCTTGCGCTGATCTCGGCGCTCGCACCTTGGCGGCTCAAGCTCTACGACCCTGTCGTTCCGGCCTCGGCCGCCACCCACCCGCGCGCCGAGGGCGCATCGAGCGCGCTTGCGGCCGTCAAGGGTGCCGATGCGCTCGCCATCATGACGCCATGGCCGGCCTTCCGCGACCTCAAGCCGGCCGATCTCGCGCGCGCGATGGCGGGACGGACCGTGCTTGACCCCTATCGTGTGCTCGATGCGCGCGATGTTGCCGCAGCCGGGCTCGATTATTTCACCCTCGGTGCCCCCCCATACCGCGCCAAGGAGCTTCTGCATGCTTGAACATACCGCTACGGGGACCGAGCCGCTTGGTGGTGTCGTGGTCGTGGGTGCCGGTGGGTTCGTCGGCAACGCGATCTGCACGCGCCTTGCAGCCGAAAAGGTCCCGCACCTTGCGCTTACCCGCAAGGACATCGACCTGCTCGAGCCCGAAGCCGCGACGAAGCTGCAGCGCATGCTGCGACCAGGCGACGCCCTGGTCTTTGTCTCTGCGCTTGCGCCTACGCGCAACAACTCCATGCTCATCGACAATCTGCGCATGGCGGAAACAATATGCGCCGCGGTTGCTGCTGGGCAGCTGGCGCAACTTGTCTACATCAGTTCCGATGCGGTCTATGCCGACGATGCCAACCCGGTGACCGAGCGGTCCTGTCAGCAGCCATCGAGCCTACATGGCGTGATGCATCTCGCGCGCGAGGTCATGCTGCAAACAGCGTTCAAGCTGCCGCTCGCCATTCTGCGGCCGACGCTGATCTATGGCGCGAGGGATCCTCACAACGGCTATGGCCCGAACCGTTTCCGCCGGCTTGCCGCCAAGGGCGAGGCGATCACGCTCTTCGGCGAAGGCGAAGAGATGCGCGACCACGTGCACATCGATGACGTCGCCATGTTGGTGAGCGCGGTGCTGCACCGCCGCAGTCACGGAGCGCTCAACATTGCAACCGGCAACTCGTTCTCGTTCCGGCGCGTGGCCGAGATGGTAGTCGCGCTTGCCCCTCAAGCGGCTGAGATCCGCGGCACGCCGCGGCAAAACCCGATTACCCACCGTCACTTCGACATCACGGACTGCATCAAGGCGTTCCCGCAATTCCATTACGTGCCGTTATCCGAGGGCCTTGTCCACGTCGCCAAAGAGAGTGCATGAAAGATGCGCCAGGAGATCAATCTCCTTTCCAAGCTTCCCCGCGGCAAGCGTAACGTCAATGCCCGCGCGGAGGCAAAGACCGACGAGATCATCGCGATCTCGCGCCAATACGGCGAGCTCTATTTCGATGGACCCCGCAAATATGGTTACGGGGGTTATCGCTACGACGGCCGCTGGATTCCGGTCGCCGAGGACATGGTGAAGCACTTTGATCTCAGGCCCGGTGACCGCGTTCTCGACGTCGGCTGTGGCAAAGGGTTTTTGGTAAAGGATCTGATCAAGGCATGTCCCGGACTTGAAGCCTTCGGGCTCGATATCTCCGAATATGCTCTCATGCATTGCGAGCCGGAAGTGATCGGCCGGCTCCATCTCGGCAATGCGGTCAAGCTGCCGTTTCCGGACAATAGCTTCAAGGCGGTGATATCGCTCAATACCGTGCACAATCTCGAGCGCGGTGAATGCATGACTGCAGTGCGCGAGATCGAGCGCCTCGCGCCGGGACGGGCCTTCATCCAGGTCGATTCCTATCGCACCCCCGAGCAGAAAGCGCTGTTCGAGGAATGGGTGCTAACTGCCAAGTTCCACGGGTATCCGCGGGATTGGGTGGCTCTGTTCGGGGAAGCCGGATACACCGGCGATTTCTACTGGACCATCATCGAATGAGCCCCTAAACATCCTGCGGCGCCGGCCGAGCCGTGCTCGGCGCCGGTTCTTACTCTGTTCTTGAGTGATCAGGGACAGCGATCGAGCTGATAGAGTGGCTGGAGTGGATGCAGGGGTAAGCAATCCATGAACAAGGTGGTGCGACTCAACTCGTTCGATGTGAAAGCAGCGAATACGCGCTGCCTTCGCTATCGGCGCCGTATCCTGGACATATCGCAGCAGGTCGGCGCTCTGCACATCGGATCGGCCTATTCGTGCACCGAGATTGTCGATTGCATGTATCATGGGCTGATGCGCCGCGGTCTCGATGGCACCTCGCCGGACACTTTCCTCATGTCGAAGGGTCATGGCTGCATGATCCAATACGTGATCCTGGAAGAGCACGGAGTACTTGGACGCCAGGATCTCGATCGATACTGCAAGCCCGATGGCCGCCTTGGCGTCCATCCGGACTATGGCAATCCCGGTATCGAGGCTTCGACCGGCTCGCTGGGCCATGGGCTCTCCATGACGGTTGGGATGGCGTTGGCGGAGCGCGGCCGCAAGACCGATGGGATCATTTATGTCGTGCTCAGCGACGGCGAGGTGCAGGAAGGCTCAACCTGGGAGGCCGTGATGATGGCGTCCTCGCTCGGCTGCTCCAACATTGTAGCCGCGGTCGACAACAACGATTTTCAGAGCCTCGGCCGTACCTCCGAGACACATCCGTCATTCTATCCGCTTGCGGAAAAGTTCGCGGCGTTCGGGTGGGAAACGGCGGAGACCGACGGTCACGACTCCGCCGCCATTTTCGCTGCCATCTCCTCGCGCTCCGGCAGGAAGCCGTTCATGCTCTGCGCCAAGACTACCAAGGGCAAGGGCGTGAGCTACATGGAGAACGTGCCGATCTGGCACTACCGTTCCCCCAACAAACAGGAATATCAGCAGGCCACGGTCGAGTTGGAGCGCATGGCGGTATGAGGAACACGTTCTCCGAGGCGCTTTACCAGGCGGCCAGCGCCAATCCCGACGTCTACATCGTAGTGGCCGATATCTCGCCGGTCGGCAGCATGGAGAAATTCAGCAAACAATATCCGGAACGCTTCATCAATGTGGGCGTCGCCGAACAGAGCATGATCGGCATCTGCGCTGGGCTTGCGCTCAAGGGCTGTCAGCCCTTCGCCTATACGATTGCGACCTTCGCGCTTTATCGGCCCTTTGAAATGGTCCGCGACGACCTGTGTTATCAGAACCTGCCGGTGACCGTGGTCGGCATGGGCGCAGGGATCATCTACTCGACTCTTGGCGGCACCCACCATACCCAGGAAGACATCGCCATCGCCGGCGCGATCCCGAACATGCAGATCATCGCGCCGTGTGACCCGGCGGAGTGCACACAAGCGACGCGCTATTGCGCCGCGCAGAAGAAAGGTCCGATCTACCTGCGTATCGGCAAGGCGGGCGAGCCGAACTACACGGACAAGGCGATCGACCCCTGGGTGTTCGGCAAATTGCGCTACATCAAGCGGGGAAGCGATGTGTGCATCCTCTCCTATGGCGTCATCATGCAGAAGGCGATGCAGCTCGCCGCGCGCTTCGAAGCGACGGGCAAGTCGGTTTCGGTCGTGTCTTGCCACACGCTGAAGCCGCTCGATATCGACGGCATCGCTGATGCGCTCGCGCGCCATAAGCACGTCGTGGTGATCGAGGAGCACGCGCCGCAAGGCGGCCTTGCCCCGCGCACCAAGCAGATTGCATGGGATACGCGCGCGACGTGCCGGCTCGATACCTTCACGCTGCAGGATGCATTCATCCATAATTACGGCAGCCACGACGACCTGCTCAGCGCTCATGGCATCGATATGGCGCAGATGTCGCAGCGCGTGGGTCTTGCATGAACGAAACTGTCAAGACGCTCTCGCCCGTGTCCAATACGGCTTCGCTTGCCGTTTACGGCGGCGACCCAGTGCGCAAGACGCCCATGCCGCCCCGGCTGGCGCTCGGTGAGGACGAGCGGCGAATGGTCATCGAGGTGCTCGATCACTACGCCGAGCGCAAGATCGATCCGGGCTATCAAGGCACGTTCGAAAAGATCTATACCGACGCTTTCGTTGATATGATGGGCGGCGGTTACGCAGATGCAGTCGCGACCGGGACCTCGGCGCTCTACGTTTCCGTTGCGGCGCTTGATCTTCCCAAAGGCAGCGAGGTTCTGGTCTCGCCGATCACGGATCCCGGCACGCTTGCGGCCATTGTGCTCAATGGATTGCGGCCGCGGCTCATGGACAGCAGGCCCGACAGTTACAATGTGGGCCCGGAGCAGCTCGCGCAGCGCATAACAAAGAACGTTTCCGCAGCCATCATCGTGCATGCGGCCGGCTATGCTTCCGAGATCGACAAGATTGTCGAGATTGCGCACGCGCACGGGATAAAGATCATCGAGGACTGCAGTCAGTCTCATTTCGCGAAGCACAAGGCAAAGCCGGTCGGCACTTTCGGAGACATCGCCGCATTTTCGACCATGTATCGGAAGGCGCACATGACTGGGCCGTCGGGCGGGCTCATCTACTCGCGCAATCTCCAGGTTTTCCGCAACGCATTGGTCCATGCCGATCGTGGCAAGCCGCGCTGGCGGGACGACTTCGACGATCGAAATCCTGCAACGTATCTTGCCCCGGCGCTCAACCATCACACCGATGAGATCTCGTGCGCCATCGGCTTGGCGTCGCTCAAGCGCCTGCCCTCCACCATCGTGAGCCGGCTTGCCTTCGTCTCCGACTTCGTGGCGCGGCTTTACGATGCGTCCGATGTCTGTCGCGGCTATCGTTTCATGCCGACGAGCTCGCCGTTCTACTTCCCGGTCATCGTAGACGTCGATGCCATCAGCTGCAGCAAGATCGAGTTCGCCGAGGCCGTGCGGGCGGAGGGGATCGATCTCAACCCGCACTATAAGTATGTCGTTTGCGAATGGCCCTACATCCAGCCGCATCTTGCCGATGATTTTGATACGCCGAATGCACGCAGCATTCGGGATCGCTCGTTCAACCTTTATCTCAACGAGAATTATCGCGAGCAGGAATCGAAGGACTGCGTGAAGGCGATCGTCAAGGTCGAAAAATATTTTAAAAAACAGTAGAGCAGCCTTTGCAAGATTCAAACACTTCAAGCCGCGCCGGCCGGCAAGTGCTGCGCTTTGGCGCTCAGCGTTGCGCGTGGGTTGTCGATCAGCGCTGCAAAGACGTGGCGCAAGAGGTCGCGCTGCGAAATGATGGCATAAGGACAGCCCTCGATCGTCCCGGCCGTGAGCTGGCCTTGGGCGATGAGCGGCGGCGCGAACTGATTGAAATCGCGATCAAGCCGCCAATGTCGCCGTGCCCTGACCTGATGCACGGTCCCATGCCGATCCCGGCACGGGTAGATGCGCCCAGTATCGGCGGGACGAACATATAGATCCACGTTGATCGTCTCCTCCGGCAGATGGATGGCGGTTACCGCCTCCAGTCCTACCCCGACCATGAAGATGTAGGTCTCATACTCCCGCAGCACCCCGTACGGGCTGTTGCCGGAGACGGGGGTATCATCGACATGGTGGCGCGAGAGCAGCATGCGTGCGGCCGGGCCAGATCCGGCGACGGAATGCGTGGGATGAATGCTGCGCGCGACCGCGTAGCGTGTACGGAAGATCTCGGTCAGCACGCCCGTATGGGAGGGCGTTTCCAATTCATCCCAGTCGGGATGCTCCGGCGTCACCGTGCGCCAGGTCATCGTCGGCATGAACAGGTTGCCCTCGCGCATGTAGTCAAGCAGTGCCTCGATGATCGCCTCGGCGCGAAAGCCGCGCCGGCTCAGCGTCGCGATGGCGCTATGGACGATCAGAGCGCCGTCGCGCGGGACGCCGACGCGCTGCAGGATCGGCAGGAAGGCGGCGGCTTCGCGGCTCACCATCGTTCAGACGACCGCCGCCAGCGCTTTCGCCTTGATCTCCTCGATCATGTCCAGGCAGCGCTCGACGTCGCGAAACGGCAGCCCGCTGAGCTGTGCGAGCTCGAGCTCCCACCATTTCACGCGCAACAGCCGCTCGATGGTTTTCTCGGGAAACCGGTAGCGGATCAGGGCAGCCGGGACGCCCCCGACGATGGCGTAAGGCGCGACGTCCTTGGTGACCACCGAGCCCGCGGCGATCACCGCGCCATCGCCGATGTTGACGTCGGCCATGACGTTGACGTTGTGCCCCGTCCACACGTCGTTGCCGACGGTCACGTGCTTGAACATGTCGGGAGTGCGCTCGAGCCGGACGAGCTCGTTGTATTCCTCGACCCAGTCGAACGACTTCGGATGATACTGGAACTCGTTCGTGCTCAGCCAGCTGGTAGGATGATTGAATGGGTTGATCGCGGTACGCGCGCCGATCGCCCCGAACGAGCCGACCGTGGCACGCGCGACGAAGCAGCTCTCGTTCATGCCGAAATATTTCCCGGTCACGACGTCAGGGCCGACCTGAGAGTTCTTGTTGAGGAACAACGGGCCGCGGATCGTCGATTTGATGATGCGCGCGCCGGCGTTGAGCCGAATGATCCCGTGCGGAAATATGGGCTCGCTGCCGGTATTCTCGATAAAATCGATCGCGATGCTGGAGAACTTCACGATGGGCTTAGGCGACTTGCGCCGGGGTCAGACGCTTGTGGTAGCGATCGAGAATGTCGTCCACCGGCCCGATCGCTATGAGACTGCCTTTCTCCAGCAGTATGGCTCGGTTGCACATCCCTTTGATGAGCGCATCGGAGTGGCTTGCCAGCACGAGGATGCGGGTACGCTGAATGAGCGCCTTCATGCGCGTCTCCGCGCGCTCTGCAAACGCGGCATCGCCGGCGCCCAGCCCCTCGTCCAGGAGCAGAATGTCCGGATCGATCGAGGTTGCAATCGCAAAGCCCAGCCGCGCAACCATTCCGTTCGAGTAGGTTCGCACCGGCAGATCGAGGTACTCGCCCAGCTCGCAGAACGCGACGATGTCGGGAAGCTTCCGGTTGATCTCCTCCGCGGTCATCCCCAGAAAGAGCCCGCACGTCGTGATGTTCTCGTAGCCATTGTCGTCGGGATCGAGCCCGGGCGCGGAGTTGAACAGCGGCGAAACACGACCCTCGATCCGCAGGGAGCCCGAATCGGGCTTGTACACCCCGGCAAGGACTTTCAGCAGCGTGGATTTGCCGGCTCCGTTATGTCCGATCAGTCCGAGCCGATCTCCATTCTGCAGCGTGAATGAGAGGCCATCGAGCGCGCGCACGATAGTGCGTTGCTGCCGGCCAGTGCCCTCCTGTCGGATCAGTCCGCCGGTGCGGGCGAACAGGGTCTGGCGAAGGCTGCGGTGACTCCCCCCGTAGATGGGAAAGTCGATCGTAACGTTCTCTGCGATGATCGAGGTCACGCCAGGAGGTCCTGTTAGAGCCAATAGGGAATGCGGCGCCGAAAGCGTGCATAGATGTCGAAAGTCACCAGCCACCCGATCACTGCCAACCCGAGCGTGACCGCATAGCTGATCGGCGATGGAGCAGTGCCGAGCATTGGCGCTCGCATCACTTCGATCAGGTGATACATGAAATTGTATTTGACGACTACCTGTGAGTTGCCGCCCAGTTGACTGGCAAACCAGAATACCGGCGTTATGAACATCAGAATCTGCATCAAGTTGCCGACGAAGGGAGGAATGTCGCGGAACCGCGCGCTGAGCATGCCGAACAGGACGGTCATCCATGCTCCGTTCACCGCCACGATGGCGATGCCGGGGAAAAGCAACAGCGTTTTCCAGGAGACTGGGACCTGAAGCGCTATGACGACGATAACCACAATCACGACGTTGTGGAAGAAGACGATGATGTTCCTCCAGACCACCATGAAATTGAGAACCGTGTAGGGAAAGTTGAGTTGCGTGATGAGGCTGACCCCTGCGGTATACGTCCCGCAACCCTCGGTGATGAGCGCCGTCGCAAACGTCCAGGCGACGAGCCCGGCGCTCAGAAACGGGAGATACGAGCGGACATCGGCATGAAATAATGGCGCCCAAATGAAAACCATTCCGCCGATGAACATGCCGATGCTCAGCGTCGCCCAAAACGGCCCAAACACGGTGCGTCGGTAGCGGCGCTTGACTTCCTGCCACCCCAGCCGCGTCCAGATCCGGAAGGCAAGGAGCCCGTCGATGATATCGGCTCGCGCCGTTGCATAATCTGCTTTCACGAGAACTGCTTTCACGAGAAGCTCGCTATCAGGTCATGTCGAGGATGCGGGCGCATAGATCGACCCTGCCAGGCGGACGCGATTGTGGTGGAGGAATAAGGCAAATGCATCATACGGGGATAGGTGTGGGAGCGACAACGCCTCGTCCCCCGTCAATGCGCGGACATCGCTGCCTTCGTGCAGCACGGCCCGCTCCCAGGCGGGCGTGCTGACGTCCACTTCGAAGTACCGGCGGAAATAGCAATCCAGGCCAATGGGCTGCAGATCGTAGTTGAGAACTGCGAACAGGCGCGCTTCCCCTAGCTCCAATTCGAGCTCCTCGCGCAGCTCTCTGCGCAACGCCGCAATGTCATCCTCGCCTGCATCGACGCCGCCGCCGAACAGACCCCAATGGCCGGGGTACCAGATGTCCGGAACGTCATCCCGTAACTGCATGATATAGCGGCCATCCTCCAGCACGAGCAGTGCCGCCACGGCGTGCCCGATCCGCAATGGAGCGCCGGATGCGAGGAAATTCACTGGGGGCAAATGCAAATCCATGTTTTGCGCGGACAGGATGGAACTGCAACAAGGTGGGCGTGAATTTGCTTGTCATTCCGAGCGCAGCGGTTATAACACCCCACGGCAACGGGTGAAAGCTCGCTGCATCCCGAAATGGCACGCGATTTCAGCAGTTTAGGGGAGGGGTGATGCGCGATTGGTCCGGCGCCGAGTGGGTCGATCCCAAGTATAATTGGAAACCTCTGCCCATTCCCGAGATGCCGGAGCGGCTTCTCATCGATTACGCAACGCGCTGCAATTTGCGCTGCCACATGTGCCCAGTCTGGGGACTGGAGGACGAGAACGCAATCGACGGTGTCAAGGGCATCATGGATGTCGACGCCGCCCGCCGGATGCTGGACCAATTCACCAATGTTCAGCCGATGGTTGCGCCCAGCATATACGGCGAGCCGCTGCTCATTCCCAACCTGCGCGAAGTCATTACCGATCTCAAGAAACGCGGGATCGCGGTGGCAATGAACACCAATGGATTGACCCTCAGCGAGGATACGGCGAAGTTCTTCTGCACTATCGGAGTGGATTCGGTGATGTTCAGTCTCGACTCCACGACGCCTGAAACGCTGATGAAGGTGCGCGGGGTCGACAAGCTCGCCAAGATCGAGGCCGCCGTGTTCCGGCTTCTGCGCATTCGCGGCGATCGCGAGCTGCCGCGGGTGGGCGTTTCAATCACCATCCAGAACACGAACCGGCATGAAGCCGACGAATTCGTCGAGCGCTGGGTGGGCATCGTGGACGTGGTACGGACCGGAATCGTATTCGAGAACGGCACGTTCCCCGACATGGTCGAGCCGCCGAAACGCGTGCCTTGCGCGGTCATCTACAAGACCATGCCCGTGCATAACGACGGCAGCGTTCGCCTGTGCTGTCTCGACGGCGTGCGCGCCACCGATATGGGCAATGTGTTCGAGCACGGGGTGGAGGAGATATGGCAGGGCGAGCAATTTGCGAAGGCCCGCTATTATCATGAGACCGAGCAGTGGGATAAGGTTCCGTTCTGCAAGGGATGCAATGGCTGGGCGCAGTACGAATACAGCGAAGAAGTCAGGGACGGCCTGCTCATTCGCAGATCGCCGGAATACGTCTACTACAACCTGATCAATCGACTTTCGAGCTGGAAAGGCAATCTTCTCGGCGGCCACAAGCCTCCGCCCGAGGGGCTGCTGTAGGACTCTTCCCCCGCGATGTTTTCAGGTGCTCCCGTCGGTGCGGGACGGTATGCGCAAGGGGCGCGCGAGACGCAATCAACGCGATTTCCAGGGATGGGGCGCACGCGCGTAGTAAGATGAATGGGCGCTTCACGCGTCTCGCCACGAACTTCCGCAGGGAAGGATTTTCCTGGCTGACGAAGCGACTTGCCGCCGAAAAGACGCTTCCGACCACGCATGTCGGCCGGGGAATCCACCTACTTGCACGCCGAGCCCTCGGTGCCACGGCGGCAGTTCCGCGAGCGCTGAGGCGAATGCTGGCAAGCGAGTTTCCGGGATCCCGCGATGTGTTGTTCGCGTTCTACGATCTCGAAGTCGCTCCCGTTACCTTTGATTTCCTTTGGTTCCTCGCTGCGTCCGAGCTCGATCGCCGTCGTTCTCGCCTCAACTCCATTCATGTGGTGCTCGTGCCGGGTCCGCATGAGCGCGTGCGTCGGGAGCGCGATGATTATGAGACGGTTGTTGATCCGTTGGCACGGCAAGCGCGAATCCACAATATGTTGATCCCGATGTGCCGGCTGTTGCCCAGTTGCAGCAGCGTGAGTCTTGCGGGCTCGCGCGCCGAGGCATCCTTCCTGAGATCCGTGGTGGCTCGCCACATCCTGCCGAAAGATTATGAGACTGCGTTGCCGGTTTTTCCCGGACCGCAGGCTTGTCTTGAAGCCGCGCGCGCTGGAGATGCGGATATCGCCTGCCTGCGGGCTCCTGTGGAGGAGTTGCGCGCCATCGCAGCCTGGGCGCAGCGCAAGGCGGATGGACGCCGCATTGTAACCATCACGCTGCGGCGCTACGGCTACATGCCGGCGCGTAACAGCAATCTGCCAGCCTGGATCGCGTTGGCCCGATCTCTGGATGCGACACGATACTGCCCTGTATTCGTTCCTGATACCAATGACACCATCGAAGGGATGCCCGCAAGCTTGCGGGAGTTTACGGTGTTTCCGGAGGCTGCGTGGAATGTCGGTTTGCGCATGGCCCTCTACGAGCACGCATTCCTCAATCTCGGTGTCAATAATGGCCCGATGGGGCTCGCCTGGTTAAATGCGCGGGTGCGCTATGCCACTCTGAAGATAGAGACACCCGGGGTTCCACAGTCATCACTTGAATTCATTCGCTCGTTCGGTTTCGAACCCGGAAAATCACTGCCCTTTGCAACGGCGCTGCAGGAGTGGGTGTGGGAGGATGACACGCAGGAAATTATCACCCGGACCTTCCAGCGATTGAGGCAAAAGATCGAAGCGATCGACGATGCGCAAGGACCTGATCGCACGCGCAATGACCCAGCCGCCCGAGAGATCATTCCAGTGTAAGGCAGCATGTCGATTAAAGCAGCGGACGCGATCACGGCCTATGCGGTCCACGAAAGCACCGGCACATCCGAGGCTGAGCCAGCCTGCTACCGCAGTTTGCATGCCAAAATCAGCAAGAAGACTGCCGCCGTCGCGGTTTGTGGCATGGGCTATGTGGGACTGCCGCTCTGCCGCGCCATTGCGGACCATGGCTTCCCGCTGATCGGGCTCGATATCGACGAGGAGAAGGTCGAGAAGCTCAATGCTGGTAAGTCCTATATCCGGCATATCCCAGGGGGGATCGTCCAGGCGATGCTCAGAACCGGTCGCTTTCGCGCGAGCAGCGATTTCGGCCAGATCGCACATGCCGATATCATCATCGTGTGCGTTCCGACTCCTCTCACCCGTTACCGCGAACCCGACCTCTCCTACGTGTCCTCGACGGCCGAGGCGATCGCCCGCAACGCCCGGCCGGGTCAGCTCGTCATTCTCGAATCGACAACATATCCGGGGACAACGGTCGAGCTATTGCAGCCGATCTTCAGCCGCCAGGGGCTGATCTCGGGCCGCGACATTTTCCTGGCGTTTTCGCCCGAACGCGAGGACCCCGGCAATCCCGATTACCAGACGACGATGATCCCTAAGATCGTCGGCGGCCAGGGCCGCTTGGCGCTGGAGCTTGCCACCGCCTTCTATCGCGGCTTCATCAAGGCTGTTGTGCCGGTCTCTTCTGCTACTACGGCCGAAGCGGTGAAATTGACCGAAAACATCTTTCGCGCGGTCAACATCGCACTCGTCAACGAGTTGAAGGTCATCTACTCGAAAATGGGCATCGACATCTGGGAGGTGATCGAGGCCGCCAAAACCAAACCTTTCGGGTTCATGCCGTTCTACCCGGGACCTGGACTCGGCGGCCACTGCATTCCCATCGATCCGTTCTATTTGACGTGGAAGGCGCGCGAGTTCGACGTTACAGCGCGATTTATCGAGCTTGCCGGCCAAATCAACGCGGCCATGCCCGAATATGTCATCGGCCGGTTGGCCGACGCGCTCGACAAGCGCTTCAGCAGAGGTCTGAACGGCGCACGGATCCTCATCATGGGCATGGCCTACAAGAAGAATGTTGATGATATCCGGGGCAGCCCGACGCTCAAATTGATGGAGCTCCTGGAAGCCCGCCATGCGCAGGTTCATTATTTCGATCCCTTCATTCCCGAAATCCCCAGGACGCGGGACCATCCGGAATTCGCCGGCCGCGCCTCCATCGCCTTCGATCCGACGACCCTTGCTCAATACGATGCGGCCTTGATCGCGACCGATCACGATTGCGTCGATTACCAAATGCTCGTGGACCGGTCGCGACTTGTCATCGACACGCGAAACGCTTGCGAGCGGTTTGGTATCAAGAGCGACAAGGTCGCCAAAGCGTGATGAGGATCGAGAACGATGAATGAGCCAATCGTGCAGGAGCCTTTGGCCTTTATCGACCTCCAGAAGCAGCGTGCGCGCCTCGATGGTCATATAGATCGCGCGATCCAGCGCGTACTTGCGCACGGACAGTTCATCATGGGGCCAGAGGTGGGGGAGCTTGAGGCCGCGCTCTGCGAGTTCTGCGGCGCGTCCCACACGATCACGTGCTCGAACGGCACCGATGCGCTCGGCCTCATCCTGATGGCGCTGGGTTTGGCCGCGGGGGATGCGGTGCTCTGTCCCAGCTTTACATTTGCCGCCACCGCAGAGGTCGTTGCCTGGTTCGGAGCGATGCCGGTGTTCGTCGACGTGGACGAAAACACGTTCAATATTGACACGGCGAGTCTCGAGATCGGCATCAAATCAGCCAAGGATCGCCACCTGCGGCCTGTCGGAGTGATTTCGGTCGACCTCTTCGGCCAGCCCGCGGATTACGATCGCATTGAAGCGATCTGTGCGGCCCATGGCTTATGGCTCTTGAGCGATGCCGCGCAGAGCTTCGGGGCATCCTACAAGGGCCGCAATGTCGGCACGATCGGAACCGCAACCGCCACGAGTTTCTACCCGGCAAAGCCTCTCGGCTGCTACGGCGATGGCGGCGCCGTGATGACCGAGAATGCCGAGCTTGCCGCCGTGTTGAAGAGTGTGCGGGTGCACGGGGAAGGCAGAGACAAGTACGACAATGTACGCGTTGGCATGAACGGACGTCTGGATACCTTGCAGGCGGCGATCCTCATCGAGAAGCTGCGCATCTTCCGCGACGAGATCGAGCAGCGCGACCAAATCGCCATGCGCTACAACGAGCAATTGGCCGAGGTTGCCCGTGTGCCGCGCCTGATGGACGGCGTCTCTTCCGTCTGGGCGCAATATACGATTCGCGTACCCTCAGGCCGGCGGGGCGCTCTCGCCGCGGCGCTCAAGGCGCGTGGCATACCCACAGCAGTTTTTTATGCCAAGCCCCTCCATCAGCAAACCGCTTACCAGAATTGTCTGGTCGCCGGGAACGGGCTTCCCGTGACAGAGCGCATTGCGGGGGAAGTCATCAGCCTTCCCATGCACGCCTATCTCGACGAGAGTGATCAGCAGCGCATCATCGAGGCAGTTAAAGCTGAGCTGGATTGATGCCAAGACTCACCGGCAGGGATGCTCGGGCAAGCTGCCGGATTCGTTGAGAACAGCCGGCGGATTGAGGCACTGGAGTTGCCGCGGGGCGAAATACGGCACAAATCCTTCTTCCCGGGTTCGCTCGGCCGCCGCCGTCATTTTCTCGGGATCCTTGAGATATTCCACGACCAGCACCTTGCGCCCAGCCTGCCGCGCCGTTTGCAGGAGCTCGATTGACCAGGTCACGTCGCCGGGCTTGTTGGGCTCCTGCGCGCGGCGCACGCCATAGAGCAGATCCTCCTTGGCAATACCGTCAATCGCCTCCAGGACGGGGGGATCCTCCAGCAACTCTTCGGCATTCTGCATGACGACGAGGAATTCCGGGTTCTTGCTGCGCGCGTGCTCGGCAAGGCGCGTAATGAACCTCACCATGTCGGAGCGGGCAGACGGCTGCAGCTTTCGCCATTCGAAGAACACGTCGGCGCGATCGAGATACACCCCGTCGAAGCCTTGCGTCATGATACGGTCGAGATAGCTCTCCGGCCTTCCGAAGATGAGTTGCTGCCACTCGGGATCCCAGAACTGGACGGCATAGTTCCCCGCCCACCTGCGGTTCTCTTTGTGCAGCCAGGCCGGTTTATGCGCGGGATCGTACCATTGCTCCTGCCAGTAGGGGCGATAGCGTTCCGCCTCGCCGATCGAGAGATAGGCGAGCAGGACGCGGGAGCTGCCGTCCGGGCGCCGGCGCATGCGCGCCACTTCGTCGGGCTGGAACTCGCGCTCGAAGGTCCGATTGGCGGAAATCTCGCTGTCGATCACCAGCAGATCGTGCGGCGCGGCGGCAACTCGCGCAACGTCGAACGAGCTGAGCCAGTACCCCCAGTTTTTGACCACGGCCATGCGCTGCCTGCGCGCGGGCACTGCGCTGCCCGCTTGCGGCAACTGCACTCGATCTACCGGGCTTGGAGGCGCGGGGACGGTACGCGATGACATCGCGAGCGGCGATCGAAATGCAAATGCGCTGGCTATTGCGAGCGCAATGCCAGCGAGCAGCAGAGCTGCAAAAGAGCGGCGAAGCATCATGTCCGCTCGCTACAATCCATTCTTCTGCCGGTCAACAACAGCAACCCTCTCGCGGGAGGAGTTGATCCCGTACATTGCGCGCGAGATCGGAAACTCGTGGTCGACGCGGGCCTCGCACTACCTAGACTAGCAGCGCCGGTCGATGCCGACTGCGTTTGCCCACCGGCGGTCATTTCCGCTTGCGACTCATTGGAACAAACACACTCTCTGTTGCGGACGGAACACAGCCTTGCGACTCGGCGTAAGCTATGGTGGGGAGAGTTGGCCAGCAGGGGGGACCTGCTGGCCACTCTTTTTCGCCGACTAGGGCGCAACGGGGGGCAATATGAAGAAGCTATTACTTTCGACCGTAGCAGCAGTTGCGGTGATCACAGCGGCGCAAAAGCCGGCCTCGGCAGCGGATCTTGCGCCGGTACCGCGCAGAGCGGCCCCCGTCCTGGTGCCGTATACTTGGACGGGCATCTACGTGGGGGCCAATGTCGGCGGCAGCATCGGTGTGAACAGCACCACTGACACCGGCACAATCACAAGTCCTTTCATCGTCCCCGGCGTCGGGCCGATCGGCACCAACACTCTGTTCAGCGAATCCTTCCGGCACACGCCGACGGGAGCGATTCTCGGCGGCCAGCTCGGCTACAACTGGCAGATAGGATCAGCCTTCCTCCTGGGCCTGGAGGCGGACTGGCAGGGAGCCTGGCAGAAGGACACGGCAACCGTCGGGGCCTGCAACTCGCCTTCGACACCAGGCTTCTTTGCGGGACCGCTGGTCGCCAGCATCTTTGGCCAGCGCATGACTGACGAGCAGAAGCTGACAAATTTCGGCACGTTGCGCGGGCGGGGGTCATCGTAGACCACTCGCTGTGGTATGTGACCGGCGGCGCCGCCTGGGGCACCGTCAAGGATAGCTTCGCCTATGCCAGCAGCGTCAACCCGGCCACGGCATTCGGTCAAGGAGGGCAGCGCTCCTAGCGGCGGGACCAGCATTCCTTCCCACAACGGCTGGGTTCTCGCACTCCAAGTCGGGTTGGACGATCGGGGGTGGTGTGGAGACGAAGCTTTGGGCCAGCCCGTGGTCGCTCAAGCTTGAATACCTCTACGTCGATTTGGGCAGCGCGACCGACGCATTTCCCGTCGTGGTCAATCCGGCCTTCCTGGCCGCGGCGGGTGCCGCCGGCGCGATCCCGGTCACCTTTGCCGGTGTCACAAGCAGCACCAGATTCACCGACAACATTTTCCGGGTAGGCTTGAATTACAAAATATACTGACCCGGCGATCCCCGCCTTCTTCCGGCCGACTCGACAACAGCAGCCCCGCTTTGGCGGGGTTGTTTGTTTTCGGCTGCGCAGCTCTGGGCCCTTAATCGGCTTCGCGTGCACGAGGACTGCGCTTGGCGCTCAGCGTTGCGCGCGGATTGTCAATGAGGGCAGCAAAGACGTGGCGCGATAGAGGTCGCGCTGCGAGAAAGGGTGGGGACTCCAGTTCCCGCACCCCTTGTTTACGCATTTTCCCGAATGCGCAGGTCCACGTCCTGCGCCAGGCGTTGCAGTGCGTCCCCAATCGCAACGGGATAGGAAGCATTCGGCTCCAGCCGGCGCAACGGCTCAGGCAACCGCGCAAGCTCGCGTGCGGAGCGCGCGCGGATCTCGGAAAGCGGCGGGGAGGGCGCGGTGCGGCGACCTCCCTGCATCATCAGCTGCAGCAGCGGTTCGCCCTCCTGCCGGTCGCTTTCGATCGAGATCACGTCGCCGCACATGCGGCCCTGCGCATCGAGCTTACGCCAGACCTGCTTGCGCCCGGGCCAGGTCGCTTTGCCCGTGGATTGCTTGCGCCGAGCGAGCCCGGCGTATTCCTGCAGCTTGTAGACGCAGTCCAGCGAGGGCACATCGGACGATGTGGTCAGGCTGGTGCCCATCCCGAAACCATCGATCGGCGCACCGTCATGGAGCATCCGCGCCACACTGTCCTCGTCAAGTCCGCCGCTTGCAAAGATGCGCACATCGGAGAGCCCGCCCGCGTCGAGGATGCGGCGCACGCTTTTGGACAGCGCGGTGAGATTGCCACTGTCCAAGCGCACCGCTCCTATCTTGATGCCGCGGGCGGCAAGCTGCGGCGCGAGGGCGACCACCTTGCGGGCGCCGGCGTCCGTGTCATAGGTGTCGATCAGGAGCGTCAGATTCTCCGGCCGCGATTGCGCGAACATCTCGAATGCGGCCATTTCGTCCTGCTGCGTCTGGACGAACGAATGCGCCATAGTGCCGTATATCGGGATGTCGTAGAGCTTGCCTGCGAGCACGGTGGCAGTGCCGGCAAATCCCGCGACATAACTTGCCCGCGCCGCCGCAAGTCCGGCCTCTGCGCCGTGCGCGCGCCGCAGCCCAAAATCGACCATCAGCTTGCCCGGTGCTGCAAGCAGCATGCGCGCGGCCTTGGACGCGACCAGCGACTGGAAGTGCAGGATGTTGATGAGCCTCGTCTCGATCAACTGCGCCTCCGGCAGCGGCGCCGTGATGCGCAGGATCGGCTCATCGGCAAAAAACACCGTGCCCTCCGGCATCGCATGCACGTCGCCGGTAAAGCGCAGCTCGGAAACATAATCGAGCAGTGCCTTTCCGAACCGGCCGGTCCGCCTCAGCCAGGCCATATCATCAGCTGAGAAGCGCAGCTGCTCGAGAAAATCGAGCGCCTGCTCGAGCCCGGCCGACAGCAGGAAGCGGCGGCGTGGCGGCAGCCTGCGCATGAAGAACTCGAAGACCGCGGTCTTGGTCTCGCCATGATCCAGGTAGGCCTGCATCATGTTGAGCTGATAAAGGTCGGTCAGCAGCGGCCCATAGGCGCTCTCAGGAGCAGGGATCATTGACGATCACTTCCATGCGGCCTCGACGAAGCTCAGGTCGAAGAACTTGGATGCCGGCGGGACCGGCTCCTTGAGATCGCCCCAGTCGACCAGCGCGTCCGTCATTCTCTTGTAGGCCGGTTCGCTGATGCGCCCATCCGCGCTGAAGGCGTGCAGCTTGCTGACGAAGTAATCGTATGTGTCGGCGGAGTCCTTGCGATCCTGCCTGGAGTATTTGACCAGGATATCGACCGCTCGCTCTTTGTTGCCAGCATCGTAGAGCCAGCGGACCGCGCGGCTGTAAGCCCGGATGTAGGCCAGCAGAGCTTCTCGGTTGTTTGCCGCCCAGCCGGTATTCGCGGCCCAGACGGTGAAGGGAAAATCCTTCAGATAAGCTTCAATGTCGCCCAGATAGGTGTAGCCCGCCGCGCCGGCGCGAAAGGAAGCGGGCGGATAGAGAATGGCCGCATCGGCTCCCCCGGAAAGCAGAGCCGCGAGCCGATCCTGCGTTGCCTTGGCGTAGACAAAGTCGAGGTTGCTCGCCTTGAGGCCAGCAGACGCTATGAAGGCTTCCATGTAGATCAGGGTCACATCCTTCGTTCCGCCGATGCTGACCGTCTTGCCTTTGAGGTCCGCAATCCGCTTGATCGCCGGCTTGGCGTAGACGGCGTAAGGCGGCGCGCTGATCGCATTGATCACGATCTTGAGCGGGGCGCCCTGATTGGTCGCGCGGATGAAATCTGGAAAGCCGCTGTAGCCGATATTGAGCGCGCCGGCGGCGACCTGCTGGGCGGCTCCCGCGCCCACGACAACCATGTCCACGCTCACCCCGTTCTCCTTGAACCAGCCAAGCTCGGTTGCGATGTATTCCGGCCATTGCAGGGCGCCATGGCTGACGAAGCCTTCGGTGATCTGCGCTTGCGCATGCGCGCGCTCGCTCAGACAGGCAACAACGATCATCGCGCCTGCCGCGGCCATCGCGGCGAAGCTGTACCGTCCCTCGCATCTCAGAACCAATATCATAGTCATGCTCCTGAGGGTTGCCGTTGCGCCAAGGCCGTGAGCCCGGCCGGTCGCGGCCTTCGCGCTACGGTATCATGATTGCGCCGCCGTTCACCGCGATCGACTGCCCGATCATGTAGCGAGAGGCATCGCTGAGCAGAAACATGACCGCCTCGGCGATATCCTCGGGTTGGCCGATGCGGCCCAGAGGGAGGTGTGCGGCGCGTGCGTTGAGCTCTTCCAGCGTGGCGTCGGCGAGCGGCTGCGCCGTTTCCGTTACCCCCGGAATGACCGCATTGGTGCGCACACCCAGTGCGCCGAATTCCATCGCCATGGACTTCGTCAAGGAGACGATGCCCGTCTTGGAGGCGGCATAGTGCGCACCGCGCGGGGTTCCCTGCAGCGCGCGTCCCGAGGCGATGTTGACCACGGCGCCTCGCCTCTGCGTGATCATGGACGGCACCAGCGCCTGCGCACAGAACACCATGCCGAGGAGATTGACCCCCAGGACCGAGCGCCACAGCTCAGGTGTGGAGTCGAGGATCGTCGCACGGGGAAAGATTCCCGCATTATTGACGAGACCGAACACCGGACCGTAGGTCTGCAGCACCATCTGGCCGGCCGATTGGACTTGGCTTTCGTCCGAAACGTCCACTCTGCTGGAAACCGCCTTCGCACCCATCGCGCTGCATTCGGCGGCTGTCTGCGCACAGCGCTCCTCGTTGACGTCCCACAGATAGACGCGCGCAGAGCGCGCGGCGAGCGCTAGCGCAATGGCGCGGCCGATCCCCTGCGCCGCCCCCGTGACCACCACAACGTCGTCTTTCGCAAGCCCGCTCATGGCAGCGCCAATCTTTCAGGTAGGGTGGGCAAATCGCCTGACATGGTGCTGATGATGTCCTCCGTGCTCAAGCGATTTTGCCCACGTGGTCGCCCGCGTGGGCACGGCGCGCGAGCTTGTACACAAGTGCGAGTGCTTGCGGGGCGCGCATTTGCCCACCCTACGATACCCTCATCGCTGCGCCGCCGCTTCCTTGACAAAGCTGTCGTCGAAAAATTTCGCCGCGGGCGGTACGGGAGGCGCGAGATCCCCAAGCTCGATGAGCCCCTCCGTCATTTTCTGATAGGCCGTCTCGCTGAGCAGCCCATCCCGGCTGAATCCCCTGAGCGTGCTGAAATAATAGTCATAGGAATCCGCGGCGTCCTTTTGGCTCTGGCGTGCGTATTTGAGCAGGACCTGCACCGCCTTCTCCTTGTTGCCGGCATCGTAAAGCCAATGGACGGCATCGAGATAGACCTTGGCGAAGTCGATGAGGCCAGGCTTGTTTCGCAAGGCCCAGTCCGTATTGACCGCCCACACCGTGAACGGGAAATCGTTCAGATAAGTCCGGATCTCGCCGAGATTGGTGAAGCCCTGCTCCGCGGCAAGCAGCGAGGAGGGCGGATTGAGGATCGCCGCATCGACCGCTCCCCCCGCGAGCGCTGAAAAGCGGTCGCCGGCAGCCTTGGCGTAGACAAAATCCACGTCGCTCGGGGAAAGGCCGGCCGACGCGAGCAGCGGCTTGATGTAGATGAGCGTGACATCCTTGATCCCGCCGATGCTGATCGTCTTGCCGCGCAGGTCTGCGATCCTCTTGATCGCGGGCTTGGCGAAGACGGCATAGGGTGGCACGCTGATATCGTTGATGACCATCTTGACGTGCGCCCCCTGGTTGGCTGCCCGGATGAACTCGGGAAAACCGCTGTGGGAGAGATCGATGGCGCCCGCTGCGAGCTGTTGCGCCCCGCCGCTCCCGACGCTGACCATGTCGAGCGCAAGCCCGCGTTGCTTGAACCAGCCCAACTCCTCCGCCACGTATTGCGGCCACTGGGAGGTCCCGTGACTCACGATGCCGACGACGATCTTCGTTTCCGCCCGGCCCGCGCCAGGGAAGATGCCGGAAGCAACCGACGCCGCGACCGCGACGGCGCTCGGGCTGAAAGCGCGGCCCAGCCAACCCGAAGAGCTCCGCACCATGTATGCTCCGATGATTGATGCATGCGAGGCTTTGATCTAAGCAGATCAGCAAAGAAGACGCCATGCGCCATTGCGCGCGAGGAGCCTGCGATGCAGTTCGGCCTCTACGCACCGGTTCCCCACGTCACCGCCGGATCGCAGGAGATCGAGCAATCCATCGCAGGGGCGCTGTCTCCACTGCCGCCGTCCGAGGTCGATCCCGCCTTTGCCCTCGCCAGGGAGGTCCTGTGCGCCGCCGACCGGGCGGGCTTCGATATCATCCTGTTTGCCGAGCGCCATCTCGGACCCGATTTCGAGGCGTGGATATTGGCCGCGGCGGTGAGTTCGTGGACCAGGAGGATCAAGACCATGACCGCGGTCCATCCCGGCCTATGGCATCCCACCCTCGTCGCGAAGATGGCGGCATCGCTCGATCGGCTCACGCGCGGTCGCACCGCCATCAACCTGGTGACGGGCTGGAACGTGGAAGAGCATCGCATGTTCGGCGGCGATGCGCTGTTGGAAAACGACGACAGATATCTCCGGGCGGAAGAGTTCGTCCACGTCCTGCGCGGCATGTGGAGCACGAGCCCGTTCTCTTATCACGGAAGATTCTATCAGGTGCACGAGGCGCAGCTGCTGCTGCGGCCCGCGACTGCCGATCTGCCCGAGATCTTCACTGCGAGCCGCAGCCCGCGCGGGCTCGACATGGTCGCGCGAACGGCGGATTGGTGGTTTCTCGATTACGACAAGGCTGCACAGAGCGTGCAGCAGGTGATGGACAGCCTGCGGCAGTCGATTGATGTGATGAACGAGAAGGCGGCGCACTGCCGGCGCAAGGTCCGCTACGCCTTCAATCCTTTCATCGCCTTCGGCGATTCCGTTGCGGGCGCCACCGAGCGCGCCATGCAGCTGCTCGCGTCCGACGGCTCCGAGGCCGAGGTGCAGAAGATCATGGCCCGCATCGTTGCGCCGGCGATGAAGGCGGGCTGCGTCGGTCCGCCCGCGCAGGTGCGCGATCAGCTTCTTGCCTATCGCGACATGGGCATCGAGCTGTTTTTGTTCAAGCTGGTGCCGAGCAAAGAGCAGATCGCCATGGTGCACGATGAGATCATCACGCCGCTGCGCGGGGCACATTGAGGCTGTTTCGTAGGGTGCGTGGATTAGCCGGCAAATCGCCTGCTTGGAGCGACCTGTGCGACGTAACCCACCGCTTGGCGACGGATTGCGCTTTGTTCCGGGTGGGAAGTTCTCAGCTGTCGATTGATGATGAGTATTTTGCAGCAACACGCGGACGACCCGCGGCAGCTACGCAATGGTCTCGATCGACTGGCCCAGCCAGTGCTCGACCTCGCTCTTCCTGAAGAGAAAGCCGCGCTCGTCCGTGATCCAGTTTTCCGCCGACTCCCGCGGAAACTGGCCATGCCACTTGCCGATCTTGCAATCACAACCGGAGCATAATACTGCGGAGGTGTCCCGGATCCGGGCCGCCCAATAATTGCAAAGTGCGGTGTCCTCGACGCAACCACAGTTGCTGCAGCGGAAGAATGACATGGTCCCGATCTCTTGCCTGCGCCCGCAGCACTCAGAAGAGACCAGCATTGCGGCTGAAATTGAGTTCGGGGTGGTAACCGGTAACGGTAATCTTCTTTTCCACGCCATTTTAAGTGCCAAGCCGAGATCACCCTTGCCGCTCCTTGGACACTTTTCTCGTCCTTTATCTGCGGCCCCTGACTGCACGCGCTGGTTCCAGCTTCCGGCACCGGTAAAGATGGATGAGCACCAATGAAGGGAGTGGCTGCTGCCATTCTTTTGCTGTCGATGAGCAGCGCGACCACCGCGGCTGCGGCGATTCGCTGTCAGGATGCAGCGGGACACGAAGGCGGCGCACACTGGTCGTGGCGCGAGATCGATGGCAAGCGATGCTGGTTCATGCGCGAGGGCGGTACGATGCCGTCCAAGTCCGCGTTCACATGGGCGAAGGCGGCACCGGCCAAGGAAAATAGCAAGGAAGACATTTCGGCAGCGCCGGAGAAAAGAAAAGCGGGACAGTCCATTGAGTTGCTGAAGGTCAGGGCCGACGAGATGTCAGAGGTCCGGGCCAATTGGCTTGACGACGCGCCCGTGGACCTGATTGTAGGTCAGGACCTGTCGGGCGCGTTCGGCGTCGGGGGCAGCTGGGTCGTGCCGGCATACGCTGCGCAAGCCGGCGAGACGACATCGTTCACCGCGCGGTTCGTGCCGGCCAGGTAATCTCGGAGCGAATTCCTGAGCTGGCTGTGCAAGGTGTGATCTTTATCTGATCTACATCTGTGATGAGCTGCAGTTTTTGCATAGTCGAGCAGGTGTCGCCCAGCAACCTCCTTACGGTTAACCAACGTCCACCTTTTCTCGGCAGATTCGAAATTCGTTTAGATTTGTGGCGCACTCTCATCAACGTGGGGGCCTGAAGGTACGAACCAGGAGACGCCGAGCCGGCTGCGACGTCATGGTCAAGCACGGGGCATTATCGAGATCACACGTCTATCGGATGCTCGGCTCAAAGGACGCGCGCATCCGTCGTGCTGCCTTCACGCTTCTGGAAGCAAGTAATCCCAAGCTCAGAAGAAACAGTGAGCTTTTCATCGAAATAGTTCGCTTTATTTGGGACGCCAATCCAAGTTACGATATATATCGGGAGTTCAGCAGACGTCATTTCATGCGACCCGTACATCCCAACGGGTCACGTTGAGGAGCGGTCTCGAGGGTTCTTGCGCGATCGCGTCAGGAAATCCTGCCAGCGAGCGGAGGGCGTTGCGGACGCGACGACTTACGTACCCAAACGTAACGTCCGGGTGTTTCGCCGGCTTGGTTTGGCCGTGCGTAGATAGTCAGTGAGGCACGTTTGTCAGCCGTGCTCAGTCGCTCACCCACACCCACCTCGGATTTCCCCTCGGACACCGAGAAGATCCCAGCCGGATATTCTACTCGAGTTCCAAAATCCGGCACCAGATACTCCTTCCAGTCGCTGCGTGGAGCTGAGCGCGCGCAAACATAAATCGTGATGCATTCGGAACCAAAATCATCAATTCTCGCTTGTCGCACGATGGATTGGAGGACCCTATGGGCATTCTGTGGACCCTCATCATAGGTTTTCTGGCAGGAGTCATCGCGAAATTCCTCCACCCGAGGCCAAATGAGCCGTCTGGCTTCGTTGTGACGACCTTACTCGGAGTTGCGGGCGCTTTCGTTGCCACTTACCTGGGGCAGGCTCTCGGATGGTACCAGCCTGGTGAAGGCGCGGGGCTGATAGGTGCCGTGATCGGCGCCATCATAGTGCTGGTCGTGTGGGGGATGTTCGCGCGGTGCGATCCACGCAGCGCTTGATGTTCAGGGTAGGCGGGGACAACCCTCCCCCTCACAAGGCATACTGACTTGCACAAAAACGAACTGAAAAGGAGGATCGGATGAGCCGCGGGACTCCGTCGATGACAGCTCTTTTGGCGCTCCTCGCAGTGGCGGGCTATCAAAATAGAGACAAGATAGCGGAATGGCTCAATGCAGCCCAGCGTAAAGCCGGCACCCTTGCTCAGGCACCCTCAGGCGCAGGCCTTCCGGGGAACTTGGGTGCAATTCTCGGCGGCGCCGGCATTGGCGACCTGTTGGGCGGGGGGCTTCGCGATCTGGTGAATACGTTTAAACAGGCAGGCCAAGGTGATGTAGCGGATTCCTGGGTTGGCCGCGGAGCAAACAAACAGATCGCTCCTTCTCAATTGGAACAGGCCATCGGGCCAGACGTGTTGGAGACCCTATCTCAACATACCGGGCTATCCCGAGACGAGATACTTTCCAGGCTCTCCCAAAACCTTCCTGAGGCTGTCGACAAGTATACCCCAGAGGGGCGCATCCCAACCGCATCGGACCTTTCAACAACCTGAGAGGGCCGCAGACCGCAGCTCACAGTTTCAGATGTGCAGCTCAGTACGCCGCCTGGCCTGGGATGACCGCACGAACACCACCGCGGGGCTGATCGACATCCCCCGGCCGGCGCGGGATCAGATGGACATGGCAGTGCATGATGGTCTGACCCGCCGTCTTGCCGCAGTTCATGCCAATATTGAAGCCTTGGACCGATGTGTCGGCAGCGAGCACGTTCAGTCGCACTTGATCGAGAATGAGATTGATGGCGCGCCGTTCGGGCTCGTGAAGGTCGAAATAGGTGGCTGCGTGACGCCGGGGGATGATCAGCGCGTGCAGTGGCGTGACCGGGTGGGCATCGTTGAGCGCGAAGGCGAGCTCATTCTGCGCGATGATTGGGCGGTGTCCAGGGTTGCAGAGGAAGCACTCCGATAATCCGTCACCCATGCCGCGTTCTCCTGTGAGCTGTTGCCATCGACGTTGTGAGCCTCTGCCAGCGATTGGTTATCATCACGGCACCGCCTTGAGCGCTTGAGCTAACCGTGTCCGATGTAGTCCATCCGCCCGCCGTCGACGGTCAGCGTCTGTGCCGTGATCCAACCTGATTCTGGTGAGGCCAGGAAGACCACCGCGTTGGCAATATCCCCAGCTTCACCGATGCGGCCCATCATCGCTCGAGCAGCGAGGCGTTCCTCCGTTCCAGGCCAGTCCGCGGCGCCGCGACCGCGCTGCGTCATGTCGGTGCGCACGAAGCCCGGAGCCACGGCGTTCACGGTGATCCCGTGCGGCCCCAGCTCCAGGGCAAAACGCCGCGTCAGAGCCAGCACCTCGGCCTTCACTGCGGCGTAGAATGCATTCCCCGGCAGGGCGGTGCCGATCGCCGCGATCGAGCCCACATTCACAATGCGCCCGTAGCGCCGTGCCCGCATGCCCGCCATCACGGCGCGCGTGGCATGGATCACGCCGTCCACGTTGACCTCGCGCATGCGCGCGACCTGCTGCCGGTCGTAGGTGTCGAGCGTGCCCTGCCAAGCCACGCCAGCGTTGTTCACCAGGATGGTGACGGGGCCCAGCTCCGCTTCGGCGCGCATGACCATGGCTTCGACGGCGGCGGGCTCGGCGACGTCTGCTGCCACCGCGACAGCTCGTCCGCCGGCGGTCACAATCTCAGCAGCCACCACCCCGGCCGCATCGGCATGCGCGGCATAGTTCACGCATACGGCGACGCCACGTCGCGCGAGGAGCCGCGCCGTTGCTCGGCCGATGCCACGGGCGCCGCCCGTCACTACCGCTACTTGCTCGCGCCATTCCATCAGGCTGCTCTTTTTTCACGCCGGATCAGCGTATCTTGCCGTACCGGCCAAGTGTGGCTCCCGCGCCACACTGCTGAATTACTTTCGAGCACCGCCCTTGGCGCCGGCCCTTTCCTTCTTGGTTCCACCGGGACGAAATGCTCCTGAAACAGGCGCGTGCCATCTTAGGCTATCATCTACCTCCGTTCATCCCTCGGCCCGGATTTGTCGTCCGGGCCGCTTCTTTTGATGCGCAGGGTTCCGCCCATCGCAGGTCACGCGAAAGGCGGATTTGCTCCATGCCGCCAACCAAGGGCGAGTTCCTGTGGAGCATGAAGGGCGATGAATACGGAACGAACTCGGTGATGCTGCAGTTGCCCCTGAAAGGGAGCCACCCATGGCAGACGATCCGAACAAGCGAGGACCGGCAGACAGGTCGCGCATCAGCCTCCTGGAACCCCATGAGGTCCAATACTGGGCCGACAAGTTCGGCGTGTCCAAGGAGCGCTTGTCGGAGGCAGTGAGAAAGGTCGGGCACTCGGCTGAGGCAGTAAGCCGAGAGCTGACCGGCAGTCCTTGAAGCCGCTACGACCGCGTCAGTTCTTTTTGCCTCGCCACGTAGGCATATTTCGGAGCACGAGTGGCACTCGGTGTTGAGTGCGAGGTCGCGAGCAGGGGCCCCGATCGCCTCCACTCCGAAGGTCGGAGCGGCGGCTTTGAAGGGGTTCAGGTAAAAATTTTGTGCAGGTGTTGCCGAATCGCAACGGATTGATCGTTGAATATAAGCTAAGTTGCTGTGGGGCGACATCCAGAGCCATCAACGATAATTCGCTGTAGCACGCCGCGAACGGCTCTCAACGAAGGCCCGTCATCATGCGCCTCTATTGCCTAGCTGCCTTGACGCTGTTGATCATACTCGAGCCAGCACCCCAAGCATTTGCATTCTCAACGGATCCCACAAGCGGCGTTAAGTCCGATGGTACGCCTCGCTTTATGGATCCGGATGAGCAAGTTCATTCGTTCTTCTTTGGTGGATCAAACCTGAGCGAAGACGGATGGTTTGATCGGAATTCCGTTTCTCGCAACGCCGTGCCTGCGACAGACCCAACCAATCAAGGCATCACATTCCCCAACCTATTTTTTCCGACGCCGACGCACCGCTGAACTCGTTAATTTTATTCGACCACCTCGTCGGCAGTTGCGATGTTTCAGGGCTGGCCTTGTCCACAGCCAGTCCCGTAGATGTTACCAGTGGCAAAGCTGGCATCATCGGCCGCAAGCTGGACATAGATCGAGGCGAGTTCCGCTGGCTGTCCGGGCCGAGCAACGACGGTCGTGCTGCCGAACTTCTCATACTTCTGCTCTGGCGCGCCGCCGCTGATTTGCAGCGGCGTCCAGATCGGCCCCGGCGCCCACCCCCGCTGAGGAGGGTTTTGGTTGCTTTGGGAACAACCGTTCGCTCTCGCTTGCTCTGCCGATTTCTCGGACCCCGCGATGGCGCCTCGGTCTTTAATCGTCGACGCTTTGGGCTGAGAAGGGCGGAGGGTCGGCACGTTTACGGCCAATCGGTGCGGGTCCTTCCATTAGACGCGCGCAGTGGCTGATGTCCGGTTTGGGTTCCACGGGTGACGTACATCCTGCCGCTTTTGCCGTCCCGTATGCCGCCGATTGTAACCTAAATGCCACAGCGCAAACAAAAAGTACGGCGCGGTGAAAGTTTCTTGAGAAGCGCCATCCGGGCGCCACTCAATTGTCCGAGGGACAGGCAGCGGCCTGACGGAGGGGAACGTGGTTGAGCATCAAGTAGCGTTTATCCAGGCGTTGCGCAGTGGCCATAAAATGCGGA
>Ga0209331_1000078_pt1 | contig 30170 bp, 28 predicted proteins | sample JacPinW_OM3H0_M3_FD_187971 | JGI IMG/M metagenome (GOLD analysis project Ga0209331, IMG submission 187971) | Forest soil microbial communities from Algoma, Ontario, Canada - Jack Pine, Ontario site 1_JW_OM3H0_M3 (SPAdes) (version 2) | ecosystem: Environmental > Terrestrial > Soil > Boreal...
AGCCCCGACTGTCGGACAAACACCCGGAATTACGCCCGGGGACACCATTGGCGAGATGCCCAATTTATCCAAACAGTAGGTGGAGGCAATTTAATGACGCGTTAATCCACTGCCGCGACCGCAATTGATTGCCGCTGTGACACGGGCGACACGGTAATGTACCACCATTCGCTTCCATCCATGGGGCTAAGTTACTGCCAATAGGACACAATTACCCCTGCGGCCGCGCCCGCACGGCAGTTGTTAACCCTGCGCGAGCTATGAGTGCGGCGCATGCGCGCGCCCGAGCCAGCGGCTGTTCGAAGCGGAGACGCTTCCTCCGGCCGCGCCGCGCGCCGGCGCGCGATGCTGCGCCTGAGCATAATCCACAATCCGGACGAAACGCGGGCGCGGCTCATGGAGCTGCGGGCACTCGGCGTGCAACTCGCGCTTGACGATTTCGGGTCGGGTTATTCCAGCCTGAGCTATCTGCAGAAGCTTCCCTTCGACAAATTGAAGATCGATCGGGGCTTCGTGGCCGCGCTCGATCGCTCGGCCAATGGCGGCGTGATCATCCAGGCGATCGTCGCGCTCGGCCGCGCGTTGGGCATGGGGGTCGTCATCGAGGGAGTGGAAACGGAGGAGGTGCTTGCTGCGCCTCGCGGGCTGCAGCGAGATGCAGGGCTACTTGTTTGCGCGCCCCAGTCCACGCGAAGACATTGACCGCTTGGTCGTCAAAGCGGCTGCGCGAGCGGTGCGCTTAGACCCCGCAAAACGCGTCAGGGCCACCATGACGGCCAGCGTTGCGAGATAGGTGATCAACTGCAACTCGGTCGGCCGATCGGTGTAGCCCACCAGAGTATGCAGCAGCCGGCCCACTATGCTGTCCTGCGGCAGCCATGCGGAGCTGTCCCAGAGGCGCTCGCCCAGAACGTTGATCAGCCCGGCCGCATCGAGGAATTGTGCGGCCTGCGCCGCCATACCGGCCGCCAACAGCGCAATCAGCGCGGTAGTCACTGCGAAGATATAGCGTGAGGGAATGGCAAGCAGCCCGTAGTAGGTGAGCACGGTGAATGCCGCCCCGGCCGCAAGCCCCAGCGCCCCACCGGTCAACAACGAGGATGCCGACGCGCCGGCGGCGACAATTCCGTAGAGAAAGAGGACGACTTCGGAGCCCTCGCGCAGCGTGGCAAGCCCAACCACAATGGCAAGTGCCGCCAATGGCCGCTGCCCGCTGCTGACCGCCTTGCCCACTGCCGCCATGGAGTTTGCCATGTCCTGACCGTGGGAGGCCATCCAGGCATTGTGCCACATCAGCATGAGCACGGCGACGCCGAGCACGCTCGCATTGAACATTTCCTGCCCGGAGCCCTCGAAGGCATCCGCAATGCTCTGGGCGAAAATGGCAAGCATCGCGGCGCCAAGTACCGCCGCGATCACCCCGCCGGCCACCCATTGTCCCCGTCCAGGCACCCCGCGCGTCATCGCAAGCACGATGCCGATGATCAGACCGGCTTCGATCACCTCCCGGAACACGATGATGAGCGCGCCCAGCATGTGGTTATTCCGCGATTACGACGCCTTTGGCGGTATCTGCATGGAACTCGCCGATGAATTCATAACGGCCAGGCGAGAGCGGTCCGATGCGAACCAAGCCCTTTGACTTAGCCGGAATCACCTTCTCCACCTTGAGCGCGGGACTGTCGAACTCCTCCGGCGTTGCATCCTCGTTGGTGACGTACACGGAAACGCGCTTGCCGGCAGGCACGCGAATTTCTTCCGGCTCGAATTTATGGTCCCGGATGACCAAGTTGAACTCCTGCGCAAGCGTAGCACCTGGCGCAAAAAATGCGGCAAGCACCAGTGCGCAGGCAAAGGCACGCGGGGGGATCACAATCACCGTCGTTATCAATGGGTTCGAGAGCAGCCATGCAATAGCATTGTTGAATGAATTGAATGATTCTAATCTCCGGCCTCCCGCGTTGCGCAGTGTCAAATCCAATGCGGCCCCACGAGTGAACACTTTGGTTTCAATACCCGGCACCGACATCGGCGGCATCCCCATTATCGGGCTCGGCACCTGGGATCTGCGCGGGCGCACGTGCGCGCGTATGGTCGAGCAGGCGTTGCGTCTGGGCTACCGCCACATCGATACTGCTGAAATGTACGACAATGAGCGGGAGGTCGGCGAAGGCGTGCGCGCTTGCGACCTCGGGCGCGCCGAAGTCTTCATTACGACCAAGGTCTGGCCGTCGCATTTCGCCGCACGGGATCTCGAGCGTGCGGCAAAGGAGAGCCTGTCGCGGTTAAGACTTTCCGAAGTCGATCTTCTGCTGCTGCATTGGCCGAACCCGCAAATCCCGCTGCGTGAGACGCTTGGCGCGCTGTGCAAGGTCAAGCGCATGGGGCTTGCGCGCAGCATCGGCGTCTCCAATTTCACCGTAGCCTTGCTCGACGAAGCGGTGGCAAGTGCCGATGAGCCGCTCGTCTGCAACCAGATCGAGATGCATCCCTTTCTCGATCAGTCGAAGGTCGTAGCGGCATGCCGGCGCCACGGCATGGCCGTGGTAGCCTACAGCCCGATTGCGCGCGGCGGCGCAGCGGGGAACGCACTGCTCGCGCGTATCGGCAAGGCGCATGACAAGACGGCGGCTCAGGTGAGTCTGCGGTTCCTGGTGCAGCAGGGGATTGCCGTCATTCCGCGCACCAGCCGCAGCGAGCGCCTAGCGGAGAACTTCGCGATCTTCGACTTCGAGCTCTCGCAGCAAGAGATGGCGCAGATCGCCTCACTCGCTGACCGCGGCGGCCGCGTCGTCGACTTTGCCTTTTCCGGATCCCCGAAATGGGACTAGGCGCGCCGGCGCGATGCGGCTGTGACGCCCCTGCCTCGCCTTGACCTGCGATGAATTCCACGGATCCGAACGCGGCGATTGTGCTCTTTTCCGGAGGGCAGGATTCGACGGTCTGTCTGGACACTCCATCGATTCGAGCGGGTAGAGACCATCGGTTTCGATTACGGCCAGCGTCATCGGGTGGAGCTCGACGTCCGCGGGCGCGTGCGCGTGCGCATCAGCGCGATGCGCGCGCCATGGGCAACTCGTCTGGGTGAGGATCACATGGTCGAGATCCCCGCGCTCGCGGCCCTCTCGGAAAGCGCCCTCACCCGCAACGTCGCGATCGCAATGGGCGAGAGCGGACTTCCCACTACGTTCGTGCCCGGGCGCAATCTCGTGTTCTTCACGCTGGCCGGCGCTCTCGCCTACCGCCGTGGAGTCAAGCATCTCGTGGCAGGCATGTGCGAGACCGACTATTCGGGGTATCCGGATTGCCGCGACGACACGATCAAAGCCATGCAGCTTGCGCTCAATCTCGGGATGGAGCGGCGCTTCGTGATCCATGCGCCGCTGATGTGGATCGACAAGGCGGCAACATTCGACCTTGCGTACGAACTCGGCGGTCAGGGGCTCGTGGCTCTTCTGGTCGAGGAAACCCACAGCTGCTATCTCGGCGACCGCTCGGTTCGCCACGACTGGGGCTACGGCTGCGGACAATGTCCGGCTCCGATGGGTTTGCGAGATGGAAGGCTGCACGGCAATCGGCCGCGAAAGGGAGGCACAGCGCCTGCGGGAGGGCATAGTGTTTCTCCTCCTGTTCGCGCTGACCATTCCGGCTGCAAACTGGCTCATTGGTCATGCCGGCACATGTTGTGTTCCGGATGGACCTTGTCTCGTGCCTGTGGCGCCGGGGTTCATGGCCCCATCGGGCGTCACCATGATCGGGCTTGCACTCGTCCTGCGCGACCTGGTGCAACGCAGGCTGGGCATCCAGGTTGCGGCGGCTGCGATTCTTGCAGGCTCGTTGATATCGGCGCTGCTGGCCCCTCCCTCGCTCGTCCTCGCCTCTGCGGCCGCTTTCCTCCTGTCCGAGATGGCCGATCTCGGGATCTACACGCCGCTTGCGCGGCGCAGGCTTGTGCTCGCCGTGTTCGCTTCCAGCACGGCTGGTCTTGTGGTCGACTCTGTCGTCTTCCTCTGGCTGGCATTCGGTTCGCTGGAGTTCCTGCCAGGCCAGATCGTGGGCAAGGCCTGGATGGTGCTGCTCTCCATCCCGTTCGTTGCCTGGCTGCAGCGGCGCGATCATCGCCCTCGGCCTCGCGCCGGCTTGAGCATCATACCTGGAGGGAGTTGTCATGAGTTCGGCCGACTATGAGCTCCTGCGCGGCATCACGACAGCAACCATCACCACGATGCTGCTCAAGAAAGGCATAAGGCGCTGTTGGATGAACGGTCCGAAGCCACTGGCCGCTCACGGCACGCGGCTCGTCGGCCCTGCCTTCACGCTGCGCTTTGTGCCCGCGCGCGAGGATCTCGCCACACCGGAAAGCTGGGCGAAGCCCGTCTCCACCCGCGGCGCAATCGAGGAGATGCCGGAGGGCTGCATCGCCGTGGCCGACGCGATGGGGATCGTCTCAGCCGGGATCTTCGGCGATATTCTCACCATGCGCATGGTCAAGCGCAAAGTCGCGGCGCTGGTGACCGACGGCGCCGTGCGCGACAAAGCCGGCGTGCTGGCCTCACAATTGCCGGTCTGGTGCGCGGGAGTGGCAGCACCGGCCTCTGTCAACGGGCTCACTTTCGTCGGCTGGCAGGAGCCGATCGGCTGCGGCGGCTGCGCGGTCTTCCCAGGCGACGTCATCGTATGCGACGAGGACGGCGCCGTTGTGATCCCACAGAATCTCCTCGGCTTTGTTGCCGAAGAGGGGAACGAGCATGAGCGCATGGAGACGTGGATCGTGCGCGAGGTCGAGCGCGGCGCTAACCTTCCCGGTCTCTACCCCATGAACGAGGAGACGAAGAAGCGCTACGAGGATTCGAAGCGTACGCGCTGAGCCAGGCCGCAAGCACGGAGATGTTCTTTACGCTTTCGAAGGTCCTCGGGTTCTTCGCAAATCCGTCGAACCTCGTTGTTGCCTTCGGGATTGCGGGTCTCGTGCTGCTGGCGACCCGCTGGGCGCGCGCAGGTCGCTGGCTGGTTGGGACAAGCTTTGTCGCCCTGGCGGTGCTCGGCCTTTCCCCGATTGGCAATGCCCTGATCATCCCGCTGGAGCAGCGCTTCCCGCCCTGGGACGAATCGCGCGGGCCACCCGACGGCATCCTTGTGCTCGGCGGTGCCATCTCGCCCGACGTATCGCTCGCCCGCAACGAGGTTGCGCTCAACGAGTCAGCCGAACGGCTCACGGTTGCTGCCGAGCTGGCACGGCGGTACCCCAATGCGCGCGTCCTGTTCTCGGGCGGGACGGGTGCGCTCATGCATGACGAAGGCAGCGAGGCGCCATTCGCACAGCGCGAACTCGAAGGTCTCGGGATTGCGCGCGACCGCATCCTGCTGGAGGATCGGTCCCGCAACACCATCGAGAATGCGCTCTACTCCAAGCAGATCGCGCAGCCGAAGCCGGGGGAGCGCTGGCTGCTTGTCACCTCGGCATATCATTTGCCGCGAGCCATGGGTGTCTTTCGCAAGGTCGGCTTTGCAGTTGAGCCCTGCCCCGTCGATTGGCGCACGCGCGGAATGGACGATGCGTTGCGGCCATTTCCGACCGTGGGAGACGGCTTGCGGCGTGCTGATACCGCGATGCGCGAGTGGGTCGGGCTTGCGGTGTACTGGATAACCGGGCGCAGCTCAGAGCTTTTTCCCGGGCCAACTGCCTCGGAGGCGCGGTGAGAACAGGTGACCGTCGTAGCTCCAACGGGGCGAAAGCGACACCGGGCCACATCAGGAAGCCCTCAGCCCTTCCAGGCGTCCCTGAGAGGGCCATCGGCACCGTATACCGGGTCCTTCGCCGGCAGAGGCACTTTCGGAATGCTCTCGAGGGCGCGCTCGTGTTCTTGCCGCGAGCCCCTGCATTCGTCGTATTTGCCGTTCCGTGGATAGGCGCCGATGACCAGCAGGTCCTTGCTTGCATCGAGGCTTTGATGACCGGTCCCGGCCGGAAGAACGACGACGTCTCCCGCCCGTAAATCCACAACCTTGCCGCTGTTGCCGCCGAAGCGCACGCGCGCGTGCCCGCGCGCAACGCCGAGCACTTCGTGCGTGCCGGAGTGATAATGGACGTAATCATAGATGCCGTTACGCCAGGAATCACCCCAGCCATTTCGCTCGAACAGCTCCTCAAACACCGCCGCGGGATCGCCTCGCTCCGGCAGGGCGACGGCGCCGAGATAATGGATGAAGGGCAGCTTTGGATTGTTCGGGATGATGCCGTCATCCCGGAACATGGTCGTGTGCGGCGTGCGCGGCGCAACGCTCGCCTCGAGCGACGTATGGGACGGACGTCCTGCTCCGGTCATCATTTCGAAGGTCTTCTTCAGAGTCTCCAACAGGTACATCGCCTTGCCCTCGGCCATTCTCCGAGTGCAACCTTCGTGATAGGCCGAAGTTCCAACCTACACCGCCGCGATCGCCTCGATCTCAAGAAGGAAATTGGGGTTCGCGAGCCCGCGCAGGATGCACAGCGTGCTGCCGGGCGGATTGCCGGCGAAATGCATCGCCAGGATCTTGCGCGCTTTCGGCACGTCGTGGGGATTGCAGATGTAGATGGTGATCTTGGTCACGTCCGAGATTTTTGCGCCGCCTGCTGCGAGCGCTCTCGTCAGATTCTCCATGACCATTTTGGCCTGGGCATCGAAATCGTCCGGCGGCAGTACATTGCCGTCGGCATCCGCCGCGACCTGACCAGCGCAGAACACGAGCTTCTGCGCGCCCTCGGCGGTAACGACATGGGAGTAGTTGGCCAGCGGCTTCGAGAGCCCGTCAGGATTGATGCGCGTGATTTTGGCCATGAGTCTCAGACCTTGATCTTCTCATCCTCGACCACGCGGCGCACCGCCGGCCGCTCCAGCATGCGGTCCTTGAAGGAGGAGTAGCTCTTGAGCTCCTGCATGGGGAGCTCGCGGCGCACGCCCCAGGTGTAGAAGACAAAACCATAGGGATCGAGCACACTGTACTTGTCTGCGAGCCACGGGCGTGCCGCCAGCATCCCGTCGATCTGCTTGAGATAGCCGTGGAAGGCTTTGCGGCCGGCTTCCTGCAGCGTGGGATACGCGGAAGGATCGGTCGCATACCGCTCGGGTCGGCCGATATGGGCGTGCGCGGGATGCACGCTGGCAGCAAAGAACCCGATGAGCGAGAGGGCTTTGGCCTCAGCAATTGGATCACTGGGCCAAAGCCCGAACCGCTTGCCGAGATACGGCAGGATGGCGGTGTTCTCCGAGAGACACTCGCCATTGTCGAGGCGCAGTGCGGGCACGCGTCCTTGCGGATTGATCTTGAGGTAGGCCTCGCCGCGCTGCTCGCCGCCGGCGAGATCTACTTTCTTCGGTTCGTATTTCTCCCCGCTCTCTTCCAGGACGATATGCGCAGCCATCGAGCACGCACCCGGCGCAAAGTAGAGTGTCAGCATGCAATCCCTCCCGCGAATAGCCGGCGTATGGGGGAACTCCCAGCGCCAGTGCTTTAAACGGTTCCGGTTCTGCCGCGCGCAATCCGCGCTGGCTTCGCCCCCAGTGGGCGCGTTACGTTGGTAAGGCCGGCGGCTGAACAACGCCAGAGCTTTTGCGCGCTGGATGTCAGCAGCTTTTGCATAGGGGGCATTGCGTCGCCGCGCTTCTGCGCTGCGGATCCGAAGACGATCCAAGCGTTGCCCGGCGAAGCTGTGTGAAATGAGGCGGCCCCCAACGCGGCGAGTTGGTCGTTGGACCGCGACGGGAGCCGCCAGCCCGTTCAGCAACGGGGAGGAGATCGAGGTGCACAATACTGTGGAAACCTTACCAAGGAATTGATTGAGCCCGAGATTTCGGGCCGAGTCTTGCCGCAAAGCTCTCGGCGGCGGGGCCGCCCCTACGAAAGGGCAGCTTGCACCCAGGATTCAGGCCGTAGCGAGAAGGGAGAAGGGCTGGCCGGGGAGCCGCAGCTTAATCTGCGCGGGATCGCCTTGGCGCTCCTCGACCGCCTCAACGCGTGCGCCGGTCGGACCTTTGCGGCAGGCCTCGATGATTTCGGCGACCACATCGGGTTCTCCAGCGAACAGCGCTTCCACGCTGCCGTCGCTTCGGTTGCGCACCCAGCCTTCCAGGCCGAGGTTGCGGTCGAGGATGTCGAGGACGCGCTGCACCACAAAGTAACGGAAGCCTACGCCCTGCACCTGCCCGCGAAGGGTCACGTGCCGGACGATCCTCATGCGGCCTGCCCGGGTTCGGGCGCGAAGGCACCGTGCCAGCGCGAGGGCGTCCAGCGCGCGAGTGCTCGCACGTAGCTTTGCGGCAGATCCCACTCGCGAGCGGCGTCGAGGACGAGCTCCATGTACCCGGGACGCGGCGTGCCGGTGCCGCCCCGGCAGCCGATATAGACGAGGGCGACAACAGGACGCCGCCCATGCAGGGGCTGAATCGTCGCAGGTTCGGCAATCGCGTTGCGGGCGTGTTGCCAGCGCACCGGCAGCGTGCGCATGCGATAGAGCCCTCCCTGAACGTTCTCGTAGGCGTTAAGCGCGGCGAGATCGCGGGGACTCAAGCGCCAGAGAACGCCGCGCACCTGGCTCCCGCGCTCCTGCACGATCGATGCGTAACCATCCATGCCGACCACGAACCGCCAGCCCGCAAGCACCGCTGTGCCCAGCGCAAGCGCTTGCGGGCAGCGCGCCGCCATGTGGGAGCGGCTCATATTGGAGCCGTAGGCGAAGTGGAGCTTCATGGATCAATTTCGTTTGATGCTGTCGAGCCGACCAATGCGACCAATCAGCGAATTGGCACCGATGGAGATCACGAACAGGATGATGAGCAGCGCGTACATTTGCGGCATGTTGAAAATGCTATAGGCTTGAATCACCAGAAACCCGATACCGCGGTTGGACAACTTGGTTTCCGCGAGCAACGTGCCGATCAGCGCCACCCCGAGCCCCAGCCGCACGCCATTGATCACGGGATGCCGCATCGCCGGCAGATAAATCTTGCTCATCATTTGCCAGGTACTGGCGCGGAAGCTCCTGCCCACCCGAATAAGTACCTTGTCGATCTCGCGCATTCCTCCCGCCGCATTCAGCGCCACCGGAAAGAAGCAGGAAATCGCCCCCATGGCGATCTTCGATCCGGGGCCAACGCCGAACCACATGATCATGATTGGAAAGAAGATGATCTTCGGACATGGTCCCAGATAATAGAGATACGCCTCATAGGCGCGGGACAGGAATTTACTCCCACCGAGCGCGATTCCAACGGCAAGGCCGCTCAAGCCGCCGATCAGGATGGCAATGCCGATCTCGTAAGCCGTGGTGCCGAGATGAAAATAGAATGCCGGGTCCCGCAGGGTCGCAACGAGCGCCCTGCCGATGGCGAGGAGCGAAGGCACGACGTCGCGGTAGAGAAGACCGGACGCGGCGAGCGCTTCCCAACCAACCAGGACCGCCGCGATGATCAGGATGCGAAGCGTCGTCACCGGTCGAAGCGGCACGCTGAACGGCCTTGACGCCGGCAGGATCAATCGGCCGGTCTGAGCCATCGTTCAAGCCTTTCCATGATGATGAAGACGCAGATACTTACCAGGATCACGAAGCAAATTGCGGCATAGGTCCCTGGAAGATCATAGCGCTCGGCAAGCTCGTTTATGAGCTGTCCGAGACCGCCGAAATTGATCAGGAACTCCACTCCGACGATATTGATCAAAGAAAATATCAATCCTAACCGCAGGCCGACAAAAATAGTTGGCAACGCTGCCGGGAACAGAATCTTCCAGAATTGCTGCGAGGCGGTCAGACTGAAGCTCCTACCTACGTTGATCAAGACCCGACGTGTGCCGGAGAGGCCTTCGAGCGTCTTGAGCACGATAGGTGCAAGCCCGGCGGTGAAGCCCATCATGACGATCGTCAGCGCACTGCGACCGAAGATGACAAGGTAGAGCGGGTACATCAGCACCAGAGGGGCCGCAGCGACCGCCGCCACCCAGGTTTCGGTAGCGAGCCGCAGCAAACGATATCGATGCAGCAGGACGCCGCCGGCTACTCCGAAGATGGTGACCAGGATGCTTGCCGAGAATGCCTCGCTGGCTGTGAGCAGGAAACGTTGCAGCACGTGCTCCTCGATAACGACCCGCGGGAAAGCAGCGATGATGTCGGATGGCATCGGGACGATGAAGCGGTTGATCAGACCGATGCGGATGAGAAGCTCTACCAGCCCGATGAGCACGACGAACGAAAACAGCCCGAGCGCGGCGGGCGCGCACCTCATCCTGGCCAGCGCAACGGCGGTCATCGCGCCTCGGCCTCGCGCAGCTTCTCGCTTTCCTGCTCCTGCAACCCGCGGCTTGCTTCCTCGCGCAGATCAGTCCAGATCTGGGCGACGTAGCGCCCGAATGCCTCGCTGGAAACGATTTCCGAGCTGCGCGGCCGCGGCAAGGCAATATCGACGATGCGCTTCACCTTTCCGGGCCGATAGGTCATCACCACGACGCGATCGGAGAGCTGCACCGCTTCGGTGATATTGTGGGTGATGAGCAGCGTGGTCTGCTTGAGTTCCTGCTGGATCTGCAGGACCTTGTCTCCCAGCAGGAGCCGTGTCTGCTCGTCGAGGGAGGCGAACGGCTCGTCCATCAACAGGATCTTGGGTTGCGCGGCGAGCGTCCGCGCCATGGACACGCGCTGGCGCATGCCGCCCGAAAGCTCCGCCGGGTAACGTCGCTCGAAGCCATCGAGCCCGACCAGCTTGACGAAGTGCCGGGCGCGCTCATAGCGCTCGGCCTTGGCCATTCCCGCAATTTCCAGCGGGAATGCCACGTTGTCCAGCACATTACGCCAGGGAAAAGTGGATTCCTCCTGAAAGATCATGCCGATCGAGGGATGCGGACCGTGCATCCGCTCGCCCGCCACCTGAACTGTACCCTCGTAGCCATCAAGGAGGCCGCCGATCACGTTGAACAGGGTCGACTTGCCGCACCCCGAGGGGCCTATGACTCCGAGAAACTCGCCCGGCGCCACTCCAAGCGAAACATGGTCCACCGCCGTGAGCACCCCGTCAGGGGTTTCAAACCGCTTGACGAGATTGTCCACCGCCAGAATGGGACCGGTGGTCGCGGGTTTCCGATTTACGTCAATGTGCTGCAACGGCCCGATTACGGCAGCCATGGGGTCGTCTCATCCCTGGCGACCCTTTTTTGGTCCCGTCGGGTCGCTGGCGCTCTCTATAGCATACGAGGGTCAATTCTGTTCCGGGCGAAAGGGGCGCGACGCGCGCCGGCACCAGTTCTCCCAGGCTCGATTAATACCGTAGGAGCCAGTGCGGGTGGCTACCTTATCAACCTCCCCGGCAGTGAGGAACTTGATCTCGCCCATGTCCAGGGCCTGCTTCTGCAGGCGCGCGTTCACCTCCAGATAGACCGAAACATACACCGCGTGGCGAACGGTCCTGCCGACCACGGTTGCTCCATGACCGCGCATGAGCGCGGTGGTCCCCGCTCCCATCAGCTTCGCGAGGTCGCGGCCCATTTCCATGCTTTCAACCAGCAATGCCGTATCGCCGAAATGATCGTGGGAATCCCATACCGGCACTTCGGGACCGATTGACGCGCCCATATGGAAGATCGGTCTGATCGGCATTCCTGTCACGCCGAACGGGATGACACTTTCGCTGTGGTGATGCACGACCGACATGACGTCGGGACGCGCCTCATAGAGCGCGCCGTGGATAAAGCGCTCCAGATACGGCGCACGACCGCGGGCAGCGGCCGGGGCCCCGTCCAGCGTGAACTCCATGATGTCGTCGCTCTCGATGCAATCGGGCGCCCGCGAGCGTGAAAGCAGATAACGCCGCGGATTGGCCGGATGGCGCGCACTGATGTGACCGAAGGAGTCGACCACGTTCTCCCGGGCGAGAATGCGGTTGGCCGTGACCAGCTCCTCGATCAACTCATTTAGCTCAGCCATGCATCTGCCCTCCCGGCATAAAGTTACACTTTGCCGGCGAGCCTATATGCTCCGACAAAACCCGGTCAATTCGCCGGTTAAAACGCGCCATTCCGGACGAGGGTAAATGCAGCTGGGCTATTGAACTTTTCGGGCAGGCCGCTAATCAGAAAGGTCTCGCTCCATTCAGTCGGGTCATGGCAGAAAACTTCGTCCCGGTCTGTGCCGCTGCGGATATTCCTCCAGGCACAGTGAAGTCCTTCGAGGTTGGTGACGAGCTCGTCGCCCTGTACAACATTGATGGAGCCTTCTACGCGACCGAAGGAAGCTGTACGCATGCCTTCGCCAATCTCGCAGACGGCATGTTGGAAGGGGATGTCATCGAGTGCAGTCTGCATTTCGGGGCCTTCCATGTCCCCAGCGGCAAGGCGGTGCAGGCCCCCTGCTTTACCGATCTGAAAACCTACCGCACCCAGGTCAAAGATGGGCAAGTGCTCGTTGATTTGAGCAGTCCTGCGCCTATGGCCTAGGCTTACGCCGTCGCCGAGGCATCGGTCTCCCGCGGCGGACCCATCAGAACAGGCTGAAACAACACTGCCGCCGCCATCGTCGTCACCAGTGCGAGCGCCATAAGCTTGCCCATGCTCGAGGTCCCGGGATGGCTCGAGAGCCAGAGGCTGCCGAACGCCGTGGCTGTGGTGAGAGCGCTAAACATGACGGCACGGGTGAGGCTCGACTGCAGCAGCTCGGTCTGGCCGGCGCGCCAAGCCATGATGTAATAGATCTTGAACGCTACGCCGACCCCGAGCAGCAGCGGCAATGCGATAATGTTGGCGAAGTTGAGCTTCATACCGAATAGGACCATGAGCTCCATCGTGACCACCCCAGCCATCAACAACGGAATAAGGGTGAGCAGGACATCGCCGAAACGGCGCAGGACGATCCACAGCAGAACCGCGATGGAGGCGAGCGACCAGAAGCCCGCCTCGAAGAATGCCCGAACTACGGTGTAGCCGGATTCGAGGATCGAAACCGGACCGCCGATCGCATCGGGCTCCACCGCGAGCACTGCGAGCGCAAATTTGCGCAGGGTCTCGTTGTCGTTGGGATCCCCCTTCGGAAGAATTTCAACTTTGAAACGGCCGTCCTGCGTTACCCACTCCCGCGCAATGTCTGATGGAAGAGTTTCCAGGGTGACGGGCTGCGCCTGAAGGTAATTGCGCAGCTCATCCAGCACGGTATTGAGCGGGAAGATCATAACCCGCTCGGCGCGCTCTCGCAGAGCAGCATCCCCTTGCGCCAGCTTGGTGAGGTCCTCAACGAGCCGCTTTGCAGCGGCAGCGCCTTTACCGGTCTGCGAGCCTGCCGCAGCATTCAAACCATCGGCCACTGCCTTGAGCGCGGCAACATTATCGGCATCGGTCGGCGGCTTCTTGTTAGGATCGGGCCGCAGAACCGGATCAAGCACGGTCGCCAGCTGACGAATGGCCGCGAGCTTGGGCTGTTGGTCGTCGGGAATGACGCTCTCGACCGTCTTCACGCTCGCGACCTCGGGTAAGGCAGTCAAATTTTTCACTTCGACCTCAGCCGCCTCCTTGTTCGGCGCCAACACGAAGATCGAGCTTGCGCCGATTGCGGGATCGCTGCGGAGCTCAAGGAACGTCGCGACCGATTCGGCCTTTGGACTTCGGAGATTGAGGGGGTTGAAGTCGAATTGAACCCAGTACAGCAAGGGCAGGCAGGCCGTAACTGCAAGCACGGTCCCGATGATGACGGGAATCCTGCGCCGCTCCATGAAGCGGTCGACCGGCGCAAGCGCCTTGAATCCCATCTCGGCCGGCTCCCCGGGAGCTCGCAGCAGCATCAACAAGGCAGGAATGAGAGTAATGCTGGTGAGAAAAGCAACGATCATTCCGAGCCCGGCGAGTAGACCCAGCTCGGAGAGTCCTTTGTAATCGGTCGGTAGAAACGAAAGAAATCCTGCCGCAGTCGCGGCCGCGGCCAAGGTCAGCGGCGCACCAACGTGTTTTGCGGTATTTATGAGCGCCTGACGCAAATCATCCACCTCGTGGCGCTCGGCGCGATAGCGTACGCTGAACTGAATTCCGAAATCGACACCAAGCCCTATGAACAGAACCGCAAACGCCACCGAGATAAGATTGAGCGCACCTACCAGCGCCAACCCGATCGCCGCAGTAATGGAGAGACCGGCCAGCAGACTGGCGAAAACCGCCAGGATGAGGCGTGGGGATCGCAACGCAAGCCACAGTATGGTCAGCACGACCACTATTGTGGCAGTGGTATTGACGAAAGCTCCTTCCTGCAGCGTGGCGTATTCCTCGTCGGAAATGGGAACCGGGCCGGTGAGCCGTAGGGTCGCGCGATAACGCGACGCAAAATCCAGATCGGAAGCTGCCTGTCGGATTGCATCGGTGGCCGCTTTGCCCGGCAATAGGGCCGCGTAGTCGAGCGTCGGCCTGATCAAAATGAACCGGCGCCGCTCGCTTGCGCTCGGCGGCGCGCCGTTAAGGATGGCGTGCCAGGAGAAAGTAGCGGGGCTGCCGGCGATGACCTGGTCCAAGGTGTCAGAGACCATATTGAGGGTTACCGACAGATCATCGAGCGTGAACCGCTTGGCGCGGACCCCGAGCAGCCCGTAGTTGAGCGCCGTGCTTAGGCCGCGCAGATTGGGTTCCTGCACCAAGGCTTGGAGGATGGGCTTCGCTCCGGCGAGCTTCTTGGTCGTTTCGAGGACTTCGTTGATGGGCAGAAACAAAAGACCATTCTTCTCGAAAAACGGCCCTCCCCCAGCCTCGCTGACGTACGGCAACAGATCCTTGTGCTCGGAAAGTCGCGCAACCAGAGCAGCGCTTGCTTGGGCGGCTAACTCGGGGGTCGGCGCGTCGATGACCGCCAAGATGGTCTCTTCCTTCGGCGGGAAATAGCTCTCGAAAGCCGCCTCGCGCTTGCGCCACGGCAAGTCGTGGGAGATCAGGTGGTTCACGTCCGCATCCAGGGCGAAATGGTCAGCCGCATAGACCCCGGCGATCACTGTCAAAACGGCAGCAATCCCAAGGACTTGCACGGCGTAGCGGATGCAGAGGTCAACGGTAGCGATGATCGCCTTCTGCAACATGCGCTGACCTGGGGCTCGCAGCGATTGGGACGCCCGGCGGGGCCGGACGGGCAGCCGCATATAGGCAACTCAATGCATTGACAACGATCGACGCAAAAAATTTGCGGCGCTACGTCTCACCGAGGGTAGCAAATGAATGGAGGAGAACAGTCGCCCTCCAGCCAATCCCGCCAGGAAACCTATGGCAGAGCACTGCGTTGCTTTCCAGGGATCATCTAGCCCAGGCTTGGGTTTTGCATCCTCGACTCGACGCGAGATACAGGGGATATATTGCTAGGCATCACGTGAGAGTCTAAAGCCGCTTGGCAAGACGCCACAACGTCAGGACTGTTGAGACCGGAAAGCGGAGACAATGCACATTCCCCTTCGCAAGGAAATGCGAGTCGGCGCGTACATCCTCAAGCAGAAACTGCTGGGCCGTAAGCGCTATCCGCTGGTGCTCATGCTCGAGCCGCTGTTTCGCTGCAACCTGACGTGCTTCGGTTGCGGCAAGATCGACTACCCGGAGCCGATTCTCAATCGTCGTCTCTCAGTCAAGGAATGCCTCGACGCGGTCGATGAGTGCGGTGCCCCGATGGTGGCAATTCCTGGTGGTGAGCCTCTGATCCACCGGGAAATCGGAGAGATCGTCAAAGGCTTTATAGCCAAGAAGAAGTTCGTGTCGCTCTGTACGAATGCGCTGCTTCTGGAGAAGAAGCTGCACCTGTTTCAGCCCTCGCCCTATCTGTTCTTTTCCGTCCATCTCGACGGACTGCGCGAGCATCACGACAAATCGGTCTGCCAGAAAGGTGTGTTCGACCGCGCCATCTCTGCGATCAAGGCGGCCAAGGCCCAGGGCTTTACTGTCAACGTCAATGCAACGATTTTCGACGGGCATCCCGCCGAGGATATCGCCGCCTTTCTCGACTATGCCGAGCAGCTGGGCGTGGGGGTGTCGATCTCGCCCGGCTACGCGTATGAGCGCGCACCCGATCAGGAGCACTTCCTCAGCCGCCGCAAGACGAAAGAGCTATTCCGAAAAGTGTTCAGCCTGGGCAAGGGGAAAAAATGGAGATTCATGCATTCGAGTCTCTATCTGGACTTTTTGGCTGGTAACCAGACCTATCACTGTACGCCTTGGGGCATGCCGACGCGTAACATTTTCGGCTGGCAGAAGCCCTGTTACCTGCTGGGCGAAGGTTACGCGAAGAGCTTCCGCGAGCTGATGGAAACGACGGATTGGGACTCTTACGGAACCGGCAAATACGAGAAATGCGCAAACTGTATGGCGCATTGCGGCTACGAGCCTACTGCCGCCACGGCGACGATTTCGCGCCCATGGGAGGCCATCAGGATCGCCCTGCTTGGTCCGCGCACGCAAGGACCCATGGCGCCGGAAATTCCGCTCGCTGGACAGCGTCCTGCCGAATTCACCTTCTCCCGTCATGTCGAGCAGGAACTCGCGCAGATCCAGCAGAACGAGAAGCGAGCTCAGCGTTCGCTGGAGGCGGCGGAGTAGTGCGAATACACGCCGATGCGAAACACGCCGCAGACCTATGGCCTCAGCGGCGTACGAGGCAGGCGTATTAAAGTCTCCAGCGCTTCTATGAGCCTACCGGCCCCCACGCTGCAGACATCATCTACGTTCGTATAAGAACCGCTGAAGTCGTCGAAATCACACACAGTGACAGTTGAAATGGAAACGCCTCGGCGGGCTCCAGTTGGAGAGAGCGTCGTCGTGGACGGGCTTGAATTGATCGGGTTTATTATCGGGGCCGCGGGCAGAGTTGCCGCGTTCGATGTGGAACCAGTGGTTCCGCTGGACTGAGCTTGCTGGCATAAGGCCGAGACGACGAAATGTCCGAGCAAGGTCATGACGAGGAGAAATCGACCTACTGTAGCAATCTCATTGTGCGTTCTCCTTCGTTGTTCAGGCTCGGAGAATATGGGCCGGCACTCCCGGCATCAAGCTCTGGCCTCCCTTCCAACCCCACTGTCTCCGCGGCCGCTTGCTTCGCTGGGATCTGGTGCATAGCGTTCCTCCCCTGCGGCCCTCACGAGTCCGCAACACCGATCCCGATCTGAGCGCGCCATGGCCCTTCGCATCGGATACCTGCTGCCGACACGAGAGCACATCATGGCGGGGCAACCGCGAGCAGCACCCCTGCTCGAACTGGCCGAGCGCGCAGAAGGTTTGGGATTCAACTCGATCTGGGCAGGGGATTCGCTCCTGGCCCGGCCGCGTCATGAGCCATTGACGTTGCTCGCAGCAGTGGCCACTCGCATCGGCAGCGTCGAGATCGGTACCGCAGTTTTGCTGCCAGCCCTCCGCAACCCTGTCCTGCTGGCCCACCAAGTAGCAACTCTCGATCAGATCGCGGAAGGACGTCTCATACTCGGAGTTGGAATTGCCGCGGACGTCCCGAACATTCGCGCCGAGTTCACCGCTGCCGGTGTGCCGTTCGAGAAGCGGGTGGGACGCTTGTTGGAAGGTCTGCGGCTTGCGCGTTCGCTCTGGAGCGGCCAGCCCGTCAATTGGGATGGGCGGTGGAAGCTCGAGCACGGTGTGCTTGGCCCGACCCCATGCCGAGCGGGTGGACCTCCGATCTGGATTGGTGGGTCGCTGCCGGCAAGCCTCGAACGCGCCGGGCGCTACTTCGACGGTTGGCTAGCGATCGCGCCGGACGCCGAAACCTGGGGAAAGCAATGGAAGGAGGTCCAGGGGATCGCCCGCGCGGCGGGGCGCGATCCCCATACCCTCACAGGTGCCATGTATTTGACCTTGGCTCTCGATGACAACGCGGGCCGTGCGAACGAACGGCTCAACAGCTATCTGGAGCGATATTACGGACAGCCCGCAGCCCAGATGCGCAACCGGCAAGCTTCCTATGCCGGTCCGAGTGATGGGCTCGCACAATGGCTAAGCGGATACGTGAAAGCCGGTACCGCGCACCTCGTGCTGCGGTTCGCCGGAGACCATGAACGGCACCTCGAAACCGTGGCGGGGCTGCGCAGCAAAATCAGTTGAATGGGCCTATGTGTCCCCAGGGGTTGCCGCTTGACCAAGCCCATGGCCCGGCGTGGAATCAGCGCTGGAGGCTTAGCCGTGAACCCAACCCATCGAGAATTGGCCAGTATGGCTCTTCTCTGGCCTGCTCTGGCTGCCGAGTCCGCCAGTGAGTTTGCCTCGGCACTGGCCCGCGAGTTCGTGGGCCTCGCGGTTGGACCTGATGCGGCGATAAAGGCGGATGAACCTGGGTGGAACACGCAAAACCGAGTGGCCCTAGAGCTGGCCATGGTGCGGCTGCGTGACTTCTCGAGCGCCAGTGAGGGCACGGCCACTCTCATTTGCGCGCCGTTTGCGCTGCACGGCGCCACCATCGTCGACCTGGCCAGTCGTCACAGTCTTATTGAGGCGCTGCAGCGGTCCGGCATCCACCGCCTGTTCGTGACGGATTGGCGATCCGCCACAGCGGAGATGCGATTTTGCACCATCGACGACTATCTCGCCACTCTCAACATTCTGATCGATCAACTGGGCGGCACGGTTGATCTCGTTGGACTATGCCAAGGCGGGTGGATGTCGCTGACCTATGCCGCTCGTTTTCCCGACAAAGTGCGCAAGCTGGTGCTTGCCGGCGCTCCGATCGATATTGCGGCAGGGCGATCGAAGCTATCCGTTCTCGCGAACAACACCCCGGGCTCCATTTTCAACGAGCTGGTGGAGCTCGGTGAAGGTCGAGTGCTTGGCCATCATGCCCTGCAGTTCTGGGCTCCCCACGCCCTCGATCGTGACGAAATCAGTCGCATATTGGAGCCGGTGCATGCGGCTTCCTCGCTGGCATTCCAACGGTTGGAGTCCCGCTTCCGCAAGTGGTACGCCTGGACTGTGGATTTGCCAGGTAGCTACTACCTGCAAGTCGTGCAGCAGCTGTTCAAAGAAAACCGGCTGGCCTCCGGCACTTTCGTCGCACTGGGCCAACGCATAGACTTGTCGAGGGTGCGCTGCCCGTTGTTTCTGCTGGCTGCTCGCGACGACGACGTTGTGGTCCCCGAGCAGATACTTGCAACACAGGATCTGGTCAATGCAGATTGCAGGGTCAGCAACGTCATAGCGCCGTGCGGGCATCTGGGACTGTTCATGGGGCGAAAGGTGCTGTCCACCATTTGGACAGACATTGCACACTGGCTGGTACGATCGGCGTAGCCGGCGACAATGGGCAATCAGATCGATCTCAATGGGCGCGTCGCCGTGGTCACCGGCGGCGCGCAGGGGATCGGACAGACCATCGCCGAGCGGCTGCTCGCATCCGGCGCGGCGGTCGCCGTGTGGGACCGTAACCTGGAACTGGCAAGCCGATGTTGTAAGGGGTTATCGGTCCGCGGACGGATCATTCCAGTGAAATGTGACATCCGCAGCCTCTCTGCGGCGGAGCAGGCGCGGGACGCTACGCTTGAGGCCTTTGGGCGAGTCGATTTGCTCGTTAACAATGCGGGTATCGCGGGTCCCAATATGCCCACCTGGAAATATCCAACCAACGCCTGGAACGAAGTCATCGAAACGAACCTGAACGGCACTTTCCACTGCTGCCGCGTTGTTATTCCTTCCATGATCGAGCAGGATTACGGGAGAATCGTCAATATCGCTTCAATTGCGGGCAAGGAGGGAAATCCAAATGCCGGCGCATACTCGGCTTCGAAAGCCGGTGTCATCGCGCTCACGAAGACCCTGGGCAAGGAGCTCGCCAGCTACAACATAACCGTCAACTGCATTACCCCTGCCGCCGCGCGCACCGGCCTGTTTTCGCAAATGACCCAGCAGCACATCGACTTTATGCTGTCCAAGATTCCAAAAGGTCGGTTTGTTCACCTCGAAGAGATTGCAGCCATGGTCGCCTTTTGCTGTTCTGCCGAATGTTCATTCACGACAGGCGCGGTGTTCGATATCTCAGGTGGTCGAGCTACCTACTGAACAGCAGCGGGATCCCAGAAACCGCTCTCCCAAGCTCTTGTCATTTCGTCACCGGTCCGCCCGATCGCATCTATGCAAGAAAAAAATTGCGTTGTAAAACTGGCATTGGCTGGAGTGTCAGCTCGGCGAACATGGAGAGAGAGAAATGGCGAAGAAGGCGAAGAAGCGGGCAGTGCGTCGTCCGTGGACGAAAGAAGATGAACGCGAGCTTAGAAGCCATTCGAAAAGCAAATCTCCTATAAGGGCTGTGGTAAAGAGCATGAAACGCACCGCAGGGGCGTTACGGCAAAAAGCGTTCAGCCTTGGCCTCTCTCTCGGCCATCGCAGGTCGGCGAAGAAAAGACGCGCCTGACCTTCAAGTGCAGGACTCCTGACAATCGCGGCAAGCCGTTTTCCGGATACCGGCTCACAGTTCCCGCGATTGGGAGGGCATCGCAGGTTTGCTGCGATGCCGCCGAATTCCGGCGAAGCGAGCCTTAGCTGCAAACGTTGAGGTGAGAGCCGTTCTGCATGCTTTCTGCATTCAAGGGCCGCCGGGAAGACGAGCGGCTCGTCACCGGTCGGGGCCATTACAGCGACGACTCGGATTTACCGGGGCAGCTTTACGCCAGCTTCAAGCGCTCCGATCGGGCGCATGCTCTCATTCGCTCGCTCGACATCAAGGCCGCGGAGCGCGTGCCCGGCGTAGTAGCGGTTGTTACCGGCAGGGATATTGCTGAGGCCGGCTTCCGCACGCTGGCCCCCATCGCTCCATTGGTCGGCCGCGACGGAAAGAAACTCCTCGTCCCGGAACGGGCACTGCTCCCGCAGGACCGGGTTCGGTTCGTCGGCGAGGAGGTGGCGATGGTGGTGGCGCAATCTCGCGAAGCTGCCAAGGACGCGGCCGACCTGATCGAGGTCGAATACGACGAGCTGCCGGTCATTATAGGATTTGAGAAGGCGCTTGCGGCAGAGGCATCCGTCCATTCGGGCATTTCCAACAATATCTGTTTCGATTTCGAGTATGGGGATGCCACGAAGACGGCTGAGCTCATTGGCAGTGCCGAGCACGTCGTGCGCATGAGAATGGAGAGCCCTCGCGTTGCACCCACTCCGATGGAGTTGCGGTCTGCTCTTGCCTGGTTCGATGCCCAGCGCGACACGTATGAGATCCGCTGTGCGCATCAGGGCGCGTTTGCAATGCGCGACGCGCTTGCGGCCATGATGCATGTGCAGCCCGAGAAGATTCGCGTGAACATGGTGGACGTCGGCGGCGCATTCGGTGCGCGTACTGCGCCGTTCTCCGAGTATCCGCTCATGCTGCATATGGCCAAAAAGCTCGGCCGGCCGATCAAATGGCTCTCGACCCGCTCGGAGGATTTTCTCACCGACAATCATGGGCGAGCGATCCGGCTGGAGGGGGAACTGGCGTTCAGCTCCCGCGGTCGCCTCATTGCGCTCCGCACCGATTGGCTGTGCGATTGCGGGGCGTACCTGTCGCAGGCCGGCGCGTTCACCAACTGCTTCAATGGATTGACGATCGGCGCGGGTGCGTATCAGGTCGAAGCGCTCTACGGCCGTCACAGGCTCGTTATCACCAACACCTCTCCCACGAATGCCTACCGTGGGGCGGGGCGGCCGGAGGCGGTCTATGTCGTCGAACGGCTCGTGGATGCAGCCGCCGACTTTCTCGGTCTCGATCCGCTCGAAATACGCCGAAGAAACGTGATTCGACCCGATCAGATGCCCTACCGCACCCTCACCGGGAGCGTATTCGACAGCGGCGATTTTCCCGGGCTTCTTGCCAAAGTCGAAGCGGCCTCGGAGTGGTCCAACTTTGCGCGGCGTCGAAAAGAGGCGTCTCGGCGGGGCGCGCTGCGCGGAATCGGGTGCGCCCTCTTCCTGGAGCCCTCTGGTGGCGGTTTGGTCCCAAAGGACCAGGTCGCCATCCGCTTTGGTGCGAGCAATGAGATTGCGCTCTACAGCGTCGCGGGCCCAAGTGGGCAGGGGCATGAGACGGTGTTTGCCGAGCTCATCGCGCTAATGCTGGGTCTTGATCCGAACCAGATCGTGCTGCGCGCCGGCGACCCCGACGGGCCCGCCTTGGTTGGCAGCCCCGCCATTGGCTCGCGCACCATTCTCTCACATGGCAGCGCGTACAAGCTTGCAGCTGAGCAGGTCATCGAAAAGGGGAAATCTTTCGCCGCCGAAGCGCTCGAAGTGTCGGGCGAGGATGTCGAATACGCGAACGGGCGATATCGCGTCAAAGGCACAGACCGGGCGATCACATTTGTCGAAGTCATGCAGCAGTGCGCAGCGCAAACCCCGCATCCGCTCAACACCATTGCCGAAATCCCGATCGCGCGTGCGTTCCCCAGCGGCGCACACATCGCCGAGATCGAAATCGATCGGGAGACCGGGTGGGCGTCGGTGGTCGACTATACGGCTGTCGACGATATCGGAACGGTCATCAATCATACCCTCGCTGATGGCCAGCTGCATGGCGGCATCTTGCAGGGCGCCGGACAGGTCTTCGGTGAGAATTGCCTCTATGATACCGGCAATGGCCAACTCCTTGCCGGCAGCTTCATGGATTATCCGATGCCGCGCGCCGATCTCGTGCGAAATATCCGCACGCTCGATCATCCGATCCCGAGCCCGGGAAACATGTTGGGCGCCAAGGGTGCGGGGGAGGCGGGAACGACGGGTGCGGGCGCGGCGTGCATGAACGCGGTGCTCAACGCCCTGAGATCTGCCGGCGTTGGGCATTTCGATATGCCCGCCACGCCGGCCCGCATCTGGTGGGCGCTGCAAGCATCCGGAACCGCTGAGGTCAGAGAACGCGCTGGGACGACCGCCTAGCCGGCACCCAACCCGTCACAAGCGACGCCCTGCACAGCTTAAAGCTGCACGCCGATCTTGCGATCAATCGAAAACGGTCCGCCGCCGCGTAGCGCGATGGCAAACGAAACGAGGCCCCACAGGAGCGCGTATTCGTAGCCGCGGTTGAGCCAGGAAAATCCGGTGTGCCAGTAAACGCAAAAGATGACGAACATCTCGATCGCTACCGCAGCCGCGAAAAACCGCGTGAACAACCCGAGCAGAATACCGAGCCCGCTCAGTCCCTCGACCAGAAAAGTGATCCAATAAAATAAAACCCCGGGCTCAAACCCCATATTAGCGAAGGCCGGCGCCATGCGTGTCGGACCGAGTTGAATTTTTCCCCAGGCATGAACGACCAGATTCCAACCGACGGCTATCCGAATAACCAACCATGACAGCGGAATGGCCCGTCGGTAGAAGGGCTCGAGCACGGGCAGCAGGAGCCGCGGCTCGTTTGCTACCTCGTGCATGCAGCTCCTCTCCTCGCTGAAATATCAGTTCGTCCTTGCACGGCGCGTACCCCTGCCGTTGTTCTTGCTGGCATGGCCCGCACGCAAGGGCTGCGAGCAATGCCGAACATCGTGCCGCTCGGGGGCTTGTGCATGGGAGCGCATCTCCGTCACGGCGCTCCGCCGGATGCGCTTGCGATGGCCGACCGAACGCGTGGCGTTCGCGACCAGCGAAGCGACCGAGGGCTGCGCCTTGGCGGTAATGCGCGCGAGGATCGATGTGCGCGCGTCCGGAGCAGCCCATGCCAGCCTTGCCGAATGACCAAGCGAGCGAACAGGATCGTAATAGTAGCAGGTCTGCGCCGACACCGCGGGCGAAACGAATGCGGAAACGCCATATTCTGCATCGTGGAATTCGGCGCTATGAACATCGCGCTTCCCGGAGGGGGTATCCACGATGAAGAGCGGGGTATTGAAACCGGCCGTCGCGCCGCGCACTTGTTTCTCCAGGTGCTGCGCTGTCTTCAGCGGTAATCGAAAGTGCTCCGTCGCCTTCACCATGTCGCACAAATAGACGTAATAGGGATGAATGTTGACCCGTCCCAGTCGTTTGATAAGCGCGCAAAGCGTGGCCGCGTCGTCGTTCACGCCGCGCAAGAGAACGGTCTGGTTGCGTACAAACAGGCCATGCTCGTGCAGGCGACGCATCGCGAGTTCCACGGTCGGGGTAACCTCGTTGGGATGATTGAAATGCGTATGCAGGCAGACATCCTTGAACATGGAACGGCCGCGCGCAACCAGCTCCAGCACGGCGTTCGTCCAATCGTGATCGCTTACGACTTTCATCGGCTGGACTGACAGCACCTTGGTCGCGAGGCGTATCCGCCGAACATGCTCGATCTCGAGCAGAGCGTTTCCGAGCATGCGCACATGAGCCGGTTTCAGGCGGGCCAAATCGCCGCCGGATACGACGATATCCTCGATCTGTGAATTGGAGCGAATATAATCGAGCGCCGGCAGCCAGTTCTGTGCACTGGTCACGTGATCCTTCTGGATGAGCTGCGTATCCTGACCGACGGCATAGCTGCGCGTGCAGTACTGGCAGTAGACCGGACACACGGAGGTCACGAGAAAAAGCACCTTGTCGGGATATCGATGCACAATGCTGGTTACGGGGGAGTGTTGGCGCTCCGCCAGCGAATCAACTTCAAGACACGGATGATCGTCTTCCTGCTCGCAGCGCATCGGCAGAAACTGCCGGCGGATTGGATCATTCTCCGCGTCCGACCAATCGATCCGACAGATCATGTACGGATTAAGACGGATCGACATGCCGGTTCCGCTCAGACCGGATTCGATCTCATCCATGACCTCGGATGAAACAATGCCGTCGAGTACCGTCTTGAGTTGCGATACTCGAGTAATAGCGTTGCGGTCCTGCCACGCATTATCCTCGAACTCGCTGGGCGTAACTTCGTGCCAGGGCTTGAACCTCGCCCACTCCAAACACATCGCCGTATCTTTCTCCACCTACGCGACAAGCCCAAACACGGCCCCCTCACGCATCGACAGATGATCGGGAACGGCGAAGTATCACTGCGATACGCATACACACGTGTTTAGTTCGATCAGTTTAACATTCCTGCACCTGCGAAGTGATGCTAATTAGCAACATTGGGAAAAAATAATGTTAGTCTCATGAATGTCCGTTCAGCGACCGTGCAGCAACGCTAATCATTGCTTTGTGGTGCCGGACGGCTTAGGACCGCCCGACATGGGCAGGACAAGTTCAGCAGTGGCAATTCTCGAGGTACACGGCCCCACGGGAAGTCCGGGCGGGCAGGCTGCCGCCGCGGCCCTCCCGGGAGCGCAGTCCGATTGCTTGCATGAGCTGTTCGAACGGCAGGCCGATGCCCGTGGTGCTGCGGTTGCCCTCGTCTGCGGGGAAACCGCACTGTCTTATTGCGAGCTTGAGCTCCGCGCTAATCGGCTGGCCCATCGCCTGCGAGAGATGGGGGCAGGCCCGAGCTTCCTCGTGGGGATTGCTCTCGCGCGTTCGGAGCTGCCGATCATCGCGATCCTGGGGTGTCTTAAGGCGGGCGCCGCTTACGTCCCGATCGATGCGACCCATCCCGATGACCGGATCCGATACATCATCGCAGAAGCGGATATCGCCGTGCTGCTGACCGAACAGGCTCAGGCATCGCGACTCGCGAAATTGTTTGCTGGTCGTGTCATCGCCCTCGACGATGCCGCGCGATCGGCCACCGCTCCCTCGTCGCGGGTCTCCCGCGAACAGACCGGGCTTTTGCCGAGCGATCTGTGTTACGTGATCTACACTTCGGGCACGACCGGGCGGCCAAAGGGAGTAATGGCCGAGCATCGTAACGCAGTTCATTTCGTGCATGCGTTCAATCGCGTGTGCAGGACACTTCCGGAGGATCGCGTCTATCAGGGTTTCTCGCTTGGGTTCGACGGCTCGGTCGAGGAAATGTGGATGGCCTTCTCCAACGGAGCGACTCTGGTCGTTCCGACCAGTGACGCGCCCCGATTTGGCAACGAGCTGGCACGTTATCTTGCGCGCCAGCACGTGACCTATCTCTCGACGGTACCGACCATGCTGACCACGATGACTGAGGCAGTGCCTACGCTTCGTCAGCTAGTGGTCAGCGGCGAAGTGTGCCAGCCGCAGCTGGTCGAGCGCTGGGCCGTGCCCGGACGGTTGATGCTGAACGTCTATGGCCCGACCGAGGCGACCGTCAACACGACGGCTGCGGTATGTAAGCCCGGTGAACCCATCACCATAGGCCGGCCGTTGGAGGGTTATGAAATATCGGTCTTGGATGGACAGCTGCGTCCGCTGCCGCAAGGCGCTGTCGGAGAACTCTACATCGGCGGACCCGGTATAGCGCGCGGCTATCTCAAGCAGCCCGATCTGACCGCATCAAGCTTTGTTGTCTCGCCGTACAACGGCCAGCGCCTCTATCGCACCGGCGACCTCGGCTGCATCAATGAGGCGGGCGAGGTTGAATATTGCGGGCGCCTGGACAGCCAAGTGAAGGTTCGCGGTCATCGCGTCGAGCTCGCGGAGATCGAGGCCGTATTGCTCGAGCAAGCCCACGTGATTGGCAGCGTCGCACGCCTCCATGAGGCCGACGGCAGCCAGAGCCTTGCCGCTTATGTCGTGCTGGATCCACCTACCGCACCCTTAGATCGTACGGCAATCCTCAGCGCCCTACGCGCACGGCTCCCCGCCTACATGATCCCCGGATTCCTCGAGGTCGTCCCCGAGTTGCCATTGCTTGCAAGCGGCAAGGTCGACCGCAAGCGCCTGCCCTCACCCGTATCCCCATTGATCGACGTCAGCAGCGCGGCGACTGCGCCCGCTACTGCACTCGAGGCAACAATCGCCGCGGTGTGGGCCAGCATCTTTCGCGTATCTCAGGTCGGAGTCGAACAGAATTTCTTTCTTGATCTCGGGGGGCATTCGCTGCTGGCGGCACAGGTGACCGCGCTCCTGCGCAGCAGCGCCAAACTGGATCTCGCGGTACGCGACGTCTACTCATTCCCGACCGTGCGCGAGCTCGCGCAGCACGCCGCAGAGAACGCCGCGACGGCGGGCCCTTCGGACACCACCGCTTTCCCGGCTGCCGATGAGTACAGCCGCGTCCCGAGCCTCTGGGCGACCCTGCTGCAGGGGATGTGCATCTTCGTCCTGGGTGGACTTGCCATCCTCCCGTTGATTGTTGTGGCGCCGCTCGCGGATCACGTTTTGCACAGTCCGAGCTCTTTGATTGGCAATACCTTCATCGCTTTGTCCCTCGTGCTCGCGCTCTGGCCCGTCATGCTCGCTCTGAGCATCGCCGCTAAATGGCTGATCATCGGGCGCTATCGCCCGGGCGCGTACCCCCTCTGGGGAAGTTACTATCTGCGCTGGTGGCTGGTTGCTCGGCTGCAAGCCCTTTCCGGCGCCGGGATCCTGGCCGGTACGCCGTTGATGAGCGTCTACTACCGCCTGATGGGGGCAAGGGTCGGCCGCGATTGTATGCTGGACACCGCGCTCTGCTCCAGCTTCGATCTGGTAACCATAGGAGACGGCACCAGCATCGGTGCAGAGACCCAACTTCCGGGATACCGCGTCGAAAACGGAGCTCTCCTGATCGGTCGCGTCGACATCGGGAGCCGCTGCTTCATCGGGGTGCACTCGGCGCTCGGACTTGACGTGCGCATGGGCGACGAGGCCAGGCTCGACGATCAATCGCTGCTGCCGGATGGTGCAACAATGGCGGCTGGCGAACAGCGCCGCGGATCGCCAGCCCAATCCGCCGAAGTTGCCGTGCCGGGGGGCCAGCCGCGCCACAGCGGCCAGGGGCGCTTGGTCCTGTTTGCACTTTCAGCCATCGTGCTGGGCTATGCCTGTGTGATCTTTCTCGCCGCACCGACTCTCATTGCACTCTGGCTCTGGCTATTGGCGTACCAGCACGGCGCTCTCCCAGTCGCACTGCTCATCAGCATCGTTTCGGTGCCTGTCTGGCTGGTGTTCTATTGCCTCTGGATTGCATTGCTGAAGGCAATCCTGCTACGGCGTGCGAGGGCTGGCATATACGAACTTTATTCGATTTATTATTTGCGGCACTGGATCGTGTATTCCCTGATGCGGGCTGTACGCGGTCTGCTGCTGCCGCTTTTCACCACCATCTACTTGCCGCCTTTCATGCGCCTGCTTGGCGCACAGATCGGCGCGCATTCTGAAATGTCGACCGTCTGGTGCTTTACGCCTGATCTGCTTGCAGCAGGCGACGCCAGCTTCTTTGCGGATGGCTGCTTTCTGGGCGGCCGCCGCAGCTTCGGCGGGCGCTTTGAGCTTCGTCCCAATCGGGTTGGCAGCAAGAGCTTTGTGGGCAACAGCGCGATCCTGCCGCCTGGTGCCGGCCTTGGCGACCATTGCCTTCTCGGAGTGCTGTCCTCCCCGCCAGCAGCAAATGAGACAACGCCAGACGGCACCGACTGGCTCGGGTCACCGGCCTTCCCGTTGCCCAATCGTCAGAAGGTTGCGGGCTTCGACGAGTCGACGACATTCAGACCCACGCCGGGGCTCTACGCACAGCGCGCTCTCATCGACGCCTGTCGTATCCTCATTCCCATTACCAGCCTGGCTCTCATTGTCGGGCTCGGCGGAGCGGCGCTGCTGCTGAGCTACGAGGCTTATGGACCAGGAATAATGCTGGCGGTTGCGCCGCTTCTCGGCACCAGCTTGGCGGCGCTCGCTGTCGCGGTGGTGGTGGCGCTCAAATGGATGGTGATGGGGAGGTTCAAGCCGGTAGTCGCGCCGCTGTGGTGTCCGTATGTGTGGCTCAACGAGATGGTCAACGGCGCCTATGAAACCATGATGGCGCCCGTCGTCAGCCTGTGTTTCGGAACACCCTTTGCCGCTTGGCTGTTGCGGCTGCTTGGATGCCGGATTGGCCGTTACAACTTTATCGCCACCAGCCTGTTCTCCGAATTCGACCTCGTGCAGATCGGTGATTGCGTCGCACTCAACAGCGGCGCCGTTATCCAGAACCACCTCTTCGAGGATCGCATCATGAAGTCTTCCGATCTGCGCATCGATGATGGCTGCTCGGTCGGCAACATGTCCGTGGTGCTTTATGACAGCCACATGCAGCATGGCGCCGTCCTGGGTCCGCTTTCCCTCCTCATGAAGGGAGAGATCGTACCGCCGGCCACCCGGTGGCATGGTATTCCCACCGTGAAAAGCTTTGCTGCCAGCAATCGGAACTGAGCGAGGCCTTTCAATTTGCACGCGGGCAACAACATTTCTCCTTATTTCTCAATACACTAAACTTTAATTATCGAGGATCACTCTCGGGTATCCCGGGTGAACGCCACCGAGCCTATGGGGATCGGCTGAGCTGGCGTGGGATGCGGGGCGGCCGCTGATTGCAAGCGGATGTTGGGGGTTATTTGCAACACATGATCGCAAGTGGGGCGATTGTGCTGGACCGTGGCCAGCCGCTTGCCGCAACATTGCAGCAGCGGCCGACAGTATCTTTTCGCCGCGCCCAGTCGCCACACCGCGGTGAGTTGCCGCAGCGCCAGGCGAGGCAGCCGACACCCCGTTTCACTTTTCGCAAAGACCTGAGCTCGGTTCTGCCGGCCGCAACTTTCACGCTCAAGCTCGTCGCCAGTGCCCTGGCAGGAGCGGCCCTGACGTTCCTCCTCTGGAACGATGACCCCAAACCCGCTGCGCCTTACACTCTCGATCCTGACCACCTCGCGCCAGCGCACTCCCCAAGCCAGATGGAAAGTATCGTCTACAGCCGAATACGCCCTGCCGGCTACCTCTCCGATACAGATTCAGGCCAACCGGATCTTGACCGGGAGGTTCCATCCAACTTCCCGGTTCGGGTCAGCACGGTGAAATTCACGCTTCCCGGATATGTGACGAGCTCTTCATCGGCTTCCAATCAACTGATCGGCAAGCCCCTGCGCTATCTCATTGGGACTGAAGGATCGGGGCTCGCACGCGATGAGGATGTAACGGTAGTTTCCTACAACACCACACAACCGGCCAAGCGCGGCATCAGCATCGCTTACTGCAATCTGTTCGACGAGAAAAACACCGGGCGCTACGGTCCCTATCTGCACACCTCGGATACGGCGCAACAGTACAACGAAGGTCAAATAGATCCGCGCGGGCCGGGTTGGGAAAGAAACCTGCGCGAGCAGTTCGAGCGGCGCAAGCGGCAAGGATTCGAGTACATCGAGCTCGATAACCCGGACGCCTATTCAATCAAGGACGTGATCGGCGCAATCGAATTGGCAGCAAGCTATGGCCTGAAGGTC
>Ga0209331_1000079_pt1 | contig 30104 bp, 23 predicted proteins | sample JacPinW_OM3H0_M3_FD_187971 | JGI IMG/M metagenome (GOLD analysis project Ga0209331, IMG submission 187971) | Forest soil microbial communities from Algoma, Ontario, Canada - Jack Pine, Ontario site 1_JW_OM3H0_M3 (SPAdes) (version 2) | ecosystem: Environmental > Terrestrial > Soil > Boreal...
CTTCCGGCCCCTCATCGGTCAGGTAAGACGCTCCCATCGTTCTATCCATTGCTGGCACGGCCATGCCGCTCGCCGCAGCGCCCTACCGCGCGAGCGGTTTAGTCCATTGGCACTTTTCGGACCTCGCCTTCGCGCTCCGTGATGTCCGTTTCTGGGGGTGAAGCGGACTTCATTTAGACCGCTGGGTCGCTTTCCACTACGCTGGCCTACGCGGAGAAGGTTCGACCCCAGTTCCTCTCCCTCCGCCAACAGTTAACCATTGATACTTCACGGTTTTTTCAGGTCTGCCGCCTAAATGTACACGGAAGCGTACACATGGCGTCGTATCTTTGGGTTCCCAAAGTCCACGCTGATGACGAGAGAGCCGAAGCGCACCGCGAAAGGGATCGAGACAGCCGCCGGCTTGCATAGGTTCGACGTCGCCGCATTGCGCGACGTTGCCGGCGAAAAAGTCTTCGCGCGCGGTGTCGCGTATCATGAAGACGGGCAAGTCGAGATCGTTACGTTTGACAAGGCTCGCGTTCTGGCGAGAGTCATCGGCTCGGAAGTCTACCGTTGCGAACTGGTCGGGGCGGGGGAGAAATTCTCGGGCGAGTGCTCCTGCCCAGCATTTTCCGACTGGGGATTTTGCAAGCATCTGGTGGCAACCGCACTCGCCGCAAACAGCCTCGGGTCAGGGGCGCTGGAGCAAGTTTCCAGTCGCTTTGCCAAAATCCGCGAGCATCGAGGGGCTCGTCGAAATGGTTGTCGGCCTCGCCGAGCGCGATCCCTCGTTGCTGAAGGAACTGGAGCTTTCTGCTGCCGCGGCCACTGCCGACGACAAAACGCTGTTTGTGCAATTCAAGAAGGCTATCACCGAGGCCACCCGCACCCACGGTTTTGTCGAATATCGCAAGATGCGTGACTGGGTGCGGGGGATCGAGAGCTTGCTCGACCGGATCAGCAGTCTGGTGGACAATGGCCGAGCGGCATTGATCTTGCAACTGCTCGATCATTTCTTCGCGCGGATGGATGAAGCGCTCAGGAATATAGACGACTCTGACGGCGGAGGCGGAGACGTCTACGCCAAGGCCTGCGAAATCCATCGCGCGGCTTGCCGCCAGGCAAAGCCCGATCCCGTCGCGCTTGCGCGGGCCTTGTTCTCGCGCGAGATAGATTCGGACTGGGAGTTTTTTCACGGGGCGAGCGAGGCCTACGAGGATATCCTGGGGGACGCCGGGCTCGCCGAGTACCGCAGGCTTGCCAGCGAAGCATGGCAGAAAATAAAGCCGCTGCGGGCGACCGGGCGGCAAGGGCAGGACGATCAGTTCGGTGCGCACTATGCGCTCGCAGCCGTCCTTGAACGTTTTGCCGAACGGGAGGGAGATGTCGATGGCGTCATCGCCATCCGGGCCAGGGACTTATCGACCGCGTATGACTATCTCGGCATTGCCCAGCTGTGCCTCGACCATGGGCGCGAGCCGGAGGCGCTGAAATGGGCCGAGGAGGGGCTGTGGCAATTCGAGGACACCCCCGACGAGCGCCTGATCTTCTTTGCGTGCGATCTTTACAGGCGGATCGGGCGCGGGGAGGATGCCGACAAACTGCTGTGGCGGGCGTTCGAGCGGCGTCCGAGCATCCAGCTTTACGAGCGGCTCAAATCCGCGGCGGACACCGACCGGATGTTGGTGGGTGCCGTCCGCGATAGGGCTCTCGCTTGGCTGCGGGCCCAGGTCGAAAAACCAACGGGGCAATCGGCTATGCGATGGTCGTCGCCGGCCGAGCTTTTCGTTCGCATGGCGATGGCGGAAGGACTGCTGACGGATGCGTGGATGGTTGTCAACGATCATGGCTGCAACGAATACCTGCTCGAGGAGCTTGCCGAAGCGAGTGAACAGAGCCATCCGGCCGAAGCGTTGAAGGTCTATGGCGATCGTGTTGAACGAAGGGTCCGTCTTGGCGGCCCAGTCAATTATGAATACGCCTGCCAAATTGTGGGACGCATGCGAATCCTGCGGGAAGGCCTTGGCGAGACGGCACAACACGCCGCCTATCTCGATGATTTGAGGAGTCGTCACAAGGCGAAGCGCAATTTCATGAAACTGTTAACGGCAGGTGAGAGATCTCGATGAAGCTGGGCTGGCAGCCACGGAAGTGGCTAGACAAAAAGAGCAAATTGGGCTTTCGCGGCTATCCGGTCGGCACCATCGCCTTCTATGGACCGGACGATCGGCATGCCAGCAAGGTGGCTGTCGCCGTCATCGTTGCGCCGGACACCGAACCGGTCGCGCTGCGTAGGTGGTCGCCGAGAGCGGCGATATCCGGAACGATGCAACATTCGAGGAAATTGCCTTGTTTCTTCGAGGCCATGAGGTGCACTCGGCGGCGATGACCAAGGAAATGTTGGGGTGCCCGCATGAGGAAGGGATCGACTATCCGGAAGGCGAGGCCTGTCCTGATTGCCCGTTCTGGGCCAATCGCGACCGCCCGATTGCCGTATAGCTGGCCTCCTTGGCGCGAGAGCTTGGCGGCGAGTTTCTCGTCCTCGCGGAGCAAGCAGACCAACGCTTTTTTTGCGAAATCCTGGGGGAGAAGGTTGGATCCCAGGTCCTCTAATCCCTCCGACGCCGTGTTTTCTCTAAGCGTTCTCCTTGGCAACTAAGCCCACTATCCGAAACCATTTCCAATTTGAGCTCCGGACTGCCGACCGGCAGAATCGTTCCATTATTCTCCGAAAGGTCGGTTTCTCTCCGAACCTCGGCCCCACCCGTTTAGTCGGCTTCTCGAAATCCAATGGTTTCGAGTTGCTTCCAACCTTCAGCAGCAAGGGGTTGGGAAATACTTGGTGCTTAGATTGCTGCGCCGGTTTTATACATCGCGAAATGAACGCTTTCAGCACTGCCCACGACAAACTGGGAACAGGCGAGACGAATTGCTAACAGCCCGCTCGTGGCGGGGCGCTGTACCGTTCCCTGCACAATGGATGATGAACTCTCCGGAAAGGCCCTGTCGTGACAATAATACGGTTGGTGGCGGCGATCGTCGTGACTGTCGTATCGGCGATGTCCGCGCACGCCGAACCCATCATGCACAGGTCCGCCGTTGCCGCTGGTGAGGCCGCCCCCACCGATGGTTCGTTCTCGATTCTCTTTCCGATCGCATTCAACGAGTTTGAACTCAGGACTGAAGAACCTCCCGCGCCCACCCTGGTGATGCACCTCTTGATGGGGGTCGATTCAGAGGGTCTGAGGATCTCTGCGATGGAGACGTCAGGCCGGGAAATTGCGGCGCCGATCGATGGTCTGATGGAAACCGCCAAAACTCGGCCTGGCACGACCGTTTCAGACATAAGCCGCGCGCAGACCGGCGATATGGCGACCCTGTCGTTCGCGCTGACCGAACCCAAGGGCGGCAGCTATTTTCGGGTGATCCGGACCAAGGGCAGGGAATACGTGCTGGTCATCCAATTTCCCGAAGCGATTCGCAGCAAGGCGGTCCTTGTGAAGGACGGCTATTTCGGATCGTTCAAGATTACGCGTCCCTGACATGTTGATCGTCTCCCTAAGTTCGCTCGCGCGCGCACGGGTGAGCGTGATTGTGATAACAGCCATGCTGGTTGCGCTGCCTGCTTTGGCACAGGCACCGTGGCCTGTTGGATCGCCCGACGAGGCAAAGGCCCCTGTGACCGCCGAAGACTTCAACACCCGCGGTCGCTCATACATTGAGAGAGGTGATTACGACCGTGCCGCTGCAGACTTTGACAAAGCGATAGAACTCAAGCCCGAATTCGCTGCCGCGTACAATAATCGCGGCAGCGTCAATTTTTCCAGGCATGTATATGCCCGTGCCATCGCTGATTTTGAAAAGGCGATCTCTCTCGATCCGCGCAATTCCACGTTCCTCTGGAACCGTGCGCATGCCTATGAGGAAGCGGGCGCCTACGAACTGGCTATCGGCGATTACGACCAGGTCGCCAGCCTGACCCCCGACGACAGCAATGCGATAAATCTCACCAAGCGTGGAATCGCCTACCTCAAAAAGGCCGACTACGTTCGGGCCATCAATGACTTTGATCAGTCCGTTTGGACCAGCAAGCAGGTCGAGAAAGGCAGCGGAGATGCATCGACCTACATCAGCCGCGGTTATGCGAAGTTCTTTCTCGGTGATTTTTCAGGCGCCGCCGGCGATTTCTCGACGACGCTCGAGTTTGCCCCTGTCTCCGAGGCGATATTCTGGCGTTACTTGGCCCGCACCCGTGGCGGGAAAACCGTTGCCGAATCAGAGGTTGCCGCAAGCGCAGCCTTGTTCAAACCGGGCGAGTGGCCGTCTGCTGCCATCGCGTTCTTACTATCGCGCGGATCCGCTGAGGCCATGCTTGCCTCGGCGCAAAGCGCCGATGAGCGCTGCCAGGCGCAGTTCTACCTCGGAGAAGCACAGTTAATTCGTGGAGAACGCGCTGCTTCCGTCGAAGCGCTAAAAAACACGACAAAGCTATGTCCTAAATCGCGCTTCGAATACGTGCAGGCGACCGCGGAACTGAGGCGGCTTGATGCCATCAACCGAGGTGTAGCCGCTTCCTTTGATTGTCCTTCCGCGCAGAAAGCGATCGAACAGCTCATTTGCCATGACCCGGATCTTGCGAAATTGGATCGCAAGGTCGCACAGAAGTACGGCGACGCTCTTGCCCGCCTTGATCGCGTCAGTGCTGACGCGCTCCGCGGCGACCAGCGCGCCTTTCTACTTGCACGCAACAACTCACCGCAACTGCCGGACGATGATCTCGGGCAGATGCTGCAAGCGCGCACCGAGATGCTGCAGGCAATCGACGCTGCTCCGAGGGGCTTCTTCGGAGAATGGCTTAGTTACAATGGTCGTGCCCTGATCCGGGATAGGCGCGGAATCCTTGCGGAATTTAGGGTCGAGCCGGATTGTGAGTTCGACGGTGATGGACGAGAGAGTGGAAAATCGCTTGTAGTCAGCAAAACTGGGGACGGGAATGAGGTGGCGAATTGGTCGCTACGTGTCTCCCGCAAGGGCATCGCCATCGTGGTTCGTGAAGTCAGGCCTCGGCACGTTGCTACCGCCAAAGCGTTGTCCTATTGCAGCAACGGTGGTTCAGTGTCCGGCACGTATTTTCCGGTGATCCGCTAACGATGCTGCCTTCGGCTGTGACAAAATTCGTCGCTTAGGTGAAAGCTTTTATGTCATCTTTTTCTAGAGGTACGCGCGCCGCCATCGCATTCACTGTTGCGATTGCGTTGCCGGATACCACGCACGCCGCAGCCGCCTCTTGCAAAGCGGCCGCCCAGCATCTGGTCACCCTGATAAAGAACAACTGGCCGTCGTCGGATGAAATCACGCCCGGCGCTACCGGCGATATGGTCAGCACATTTCTGCACAAGTCACCTTCAGGGTTTGTCCCTGGAACAATGCGCTTCAATCTCGCGACTTATTCACGGCAGGCATTCACCAAGCGAGCCATGCGCCTTCAAAACCCATTCATGCCATCGAGCGAATTATTGAATGCCCTCGATGACTCCCAAGGTAACCTGGTGGTTGCCGGTCTGCCAGGCACGAACCTCTTGGCTGCCAACAGCATCGGAGGGACGGCGAACTGCAATTCAACTGTATTTTTCTCGGTGAGCAAGGGGCGCGCGCGTGTCGTGCAAGGTCCGGAGGATTGGAAGAACGATGTCGGCGGTGCGTGCGGCCTGGCACGTTCTTTCGCATCTGTCGATGGCGCTCCGTTCATCATCGACGACAGCCTGGATTCCGGGCCCAGCCTGGCCTCGACATTGACGCTGACGCCTTGGGGTAACGGCAAGTGGCTGGACCCGTGCAGGGCGGACTTCGTCTTCGCTCCCCATTTCGATACCCGTAACACGCAGAACGACTGGGGTAGCCTCAACAATTGGGAAAAGAACGATTGCGGAATCGACGAATGCGAGGGATTTCGGCGCGCAGCTCTGAACCTGGTCAAGCAGACGCAGCTAGACCGTGCCGGGGTAGAAGATCATTTGCTTGCAGCGATGACCGTGTCGCAGCGTGAGGAATACCGGCGATTGAAGCGTATCGCCGACAGGCCGGATTCTGCAGACTCGCAGACCGACGGTGATGATGCTCAAAATCCTAAAATCGCCGCCGGCCTGACTGATGCGAGGCCGCTTCTGCTGCCGATGGTCGCCGACAACCGCGTCTTTCTCGCCACTGTCGGACACTTCACTATCGGTTGGCGGGTCTTCTCCGATTGGAAGGTTACTGTCGAAGCTGGCGAAGCGGACAAGACGAGGGAGATCGCGCGTTTCGCGATTGGTATGACTCAAGGTCCGATTGTCAGCGCTACCGTTAAATGACCCATTGCTCGATGGAGAATATCCAAACGTCGCCAGGATGCGCCGACTAGGAGCGGCTGAGGGGTTGAACCGAGCGTCGGGCGAAAACGACTACTATGAAAGCGGCTCGTCGCATTTTGGCGAATATGACCATACGGTCTTGGGGCCTTCGATCTGCCGTCAGTAACATCAAGGTCGGAATGAGCGCGCGCGATCCGCGTATCGAGAGTGAATGTCGACATGCAGCTTAAAATTTCGAACGTCGCTTCGATTGCACTTGCGCGGTTCCGCGAACGATCGCTCAGGACGGAACCGATTTCCGAGATTGCCTGCACCGTCGCGTGTCTCGTTGCAATGCTTTCGAATGCTGGCGCCGCTCCGTTGAGGGCTTCGGTCGAGGATCACTACATCGCGACGCGCGATGCCGCGATCAAGAAATTTTCGCCGATCTACGATGGCGGAAAGTTCGACGATACCGCGAAAAAGGCTGAGGAGGCCGCGCGCGCCGGTCTGCAAGCGCAGATGAGTGCGATCCTGGGCGAACTCAATCGCAAGGGCTTCGGCCCCGCCAAACTCAATATCGAGACATTTTACAAAGGGGACGAGGGTTTTGGCACGCTAGACGGCCTGCGCCTCGATGCTGAGGTCGGGACAACCGGAGAGAAAGCGGGTGGCAACGGCGCCGATGGCAAGTATGTCGAGCCCAAGGCCCACATCATCGTAACGACCGAGACAATTTTCGCTCGTTGGCTGCGCGCCCACAAGGACTGGTGGGACAAGGACCTCAAGAATGTGCCGCAGCAGATCGGCGCGGCACTCAAGGATGAAAGTTTCTATACCCAGGCGATCTCAAGCGGCAGCGCGGTGATAAACTTCAACGCCTTGCCGATTGCCAAGCCGGCCTCCGCCACATTTGTCTATGGGATCCTGGCTGGGCGAACCCAATCCGAAATCCCGGACGCGGCGGATGAGGTGTTCGTTTCCGCCCTCGCCAATGGCAAGGTTTATATCGCCTATGGCTCAATTGAGCCGAAAGTGCAAATCGCGGCCTGCATTGCAATCCGGGCTGGTTACAACAAGAGGGCCGAGGATGGGGACGAAGACTTTCGGTTCAAAAAAATCGACAAGAAAGCATACGACCAGCTTGGCGACCTCCGCCAACAGGGCGAAGACGCGTATAAGCGCTGTTTCACCCAGCGCGCTCCGCGGCAGCCGTCGTTCGCTGAAGCCACAAAGCAGGCACAGGCGCTGCTGGCGGCCGCTCTGGGAAGGTAGGTTGAAAGTTCCCCAATTCGCTTTTCCACTAAACGGAATGCTCGAACGCCGCCGTTGAACCTTGCCGCCGGTTCCACTAAATCGCTATTCGGCGCGGCGAGCCCATCAACCCTCCGCCGCCTGCACCAGCGCGATCAGTTCGTCGCCGTAATGTTCGAGCTTCTTGTCGCCGATGCCGGGGATGCCGCGGAGTTGCGCTGATGTCCTCGGACGCGACGTCGCGATGCCCTCGATCGTGGTGTCGTGCAGCACGACATAGGCCGGCACTCCGCGCTGGCGCGCCACTTCCGAACGCCACGCCCTGAGCGCGCCGATCAGCGCTGGATTGCCGGTTTCACCCTGGCCGGCGGGTCGGGGCGCAATATCGCCGCGCCTTGATCTGGCTCGGCTGGCGCGAATGCGGGAGCCGGCGGCCTCCTCGCGCAGCATCACCTCGGTCTCGCCTTTCAGTACGCCGCGCGCCGAGTCGGTCAGCTTCAACGCGCCGAAGGCCTCGCTATCGGGCCGAAGATGGCCCATCGCCACCAGCTGGCGCAGCGCGGCGCGCCACTGCTTTTCATTGAGTTCGGCGCCGATGCCGAACACCGATATCTTGTCATGCCCGAATTGTTTGACGCGTTCAGTCAAGCGGCCGACCAGGACATCGATCAGGTGCATCGCCCCAAAGCGCTGTCCGGTGCGATAGGCGCAGGACAACAGCTTTTGCGCGATGACCTTGCCATCGCGCAGCTGCGGCGGCGACAGGCAGTTGTCGCAATTGTTGCACTTCGCGGCGGCCGGGGTTTCGCCAAAATATCCGAGCAGGCGGGTGCGCCGGCAGTTCGTGGTTTCGGCCAGGCCGACAAGCGCCTCTAACTTGCCGATCGACACCCGCTTGAATGCTTCCGCGCCGCTGGATTCCTCGATCATGCGGCGCTGCTGCACGATATCCGACAGGCCATACGCCATCCAGGCGCTGGACGGCTTGCCGTCGCGCCCCGCGCGCCCGGTCTCCTGATAATAGGCCTCGACACTTTTCGGCAAATCGAGATGCGCCACGAAGCGCACGTCGGGCTTGTCGATGCCCATGCCGAACGCGACGGTGGCGACGATCACGACACCGTCCTCGTTGATGAAGCGGTCCTGGTTACGGGCGCGCGTGGCGGCGTCGAGCCCTGCGTGATAGGGCAGCGCCTCGACGCCGGCCTTGGTCAGCGCGGTCGCGGTGTCTTCGACCTTGGCACGCGACAGGCAGTAGACGATGCCGGCGTCGCCGGCGTGGCGCTCGGTGATGAAGGTTTTGAGCTGCGCCGGCGCATTTTGCTTGTCGACGATTTCATATCTGATATTCGGGCGATCGAAACTCGCGACAAAGCTCGGCGCGCCGGCAAGCCCGAGCCGGTCGATGATTTCCCGGCGGGTGAGGTCATCGGCGGTGGCTGTCAGTGCGATGCGCGGCACGTCAGGAAAACGCTCTGATATCACCGACAGGCCGATATATTCCGGGCGAAAGTCGTGCCCCCATTGCGACACGCAATGCGCCTCGTCGATGGCGAACAGCGCGATGTCAGCGCGGCCGAGCATGGCGAGGCAGCGCGGGGTCAATAGCCGCTCCGGCGCGATGTAGAGCAGATCGAGATCGCCCGCGAGGAGCCGCGCCTCGACCGCCGAGGCTTCGCCTGATGACAATGTGGAATTCAGCACGGCCGCCTTGACGCCGGCCTCGATCAGGCCTGCGACCTGGTCGCGCATCAGCGCGATCAGCGGCGAGACCACGATGCCGCAGCCTTTTCGCAACAATGATGGCAATTGATAGCACAGCGACTTGCCGCCGCCGGTCGGCATCAGCACCAGGCAATTACCGCCGTCCGTGACATGCCTGACGATCTCTTCCTGTGCGCCCCGAAAGCCAGACAGGCCGAACACAGAATTCAGCACGGAAAGCGCGTTAGCGGCAATGTCGGACTTAACGTTGAGGGCTGGGCCGGCGGGAACAGACATACGGATTCGGTCGTCCGAACAAGGGCTTGCGAAGGGCTAGCCTTCGAGGCCGATGCCCGGGTTGACGGATTCCAACCGGAGGCTCCGCGATGAGCGCAGTTGCGCTCACGCAGGGGCCAACGATCATGACTGGTCTATTCCTGATTCGGGCACCGGCGCGAGGCGCTGTCAAGGATCGATCCACAAGGAGGCCGTCAGCTGCTCGAAATTGTATCAGGGGGCGGCTACGCAATCTCTTTGCGGTTGAGTGTCACCGTCCGGAAAACGCGGGTTTGCGTTTCTCGATAAACGCGGTTCGTCCTTCAACGTAATCGGCTGACGCGAAACAGGCATCGACTGCGACTTGCGCCGCGGCAAGATCACGTTTGTCGGGATCCTTGGTGGCTTCATTGACGCAGAGCTTGACCGAATTGATCGTCAGGGGCGCATTGCCGCCGATCTTGCCCGCATAGTCGCGCACATAAGTTTCGATATTGGGGGTCGGGACAACTCGATTGACCAGCCCCATGGTCAAGGCTTCCGTCGAGTCGAACTGTCGTGCGGTATAAAAAATCTCTTTGGCGAACGATGGACCAACGACGTCGACGAGGCGCTTGATTCCGTCATAGCCATATCCGAGGCCAAGCTTCGCGGCGGGCACCGCGAAGCTGGCATTATCTGCCGCCAAGCGAAGATCGCAGCACAGCGCCACACTTAGGCCGCCGCCGATGCAATAGCCCTGGATCATGGCGATAGTTGGCTTCGGAAAGTCGATGATCGCGGCGTTCGCCTGTGCCGAAATCCTGTTGTATTCCAATATGTTTTCGCGTGACGAACGCTTCTCCGCGAATTCCGAAATGTCCGCGCCGGAAATGAACGCCTTGCCGCCGGCACCGCTCAGGACCACCACCCGGATTTCATCATCCTTTTCAAATTCGGCCATGATTTCCGGAACTGACTTCCACATATCGACCGACACGGCATTGTGCCGTGCGGGATTGTTGAATTGCATCCAGCCGATCGATCCATCCTTTTTTGCGATCATCCGCTCGGTGCTGGTCTTCATCGGGCTCTCCTGCCTGCGTTGTTGCTAGCCATCGTAATGATCGAAATGCGCCTGATCTAGACAATCTTCCGGTCGCGAAACTCGGCGATCGCCTTGTCGTCATAGCCGTATTCTTTCAGGACTTCCTCGGTATGCTCGCCCTTTTCGGGCGTCGGATGCGCAATTCCGCTCGGTGTGCGGCTGAGCTTGACGGGTTGATTGACGACCTTCATCTCACCAAGAGAGCCATGCTGCACGGGCGCGGCCATGCCGAGATGCTGGACTTGCGGGTCGGCAAAAACCTCGTCCATTCGATTGATCGGGCCGCAGGGCACGCCTGCTTTATTCAGCTTCACAATCAGCTCACTGCTCAACCGTTGTTTGGTGACGTCAGAGATAATCTGATTGATGGCGATCCGGTTTTTGGAGCGGGACGCTTCGTCGGCAAAAAGCGGATCTTCGAGCAGATAAGCGAGATCGAGGCTCTGGCAAAAGCGCGCGAAGATCTGCTTGCCTGCGGCTGCGATATTGATGTGGCCGTCGCGGGTGGGAAACACTCCGGTCGGTATGCTGGTCGGATGGTCGTTGCCGGCCTGGCCCGGCACGTCCTTCTCGATCAACCAGCGCGCCGCCTGGAAATCCAGCAGCGAGATTTGTGCGCCGAGCAGCGACGACTGCACCCACTGACCCTCGCCGGAAACTTCACGTTCCAGCAACGCGACCAAAATTCCCATCGCGCAGAAAATGCCGGCGCCGAGATCCGCGACGGGAATGCCGACCCGCACCGGACCTTGACCCGGAAGACCCGTGATCGACATCAATCCGCCCATGCCCTGAGCAATTTGATCGACGCCCGGACGCTCGCGATAGGGTCCGTCCTCACCGAAGCCCGAAATAGAGCCATAGACGATGCGCTTGTTGATCGAACGAACACTTTCATAGTCGATCCCGAGGCGAAATTTCACGTCAGGCCGGTAGTTTTCGATAACAACATCGGCGGTTTCGACCATCCGTTTGAAGATGGCGACGCCGTCGGCTTCCTTCAAATTGAGCGTGAGACTTCGCTTGTTACGATGCAGGTTCTGGAAATCGGGCCCGTGCCGCGGCCCGCCCATGTCGGCCTGGTCGAGACCGCGTGGAAGCTCGATCTTGATGACATCGGCGCCCCAGTCGGCAAATTGCCGTGCTGCCGTCGGTCCCGCCCGCACCCGCGTGAGATCGAGCACTTTGAAACGGGCGAGCGCCTTCGAGGCAGGGGTGAAAGACATGCGATTAGCTCCAATTCACTTTATTCAGGGGTTGCCGAGGTTCAGGCGATCGACGCCATCTGGCGTGGTTCAAACTCCAGCCAGGCTGGGGCTCCGATCGGGAAATCGTCCAGGGGTGAGGTCGTAACCTTGAGCGTCAGCGCGCCCTCGCGCGGCTTTACAACATAATCCCAGTGCTCGCCAAGAAACGCACGCTCAAGAACAATGACTGCGACCGAGGTGCAGCCGTCCCGGGCGGTCGGCGGCACGTCCGAAAGCCGCATGCTATGCGGCCGTACCGAAAACACGGCCTTTCCCTGCGAAGGCACATCTCGCCCAAATGCGGAGCGCGGCAGCGCAAAGCCGTCGAACGAAATCTCATGGCCATCGCTGGTGCCCTCGATGAAATTGGTGCGTCCGATGAAGCCTGCCACAAAACGCGTCTTCGGCTTGTTATAGAGCGCGCGCGGATGGTCGACCTGATCGATGCGGCCATGGTTCATGACGGCAATTCGATCGGACGTCACCATGGCCTCCGCCTGGTCATGCGTCACATAAACGGTGGTCACGCGAAATTCGTCATGCAATCGCCGAATTTCAAAACGCATTTCCTCCCGCAAGGTTGCGTCCAGATTGGACAAGGGCTCGTCGAGCAGGAGGACGGAGGGCCGGATAACAATCGCGCGGGCCAGCGCCACCCGCTGTTGCTGACCGCCGCTGAGTTCAGCAGGATAACGATCGGCAAGGTGGTTCATATGCACGACTTCCAGCATTTCTCCGACGCGACGTTTTACCTCGGCGTTCGGCATCCTCCGCAGCTCCAATCCGAACGCGACGTTTTGTTGAACCGTCATGTTCGGCCAGATGGCGTAGCTCTGAAAGATCATCGACATCTGACGCCGGTCCGGCGGCACCGAGCCGGCAGGCGAGGAAAGAACCTGACCGTCCATCTCGATGATGCCGGCAGTAGGGTCGACGAAGCCGGCGATCATCCGCAAGGTCGTCGTTTTGCCGCAACCGGAAGGGCCAAGCAGCGAGACGAATTCCCCGGATTGCAGTTCGAGATCGATCGTGTCGACTGCGAAAAAGTCGCCGTAACGTTTGCTTACACCGCTTAGTTTGAGCCTGCTCAACTAATCTCTCCGCAGCATGAAATCGCGTCCGATCATTTTGGATCCGATGGCGGCGATCGCGACGGTCGCAATCAGCAAGATTACGCCAAGGGCCGACAGCACCTCGAAATTGCCTTCCTCCGACAGGTCGAACAGCATCACCGAAATAACCCGCGTGTTTGGCCCAACGAGGAAGATCGCCGCAGAAAGCTCCCGCGTCGCCGGAATGAAGACCAGGATCCAGGCGCCGGCGAGGCTTTTCTTCAGCAGCGGGATGAGCACCTTTCGAATTGCCAAAAGGCGGCCGCCGCCGAGAATTCTGACGGCCTCTTCCATTTCCGGATTGATGCTGCGTAGCCCCGCCGCACTTGATGTGTAGGCGATCGGCAGAAAGCGGGTGGTAAAACCCAGGATCAGGATTGTAGCGGTCCCATAGAGCGCAAGAGGAGGCGAGGCGTATGCCGCATAGAAACCAATCGCAAGCACAATGCCGGGAACCACGAAGGGGGCCACGCAGAGAAAGGCCAGGACATTGCTCCAGGGCACCAGTTTTCGGCTGACCACATAAGCGATGGCCAGCGTCAGGCTTATCGCGGCGAAAGCCGTCACGGCCGAATAGACGAAGGTGTTGAGGATCGTCTGTTTCGCCTGCGTCTGCTCGACGAGAAGATAATAGAAATTGTGGAACGTCAGATTGTCGAGGCTGAACCCGCGGCCCCAGGCTTTGGCAAAGGCGGCCTGAAGCAGCACCACCATGGGAAGAAAAACCGAAAGCGCACAGACGAAAAGCGCATAACCGAGCATGACCCAGCGCCAGGGCCCCAGAGCGATCATCCGTCTTTCGCCACCCTTGCCGGTAACCGACGTGTAGCCTTTCCGGCCCAGCAAGGAGCGTTGTAGCCAGAACATGAGCACCGTAATGGCGAGAAGCGGCATCGCGTAGGCCGCCGCCTCCTCGACGCGGACCGGATATTCGAAAAATTGCCAAAGCTGCGTGGAAACCACGTTGAATCGGGCCGGCAATGCTATCAGCGCGGGGGCGCCGAACAGTGCGATTGCTTCCAGAAAACTGATAATAATGCCTCCGATGATCGCGGGGGTCACCAATGGCAATGTTATGCGCAGCGTAGTCCGAAGCGTGCGGGCACCGAGGATATTTGCCGCGTCTTCCATTTCAGACGACACCAGATCGAGCGCTGAACTCGTGAACACAAAAGTGTATGGAAACGACGTGACGGCCACGACTAAAATCAGGCCAGTCATCGAATAGATATTGAAAATGCCATGCTCGGCGCCGGTCAGCGCCATCCAGACCTTATTGAGCCATCCGGAATTTGGACCGGCCAGCAGAATCCACCCGATCGCGCCGAGATAGGGCGGCGTCACAAAGGCCGCGAACACCATAAGGCGAACGAACGCCTTGCCCGGCATATCGGTCCGGGAAATCGCCCACGCGATCGGGACAGCAAACAGGGTGGCAAGCAGGGCGACGCCGATGCCAAGTTCCAGTGAGTTCACAAGCGCCTGGAGATGCCGAATGTTGCCATATGCAACCCGGTAGTTGGCGAAGGTAAAGTGTCCGGTATCCGTTTCCTGCAGACTCGAGATGATCAGCCGCAAAATCGGATTCAATACCAGGAAGGCCAGCACTGCGATCAGCGCCAGCCACAGCAGGATACTGGCGTCCAGACGCCTCAATCTGGAAGCTACGCCTGAAAAATGTAAGGCACGGTCGTCGAGAGATTTGTCAGTCACGATTTTTACCTTGTCGTGACCTACGCGCCGAACGTTTCGCGCCACTGCTTGATGACTTCCGGCACGCCTTTGGTGATTTCGGCGACCGTTGGCCGAATGATCTTCAGATCTTTGGCCGGTTTGGCGATCTTGGAAGCCGGGACTTCGGGTCTGATCGATTCGGTGAAGTGATCCACCCAGATCTGAGAGGCCCCCGGGCTCATCAGGAATTCCATGAACAGGCGTGCGGCATTGGGATGTTTGCAACCCTTCATGATGCTGGACGGCGCGATGATCAATACACTTCCATCGGTTGGGTAAACCATGGCAAGCGGGTTGCCCTTCCGCACGCTCTCAAGCAGCGTTGCGGCCGGCCCGGACCCCGCCACGGCGCTTTCACCCGCGTTCAGCATGGTGACCGTGTCGTTGATCGAACGCCCGACCCGTGGGTTGTTTTTCGCCAGCTTTTCAAAGAAATCCCAGCCGTATTGATTGCGCAGCGTCAGCGCCCAGGTTCCGACGTAGCCGCTGAAGCCGGGATGCCCCAATGCAATGTTGTTATTCCATCTGGGATCGAGCAGGTCAGTCCAGTTCTTGGGGGCGTCGGCTTCCTTGACCTTGGCGGTGTTGTATCCGATACCGATCAGGCCTGCGGAAGTGACGAAATAATAGCCATCCGGATCATAGCCTTTATAGATGTCGAGCACCTTGCTCGAGTTTTCCGGAATATATTTTTCGAACGCACCCTTGGCTTTCAGCTCGACCGAGTGACCAAGGTCCGTCGAGCTCAAGACGTCACACTGGATGGCGCTAGCCTTGATTTCCTGCGTGATGCGCTGATAGGCAACCTGGGCGGTGGTCCGCAACACGTTGACCTTGATGCCGGGATAGAGGGATTCGAAGCTGCGGCCGAGCGCTTGTGAGGTGATATCGTCCGAATGGGCGGTGTACCATGTCAGCTCGCCCTCTTTCTTGGCGGCGTCGTAAAGTTCCTTTTCGTGAGGCGTCATCGATGCTGCGGCTTGCGCCGAAACTTTGGGGCCGGTACCGAGCGCAACAAGCGCTGAACTGCCGAGAATGAAGTTGCGCCGCCGAATTGTGAACATTGCCGATCCCCTGAATCTCGTTTCTTGTTCAGGCGACTATGCGGGCATTTCGAGCAGGCTTCAATTCATTCCGCCCGGAAAATTTCTCATACTTAGGAAGCGCTTGGCGTTGCGGTGCACCATGAAATTCGATTAGCTCTCTTCGAGTCCCGGGGAACACCATGACCAACCAAATCACCCCAAATACTGTGAGCACTTCGTCGGCATGCTGAATCGCGCTACCAACGGGGACGAGGAGAGGGCATGACGAAGGCGGTGCTCGGCATTATCGGCGGCTCCGGCATTTACGACCTGCCGGGATTGGAGAACGCGCGCGACGAGGCGATCAAGAGCCCATGGGGCGAGCCTTCCGCACCGGTACGCCGTGGCAGCATTGCCGGCCTGCCGGTCGTGTTTCTGCCTCGCCACGACAAGGGGCACCGGCTGTCGCCATCCGATATCAATTATCGTGCCAACATCGACGTGCTGAAGCGCGCTGGCGTCACCGACCTGATCTCGTTGTCGGCCTGCGGCTCTTTCAGGGAGGAATTGCCGCCCGGCACTTTCGTGCTGGTCGACCAGTTTATCGACCGCACCCACAGGCGCGAGAGTTCGTTCTTCGGCAAGGGCTGCGTTGCGCATGTGTCGATGGCGCACCCGGTGTCGCCGCGGCTGCGCATCCACCTTGCCGCGGCCGCCGAGGCCGAGGGCATCGCGATCGCGCGCGGCGGCACCTATGTCTGCATGGAGGGCCCGCAATTTTCAAGCTATGCCGAAAGCATGACTTACAAAGGCCTCGGCTATTCGGTGATTGGCATGACCAATATGCCGGAGGCCAAGCTCGCCCGCGAGGCGGAGATCTGTTACGCGACCGTTGCCATGGTGACCGATTTCGATTGCTGGCATCCCGACCATGATGCCGTGACGGTACAGGACATCATCCGGGTGCTGACCTCGAACGCCGACAAGGCGAAGGGTCTGGTGGCACGCTTTGCGAAGGAATTCCCCAGGGAGCACGAGCCGTGTCCTGTTGGATCGGACCGCGCGCTCGACACCGCTTTGATTACCGCGCCGGAAGCGCGCGATCCCGAGCTATTGAAGAAGCTCGATGCGGTCGCCGGGCGGATCCTGCGCGCATGAGGCTTATAGTGTTGATTGGTGCGTCATGAAGGTCGACGGCAAGCACTTCAGCAGTATCTGGCTCGCGCCGGACGGCTGGTCGGTCGGCGCGATCGACCAGAGGCGGCTGCCGCACGATTTTGTCGTGGCACGGCTGACGACCTGTGAGTCCGCGGCTGATGCGATCCGGACAATGCTGGTGCGTGGCGCGCCGTTGATCGGCGCGACCGCGGCCTATGGCATCGCGCTGGCGATGCGCGCCGACGGATCGGATGCCGCGCTCGATCATGCCTACAAGGCGCTGATTGCGACGCGGCCGACGGCGATCAACCTGCAATGGGCGCTCGACGAGATGCGGCTGGCGTTGCGGCCGTTGCCGTCGTCGGAACGAACTGCTGCGGCCTATTCCCGCGCCGCCGGGATTGCGGAACAGGACATCGCCATCAACAAGGGTATCGGCCAGCACGGCCTTGCTCTGATCGAGGCGATCGTTGCGACGAAAAAGCAGGGCGAGCGCGTCAACGTGCTGACCCATTGCAACGCCGGCTGGTTGGCGACCGTCGATTGGGGCACGGCAACTGCCCCGATCTATCTGGCGCATGACCGTGGTCACCCCATTCATGTATGGGTCGATGAGACCCGCCCGCGCAATCAGGGAGCTTCGCTCACGGCATGGGAGCTCGGTCATCACGGCGTGCCGCACACCGTGATCCCCGATAACACCGGCGGCCATCTGATGCAGCACGGGATGGTCGATCTCGTCATTGTCGGCACCGACCGGGTGACCGCGAAGGGTGACGTCTGCAACAAGATCGGCACCTATCTCAAGGCGCTCGCCGCGCATGATAATGGTGTGCCGTTCTATGTGGCGCTGCCATCGCCTACCATCGATTTCAGCGTCGATGACGGGATTAAAGAAATTCCCATCGAGCAACGGGCTGCCGAGGAGGTGACGACGATGACAGGCCGGACCGCCGACGGACGGGTCGAGACCGTGCGGATCGTGCCCGAAGGCTCGCCGGTTGCAAATTATGGTTTCGACGTCACGCCGGCGCGGTTGGTCACGGGATTGATAACCGAACGTGGTGTGCTCAACGCCGACCGCGCCGCGCTCGCAGCCGCATTTCCCGAACGGACCGCGGCAGCGGCCGAATAGCGAAGGAAGCAAGTTGATGCAGAGTGCCTGGATCGATCGCGATGCCGATGCGGCGTTGGCCCGCTACAAAGACCTCGGCCGCGATCTGGCGTTGCGCGTCTATACCACGCGTCTGCTGGGTCAGGATCCGCGTCTGGTGCTGCACGGCGGCGGCAACACCTCGGTGAAGACGCGGCTCGCCGACCTCAACGGCGATGATGTCGACGTCCTCTGCGTCAAAGGCTCCGGCTGGGACATGGGCGCGATCGAGCCCGCCGGCCTGCCGGCGGTGCGGCTCGCACCGCTCTTGAAACTTCGCGCACGAGAGCAGCTTTCCGATGAGGAGATGGTGCGGCTGCAGCGCGCCAACCTGATCGAGCCGGCGGCGCCGAATCCGTCGGTCGAGACCTTGCTGCACGCGTTCATCCCGCACAAATTCATCGACCACACCCATTCGACGGCGGTGCTCGCGCTCACCGACCAACCCGATGGCGAAGCGCTGTGCCGCGAGGTCTACGGCGCCCGCCTCGGTTACGTGCCATATCTGATGCCGGGCTTTGGGCTTGCGAAAGCCGCTGCGGAAGTATTCGGTTCGGACCCATCCGTCGAAGGCTTGATCCTGGTCAAGCACGGCATTTTCAGCTTCGGCGCCGATGCGCGCCAATCCTACGAGCGCATGATCGCGCTGGTGACTTTGGCGGAGCAGCGGCTGGCCAAAAATCGTAAATCCGCATTTGTCAGCATAAAGCTGCCGGCCCGCCCGGCACGGGTAGCCGACGTCGCGCCGATCGTCCGTGGCGCCTGCAGCATGCCGGACAGCAAAATCGACGGCGCCTGGAAGCGCTTCGTCCTCGACTTCCGCGGCTCCGATGCGGTGATGAATTTCGTCAACGGCACTGAAGTGGCGCGCTACGGTCAGGCCGGTGTGGTGACGCCGGATCACAATATCCGAATCAAGAACCGGCCGCTCGTGGTTGCCGCGCCCGAGGATGGCGCACTCGACGTGTTCAGAGCCTCGGTCCGCAGCGCCGTCGCGGCATTCGGCGAGCGATACCAAAGCTATTTCACCGGCAATAATGCGCGCGTCGGCGGGATCAAGACCATGCTCGATCCGATGCCGCGCGTGGTGTTGGTGCCTGGTATCGGCCTGTTCGGGCTCGGCCGGAGCAAGAAGGACGCGAAAATTGCCGCCGACCTGGCCGAGGCTGCGGTTGTCACCATCACCGATGCCGAGGCGGTTGGCCGTTTTGAGCCGCTGCCGGAGCCCGATCTGTTCGATGTCGAATACTGGTCGCTCGAGCAGGCGAAACTGGGCAACGCCAAGGAGTTGCCGCTTGCCGGACAGGTCGCCGTCATCACCGGCGCCGCCGGCGCCATCGGTTTCGCAACCGCGAAAGCGTTCGCGGCGGCCGGCGCCGAAGTGGCGCTGCTGGATGTCGACGAGGCCGCCGCGCAGGCGAAAGCCAAAGCGATCGGCGCTGCTGCGCTTGGACTTCGGTGCGACGTCACCGACGCAACGTCGGTGCGGGATGCGTTCGCGCAAGTCGCCTCCGTCTTCGGCGGGGTCGACATCGCAGTCTCGAATGCCGGCGCCGCCTGGCAAGGGCGGATCGGCGAGGTTGACGAGGCGGTGTTACGAGAGAGTTTTGAGCTGAATTTCTACGGTCACCAGCGCGTGGCGCAGGCCGCGGTTGGGATCATGCGGGCGCAGGGCACCGGCGGCTGCCTGCTGTTCAATGTTTCCAAACAGGCGGTCAATCCCGGACCCGACTTCGGCCCCTACGGCCTGCCGAAGGCGGCGACCCTGTTTCTGGTGCGGCAATACGCGCTCGAATACGGCAGTGAAGGCATTCGCGCCAACGCCGTCAATGCCGACCGGATCCGCTCCGGTCTCCTCACCGAAGAGATGATCGCGTCGCGCTCAAAACTCCGCGGCGTCAGCGAACAAGCCTATATGCGGGGCAACCTGCTAGGCCGGGAAGTGGCGGCGGAAGACGTCGCGCAGGCATTTTTGGCCCAGGCGCTGGCGCTGAAAACCACCGCCGGCGTGACGACCGTCGATGGCGGCAACATCGCCGCCGCGCTGCGGTGATGAATCGCATGGATTCCACGCCGACCTCGTCGCGCGCACCCCTCCTCGGCGTCGCTGCCGCGCGCACCGACATTGTCGCCGGTCTGGCGTCGTCGACGGTGGCCATCCCGCTGGCGATGGCCTTCGGCATGTTTGCCTTCGTGACACTGGGCGACGAATACTTCGCCTATGGCGCGATGGCGGGCCTTGTCTCGGCTGTGATCGCGGGTTTTGTTTGCGTGCTGCTCGGCGACCGCTCGACTCGCGTCTACGCGCCGCGCATCACCACGACCTTCTTTCTTGGTTTGCTGCTCTATTCCTTGCTGCATCGCGCCACCACGGTGGATGGCGAACCCGACGTTGCCGCCACGCTGCTGGTATTCTTCGCCATTGTTCTGCTCGGCGGCCTGTTCCAGGCGCTGTTCGGGCTATTGCGACTGGGCACGCTGATCAAGTTCGCGCCGCATCCGGTGATGGCCGGCTTCCAGAACATGGCCGCGGTGCTGCTGTTTCTGGTGCAGCTCGGCAACGTGCTGGGCTTTGAGCATAATATTCGTTTCACCCGCGTCTTCGGTGCCATCGGCGAAGCGCTGCCGTTGAGCGCAGTGGTCGCCGCATTGACCTTTGCGGCGATGTGGAACGCGCGCCGGATCACGACAAAAGTGCCGCCGGTCCTGGTCGGTCTTGGCTGCGGCATTGTGGCTTACTATGCGATCGTTCTTTCGGGCTTCGGCGGCATGCTTGGCCCGATCATCGGCGCGCCGACGTCAAGCGCGGCGATGCGCACCGTGTTGGTCGATTTTTCCGGGTTGCCGATGGCCGTGCCGCTGGAGCATTCGCTGTCGGTGATCCTGCCGAGCGCGCTGGCGCTAGCCATCATCGCGTCGATCGATGCGCTGCTGTGCGCCAAGCTGACCAGCCAGCCGGGCGAGCTTCGCGCTGGCGATGATCGTCTGCTGATCCGTCTTGGCATCGCCAACGCGGTTTCGGCGGGCTTTGGCGGCATCACCAGCGGCATTAACATCGGCCCCAGCCTGACCAATCGCGCCTTCGGCGGGCGCAGCTGGCTTTCGGTCATCGTCAATGCTCTGGCGGTGCTGGCAGCCGCGACGCTGTTGTTTCCAATTCTCGCTTATATGCCGCGCGCGGTGTTGTCGGCGGTGATCATGGTGATCGCCATCCAGCATATCGATCCCTGGACCAGGCAACTCGCCGCGCGCTTGATCAGGCCCGGTACGCCGCAGCGCGGCGACGTCGCGCTCGATCTCGGCGTTTCCGTGTTCGTTTCGCTGCTGTCGATTGCGATCAACGTCGTGCTGGCGGTATTCATCGGTATCGTGCTGGCGGTGCTGCTGTTCGTAATCCGCATGAGCCGTTCCAATATTCGCAGGCTTTACCGATGCGACGCCGTGCGTTCGCGGCGCTACCGCGATCCGGCGGAGATGGAGTTGCTCCATGTGCAGGGCAAGTCAGTGCTGGTCATCGAGCTGCAGGGCGCGCTGTTCTTCGGCAGCGCCGAGCGGCTGGCGCAGATCGTCGATCGCGAGACGATCAGGGGAACGGCCGCCTTGTTGCTCGATTTGCGGCGCGTCACCGAAATCGATTCGACCGGCGGGCGCATCCTCAGCGATATCGACGCGGCGCTCGGCGCGCGAGGCGTCAAGCTCGGGCTCGTCTTGTCCGGCCGCACCGAGACCGCGGCGCGCCTTGCCGACATTTTCCGGCGCGATCGCTTTTTTCCTGACATCGATCGCGCGATCGAATGGGCCGAGGACGACCTGCTGGGTGAGGTCGGAACCGGCTCGTCGCTGGAATTGCCGCTCGATCGGGTCCCGTTATTGCGCGACTTCGAGGCCGATCAGGTCGAACGGCTCCGCGGCTGGCTGGAGCCGGTGGCCTGGCCGGCCGGACATGTCATCTTTCGGCACGGTGATCCCGGCTCGTCGCTCTATCTCGTCACCCGTGGACGCGCCAGCGTCCATCTTCTGCACGACGACGGAGACATCCGGCTCGTGACCTTTGCTCCCGGCGCGGTCTTTGGCGAGCTTGCGATTCTGGACCGCGGGCCGCGGTCGGCCACCATTACGGCTGACGAAGACCTCGCAGGTTTCGGCCTGAGCGAGGCGTCGTTTGCCATGCTTTGTCAAAAGCAACCGGATATTGCCATCAAGCTCCTGTCTGCGCTCGGGCGTGAACTGAGCGTGCGGATTCGCTACGCCAACATGACGATTCTGCAGTTGGAAACCTGAGGTCAGTCTTTCCCTTGTCCGAAACTTGAAACGGCCTGCAGCGCAAAGGCGCCGCTGCCGACAAGCATGAGTGCGGCCTGGGCAACCAACCAGAACAGCGGGTATTCCCAACCTCCGCCGGCGTTGGAGTAGAGCCAGCCGACCGGCCATTTGATCCAAACCACCACCGCCAGGAATACCAGCAGGAACGCCGACCATTGGCGGGTGTACCAACCGAGCAGGATGGCGCAACCGCCGATCAGCTCCACGCTAAACGTCGGCCACGCCAGCAGAGGCGTGATGCCGTTCTTCGCCAGCAGCGCCTCATGCGTATTCATGCCACGATAGGTCTTGAGCAGTGCGTGTACGATCCAATCGATCCCGACCGCGACACGCAAAAGAAAGATGCCGTATTGTGCAAGGACAGGGTCCACAGTGGCATTGTTGAAGACTGCGGCGAAAACGCCGGGCGCGCTTGCGTTGCCGCCTCTGGCTTGGTCGATACTCATTTGTTCCCCCCTTTTTAAGTTAGCCCAATGCAGGCCGGCTCTGCGCCACGACCCCCTAGTCTCCGGGAGTTCTGCCCTCTACACTCCTGGCCACAAACAATAATAAACAAATCAAGGGAGATGGCCATGCCGCGTCGTTCGGTGGTTACGAGCGTCAGTTTTCTTGTGTTCGCAGCACTGCTGGCGGGCATCGGCAATTTGGCGGCGCAGACAGGCTCGCCGGCGCTGGCCGGTAAAGTCTCGGCCGGGCAAGGCGCGCTGGAAGGCGTTCTAGTGAGCGCCAAAAAAGACGGATCGAACGTCACCGTCACCGTGGTCAGCGACAAGGACGGCCACTACAGCTTCCCCGCGGCCAGGCTCGAGCCAGGCCAGTATTCGCTGCGCATCCGCGCCGTTGGTTACGACCTCGACAATTCCAGTCCGGTTTCGGTCGCGGCGGACAAGACCGCGGCCGCCGATCTTGCCTTGCGCAAGACCGAAGACCTCGCATCGCAACTTTCCAATGCCGAATGGCTCGCCAGCATGCCGGGCACCGACGCGCAGAAGGGTCAGCTGCTCAATTGCGTCGGCTGTCACACGCTGGAGCGTCCGCTGCGCTCGACATACGGCGCCGACGACTTCATGACGACTATTCTGCCGCGCATGCAGGGCTATGTGAACCAAAGCATTCCGGAACACCCGCAACTGCGCCGCGCCGAACGTCTGATGGAGGAACGCGGCGATCAGCGTGTCCAGGTCTACCGCGGCGCCGCCGAATACCTCGCCAGCATCAATCTCAGCTCGCGCCCGCAATGGAATTTTGAGCTGAAAACACTGCCGCGTCCGACCGGCGCTGCCACCCGCGTCATCTATACCGAGTACGACCTGCCGCGCGAGACGATCTCGCCGCATGACGTGATCGTCGATAGCCGGGGCATGGTCTGGTATTCCAGCTTCGGCGAGCAGAATCTCGGCCGGCTCGACCCCAGGACCGGCAAGGTCACCGAGTTTCCGATCCAAGAACACAAGCCGGGCTTCCCGACCGGTCTGCTTGGCCTGCGCAGCGATCGCGACGGCAATCTGTGGCTCGGCAATATGTATCAGGCCACGATCGCAAAGTTCGATCGCAACACCGAGACGTTCAAGTTCTGGCCGCTGCAAGGCGACGAGAACATCGACGCCGCGCAGATCAACATGGTCAGCCCGCAAAGCTCCGATGTCGATGGCAAGGTCTGGGCCCAGAACAATGGCTTTGCCGGCGTTCATCGGCTCGATGTCGCCACCGGCAAAATCGAAACTTGGGAGCCGTTCAAGGGCGTCCCCGGCCCGCATAATATTTACGACGTGATTCCGGACTCCAGAAACAACGTCTATTTCACTGACTTCCGCCAGCGCCATATTGGGCGGATCGACGCCAAAAGCGGCGAGATCAAGCTGTACGAGATTCCCACGCCTAATTCCGCGCCGCGCCGCGGCACCATGGATGCGCAGGATCGGCTGTGGTTTGGCGAATATCGCGGCGACCGCATCGGCATGTTGGACACCAGGAGCGGACAGTTTAGGGAATGGCCCGTGTCGCCGCGTTGGTCATCGCCCTACGACGTCATCACCGACAAGAACGAAGAGGCCTGGACCGGCTCGATGCTGAGCGACCAGGTCACGCGCCTCAACACCAGAACCGGGGAGGCGATCAACTATTTGCTGCCGCGCACCACCAATATAAGGCGCGTGTACGTCGACAATTCCACGACGCCGGTCACCTTCTGGACCGGCAGCAACCACGGCGCGTCGATCGTCAAGGTCGAGCCGCTGGAATAGCGCCGGTATCTATTTGGTGGCGCTCTGCAAATAGGCGATGAGATCGGCACGGTCGCCCGCGCCGGCCATGCCGGCATAGGGCATGCGGTTGGTCGGCACCAAGGCTTGCGGATCGGTGACGAACTTGTCGAGCGTCTCCGGCGTCCAGACAATTCCGCTGCGCTTGATCGCCGGCGAGTAGCGGAAATCGCCAAGCTCGCCGGCCTTGCGCGTGAAAATGCCGTGCAGGCTTGGCCCGACATTGTTGGCACCGGCTTCAAGCTTGTGGCAGGGAGCGCAATCCTGGAAGCGCGCTTCACCGCGCGCGACATCACCGTCGGCGCGGGCCGCGCCGGCCAGTTGCAGCGTCACAAACAACGCCACGGTTGCACGCATAACGTCGATCATGCCTGCACCAGCGGACCCGGATTTTTCACGTAGCGGTTCTTGATCGCGTCGGCGGTCCAATAGGCCAGTGCGCCTACCGGCCCGGTCGGGTTGTAGGATGAATTGTGCGGGAACACGTTGGCGCCGACCACGAACAGATTGTGACAATCCCAACTCTGCAAATATTTGTTGAGCGCGCTGTCGCGCGGATTGGTACCCATGATGGTGCCGCCGGTATTGTGCGTGCTTTGGTAGGGCACCACGGTCCATGGATCGGTGCGCGCGGCGGCGGGGTTGAGCCTTGTGGGATTCATCGACTTGGCGATGTCGTTGATCACCTGGGCGGCGTGGCGGCCCATTTTGTGCTCGTTGTCATGGTAATCGAACGTCATGCGCATCAGCGGCTGACCGAAGGCGTTGCGATAGGTCGGGTCGAGGTCGTAGCAATTGTAGCGGTTGGCCATGACGCTGCCGCTGGCATTGATCACCATCGCGGTCTGATACCACTTCGCCGTCGCCCGCTTCCATTCGCTGCCCCATTGCGGCGTGCCTGATGGCACCGGGCGGTAGCCGATCGGCAACGGGGTATTGAAACCGCCGGACACATTATAGCCGCCCACGAAATTAAGCGGCGCGCGATCGAATGCCCAGTTGGTGTTGAAGTCGTCGATGGTGGCGTTGGAGCCGCCGGCGTTCATGAAGGGATTGAAGTATTTGCCTTCGAAGAACAGCGTCGCGCCGGCACCGGTCTGGTAGCAGTAATTTTTGCCGACCACGCCTTTCTGCGCGACCGGATCGTAGGGCGCACCGATGCCCGACAGCAGCATCAGGTGCACGTTGTTGATGGCATAGGCGCATAGCATCACGATGGTCGCCGGCTGCTCGAATTCCTCGCCGTTGAGCACGTTGGTGTAGGTAACGCCGGTGACGCGCTTGCCATCGGAGTCCTTGAGCACCCTGGTCACCCAGGAGTGGGTGCGCAGCTCGAAATTCGGATTGCGCATCGCAATCGGGATCACCGTCATATGCGGGCTGCCCTTGGCGTTGGCTTCGCAGCCGAAGCGCTGGCAATAGCCGCAATACTGGCAGCCGCCGAATTTCGAGCCGTCCGGATTGGTATAGGGCTGCGAGGCATTAGCCGACGGCCGCGGGAACGGATGATAGCCGGCATTGCGCGCCGCGTCGGTGAACATTTCGCTCGCCAGAATCGGCGTCAGCGGCGGCAATGGATAGTCGCGTACGCGCGGCGCTTCGAACGGATTGCCGCCGGCCTGGAGCTGCCCGCCGATATTGCCCGCCTTGCCGGAGACCGCCGCGGTATATTCAAACTTGTCGTAATAGGGTTCGAGCTCGGCGTAAGTAATGCCCCAGTCCTGGATCGTCATGTCGTCGGGGATGAATTTCTTGCCGTAGCGCTCTTCGTAATTGGAGCGAACCTTGAATTCCATGTCGGTCCAGCGCCAGGTGTGACCGCTCCAGTGCACGCCGGAGCCACCCACCACCTCGCCGGGCAGGAACGAGCCGAGCCGGCGCATCGGCAGCGCCTCTTGCTGCGGATTGTTGCGTACGGTGATGGTGTCACGCGCGGTGTTCTGCATCAGGTCGTGGCGCACGACATAGCGCAGCTCGTCGCGGATATTGGGCAGCGAATAGTCGTTCTCGCTCGAACGCGGGGCGCCGCGTTCAAGGGCGACCACCTTCAAGCCGGCTTCCGTCAGTTCCTTGGCGAGAATGCCGCCGGTCCAGCCCAGCCCAACGATGACGACATCGACCTCTTTGAGTTTTGTGGTCATGGCCCGCCCCTCAACTCATGTCCGCGATGCCGACAGGCTTGTTCGGGAACGGCTTGCCTCGATATTTCTCCACATGATCGCGATGCACCGCAATGATGCCGGGAAAACCGATGATCGCCCATCCGGCCTTGTTGCGATTGCCGCCGTAGATCGGGTCCGAATAGATGCCTTCGATCACGGTTTGATAAAGCGTCGTCCAGAAGACCCGCACCGGCAGCCCGTTGTCGAAAGTTATTTTGCCGGTGGACAGACCGATCAGTACCTCCTGGCGCTGCGCGGCTTCAATCCGGTCAAATGATTTGCCATAGGTCTTGCGGCAATGCGCGTTGGTCGCCTCGATGCCGGCACGATAGAGCTGCGCAGGCGTTAGCGGCAGCTGGTAGCCCTGGCTCGGGGCGCCCTGCTTCCAGGGGCCCTGCATATAGAGGCGCTCGCCCTTGCCCCAGGCGCCGGCGAGGGCGCGATCGATGTAAACATTGACGCCGAGGTCGGTGCCCTTCGGGCTGACCTCATCGGCGGGCACCATGTGATCCACCAGGGCCTCGACGAAGGCGGCCTCATCGAGATTGAGAAAGGCGTATCCGGCGGCTTCCGGAGCGGTGGGTACCGCTGGCGCAGGTGGCTCAGCTTGCGCGATTTCGGGCGTCGCGATTGCGGCGGTCCCACCTGCCGCGGCGGCGCCGCCGACGACGGCGCCCTTGAGAAAGTCGCGCCGGTCGAGCTTTTGCTCTTTCATGTTGCCCCTCCCTGCCTCTGGGACGCGAGCCCGGAGGTCATGCTTTTGGGTGCAAGCATGCTGCTTTTAGGTCAATCCGGCAAGGTGGGATTGAGGTGGCCAGGATATCGTCGGACAATACGCCTCATGATTTGTGCACCGCAGCCAACGGATTCAGTGCAGCGATAATCCCGTCGCCGCTTCAAGCTCGGCGATGGCTTGCGGCGCATTGACGACCTTGATGGTGGTCCAGCGCATTTTCAGGCGATTTTTGCTCGCGACCCAACAAGATCATCGCTCACGTCCAGCACAGCTTCGGCATGCGTGAAATTGCGAAAACTACCGATGGCGGCCGGGCGTCCAAGCAGATAGCCCTGCACCTCATTGCAAAGCTCGTTCTGCAGGAACTGAAGTTCAGCGTCGGTCTCGACGCCTTCCGCCAGCACCGGTAAACCAAGTCCACGTCCAAGGCCCAGTACTGCTCGGACAATGGTCGCGGCCTGATCGTTGGAATTGACGGACTTGATGAACGAACCGTCGATCTTGATTTTGTCGAACGGAAACGCGCGCAGGTTTGACAGCGACGAATAGCCGGTGCCGAAATCGTCCATGGCGATGCCAATGCCCAGCGCTTTGATCTGCCGCAAAGTGGCCAGCGCGCGGTTGAAGTCGCGGACCAGCGCGGTCTCGGTGATCTCAATCTCCAGACGACGGGGTGGCAGGCCGGTTTCCAGCAGGATCTGGTGCAATTCCTTCACAAAGTCAGCATTGTAAAGTTGCACGGCGGAGACGTTGACGGCGACGGTTAGCGGGCGCGTCCATGTTGCGGCCTCGTGGCAGGCTGTCTTCAACACCCAGTCTCCGATCTCGAGGATCGCGCCGGTCTCCTCGGCAATCGGGATGAAGATGGCAGGTGAAATCTCACCTCGTGTCGGGTGCTTCCAGCGCAGCAAGGCCTCGAAGCCGGTGATGGCTTGGCTCTGAATCTCTTTTTGGGGTTGATACACCAGCCGCAGCTCGTTGCGCGCGATAGCGAGCCGCAGATCATGTTCCAGCATCCGGCGTTCGCGGACCTCAGCCCCCATCGTCGCTTCGAAGAAGCGGTAGGTGTTGCGTCCTTCGGTTTTGGCACGGTAGAGGGCGGTGTCGGCGTGGGTGAGAAGCGACTGACGATCCGTCGCGTCGTCAGGGTAAAGCGCAATGCCGATGCTCGTCGAGATGCTGTTGGTCTCCGGCGTATCGCTTGTTGAGCGCAGCGCTTCCAGGATGCTCTCGGCAAGCCGGCTTGCCGCGGCGGGATTTGTAACTCCCGGTAACAGAACGGCGAACTCGTCGCCCCCCAGACGCGCCATCATCTGACGCTCGCCGAGCACTGCGGTGACGCGCGAAGCGACGGCCTGAAGCACTGTGTCGCCTGCGGCGTGGCCGAACAGGTCGTTGACTTCCTTGAACCGGTCGAGGTCGAGGCAAAGCACGGCGAGACTTTCGCCCCTGGTCAGGGCGGCGATTTCCTGGTCGATCCGCTCGTTGAAGTGGCCGCGATTGGGCAGCGACGTCAGTGCATCGTGATGAGCGAGATAGTGAATATGCTGTTCGGCCTCCTTGCGCGCCTGCAAATCGCGAACGGCGACGACGTGATGCGGCCGTCCCGCAAAGACGATCGGTCGCAGAATGAGCTCGACGGGGATCAACGAGCCATCGAGGTGGCGCAAACTGGTTTCAACTGGCAGGCTGGAGCCGGACAGCAACCTGGCGCGCGCAACCTTGTCGGGAAGGCGGCTTTCGAGCCTTGCACCAACCAGATTGGAAACGGAGAGACCGGTCAGGGCAGCGAAACTTGTATTGACGGAAACGATCACTTCGCCATCGCAAACCAGAAGCCCCTCCACTGAGGCATTGGCGAGGTCGCGCATCCGGTCGACTTCAAGCTCTGAACGGCGCCGGTCGCGGATATCAAGCACAACGCCTGCGAGGGCCAGCCCAATAATCGCGAAGCTCGCGAGCGCAACGCCGACCGCCAGCCATCCGGCCGGCAGCGCCGATTGCGAAACCTCGATGGTTGGATCGGGAATAATCGACACCGCGCCCATCGCCGTGAAGTGATGGCTGCAGATCGCCAGCGTCAACAGAACGGCGCCGCCGATCTTCCATCTCTCTTCCTTGCCATGAAGACCAACAGGAAGCGCGACGGCACCGATCGCTGCACCCAGCACAATCGATGTGGCCACGAGCGCAGAGTCCCACAGGATGAGGCCCTGGATTTCAAAGGCTGCCATGCCGGTGTAATGCATCGCAGCGATACCACCGGCAACAATGGCGCCGCCGACCCATGGTCCGTGGCGCCAGTTCGGAGCTAGCGATACCGCAAGCCCTGCGCCGGTCAGCAGAACGGCCGCGACCAGCGACAGGATGGTTAAGATAACGTTATAGCCACTCGGGATTCCCGGTGTGAATGCAAGCATCGCGACGAAGTGCGTTGCCCAGATACCGAAGCCGGTGGATATGGCCGATACGGCGAGCCACATGCCTCGCATGTGGCCGCTCGATTTACGCGCATGATGAAGCAAATTAATCGCTGCGAATGACGCCAGGACGCAGATGAG
>Ga0209331_1000080_pt1 | contig 30060 bp, 22 predicted proteins | sample JacPinW_OM3H0_M3_FD_187971 | JGI IMG/M metagenome (GOLD analysis project Ga0209331, IMG submission 187971) | Forest soil microbial communities from Algoma, Ontario, Canada - Jack Pine, Ontario site 1_JW_OM3H0_M3 (SPAdes) (version 2) | ecosystem: Environmental > Terrestrial > Soil > Boreal...
CCGGAAGCCGGCATTCGATACGCGCGGGTCGCGCCGTGTTGCATTCACTGCCGCTCGGATATCGCGTGGACGATGCAACAGGCGTTCGTGACCCGCGCGGAATGCTGGCGCGCCGGTTCGGCATCGACATGCATGTGGTGACCACCGACATTTCGTTGGTGCGCAACCTGATGCTGGCGGTCGAGCGCTGTCATCTCAATGTCGAAGCAATGGTAACGAGCTCCTATGTGGCGGGCCTGTCCGTCCTTGCCGATGACGAGGCCGAGCTCGGGGCGGCCGTGATCGATCTGGGTGCGGGGACAACGAGCATCGCCGTGTTCGCGGGAGGGCAATTCGTCCACGCCGACGGATTTGCGCTCGGCGGCCGGCACGTAACCTTGGATCTCGCTCGCGGACTGCACGCCCGCATTCCTGACGCGGAACGGCTGAAGACGCTTTACGGCGGCGTACTCATCGGCGGCTCCGACGAGCGTGAGATGATCGCGGTGCCTCCGGTCGACGACGACGAAATGGAAGCGCCGCAGTTCGTCTCACGTGCAAGTCTGGTGCGCTTCATCAAGCCTCGAATCGAGGAAATCTTTGAGATGGTGCGCGACCGGCTGGCTGCCTCTCCATTTGCAGCGGAACTGCGCGGCCGCGTCGTTCTTACTGGCGGAGCAAGTCAACTCACGGGGCTCGCCGGCCTTGCGGGCCACATCCTCGCGCGTCCGGTGCGTATCGGGCGCCCTCTCGGCATGGCTGGACTGCCGGAGGAAGCAAAGGGCGCTGCGTTTGCGGCCGCCGCGGGGATGTTGGTTTACCCCCAGGTGGCGCACCTTGAGCATTTCGAACCGCGGCGAACGCGGCACTCGCAAACAGGCGGCGGCTATATCGCACGGGTCGGACGATGGCTGCGCGAGAGCTTCTGATGACTCGATACCCCGACGATCGGCGGCGGACCGAGCGGACCCGGCAGTGATTTCCGCGTATCAAAGAGGCAAACATGAGCATCGATCTGAAGATTCCCGACATCCGTGAGTTAAAGCCGCGGATCACTGTGTTCGGAACCGGCGGCGCCGGCGGCAACGCAGTCAACAATATGATCACGAGCGGGCTGCAAGGCGTCGATTTCGTCGTTGCCAATACCGATGCCCAGGCACTCACGATGTCGAAGGCCGAACGCATCATCCAAATGGGTGTCACGGTTACCGAGGGCCTGGGCGCCGGCTCGCAGCCAGAGGTCGGGTGCGCCGCGGCGGAGGAGGTGATCGAGGAAATCCGCGATCACCTGCAGGGTGCGCACATGGTATTCGTGACCGCCGGAATGGGCGGCGGGACCGGGACGGGAGCAGCGCCCGTCGTCGCGCGATGTGCCAAAGAGGCGGGCATCCTTACTGTCGGCGTTGTAACCAAGCCCTTTCACTTCGAGGGCGTGCGAAGAATGCGGGTGGCCGAAGCCGGGATTACCGAACTGCAGAAGGTTGTGGACACTCTTCTGATTATTCCCAACCAAAATCTATTCCGCGTGGCAAACGAGAAGACCACGTTTGCCGATGCGTTCGCGATGGCCGATCAGGTGCTGTATTCGGGCGTGGCCTGCATCACCGACTTGATGGTGAAGGAGGGGCTTATCAATCTCGATTTCGCCGATGTGCGTGCTGTCATGCGCGAGATGGGCAAGGCCATGATGGGGACGGGCGAAGCCTCCGGTGAAAAGCGAGCGCTCTCCGCCGCTGAGGCAGCGATCTCGAACCCGCTGATCGACGACGCCTCGATGAAAGGCGCCAAAGGCCTGCTCATTTCCATTACCGGAGGCAAAGATCTCCTTCTGTACGAGGTCGATGAAGCCGCCACCCGCATTCGCGAGGAGGTGGATCAGGACGCCAATATCATCGTGGGAGCGACGTTCGATGAGACGTTGGAGGGCATCATCCGTGTTTCGGTGGTTGCGACCGGCATCGATCAGCCCGCCGCAGCGCGCCCGCTGAGTGCGCCGGAGGTGCGGATCGCAGAGCTGACGCAGAAGCTGCGATCGGACCAGATGCGGGTGGAGCAGCAACAGGCGGCGACGGACCGCGCAGACCGAAAAGAAAGTCGCGTTCTTGCGGCCGGGACCGCTGCTACTGCACCGCAGCAGACCCCGGAAGCGATCGAAAGGGCTGCCAAGGCCGCAGTCGCCGCCGCTGTTCTGCCGCTGGTCGAGGACGTCACAATCCGTCCCCTAGCTCGCAAACCGTCATTGTTTGCGGAGCAGCCGGCCGCTCCTGCGGAGCCCCCAATTCCGGACGCCTTCATTCCACCGGCCCCTGAGCCTGGTCCAAACCGGCCGCGGCGGATGCCGGGGATTGAAGAGCTGCCGCGGCCAGCCCAGGCTGAGTTGCGCGCGCAGCGCAGTGAAACGAGCGAAGAGGAGCCGCCGGAACGGCGCAAAGGTGGCGGACTGTTGCGACGGCTTGCAGCCGTTGGCCTCGGCCGGCGCGAAGACGAGGGCGCTGAGAAAGCATCAGCTAGTCCCCGACCGACACGGCCCGGCCCACGCCCGGCCGATCGGATGCCACCCGCCCCGCCACGGCTGACCGGGCCAACGCCGCGTCCTTCAGAGCCGGTCTCGGAATATGCCAAACGGCCGACTCACCAGGCGCTTGATTCGCTCGGACGGCAGGCTGCTGTGCATAACGTCCCTGAGGAGGACCAGTTGGAGATCCCGGCGTTCCTGCGTCGGCAAGCCAACTGAAGACCCCCTGGTCGTTTTGGAACGGGGCCCCGGCCAACGGCCGGAGCCCCGTTGGCTCTCTTTTGGAACCCATTACGAATTCTGTTAACCAATTGATATCCCTAAGGATATGTTGTGTGGGGGGAGATAGCCCTGGCTCCCTCGTTTGACGTTCAAGCTGCCTTCGAGCCCTCAACGTTCCCCACCACAAGCAGGAAGCCTTGGCAGGAGGCTCTAGTAACAGTTGGTAAAAAAGCGTGAGTTGGAGTTCGCCTGCCGCGAGGCTAAAGTTTGTCGACATAGGGGATGCAGTTCGGGGGACAACGCGGCCGTAATCCTACCCGCGGCGAATTTAACCAAACCGACGCAGGACCGCGGCCGAGTCACCCGCATGATTGGCCTGTTCGTTCAACAGGCGCAACGAGCGTGGGATGGGAGCATGCAGCTGGCTGGGCAGACCACGTTACGCGATCACACCACTTTGCTGGGTGTGGGTGTCCATTCCGGCCTCCCAGTTACGCTCACGATCCATCCTGCCGATACCGGAACCGGGCTGCGGTTCATCCGGACCGGGCTTGCGGGAAACCACTATCGCGAAATCCCGGCCGACATGGATGCTGTCACCGCGACCGAATTCGCGACCGTCCTCGGCGATGCAAACGGGCCGTTGATCTCAACGGCCGAGCACGTGCTGGCAGCTCTTTCCGGACTGGGCGTGGACAACGCCGTGATTGAAATCGACGGACCAGAGGCGCCTATCATGGATGGCAGTGCTGGTCCGTTTGTCGCTGCAATCGATCTTGTCGGCATCGAGACTCTTCGTGCGCCCAGGCGTCACATTAAAGTCCTCAAGCCGGTGCGCGTGGCAATGGGCGACGCCTTCGGGGAACTTCTGCCGAACTCCCGTGGATTCCGTATTGAAGCCGAGGTCAATTTCGACCACCCCCTGATCGGCCGGCAATGCCTCGCGATTGACGTGAAACCTGAAATCTTCCGGCGTGAGATCGCGCGCGCTCGCACCTTTGGCTTTATGCGCGATGTAGCGACCCTCTGGAATTCGGGATATGCGCTTGGCGCCTCTCTCGAAAATACGCTTGTGGTGACCGATCACCGCATACTCAATCCCGAAGGTACGCGCTTTCGGGATGAATTCGTTCGTCATAAGGTGCTCGATGCGATCGGGGATCTGGCGCTCGCGGGCGGGCCGCTGCTCGGCACTTATCGCTCCGTCCGGGGTGGCCATAAGCTCAATTATGCGGTTGTTTGCGCATTGATCTCCGATAAGACCGCATGGACCTGGACTGAGACCGAGACGCGGCGGCCTGCGCGGGAGCGTGCTGAGCTCGCGGACCTGATGGCTTGATTTCCCAGCTTTCCTAAAGCCGCAATCGCTGTCCTCTGCCACATTCCGGGCGGAATGCCCCCCTATTTTTTGCGGCTTGGCAGGGGTTTATGGCGGGCCAACGGCTCTGAGCGGGGCTTGCCGGGTTGTGCCTCGATTGCGTGAGGGGGTCTCATCCAATCCATGGACGGGGGTTGCGTGCGCATACGGCTCATTGAGCCCGCCCGTTACGCGGTAACGCGCGTTGCCGCGTTCGTCCTTCTCGCCGTGGCGCTCGCGGCATGCAGCTTGTTCGACAAGGATGCCATCGCACCCGACGAACCTGCCGACAAGCTCTACAATGAAGGCTTGTATCTGCTCAACACCAAGAAAGACGCCAAGGAAGCGGCGAAGAAGTTCGAGGAGGTCGATCGCCAGCACCCTTATTCTGAATGGGCCCGCAAAGCGCTGATCATGTCCGCATACGCGTATTATGAAGCGGGCGCTCATGAAGAGTGCATCAATTCCGCGCGCCGCTATGTAACGCTGCATCCGGGCAGTCCCGACGCCGCCTACGCGCAGTTCCTTATCGGTTCATCCTATTTCGATGAGATTCCGGAGATCTCGCGCGACCAGGGCCGCACGGAAAAAGCCGTCGAAACCCTGGAAGAAGTCGTGCGCAAGTACCCAACCTCTGAATATGCCGTCGCCGCCAAGCGAAAGATTGAAATGGCGCGCGATCAGCTTGCCGGAAAGGAAATGGAGATCGGACGCTGGCAATTGCAGCGGCGCGAATTCACCGGAGCGATCAATCGATTCAAGGTGGTGGTCACCCGCTATCAAAGAACGCGCCACGTCGAGGAAGCGCTGCTGCGGCTTACGGAAGCCTACATGGCTCTCGGCATTATCGACGAGGCGCAGACATCGGCTGCGGTGCTGGGGCACAATTTCCCCGATAGCCGCTGGTACAAAGACGCCTACGCGCTGATGCAGTCGAAGGGCCTACAGCCCACCGAGAACAAGGCTTCGTGGATCAGCCAAGCCTTCAGGTTTGGCTAGCGCTTTTCCTGCGGTTGCCGGACGCGGCCGCCCCCGATAAATAACCGCGACGTCCACCGCGTTCTTCCGGCTCGGCGGTGTTGTTGCCGGCCCGCCTGCGTTTATGCTGGCAAGTACCCCGGGCGATTCCCCCGAGCGGCCAATCGTGTTGCAAATCAGGAGCCATCAATGCTGGTTCGGCTCTCCATTCGCGACATTGTTCTCATTGAGCGTCTCGATATCGAGTTTGCGCCTGGGCTCTCCGTCCTCACGGGGGAGACCGGAGCGGGAAAGTCCATTCTGCTCGACGCTTTTGGGCTTGCGCTTGGTGCGCGCGGCGATGCTGCGCTCGTGCGCCATGGCGCGGAGCAGGGCCAGGTCACGGCGGTGTTCGAAATGCCGGCACGCCACCTAGTGCGCGATCTTCTCGCGGATAACGCCATTGCAGCCGAGGACGAATTGATTTTGCGCCGAGTTCAGTTCGCCGACGGACGCACCCGCGCGCTCGTGAATGACCAGCCTGTGAGCGCACAGACGCTGAGATCGCTTGGAGCGGCCCTGGTCGAGATTCATGGTCAGCACGACGAGCGCGCACTGGTTGAGGTCGCGGCGCACCGGCGCCTGCTCGATGCTTTCGGCGGGCTCGAACAAGAGGCTGCACAAGTCGAACGGCTCTGGAACGAGCGTCGCGCGCTTGAACGGGAGTTCGCCGCGCAGCGCGGAGAGGTCGAGCGTGCCCGGCGTGAGGCTGACTGGCTGCGTCATGCGGTCGAGGAGCTTGGCCGGCTCGCTGCTGAGCCCGGGGAAGAAACGTCCCTGGCACAGAAAAGAACATTGATGATGCAGGCGGAAAAGATCGCTGCCGACCTGCGGGACGCTCACGACGCAGTTGCGGGTACCCATTCCCCCATGCCCGCCCTTGCGGCGGCGGTGCGCCGGCTTGAACGTCGCAGTGCTCAGGCGGGCGCCCTGATCGACCCCGCAGTGAAGGCCATCGACACGGCGCTGCACGCGCTGGAGGAGGCCGGCGGCCATCTCGATGCAGCGTTGCGGACAGCTGAGAGCGATCCACACGAGCTCGAACGGATTGAGGAGCGTCTGTTTGCGTTGCGCGCCGCCGGACGCAAGTACAACGTGCCCGTCGACGATCTTAACGCGCTTGCTGTGCGCTACGCCGCAGATCTCCAGCTCGTCGATGCCGGGGCCGAACGCCTTGCCGCTCTGGAGGAGAGGGCTCGCGCCGCCGCGGATGCTCATCGGCGCGCCGCCTTGGCCTTGTCGGCGACCAGAAAACAGGCGGCCGATAAACTTCAGCGGGCCGTCAATGGCGAGCTCAGACCGTTGCGGCTGGAGCGGGCAAAATTCTTTTGCCAGATCACGGACGATTGCGAAACGGGCGCCGCTGCCCACGGCATCGATCAAATCGAATTCTGGGTTCAGACCAATCCGGGAACACGGCCGGGTCCGTTGATGAAGGTCGCCTCAGGCGGGGAGCTTGCACGCTTCCTTCTCGCGCTGAAGGTGGCGCTTGCAGACCGCGGTTCGGCGCCGACCCTCGTGTTTGACGAAATCGATACCGGAGCAGGCGGCGCGATCGCAGACGCGATCGGAGTTCGGCTGGCTCGACTTGCGCGCCGCATCCAGGTCATCGCAGTAACCCATGCGCCCCAGGTAGCGGCGCGGGCGGATCGGCATTACCTCATCAGCAAGAGCGCGGTTGAAAGCGGAAAGCGCGTAGCGACGCGGGTCGCGGAAGTCGCCGCGGAGAAACGGCGTGAAGAGATCGCGCGCATGCTCGCCGGCGCGGAAGTCACAGCGGAAGCGCGTGCGGCGGCGGAAAGGCTGATTCGCGCCGCCGGTTGAAGAGTAAGCGAGGCGGTATCTTGCCTGACATTGGCCAGCTCGCAGTTGAAAAGCTCACAACCCGGCAAGCGCAAGCCGAGCTCGAGCGGCTCGCTGCCGAAATCGCCTCGCACGACAGGCGCTACTACCAGGATGATGCGCCGAGCGTTTCGGATGCCATCTACGACGCGCTGCGCAAACGCAATGAAGCCATTGAACGGCGCTTCCCGCAACTCATTCGCCCGGATTCACCTTCGCGCCGCGTCGGAGCAGCCCCTGCGCAGAAATTCGCAAAGGTGCGCCACTCGGTGCCCATGCTTTCGCTCGGCAACGCGTTCTCGGACGACGAAATTGCCGAATTTGTCGAGCGCGTGCGCCGGTTTCTGCGCTTTACGCCAGACCAGAAGATCGTATTTACCGCCGAGCCGAAGATCGATGGCTTGTCCTGCACGCTGCGGTACGAGCACGGGCGGCTCACGCGGGGCGCTACTCGCGGGGATGGCATGGAGGGCGAGGACGTCACGGCGAATGTGCGAACCCTTGCCGATATTCCCAAGCAGCTGCGCGGCAAGGCGCCGGAAGTTTGCGAAGTGCGAGGCGAAGTTTACATGACCAAGTCTGCCTTTCTGGCGCTCAACGAACGGCAGAAAGCAGCCGGCAAACAGATCTTCGCCAATCCTCGCAATTCCGCCGCGGGCTCGCTGCGGCAGCTCGATCCGGCAATCACGGCTGAGCGGCCGCTCGGGTTCTTTGCCTACAGCTGGGGCGAGACCAGCGAGATGCCCGCGCAATCGCAATCGGGCATGGTCAAATGGTTTGGCCAGCGCGGATTCAAGACCAATCCGCTGATGAAACTCTGTAGTTCGGTCGAGGCGATGCTCGCATTCCATCACGACATTGAAGCCCAACGCGGAACCCTCGATTACGACATCGATGGCGTAGTTTACAAAGTCGATCGGCTCGATTGGCAACAACGACTAGGGTTTAAGTCGCGTGATCCGCGCTGGGCGATTGCGCACAAGTTTCCTGCCGAAAAGGCGACAACCGTCATTAAAGCGATCGACATTCAGGTTGGGCGCACCGGCGCCATCACGCCGATTGCGCGACTCGAGCCGGTGACAGTCGGCGGCGTCGTCGTGTCGAATGCCACGCTGCACAACGAAGACGAGATCGAGCGATTGGGAGTGCGGGTTGGCGATACCGTCACGGTTCAGCGCGCGGGCGACGTCATACCCCAGGTGCTCGGTGTCGTTGCGGACAGGCCGCGCGGCGCAAAGCCCTACCGCATTCCGAAGACCTGCCCCTGTCCACTCAAGACCGCCATTGTGCGCGAGGCGATTGCGGGCGGGGAGGAGGGAGCGCGGTCGCGCTGCACGGGTGAGTTTGCCTGCCCGTTTCAACGTATCGAGCATTTGCGGCACTTCGTCTCGCGCCGCGCTTTCGACATCGAGGGACTCGGAGAAAAGCAGATTGCGCTGTTCTTCGAGCAGGGATGGGTCAAGGAGCCCGCGGAAATCTTCACGCTTGAGCAGCGTAACTCCAAGATCAGGTTGGAGGAGCACGAGGGTTTCGGTGAGACTTCGGTGCGCAACCTGTTCAGCGCCATCAACGCGCGTCGCAAAATCTCGCTTGAGCGGTTCATCTATTCACTCGGTATGCGCCACGTGGGCGAGACGACGGCGCGCGAGCTTGCCCGCGGCTATGGAACCTGGGACGCATTTCACCAAGCCTGCGTTCAAATTGCCGCCGGCAACGGCGAGACCCGAACGGAGATGGACAACCTCGATCAGATCGGCGACACCGTGATCGATAGCATCGCCGCCTATTTCGGCGAGGAGCACAACCGCCACATTGTCGAGCGGCTCAAGGCCCAAGTGGACATTCGTCCCGCGGAGCGGCCGGCGTCAGATTCTCCGGTCGTCGGAAAAACCATCGTTTTTACCGGCGCTCTGGAAAAGATGACGCGCGACGAAGCCAAAGCCATGGCCGAGCGGCTGGGAGCCCATGTTGCGGGTTCGGTTTCGAAGAAAACCGATTACGTCGTCGCCGGTCCCGGTGCGGGCTCGAAACTTGCCAAGGCCAAAGGGGCGGGCGTGCAAGTCCTCACGGAGGATGAGTGGTTCACGCTTGTGGGCGAGCAGCGTTGACCCAATAGCGCCAGGGATCACCGCGCCGTCGGGAAGCGCGTCACCAGGGTGAATACCGCTACTGCGGTCGCCACGCCGAAAAACAACATCAAAAGCAGCAACGGCATGGCGCTCGCGGCGCCGGCAACGACGTAGCCGGAGAGCTGCGCCGCGCCGGCACCGATGATCATCTGAATGAAGCCGGTCGCCCCCGAAGCCGTGCCCGCGACCTGCGGCCGGATACTCACGGCCCCGGCCACGGCCGTCGGCAGCAACAATCCGTTGCCGATGCCGATGATCACCTGAGGAACAAAGATCGTTGCCATGTCCCATCCTGGCAGAGCGGCATAGACGGCGGCATTGATCAGACACCCGACAATGGTGAATGCGATGCCGGCCCAAATAAGCGCATCAATTCCGAAGCGCGCCGTCAGCCGCGACACTGCAAAATTGCCGATCATGAACCCAATGGATGGAAGAAAGAACCACAGGCCGTATTCGGCCGACGTACGTTGCAGCATGGTCACGACCACGTGCGGCGCGCCGGCGAGAAAGCTGAAAAATGGTGCCGAGCCAAGAGCCGCGCACAGCGCATAGCCAAAGAAGCGCGGACTTGCAGCAAGGGCGCGCAGATCGGAAACAAAGCGGCTTCCTTCCGCCGGAACGCCGGAGATTTTCCGTGTTTCGGGCAGGGCGAGCACGGCCCAGACGAATACCAGCCCGGCGAGCGCGGCGGAAAAAACGAAGATCGACTCCCAACCGAACAATGTATCAAGGATGCCGCCGATGAGCGGTGCCATCATCGGCATGAGCACCACGGCCGATGTGATCAGGCCAATCATGGACGCGGCCTGCTCGCGCGCGTAGAGATCGCGAATGATGGCGCGGCCTATGGTCTGTCCGGTCGAGGCGCCGAGCGACTGCACGAAGCGCCAAATAACGAGACTTGTGATGGTACCCGCGAAGATGGCCGACGTGCTTGCAGCCGTTGCGAGCGCGAGACCCGTGAGGACAGCCGGCCTGCGGCCGATGCGATCTGACAAAGGGCCAAACACCAGTTGTGCTACGGCTAGCCCCATCAGATAGAGCGAAACAGTAAGCTGAACATTGCCGGGGTCGGTCGCGAATTTCACCACCAAGCTCGGAATTGCGGGCACGAGGATGTTGAGGGAGAGCGAGCTCACCCCTGTCATGGCGATGAGCAGGCAAAGCAATCGCCATGGCATGGGTCCGCTCGCGCGCCCTTCCGGCTTGTTTGAATCGCGTTCCATTTCGCGCGCGGGAGGCCTGCCGCGATGCGGCCTCAAGACGCGGCGCCAAGCGGGCGGGTTGCGGTATCAAGCCACGCGTTCGTCTGCGCATCCAAGAGCGGCGAGAGGGTCTCGAACACGCGGGCGTGGTATTTGTCGAGCCATTCGATCTCTTGTGCCCCCAGCATATGGTGGTCGATCAGCCGGCGATCGATGGGCGCAAGCGATAGCGTCTCAAACGCATTGAGCGGCTTTTCAGCGCCTTCGACAGTTGGACCTTCAACCACCAGCACCAGGTTTTCAATACGGATGCCGTATGCGCCGGTCTTGTAATAGCCGGGTTCATTCGAAAGAATCATGCCACGCTTGAGTGCAAAGCTGCCCAGCTTGGAAATGCGCGCGGGTCCTTCGTGGACCGAGAGATAGCTGCCGACTCCATGTCCGGTGCCATGGTCGAAGTCGAGGCCGGCCTGCCACAAATATTCGCGTGCAAACGAGTCGAGCTGCGCCCCCGTTGCGCCGTCCGGAAATACCAGCCGCGCAACCGCGATGTGGCCCTTCAGCACGCGGGTGAAACGCGCGCGCATCTCCGAGGTCGCCTCTCCGACCACGACCGTGCGCGTGATGTCGGTGGTGCCGTCCTCATATTGTCCGCCGGAATCGATCAGGAACAGATCGTTGGTGGCGATGGCGCGATTGGTCGCCGTGGTCACGCGATAATGTACGACGGCCCCATCGGGACCTGCTCCCGCGATGGTCGGGAACGAAATGTCTTTCAGGAGGCCGGTATCGCGTCTGAAACTTTCGAGCGCGGCAACGGCATTGATTTCCGTAAGCGTCCCATCGCCCGCGCGGCTGTCGAACCAAGAGAGAAAGCGCACCACAGCGGCGCCATCCCTGATATGAGCCGCGCGTGCTCCGGCAATCTCGGTCTCGTTTTTGACGGCCTTCATCGCGGCGGTCGGATCAAGTCCGGACACCGCCTTTCCCCCCGCGGCCGTCACCAGGCGAGCCAATGCATCCGCGCCCGTCGCCTGATCGATCCGGACCGTGCCTTTTGCCTTCCCGAGCACCGTCAGCGCCTGCTCAAGCTCGCCCGGTGCTCGCAGCTCGGCGAGCATTTCCAGGCGCGATCGCACGTCATGCGATAGCTTGCGGCCGTCGATATAGATCGAAGGCGAGCCCTCGCGGGGAACAATCGCGAAAGCGAGCGTGATCGGCGTATGAGCGACATCCGCGCCACGAACGTTGAACGTCCAGGCGATGGCCTGGGGATCTGAAATGACCAGCGCATCGGCGCGCAGCTTGGCAAGCTCGGCGGTAATGCGGCCATGCTTTTGCTCCGCCGACTCGCCGGCAAAGCGCAGGTCGTGCAAGTGCACGGGAGCAAGCGGCGGGACGGGCCGATCCGTCCAAATCGCATCGACCAGATTGGCATCGAGCGGCACCAGCTTGGCGGCGGCTGCAGCACAGGTTTCGCCTATGCGCTTTGCTCCTTGAACAGTATGGAGCCAGGGATCATAGCCGAGACAATCGTCGGGCGTGAGGTTTTGCTCCATCCACTCCTGCGCGTTGTCGAGGTGCTCAATCGTGAACAGCGTACTATCCACCTGCTGGCGCGCCTGTAGCGTGTATCGTCCATCGACGAAGAGGACGGCGCGATCGAGCAGAATGACAGCAGTTCCGGCCGATCCGGTGAAACCGGTCAGCCAGGCAAGCCGTTCCTCGCACGCTGGCACCGACTCGTTCTGATGCCGGTCTGCGCGTGGCACAATGAATCCGGTCAAGTTGCGGCGCGCCATCTCGGTGCGCAGTGCCGCAACGCGCGGTCCGCTGGCGGCGCGCTCGGCCGGTTCGTCGAAGGATTGGAAGCGGGCCTCGAACATGGGGGCAATCTATGGGCCGGTCGCGCAAGCAGCAATGCTCACTTGATGCGTAGGTTGCCGCGAGCGCCTGCGAGATTCAATGTTTCGGGCGGTTGGGTCGATGTTGGGTCTTGCCAAAAGCTCGACCCAAGCTGCGCTTGCGACCACGGTTTGGCCGCTCAAGGACGAGCGTGATCCAACCTCCAAGCATGATACGGCGCCTCAGAACAAGGCCGCGTGTGCGATAGCTCGCGAGCGCTGGACGGCCCTGATCCAGCAGCAGGCCCGAAAGTACGACGCAGCCGCGGGGTGCGAGAAATCTCGCGATCGGGGTGGCGAGCTGTTTGAGCGGATCAAGCACGATGTTCGCAAGGATCAGCCTGTAAGGCGTGCGTTTGAAGAAGCGCCAGTCAGCAAGGCCGGCTGCATGAACGATCTCCATGTCGGCCGACACGCCGTTCAATTGCGTATTGTCACGCGCAACAGCGGCGGCGCGTGCATCGATTTCGCCGGCAACGACCGGCCGGCGCAACGCCTTTGCCGCTGCGATGGCAAGGACCCCGCTTCCCGTTCCGACGTCGAGCACGGCGGCTTTGCTCTTGCGCGCGCTGTGACTGCCGATTTGACGTTTGTGACTGTCATGTTTTGCGATGGTGTCGAGCGCCAGCAAACATCCAAGTGTGCTCGCGTGATGGCCAGTACCGAAGGCGAGCCCGGGATCGATCTCGATTGTGCGGCGGTTGGCCGCAAAGCGACCCCGGTGGTGACTCCCGTGCACGACGAAGCGTCCCGCTTGGACGGGACTGAGCCCTTCCTGGCTTTTACGCACCCAGTCCGTCGAGGGAAGCCGCTCAAATACGATCTTTTCCGCCGCGTCTTTGCCGGCAACCAACCCGATGAGCGCGCGCACGGCCTCCTCCTGGGGCCGCGCACGAAAGTGGAGGGCAACGGACCATCGTCCCTGCGCCTCTTCCGCAACCGAGGCCGCGACGGCGCCATCGTTGGCCGTCTCGCAGACAGCATCGTGGACACGCAAGGCCGTCCACTCGTCTGTTGTGAGCCTTGCGACCCAGGTGGCGGGGTCGCGAGCTGGAGATGGCGGTGCTTTCATGTTGCGGTCACGTCGATCGCCCGGATGATGCTATTGCGCCTTGCGCGCAATGGCGAAATCCGGGAAGGCTTTCCCGCATGTCGCCATCGGGTCGGCGCTTTGCGCCGATCCGATGGCTCATGCGGGCTACAGCAGGCTGCCTTGCAAGCATGGCCTCACACAATGGCTGCTCAAGCGTTAGACTATCGGCACAAACATCGTGCAGTCGATTGAATCAAAATCGTCCTGGAATGTCGCCGCAATCGTGCTGGTGATCCTGGCGCTCTCTTTCGGGGCGCCGTGGATCACAATTGTCGCGCTCAAAACGATAGCAACGGAGGTCGGTGGCCAACGGTCCGTACCGGCTCTGGCAAGCGCGTTGACCTGGGTAGGATTCGGTGCGGGCGGCATCTTCATGAGCGCCATTGCGGAACGCGTGGGCATCCGATGGACGGTCATTTTCGGGGCCTTCATGATCTGCGCCGGACTTTCCCTCTCGAGCGCGGGCAAGACCTGGCAGCTTTACCTCGGGCAAGGGCTGTTTGTCGGATTTCTCGGCATCGGCGGAATGAACGCACCGTTCTACATCTACGTGAGCCGGTGGTTTGATCGGCGCCGCGGCTCCGCGCTCGCGCTGATTTCAAGCGGAGCCTATCTCGCCGGTGCAATCTGGCCCCCCATTTTCGAACGTGCCATTTCGTATCTCGGCTGGCGACAGACGATGTTCACCTTCGCGCTGCTCGAGCTATCCGTTGTCGTCCCGCTTGCGGCCATCTTCCTGCGTGAACCGCCTGAACTGCCGCGCGCCGGCGGCTTGCTCCACCCCTCGTCCTTCAAAAGAACGGTGTTGGGATGGCCGCCAAATCTCGTCTTCCTGTTGTTAGCCATGGCAGTCGTATTTTGCTGCATTCCCATGGCTATGCCGCAGGCGCACTTGCCTGCGTTCTGCACCGATCTCGGGATCCTCCCGTCCCACGGGGCGGCGATGCTCTCGGTCCTCTTGGGCACGGCATTTGTGAGCCGCCAGTTATGGGGCTGGATCTCCGATCGCTTCGGCGGGCTCAACACCGTGCTTGCCGGCTCCGCCTGCCAGATTGCAGCGATGAGCGCATTCCTGGTCACGCAGGATGAGATCGGGCTGTTCACGGTGGCGGCTGCCTTCGGTCTGGGTTTTGCAGGAATTATTCCCGCTTACATCCTGGCCATTCGGGAGCTGTTTCCGGCAGCGGAGGCCTATTGGCGAATTCCGGCATTTCTGCTCTCCAGCGGCGGCGGCATGGCCATCGGCGGCTGGTTGGCGGGTGCGCTCTATGATTATTTCGGCTTCTATGCACCGGCATTCGCCGCGGCCATCCTGGCCAACGCAGTCAATCTCGCGATCATTGGCACATTGGTGTATCGTCAGAGGAAAACCTTTGCCCGGTACGCATTTTCTTGATCTCACCTTTGCACGGCCTCATGTTGCGCGCGACGGGCGACACCAGATGGAGCGACGGCCATGACTTTCCGTATTGCAGTGGTGCAGCCGATCTGCCACCGGCCGGGCACCGATGAGGCGAACGTTGCCGATGCGGTGCACGCGATCGAGCGCGCCGCCGGCGAAGGCGCACATTTCATTTGTTTTCCCGAAACCTATCCCGGACCGTGGCGCATGCCCGCTACTTTCGATCCCACGCCGGCGATGGTCGATGCCGCGGCCAGGCATGGGGTCCACGTCGTGTTCGGCACCATTGCGCCGATCGATAATGCGGCCGCAACAGCCTACAATCTCATCTGCATGGCCTACCCCGATGGGCGCGCGCCGGCGCGGTATCGCCGCACGCATCCGCACGGTCCCTGGATCTACACCGGCGGCACAGCATGGGAATTCCAATGGGTGCCGGGAGACGAGTTTCCCGTGTTCGAGACTGTGCACGGGAAGATCGGGCTCGCCATGTGCAGCGAGGTCTACATGCCGGAGGTTGCCCGCGCGCTTGCGCTGCGCGGCGCCGAGCTCATTTTCATGCCGGCGGGCAAGGACAAGAGCAAGTTATGGGCGACCTGGCGCACCTTGATCTGGGCGCGGGCGATCGAAAACCTTGCGATTGTCGTCACGACCCAGAATCTGTTCGATCATTCCGAACGGGGGCTTGCCATGGTGGCGGGCCCGGAAGAGATCTTGTTCGAAAGCACGATCGCGGGGACAAGCGTGGTCGATGTGAGTCTTGAGCGCGTGCGCTACCTGCGCGCAACCCGTGACGAAGTGGGTTCGTCGGCCCACTGTGCCGTGAAGCAGGGCCTGCTTGGCCTGCAATGGCAGCGTCCTGAACTTTACGACTTGATCTATCCGCGCCCGTTGCGCCAGGCCGCGGAATAGCATTTTGGTGACCAGGCCTGGGCTGGCCAGAGCAAGGATGGGGCCACATGAAAAAGAGCCGCAAAGCAATCCACAAAGTTAAGAAAGCTGCGAGCGGAAAAAGCGGCCGAAAGGCTAAAAAACCTGCGGCGAAAGCAATGAAGATAGGCTTTGTGCTGAGCACAAGAGACCACCCCCACCATGTGCTGGCTTTCGTGCAGGCACTGAGGGACAAAGGATGGGAGCCAAAGGGACGCAACAAGGTTTCCATCGTGTGGGCGTCGGCGCACGGCAAATACGGGTCTGCGCACGACGCGATTGAAAACCTCGCGAACAAGCATATCAGGCACCATAAGGTCGATATGATCGTGGCCGCGGGCGGCCTGATGACGGCGATAGGGGTTGCCAAGTTGCTCGATAAACTTGCTCCGGCGAAGCTTCCTTTTGTTTATCTGATAGGGCGGTCTCCCGGGGCCAGCGACCACGATGCGGCGGCGTTGTTTCACAGCCGTTACAAGGCCGGTGGTGTGGACCAGAACATGCCGGCGCAATACGAGAAAAGCTACCAGCAGCTGAAATCAGCGTCTGCTGGCGCTGTGACGGCGGACAATGTCGGGCTTATCGTCAACGGCAACAATGCGATCAGCAAGCCGGAAGTCGACCTGTGGCTCGCGAATGGCCACGACGCGCGCTTCGTGTATCGGGTCGAAGGCGAAAACGAGAAACAACTTTCGGCGCTTTTCCAAAAAATCAGGTCTGGTCCGCAGCCTGCTGGAATCGTTGTAAGCTGTGATCCTTACCTCCGCTCAGTCGGGCCAGAGTTCGACACCGGGCTGCGGGACCCGAATGGCGGCAACTTCTCAGGCTGGGTGTGTTATCCCTTCCACGAATATCTGGACCACGATCCGGCGCCCAGCACGAAAAGCATAAAGTCGGATCATACACCCCATCTTGCGACCAATGATCCGACATACAAAAAGAGCGCGTATTACCAGTTGGGCATCAAGGCCGCGAGGGTGCTTGATGCGCTCAAGAAGCAGAAGAAGAAGTTGAACGTCGGAACTGCGACCTGGAACGGCTCCAGGTGGGTAGCGGCCTAAACAGCGGCGCACGCGCGCTCACTCGATCGTATCGTCGGCAATCGCGAGCAGCCCTGGCGTAATGTTCAGGTCCATCGCTTTGGCTGTTTTGAGATTGATCACAAGCTCGAATTTTGTGGGAATTTCGATTGGCAGATCGCCCGGTTTGATGCCGGTAAGAATCCGGCCCGCGTAGATGCCGGCCACGCGATATGCCAATGCGAGGCTCGGACCATAGCTCATCAGTCCGCCGTCATCGACAAATTCGCGGAAGGAATACACGACGGGTATTTTATGACTGGCCGCGAGCGCTATCAGCCGGTTGCGCACAGTTGTGAAGAACGGATCAGGGTTGAGAATGATTCCCTGCACGGCTTGATCGGCGGCCACTGCAAACGCGGCGTCTATTTCAGACGAAGAGGCGGCTTTCAGAGCAACAAACGGCCTCCCGGTATTGCTGGCCGCGGCGCTCACGCTTTGGATTTCCATGTCGACGTTCAAGGACGCGGGATTCACAAGCAGGGCAACCTTCTGAATGCGGGGATTGAGATCATAGAGCAGGCTTAGCCGTTTGGGTCCCAGCTCATTCGCGATAATGGACGTGCCGGTGATATTTCCGCCGGGCTTGTTGAAGCTCTCCACGAGTCCGAGTTGGACCGGGTCGAATCCGAGCACGGCCACGATCGGTATTGTGGTGGTCGCCTTCTTTGCGGCCTGTACCGACCGCAGACCGCCCGTCGCGGCGATGACCGCCACCCGGTCAACGGCGAGCTCGGCCGCGAGCGTATCGAGTTCGTCCAGATGACCTTCTGCCCAACGGTATTCCATTGCCAGATTTCGTCCATCCACGAACCCGGCCTCCGTCAAGCCCTGCTGGAACGCCTTGAGGAATTTCGAAAAAGCCCGCGGCGAACCGCTGCTCAGGTAGCCGATGACCGGAAATGCGCGCTGCTGCGCAGTCGCTGTTATCGGCGAAAGCGACGCTGCACAAAGCGCACCGAGAAGATTTCGCCGGTTCAGCTTTGCTATCGCCCGTCTCCGGAGCATGAGCAGGGTTGCGCCTTTGGGATACGGGGCTGGCCGCAGCTATGGTATCACAACACTGCACGGATTCCAGAGCCTGCGGCAGGACACCGCGATCAAAGGAGGCGTCAGCATTTGATCTAAAAAATGCTGGAAATCTGATTCATGCGAGGCTCTGCGGAGATTGTCGGCGGCGGGATTGGCGGACTCTTCACCGGCTATATGCTGGCAAAACAAGGCTGGCGAGTTCGGATCAACGAGCGGCACTCCCAGATCCGCGAGATCGGCGCCGGCCTCTATATGAAGAACAATGCCGTTACGCTGCTGGAGCATGTCGGCATCGCCGATATCGTGCTCAAACGCGCCGTATGCCTGCGGCGCGCCGAAATTCGTGATCACAAGGACCGGCTGCTCCAACGCCGGGTTCTCGTCGGCAGCACCCGCGCGTTCAATGTGCCGCGTTCCGATGTCGTCCTGGGATTGGCGGAGGCGGCGCGCAGCGCCGGTGCGAGCGTCGTCACCGATGCGGCGGTTGCGCGGGTCGATCCCGAGGGACTCGTGGTTCTCGCGACCGGTGAAGCTCGCGCGGCAGACCTGATCGTGGTTGCGAGTGGCTTCAATTCGGATTTTCGCGATCAGCTGGGGCTGACAGTCATTGCCAGGGAGCTCGCGAACGGTGCCACCCGCATGCTCGTGGAGCGCACTGATTTCGAGGCTGAGGATATCACCCGCGAATGGTGGTCCGGGCGCCGTCGCATCGGGCTCGCACCCACAACGCCAGACCTGACGAACGTGTACATGAGTTGCCCGCAATCGGATAGGGCAGGGGTCGCATTGCCGACAGACATTGAAAGCTGGGGCCGTTCATTTCCGATGCTTCATCCGGTCCTCGAGAAGCTGCGCGAGGCCACCGGAGCGACGCGTTATCCCTATACGTATGTCCGTTGCAGCCGGTGGTCGAAAGGACGCGCGGCGCTGGTCGGTGACGCGGCTCACAGCATGCCGCCCACACTCGGCCAAGGCGCCGGCTGCACGCTCATGAACGCCTACGTGCTGAACGAGGAATTGTCGCGTGCGAACGATGTGCCGTCCGCGCTCAGCGCCTGGGAGCGAAGGATACGCCACGTCATCGACGAGACCCAGAAATGGGGACTGCGGTATGACGCGCTGACGTCGAATTGGCCGTTGTGGCTCTCCGGCGTGCGGCATGCCGTGATCTGGTCCTTCGGCCGCTTCCGCCCGCTCAATGTGAGAATGCGCATCGCCGATCACGTCGACGTACGGGTTGCGTGAGGAGCTTCATGCGCAACCCGAGCGGGCCGCTGCCGCCTGCCAGCCGCGGGTAGTGTCCTAATTTGACTACCCAGCCGCGCTCTAGCTTGACCGGAAGCGTCTCAGCGTTTTAGCCTTGCAGACATGATCTGTCCGGGGTGTGGTCACGACAACCCCGCCAGCCAGAAATTCTGCGGGGAATGCGGAGCACGCCTTGCGCTCGTGTGCGCTGCGTGCGGATCGAGCAATCCACCCGGCCAGAAGTTCTGCGGCGAATGCGGCAACGCGCTTGCGGTCGCGGCGGCCGGACAACCGGCGCCTTTCCGCGATCCGCAAAGCTATACTCCGAAACACCTTGCTGACCGCATCCTGACCTCGAAGGCTGCGCTCGAAGGCGAGCGCAAGCACGTCACCGTGCTCTTCGCCGACGTAAAGGGTTCGCTCGAGCTCCTGGCTGATCGCGATCCGGAGGAAGCGCGCAACATTATCGACCCCGTGCTCGCGCACATGATGGAGTCGGTACACCGGTATGAGGGTACGGTGAACCAGGTGATGGGTGACGGAATCATGGCGCTGTTTGGCGCGCCGCTCGCCCATGAGGACCATGCCGTGCGCGCCTGCTACGCGGCACTGCGCATGCAGGATCTGATCCGCCACTACACCGAGGAGGCGCGTCGCAATCACGGGGTCGAGATTGCGATCCGGGTCGGGATCAATTCCGGCGAGGTAGTGGTGCGCTCGATCGGCAGTGACTTGCGCATGGACTATTCGGCGGTGGGGCAGACTACACACCTCGCCGCACGCATGGAGCAGCTCGCGCCTCCCGGCACCACCCGTATTACGGCGGAGACGGTGCGGCTGACCGAGGGATTTGTGCAGGTCAAACCGCTCGGCGCGATCCCTATCAAGGGCATCTCCGAGCCGCGCGAAGTGTTCGAGCTCACCGGTGCCGCGGCGGTGCGCACGCGCTTGCAGGCGGCGCGCGCCCGCGGCTTTACCCGCTTCGTCGGACGCGACGTCGAGTTCGATCAGATGCGCCAGGCCGCCGAGCATGCCCGCGGCGGCCGTGGCCAGATCGTTGCCGTGGTGGGCGAGCCCGGCGTGGGCAAATCCCGCTTGGTGCATGAATTCATCCACTCCCATCATAGCCACGGCTGGCTGGTGCTCGAAGCAAGCTCGGTTTCCTACGGCAAGGCGACGCCGTTTCTGCCGCTCTCCGATCTCCTGCGCGCCTGCCTGCGCATTGCGGATCGCGATGACGCGCGCAGCGTTCGCGCCAAAACGATCGGCACATTGCTGGCGCTCGATCGCGCGCTGGAAGACGCCGTGCCCGCCGTCAGCTGGCTGTTGGACGCGCTCGAACCCAACGACCCATTTCTCTCACTTGAACCGGCGCAGCGCCGGCAACGCGCGATCGATGGCGTAAAGCGCCTGTTCCTGCGCGAGAGCCGAGTGCAACCGCTCCTGCTGGTGTTCGAGGATCTGCACTGGATCGATACGGAAACCCAGGCGGTTCTCGACAGCCTCGTCGCAAGCCTGCCAACGGCGCCGGTGCTTCTTGCCGTGAACTACCGGCCCGAGTACCGGCACGAATGGAGTGCGAAGACCTACTATCGGCAGCTGCGGATCGATCCGTTGCCACCCGAGAGCGCGGACGAGTTTCTGCAGACGCTGTTGGGCAACGATCCTTCGGTCCGGCCGCTCAAGCCATTGTTGATCGAGAAGACCGAGGGCAATCCGCTCTTCCTCGAAGAGAGTGTGCGCACTCTCGTGGAATCCGGCGCGTTGGTCGGCGAAGCCGGCAACCATCAGCTGGCGAGAGCAGTGGAGACCATCCAGGTGCCGGTCACGGTACAGGTGATCCTCGCCACCCGCATCGACCGGCTGCGGCCCGAGCTCAAGCGCCTGCTGCAGGCGGCATCCATCATCGGCAAGGACGTGCCCTTCGTGTTGCTCGAGGCAATCGCCGAAATCAGGGGCGACGATCTTCGCCATGCGCTCTCGGAGCTTCAGACCGCCGAGTTCCTATACGAGGCACGGCTCTTTCCCGACCTGGAATACACTTTCAAGCACGCGCTCACGCATGATGTCACCTACGCCAGTCTGCTGGAAGATCGCCGCCGGGCGCTGCACGCCGCGCTGGTGGAGGCGATCGAGCGCCTGCATGCCGATCGGCTCGACGAGCACGTCGAAGTGCTTGCGCACCACGCGGCCCGCGCCAAGCTCGGCACCAAAGCCGTGCGCTACCTGCGTCAGGCCGGAGAAAAGGCGGTGGCGCGCTCGGCCAATCGGGAGGCGATCGCATTGTTCGAAACGGCACTCGGCCTGCTGGCCGAAATGCCGGAGAGCGCGCAGACACTCTCAGACATGCTCGACGTGCGCATGGCGCTCGGGCCCGCCCTCATTGCGGTGCACGGCCCGACCGCCGAGGAGGTGCGCAGCTCCTATGACCGCGCCCTTGTGCTGGTTGAACGCACAGGGGACGTCTCATGTCGGTTCCCCGTGGTGTGGGGGCTCTGGTTCGTTGCCTTTACACGCGGCGAATACCGCGATGCAATCGACGGCGCGCGGCGACTGCTGAGCGCCGCGCAAGGCGAGGACGATTCGAATCGGCTGCTGGAGGCGCATCATTCCATGTGGGCGACGCTTAACGCCATGGGACAGCCCGCGGCTGCCCTCACTCATGCCGAGCGGGGAATCGCCCTTTACAATCGCGAGGAGCACGCATCAAATATTTATTTGTATGCCGGTCACGACGCTGGAGCCTGCTGCCGGTACCACGCGGCCATGAACCGCTGGCTGCTCGGCTATCCTGACCAGGCGCTTGCCGGAGTTCGCGATGCTATCGCTCTCGCACAGCAACTTGATCATCCGCTGACGATCGTTCACACGCTGGACAGGGCGGTCTGGGTCGAATATCAGCGCGGCGAGGGGGGAGCAGCGGCGGAAACGGCGGAGCGGCTTGCCTCGCTGGCTGATTTCCATGGATTCAAGGGTTGGTCCAAGCTCTGGATTATCATCTCCCAGAGGCGCAAAGCCGAGCGCCTCGACGCTGCCGCGCTCGCCGAGACTTACCAGGAATTGGTGCAACAGCCGCATTCCGCCTGGAGGCAAGTCTCGGCGCTCTGCATGTTCGCGGAGCTCTGCCTCGATTGCCATCATCCCGCCGAAGGTTTGAGAGCACTTGCGGCAGTGGAGGCCACGCACCGTAACGCCTTCTACGCCCCCGAAGTGTACCGCCTCGAAGGCGAGCTGATGCTGATCGATGCAGAGCGCTCCGCAGCGGCCGCCGAGGAGCGCCTGCGTACTGCGCTCGATCTTTCTCGGGCTCGCGCAGAGAAATCCCTGGAGCTGCGTGCCGCCATGAGCCTTGCGCGATTATGGCGCGCGCAGGGCAAGTCCCAGGAGGCGCATCAGTTGCTCGGTGAAATTTACAGCTTCTTCACGGAAGGCTTTGAAACGCGCGATCTAGTTTCAGCGAAAGCGCTGATGAGAGAGCTGACGAGTACGTAGCACAACAACTACTGCGGAATCTGGACCAGTTCGTTGAGCTGAGCCTGCGTCAGCGGCTGGGCGATGAACTTGAATCTCACCGCGTCGGGAACAAGGTCCGCCAATCCGAGCACACGGTCCGGAATCACCATCTCCTTGGGATCGAACTCCGCGCGAATGCGCCGCGCATCTTCGATCGAAACGCCGGCGAACTCGGAATACACTTTCAGCGCCTCATCTCCCGAATACATCCAGTCGACCGTCTCGCGATAGGCACGCATGAACCGGGAGAACACGTCGGGCTTGCTGTCCAGGCTGTTCTTGTTGGCAATGAGCACGCGGATCGTATGATCCTTCACCAACGCAAGCTCGGCGGCGCGCACAATGATACGGATCTCTCCCTTGCGCAGCGCCTCCATCGCATAGGGCGGAGCCGACCAGCCGGCATCGATCAGCCCCGACATGACCTGGGTGAATGTCGCCGGAAACCCGCCGGTCGCCACCGGCTTGGCATTGACCTTGTATTTGTCGATAAGACCCAGCACGTGCGAATGGGTGGATGCACCCACCGTGGAAAACGAGATCGTGCGGCCGTCCATGTCGGCCATGGATTTCACGGGCGAATCCGTGCGCACATACCAGTACGCATCCTCGCCGGTCGATTCGGCGCCGATGATGCGGATCGGTGCGCCTTTGGCGTAGGCGCCAAATGCGCCGTACGTGCCGATCGAGACCCCGATATCGATGTTGCCTGAGATTACCGGCTGCATGGTTTGCCCGGCGCCCTCGGTATAGAGGATCTCGAGCTCCAGTCCGTGCCTCTGGAAGATGCCGGCGCGCGGACCAAGCGAGGCGGGCGAGCCGTGCCATATCTCGCGCTGGCCGATCGCAACCTTCAACTTGTCGGCCGCCGACGCGCCGGAAAGCGAAGCTGCGAACCAGATGCTAAAGAGCACAATCGCGCGGATCATTTGTCCCTCCCGCCTGCGTCTTTTGGGGCGTGCACTTGCCGGAAGGGGAGAGTAAAAATGCGTCTGTGGCAAGGAGGCATTTTAATGCAGCGGTTTGCAGTTCTGCTTGCATTCGCGATAGCGCTAAGCTCCGCGGGTCAGGGCCACGCGCAATCGAGTTCTCCCGCGCCGGCGGCCCCCGAGCTTCCGAAAAGCTATTTCCCTGGGCTGGGCGAGTTCATGGGGAGAATCGAGGTCGACCATGCCAAGCTGTGGCTGGCAGGGGAGGCGCGCAACTGGGATCTCGCGGCATACCAGCTGGGCGAGCTGAAGGAAGTGTTCGCCGACGTCCAGGACCTTCTGCCGCGCTATCAGAATATTCCCGTGGGCGAGATGATCGATGCCATCATGACCGGGACCATCACCGATCTGGAAGGCTCGATCGCGACACACGATTTCAGCAAGTTTTCGACTTCCTTCGACAAGCTCACCGAGGCCTGCAATTCCTGCCATCAGGCGGCCAATCGCCCCTACATTGCGATCCGCCGGCCGGCGCAGTCGAATTTCAGCAATCAGGACTTTTCGCCGAGAAAATAATCTCGTGAGCGACTGGAACGCGCGCCAATATCTGCGGTTCGAAGACGAGCGCACGCGGCCCTCGCGTGATCTGCTCGCGCAGGTGCCGCTCGCAGCGGCGCGGCGAGCCGTCGATCTCGGCTGCGGACCCGGCAATTCGACCGAGCTAATTGTCGCACGGTTCCCGCAGGCCGAAGTCATCGGCGTCGATAATTCGCCTGAAATGCTGCGACAGGCGCGCGAGCGGCTGCCGGCATGCACTTTCATCGAGGCGGATCTCGCAACCTGGATGCCGAGAGATTCCGTCGACCTGCTGTTCGGCAATGCCGTGTTCCAATGGATGCCCGATCATCCCGCGGTGCTGCGGCGATTGCTGCAGGCGTTACCGGCGGGCGGGGTTCTCGCCGTGCAGATGCCTGACAACACCAGCGAACCTGCCCTCGTCCTCATGCAGGAGGTGGCGGAGAAGGGGCCGTGGGCCGGCAAGCCGGGCCTGAGCGCCGCGGCGCGCAATGATTTGCCGGCGCCTGAAGCCTACTACGATCTGCTCAAACCGTTGTGCTGGCGTATCGAGATGTGGCACACGGTCTACAACCATGTGATGGCCGGCCCGCAAGGCGTTGTCGAATGGTTCAAGGGCTCGGCCTTGCGTCCATTCTTGTCGGCTCTCGAGGCGGGGCTGCGTGACGATTTTGTCGCCGCCTACACTGCTCGCATTGCAGAACATTACAAGCCGCGCTTTGACGGGCAGGTGCTGCTGAGATTCCCGCGCTTCTTCATTGTGGCCACGCGATGATCGTGCCGGGCAGCCCTGTTATTGCAGGGCAATACAGGACCAGCGTGCCGGGAGAGGCCGTAGAATGCGCACTCGCGAGAAAAATAACAGGACGAAAACAGGAGGCGTAACAGGACGAATGCAGGAGAATAACAGGACGAGAACAGGAGAAGGGGAGCGAGTGAGCCGTTCATGTTGAGTGCAAAAAGCCCGGCGCGGTGTCCCGGCCGGGCTTTGACGCAATCCTAAAGGATAGGGCTTTTTATATCACCAACGTTTCCAAAAATCGAATCACGTTTTCACGAGGAATATTTCACGAACTCTTTCAAGCGTCAGGAGCTTGCGCTTTCGGCACTTTTTGATCGCTCATTGTGCTTCGGACTCCTGCCGTTGCTGCGGTTTCCAGTCGCGGGCGAGCTGCTGGGAATGCGCAATCTCTTCCGGCGTCATTCTGCTCGCCACTGCGTCGCGGCTTTTGATCGCGGCGCTGCGCGCCATCGGCTCGGAAGCGGGAAATCGAGACGCCGCCAGATTGAACCACATATGTGCGCTGACATTGTCCTGGTGGCCATTGTCGGCCTCGCCCCTCGCATACATCACACCGAGGTTGAACTGGGCCTGCGCGTAGCCCTGCTCGGCGGCGAGGCGGTACCATTTCAACGCTTGCGCATCATCCTGCGGCACGCCGTGGCCTTCGTCATACATGACGCCGAGAGTGGTCTGGGCGCGAGGATCACGCTGCTCGGCCAGCGGACGCAGAAGCCGCAGCGCGGTTTCGTAGTCGGCCTTCTGATATGCGCTATAGGCCGCCTCCGGATCATTCGGGCGAGCGGAGGCGAACGGCTGGGCCGCAACTCCGGTGATCGTCGGCTTGACCGGCTGGCTGTAGAGACCGGCGACATAACCCACCGCCAGCATGGCGATGCCGACGCCGGTGACGAGCCCCCACTGCGTGCGCCGCCAGCGCGTGGCCACTCCCTTGCAGCGGTTCAGCGCCGTCTGCAAGGCGTTGACGCGCTCTTCCAGCAGCGCTTGCTTCACTCGATGTCTGCCCAGCCCGAGTCGCTGCAACAATGCCATGATGGATGCCCCATGCTTCTGCGCCTTAGGTAGGTATTGCGGCGGCTCGAAGCAATCGGGTCGACGGACGCAAGGCTGCGCTGCCCGTGGACAGACGGACCATTCCTCAGCTTGACGAGATTTGATCGGACCAATGTTCTTCTTCACAAAAAAGTGTGGTGAATAGAATGAGCCCGCAACTCTGCGGCGCTCCACCGAGCGCGCCGATACCGGGTCGCGTGAACGACTCGACCCCAACCCACGGCCCAGTGGCTCGCATGAAGCGGAAAGAGCAGGAGGAATCATGCCCAAGACACCGGATTATTTCGTCGGCAAGAGCGTCATCATAACCGGGGCGGCGAGCGGCATCGGCAAGGCCGCGGCGCTCATCTTTGCGCGTGAAGGTGCAAATGTCGTATGCGCCGACCTCAACGAGAACGGCGCGAAGAAAACAGCCGATATCGTGAACGCTCACGCCGGAAAGGCGTTTGCGGTGCGCACGGATGTGACCTCGCGCGCGCAGGTCAACGAGATGGTCAGGCGCGCGATCGGAACGTTCGGGACGATCGAGTTTGCGTTCAACTCCGCGGGCGCGGCGCTGCGGCGCTCCAAATTTCTCGATATCGACGACGATCTTTTCGACGACACGTTTGCGCTCAACGTCAAGGGCACGTTCTATTGCATGCAGGCCATTCTGCCGCACATGCTGCAGAACGGCCGCGGCGTGATCGTGAACATGGCCAGCATGGCACACCGGCGCGGCGGGCCCGGCTCTTCCGTGCATTACGCTGCCGCCAAAGGCGCGGTCGTTGCGATGACGCTCGGGGTGGCGCGCGAGTTCGCCGATGCCGGCATTCGCTGTCTTTCCATTTCGCCTGGGCCAATCCGCACGCCGTTTCAGGCCGCGGCGGCGACCTCGCCGGAGCTGATGCAGCGATTTCTCGAGGACGTGCCGATGAAGCGCTTCGGAGAACCGGAGGAAATCGGGGAGCTTGTCCTGTTCATGTGCTCGGACGCCTGCAATTTCATGACCGCGGACACCGTCTACGTGAACGGCGGCGGCGGGTGGAGGTGACCGCGCCCTTTCCGCAAGGCTCGGTAAGGGGAGTGAACCATCGGGATTGATGAAGCAGCCCTTGCTGTTGCCGTGCGGTAACTTCAGCTCGGCCAAACCGCGGCCTATTTTGCTGTAATGCACAACACTGTTCTCGCCCAACGATATGCTAGGGTATCGACCTCGGCCTGAGGACAAAGTCCATGAAGCGTCGCGAGTTCACTATGCTTCTCGGCGGCGCAGCCGCATGGCCGCTAGCGGTGCGCGCGCAACAATCCAAGATGGCTCGTATAGGCGCACTCTACATAGGAACGGCGGACGCGGAGTCGTTCAAGAATGAACTTCGGGAGGGATTGCAAGAACTTGGCTATGTGGAGGGGCAGAACATTTCGTTCGAATTTCGGTCTGCTGAAGGACACCTTGACCGGTTGCCCGGCCTAGCTGCCGAGCTTGTGCGACTCAAAGTCGATGTGATCGTGGCACTCTACGTCCCGCCTTCATTGGCTGCAAAGCACGCAACAAATGAAATTCCAATTGTGGTCGTCGTAGGTGATCCGGTCGAAACGGGTATCGTCCCGAGCCTTGCGCATCCCGGTGGAAATATTACGGGCGTTTCTCTGATGGCCTCAGCGTCACACGGGAAAAGCGTCGAATTGTTCCGCGATATGTTGCCGTCAGCACGACGCGTGGGAGTGTTGGGCCACTCCACAAATCCTGTCTTTGCCAAAGCCATGCTGGACGAAGTTCTCGTGGCCGGCGGACCGACAGGAATGGAAATAAAGCCGGTCGTCATGGTCCGTGGACCTGATGAGTTCGAAAGTGCCTTTACGACGTTTGTGAGAGAGCGAGCTGATGCTGTCGTTGTCCAAGGCAGCCTGGCGATCAAACCTCTGACCGATATGGCGATCAAATACCGCATGCCGACTGCCTCGACCACGCGCGCATTTGCAGAGATCGGGGGCCTAATGTCGTTCGGGGCGGATGGACCCGCAGCATTTCGCGACGGTGCCAAGTTTGTGCAGAGGATTTTGCAGGGCAAGCAGCCGCAAGAGATTCCAATAGAGCAGCCTACGAAGTTCGAGCTAGCCATCAATCTCAAGACAGCGAAGGCCATGGGGCTCACGATTCCAGATACATTCTTGCTGCGCGCCGATGCCGTGCTCGAATGAAGCGGCCATATTTGCTGCACTGCAAAGGCGAGAAGCCGGCCGATCTGCCGGTCATGCAATCAACCAAGTTCGAGCTAGCCATCAACCTGAAGGTCACGAAGGCGCCGGGTCTGTCTATGCCGCCGACGTTGCTAGCGGTTGCCGACGAGTTAATTGAATGGCACCTTTTTTGCTGCGGTGCATGGGTCCGGTTGTGCACTTGGCGTCTTTCACTGCGGTGCACAAAACTTCGACGCGATTGGAGGTACTGCGGACGTAGACTGGCCCCCGGCCCCGATCGCCTCCGAGGCTTATGACCCAAAGCGCCCCAAAACCGGGTTAAAATCCCGCACCGCAGCACGCCCTGCTGCACCGTGAATGTGCTATCGATATTCGGGCAGACCGACCACCCTGGGCGGTCGGCTGCAGCCATCATTATTGGTGGGGCCTGCTGAGGGAGGGAGCCCCATGATCGACAGGAGCCGACGCGAGTTCATCACGCTCCTCGGCGGCGCGGCTGCGGCGTGGCCGCTCGGGGCGCGCGCGCAGCAGGTCAAGAGTATGCGTCGCATCGGTTTCCTGCTGGCAGCTCCGAATGATGCGGAAGGGCAGGCTCGCATCAAGGCTTTCCAGGCGGGGTTGGAGCGACTGGGCTGGTTAGATGGCCGGAACGTTCAGATCGATTATCGGTTTGGCGTCGGCGGTATTGATCGCGTGCACGATTACGCAACGGAACTCATCGGTGCGAGACCATGTGATCGTCGCTAATGGACCTCAGGCATTGGCAGCGTTGCGCCGACTTACCAGCACAATACCGATTGTGTTCGTGCAGGTTGGCGACCCGGTCGACGCCGGATTCGTTGCGAGCTTGGCGCACCCGGGCGGCAACATCACCGGATTCGTGAGCTATGAGAAGACGATAGCTGGCAAACTCCTGGAGCTGCTGAAGGAGATTGCACCAGACGTCAGCCGCGTATCAGTGATTATCACTCCAGATAACGCTACCAATGCCCTGGCCGCTCAGGTCATCGACGGCATCGTGGCATCGACCGGGATGCAGTCGACTGTGGCCGCGGTACCCGATGCCGCCGAGATCGAGCGGACGATTGATGCGATCGCCAGCAACGCCAATGGCGGCCTTATTGTTATCGGGAATCCGATCACCAATACTCACCGCGAACTGATCGCCGCGTTGGCAGTGCGGCATCGTTTGCCGTCCGTCTACCAGTACCGCTATTTCGTCACGGCCGGCGGTTTGGCATCCTATGGGCCTGATGTTGGTGATCTCTTCGGCCAATCCGCTTCATACGTCGATCGGATTCTCAAAGGTGAGAAGCCCGGTGACCTGCCGGTCCAGCTCCCGACCAAATTCGAGCTGGTGATTAATCTCAAGACCGCCAAGGCGCTCGGCCTCGACGTGCCTTTGTTTCTTCAGCAGCGCGCCGACGAGGTGATCGAATAGCGCGCGGTGTATCTTGCTGCACCTGCTCACGACCGTTATCGGCACAAAGCGGACGCCGGTATAACTGATGCGTCGGTTGGTTAATTGACCGAAATTGCTTAACTCGGGAACTCAATCCAGCGTGATCTTGTTGAATCGCGCGAGGTCGCGCCACTGCACGTTCTCCTTCGCGATCGAACAAGCTAAGCTTTCAGCAGTGCCGGCTATCGGCGCGATCCCGTGGCGCTTGAGCCGCTCGGACAGGTTCGACGCATTGCTGAGGCAGGGAGGGCTGTTTCGTCATTCGATAAAAATAGCTTCGATCGCCACGTCTGCATATCCTCCCCGCGCTCGGAAAGTTTTCCACAGGATGAATCGAGACGCACGCTTTCGTTACACAGTTGTCTGAACCTCCTTCGGTCTTGCCGCGTGAGTGAACGGGGGAGCAGCAGGCCGCCTTGAATTCTGAATGTCTCTCGAAATGGGCGTATCGAAATGTCATCAATCGCCGCCGAGCTCGCAGCCATTCTGAGCACGGTGCGCCGGCCTGGCGATTTTTTCGTCTCCGGGACGACCGAATTGCTGGTGCCGGGCCTGGAGGTCGATGGCGTCGGCACGATTGCCTTGCCGCT
>Ga0209331_1000081_pt1 | contig 30043 bp, 25 predicted proteins | sample JacPinW_OM3H0_M3_FD_187971 | JGI IMG/M metagenome (GOLD analysis project Ga0209331, IMG submission 187971) | Forest soil microbial communities from Algoma, Ontario, Canada - Jack Pine, Ontario site 1_JW_OM3H0_M3 (SPAdes) (version 2) | ecosystem: Environmental > Terrestrial > Soil > Boreal...
GAGCCGCTGTGCGAGCAGCGGCGTGAACACGCTCGCATGTCCCTGGCCGGTCGACTGTACGTTGAGGCCGAGGACAAGCTTCTCGCCGCCGGGAAAGCTCAGCAACGTCGCCTCCAGCGGAAATCCGCCGGCGTGTTCGAGCATGCACGAGATCCCGAGACCGCGGTATCTGCCGCTCCGCGAGGAGTCGCGCCGGCGGCGCTTGAACTCCTTGCCGTTCGCCAGCGCGAGTGCTTTGCCCAAGATGTTCGGAAAATCGCCGCTGTCGATGACCGTACCTACCGCGGTCTTGTACGGCATGGCGGAAGGCTTGATCAGATTGCGCCGGCGCAGCGCGACCGGATCAATTCCGCTCACCCGCGCGGCCTCCTCCACCACACGCTCGAGCATGTAATTTGCCTCCGGCCGGCCAGCGCCGCGATAAGGCGCAGTCGGCGTCGTGTTGGTGAAGACGCAGCGTGTCGAAATATCGATGCGGGGAATGTCGTACATGCCCGGCAGACAGCGTGCGAGATTGACGGTCTGAATATTGGCCCCGACTGCGCCGATGTAGGCGCCCATATTGCCGAGATGGCGGATGCGCAGCGCCAGGAATCGTCCCTGTCCATCGAGCGCGAGCTCGACGTCGCTATGGGCATCGCGCGCGTGATTGTCGCTGACGAACGCTTCGGCGCGGCTCGACATCCAGTGCACCGGCCGCCCCAGGGTTCGGGCGGCAACGAGGAGCGCAAGATATTCCGGGTAGGGACCGGTCTTGAGCCCGAAGGCGCCGCCGACATCCTCGGTCACGACGCGCAGGCGCTCCTTGCCGATACCCAGAATGGGCGCAAGCCCATCGCGCAGCGCCCGCGCGCTCTGCGAGCAGCAACGCAGGAAAAAACTTTCGGTCCCCGCATCGTAGCTTGCGGTGGCGCCGCGCGGCTCCATGGATGCAACCATGATTCTCTGATTGGTGAGCGATACCCGCGCGACGTGGGAAGCCGACGCCATGATCTCCTCGACCTCGCGCGAATTGGCGGCGGGATCGGCCGCAAGGCCCGGCCAGTCGACCGCGATATTGCCGGGAGCCTCCGGCCAGACCTGCGGCGCGCCTTGCTCGACTGCCGCACGCAGATCGACCACGGCGCTGCGCGGCGTGTAGTCGACTGCAACACGTTCGGCCGCGTCCTGGGCGGCATCGAGCGTGTCCGCTACCGCCATGGCGACCGGCTCGCCCACATGGCGCACGGTCTCGCCGGCGAGCGCAGGCCGATGGGGAACAATGAGCTTGCTGCCGCCCCGCCCCGCGAGCGGGGGATGCTGGGATACGTTGCCGATCCCTTTCATGTCGGCGGCGGTGAACACAGCATGCACGCCGCCCACTTGCCGCGCAGCAGCAGTGTCGATGGAACGGATATCGGCGAAGGCATGGGGAGAGCGCACGAACGAGGCGTAGAGCTGGCCAGGCATTGGCGCATCGGCGGCATAGCGGCCAGCCCCACGCAGCAAGGCCTCATCCTCCAGGCGCCACTGCGGGGGTGTCCGGCTCGCGTCAGTGTTGCTGTTCATGTCGACTCCGGATGAGAGGAAGGGTCGCGGGCGCCTGCCCAGTTTGTGCATTTCGCGGCCTAAGCGGTTCAAGCACGCGGATCATGCCACTGTCACCAGCGTAGCCCGGATGAGCGAAGCGACATCCGGGAGAAAGCGCTCGCGCATGTCGCGTCCGGCCGTCGCTCCGCGCCGGCCGCTCGTGCATGGGGGGCTGCGAAGTTTGCACGCGATACCCCGAGCTACCGCTGCTCCAGCGCCGTGCGCAGCATCGCCACCGTGTCAGGTGGCGTACGCAAGACCTGAGCAATGAGGGCGGCAACCTCTGCACCCGAGAGCGGATCGATGTCGATCTTGAGCCTTTCGGCGTCGGCGAGGTAGGCCGCATCGCGCATGGTGGCATCGAAGGCGCGGCGCAATGCGTCAACCCGTGCAGCCGGAACGTTTGGCGGCAGAAAAAAAGGCCGGCCATATTCGAGCCGTGCAAGCATCAGTTTCAGCGCCGCCCGTTCGGTGTCGCTGCGCGCAACGTCGATGATCACGGGAACGCCGGCAAGCTCGGGGTTCGGCGTCAGCGCCCATTGCGCCAGCATCCGGACTTTCTTCTGCGTGATCCAATTTGCGTTGATGGCTTTGAGTGTCGACCAGTTGGCGATGGTGCCGTCGACCTCCCCACTTTCCATGGCGAGATGAATCTTGGGCGTGCTCTCGTAACCCGTAACCACCTTGAACTTGAAGCCGAGCAGCCGATTGGCCAGTACGGGATAGTCGAACTGGGTCGAGCCCGGCGCCTGCGCCCCCATGATGATTTCACGCGACTTGGCATCGTCGAGCGAATGCGCGGGCACGCTGTGCCAGACGTACATCACCTGGGTCTCGCGATTGGTGCTGCTGAGCCAGTTGATCTTGACGGGATCAAAGCGCGCTCCGGCGGGCGCAAAAAGCGGCGCCGCCGGCATGCCGTTGAACGAGGCACCGATCACGCTGCCATCGAACGGCCCGTTGTTGTAGAGCGCGTTGGTCATGGCGAGACTGCCGGCGCCCGGCTGGTTCTGCACGATGATGCCCGGCGTGCCGGAAATGTGCGATGCCATGTGGCGCGCGAGCAGCCGCGCATTGATGTCGTAGCCCGAGCCGACGCCGACGCCGACCACGATCCGCAGCGTCTTGCCGCGAAAGAACGCGGCAGCATCATCGTCCTGCGCGAGCGCGGGCGAGAGCGCAGCAACAATTAGGAACAGAAAGACAAACCAGGAAGGCGAGCTGACGAAGCGAGTCAACTCGGATGCAGACGAGAGCCTAGGCAGCGATAAATGGACGCTCACGCCGCGGCGCGCTCCTCCCCGGGAGCGAGCGGGAGCTTGATCGGCTGCCGGCGCGCCGCCGAAAGATCAAGTGCCTTGGTCAACATCAGACGGTTGTGCGCCTCCGCTGCGGTCGCCGCCTGGGTAGGCAGCCCAAGCGCAACGCGGTTGAGCCAGGAATCGGTTTCCTCCCGCATCGGACCCCGCAGCTCCCCCAGCGCCATATCGCCGGGCGGGTAGCTCCCCATGAAATCGACCAGCCGGCGTTCGTCCGGCGCGTAGCCTTCGTTCTGGGGAGCAGAGACCGCAAGCACCATGTCGCGATGGGTATCGTCGATGGTCAGCACGCCGTCGGTCCCGTTGATGCCGATTTCGAGACTGTAGACGGCGCCCGGCCAGGTCACCGGCAACGCCCAGGAAATGTTGAGGTGGTAGACGCTGCCATCCGCAAACATGATCATGCCGGCCGTTGCGTCGATGCCCTGGCAAAGTGGACCCAACACCTTGTCGACCGAGCGCGCATAGCACTCGACCGGTGTCTTTGCTTCGAGATACCACATCACGACGTCGAGGGCGTGCGTGCCGGAAATCACCATGGGCGAGATCGTGCTGGGATCATCCGTGCGCTTGTAATTGTCGATGGCGACCAGCCGGTTCATGAAGGCGCGCGACGTCACAAGCGTGACATCGCCGAGAGCTCCGGTTCGCACCTTCTCCTTGCCCGCGAGCCATTTGCGCCGAAAGCGCTGGGTATAACCGACTACAGCGTCGAGCTTCGCCTGCGTGATGGCCGCAAGCACGCGCGCGGATTGCGCGAGATCGGTTGCGAGCGGCTTCTCGATCAGCATGGGCACGCCGCGCTCGACTGCCGCCATGATGGGATCCACATGCAGATGCTCGTCGGTCGCGATGATCGCGCAGGTCACTTCCGGCCGTTTGAGCAGCTCGCGGTGGTCCTGAGTGACGAAATCGGCGCCGATCTTTTCCGCGACATAGAGGCCGCGGTTGTGATTCTTCTCGGCAATCCCGATCCACTGCACCGCGGGATGGCGCGCGGCGACCTCGCCGCGAAACAATCCGACGCGACCCGCCCCCACGATCGCAAGACCAATGCCTTTCGCCTTTCGCCTCATGCTTTGGCTCCCATCATTTCGGCAACCGCGGAGAGCGCTTCGTTCGAGAGCGGCAGATCGACCGGCGCGTTGCGCTCAGCGGAAAGATCGGCCGCCGTGTAGGTTTCCATGACCAGGCGCGCGCTCTGCGGCGTCACCATTACCGGCCGGTCCATGATGCAGGATTCGAGAAAGTGGATAGTCTCCGGGCCCATCTGTCCCGCGAAGATGTGGTCCACCTGCTCGCCCGGCATGGTCGACATCGGAAAGCGCGTGCCCTCGGCGTTGGTGTTGAGCCAGTTGTCGCGATGGGTGTCGTCGAGGATGAGCGCGCCCTCGGTGCCGGTAATCTCGAGCCAGGTCGAGCAGTAATTGGGATAGCTCGGCGGCAGGTTCCAGCCGCCGCCGATGGTCACGAGCACGCCGGTATCCATGGTCACGACCGACCACATGATGTCGAAGGATCCATTGATCGAAGCCATATAGCCGAAGGCTCCTTGCGAATAGACGCGCACCGGCTTGGCGGGCTCGAGCAGCCAGAAAACGAAATCGAGGTCGTGGGTGGATTCCATGACCACCGGCGAGAGCTTCACCCGCTTTCCGATCTTGGTGCCGAGAGCGCGGCTTACGTTCCGGCTCACCATGACTGAGACGATCTTGCCCAGCGTCCCGTCGGTGATCTTTTTCTTGGCATAGGCGAATTTGGGATTGAACCGCTGTGAATAGCCGATGGTGAATTTCAGCTCGGCACGTTTTGCCAATGTGATGAGCTCGTCCGCCTCCCACAGCATCAGCGCAATCGGCTTTTCCAGCAGCACATGCTTGCCCGCGCGCAAACTATCGCGCGCGATGGGATAATGATTTTGCTCCGGCGTGGTGCAGACGTAGACTACCGAGATATTCGGATTGGCGAGAATATTGTTATAATCGAGCGTAGCGCTCGCCGGATTGATCAGCGCTTTGACCTCGGCGAGACGGTCGGGACGGATCTCACAGATATGGAGCTTGTCGACCAGAGCCGAGCGCGCGAGCGTCTCGGCCCGAATGCCACCGCACCAGCCAGTGCCGATCACCCCAACCTCGACTGTTTTCACGCGCGACCTCTTACCCCAAAAACTTCGGCGGCGAACTGCGGATAGACTTCGACCAGTTGCGGCGCCACGACAGTGCGCAGCATCCGCAGTGTTTCCGCCGAGGGGATGGGCGTTTGCGGTACCTCGGCGCCCCGGTCGAAGGCAAAACCCGTGTGCTCGGCGATTTCCGCCGCCGTGTGTCCGGGATGGACGCTTGCGAGCCGGAAGCGGCCGTGCGTCCGATCGAAGGCGAACAGGCAGCGACTGGTGATGAGCGCGATCGGTCCACCAGGACGATACACATTCGCAGCACTCGTTCCCGCCGCGCTGATGAAATCGACCTTCTCGACGAGAGTGCGGCGCGTGTGTTCGAGCCGAAAGAGAATCACTCTCGGCACCACGTAATACATATAGGCGGAGCCGAACGAGCCGGGAAAACGCACTTTTGGGTGCGCGGGATCCCCGATACCGACGAGGTTGATGTTTCCCTGCCCATCGATCTGTCCTCCTGAGAGAAAGAACACATCGATGCGGCCCTGTCCGGCGCAGTCGAAAAGCTCGCGGCCGCCGTCGCTGAAAAAACTATGCCGCCGGCTGCCGAGGAGGGAGACGCGGGGCCGTCCATTGCCGCGCTCGCGCGCAAGCAAGGCGCCAGCGGCGGGAATTGGCGAGGCGGCGCCGATCGCCGCGTGCCGCGCATCGGCAACCATCCGCGCGATCGCGTCGGCGAGCAACTCCTCCTGCCGATAATCCTGCGCATCGGACCCCCACCCTTTACCTTCCCCCGACGGAACCCGTGCTTGCCCGGGTTCCGCACTATATTGCGCACGTCGGGCAAGCCCGACTTGCGACGGGGGAGGAAAGGGTGGTGGAGATTCACGCCGCGCGCTGCGCATGCAGGTAGCGATCGAGATAGGCGGCAAATCCTTCCGCGGTTCGGGCCAGGCTCGCGTATTCGGTGAGATGTGCGCCGTCTGCGGGATACTCGCCGGCAAGCGCAAGTGGCCAGGCTCCTTTCGGCGCAAGCGCGACAGCCTCTATGTAGAAGCCGCCGAGCGCGCCGGCGGCAAGCTGCGGATCATCGAACAGATTTGCATCCTGGATTTTCTCGACGGTGACGACCGTGCGAATGGCAGCATGGGCCATCACGGCGAGCTCGCGCTCGCGGCCGATCCATACATTGCCGTCGCGATCGGCCAACGGCGCGTGGAAGAGCGCGACATCGGGCTTGATCGCAGGCAACAGCACAATGGGATCGTCCTGCGCGAACGGATTGTCGGTGACCTTCCAATCCCGGCGATGCACCAACAGGTCAGAGCCGATCAGACCGCGCAGCGGCATGAACGGCACGCCTTTCTCGGCGGCCTGAAACGCCGCGTGCAGCGCCGGGCAGGTCGCCTCCTTCATGTGCAGCGTGCCCGCCGTCATTGCCGCGGTGAAACGCGGTGCCGCCCCGAATTCTCCGAGAGAAACGGCCGAGGTCTCGAGCGTGGAGACTGCGCCCGCTCCGATCAGGAGATCGGCCTGCAGGCTCGATGTCGGCAGCGTGATGAGATGCAGATGCTTGACGCCACGCCGGATCAGCGCGCGGGTTGCCTCCATGGCGACGCCCGATTGTTCGCGCGGCACCGCCAGCAGGCAGCCATCCCTGATGCAGGCGAGGGCGTCATCGAGGCTGCGCGCGATCATTGGCGCAGTGTAACACTATGCGAGCGAGCGGATCGAGAGGCCGCCTAGTCGCTTTCCTTCGAGCTCAGCCCTGTCGGCCGTCCGACCACCGTAACCAAGAGCCCGTTGTCGAGCAGACGCTTCGCAACCCGCTTCGCGTCGGCGAGCGTGACTGCATCGATCAGGCCGGAACGGCGGTCGATGTAGTCGATGCCGAGACTGTCGAGTTGCATCTGCACGAGCTGGCTGGCAATGCGGTTTGATGTATCGAGACCGAGCACAAACGAGGCCTTGAGGTAGGTCTTGGCCTTGGCGAGCTCGTCTTCGGTTGGTCCTTCTTCCGCCAGACGGCGAATCTCATGCTCGATGATCTCGATCGTCTTGCCAGTCGCGTCGGCCCGGGTGGCGGTGCTGCCGATCATGAGCGCCGTGTAATTGAGCCACACGAGGCTGTCGGAGATGCCGTAAGCGAGCCCACGCTTCTCACGCACTTCGCGGTAGAGCCGGGACGAGAATGAGCCGCCGCCAAGAATGTGATTGACGATATAGGCCGCCATGAAATCGGGATCGCTGCGGCTGATCCCTGGTCCGCCGAAACTCACGGCGGCCTGCGGCACATCGAGCTGGATGACGATGCGGCGGCCCATGCCCTGCGCGACCACCGGGCTCACCATCTGAAGCTCGGCCTTTGCGGGCAACTTGCCGAACGCACGGTCGAGCAGCGCTCCCGCGGCTTGCGCATCGATATCCCCGACGATTGCGACCTTGAGCTGATCGCGCGCCAGCACCCGCCGGGTGTAGGATCGCAGATCATCGGCGCTGATGCGCGGCAATGATTCGAGCGTGCCTTCGACGGGGCGGCCATAGGGATGATCCGGGAACGCGGTCGCCCACCAGTTGCGGCTTGCAACATCGCGCGGGCTTACCGTCTCGCGCCGGAGCCGTGACATGATCTGCGCGCGAATGCGTTCCACCGCTTCGCTGTCGAAGCGCGGCTCCGCAAGAGAAAGCCCGAGATAATCGAATGCTTGCTCGCTGTTCTCCTTGAGCGTGCGCAAGGTGCCGCGCAGAGAATCGCGCCCGGCACTGAAGCTGAGCTCGATGGCTTTGCGCTCGAGGCGGTCATGGAAAGCCATCGCATCAAAAGGACCTGCGCCTTCATCCAGCAAGTCGGCCGCGAGATTGGCGACACCCGCCTTGTCCACAGGATCCTGGTCAGCGCTGCCGCGCAGCGCAAATTCAAGCGCGATCAGGGGAACGGTGGGATTGCGCACCAGCCAGGCCTCTATGCCGGCCGGGCTGACCACGCGCTCGATCGTAACCGCGCGCGCCGGTGGCGCAAATGCCAGCACGGCGGCCGCGAGCAGTGCTGCCAGCACACAACGGTTACCGCCACGCAAGAAAACAGCCGGCTTCACGAACGTTTCTCCTGGGGGTGAGAATCCTTGATCAGATAACCGGTCACCGAACGCCGCTTATCGAGCCAATGTCGCGCAGCGTCGCGCACCGCGTCGGCGCTCACCGCGCGGATGCGCTCGGGCCAGGCGCGGACCTGCTCCACGGTTGATCCGGTGGTGAGCGCTGCGCCGTACCACTGCGCCATGGTGCGCGGATTGTCGTTGGCATAGATCGCATCCGCGACCATGCGGCTCTTGGAGCGATCAAGCTCTTCCGCGGTGACGCCCCTTGCAATGACGTCAGCAAGGACGTCATCGAGTGCCTGTTCCAGTTGCGCAAGGCTGATGCCGGGCTTTGGCGTCGCATAGACGCTCAGGCGAGTGGCATCCAGCGCGGTGCTGTCATAGTTGGCGCCCGCGTTCACGGCGATGGCATCGTTGACGACCAGGCTGCGATAGAGGCGGCTGTTCGAACCACGGCCGAGAATATGGGCGAGCAGCTCCAGGGCCTCGCTTTCGCCGGCCTGCGCCGTGGTGCTCGAAGGCACGAGATAGTAACGGCTCACGCTGGGCTGAGCGACGCGCGCGTCCGCAAGCGTCACGGTGCGTGCCGCTTCCTGCACCGGCTCTTGCGGCCGCACACGCGGTTTTATCTCGGTAACCGGCCCCACTTGCCCGTATGTCTGCTCCGCAAACGTGCGCACCTCGTCCACCGTAACGTCGCCCGTAACGACGACGACTGCGTTGTTGGGGGTATAGAATCGCCGGTAAAACGCGAGCGCATCCTCGCGCGTGAGCTGCTCGATTTCCTGCCGCCAGCCGATGACCGGGCGGCCATAGGGGTGATTGAGATAGAGTGCGGCTTCCATCTGCTCGCCCAGCCGTGCGGCGGGATTGTTGGCGACCCGCATGTTCTGCTCTTCCAGAACGACATCGAGCTCAGGCCTCACAACGTCATCGGTCAGCGCCAGCCCAGTCATCCGGTCGGCTTCGAGCTCCATCATGTGTTTAAGCTCGTTTTTCGGTACCCGCTGGAAATAGCCGGTGTAATCCGATGAGGTGAACGCATTTTCCTGGCCCCCGATGGTCGCCACGATTTGAGAAAACCGGTCCAAAGGGTTCTTGGCCGTGCCCTTGAACATGAGGTGTTCGAGGAAATGGGCGAGTCCCGACTTGCCCGGGGTCTCATCGGCTGAGCCGACCTTGTACCAGATCATGTGGGTGGCGACCGGGACCCGATGATCCGGAATGACGACCACCTCCAAGCCATTGGCAAGGGCGAAATGGGAGATGTCGGTTCCGGCGATCGCAAGGTCGCCACCCGCAAGGGCGGCGAGAAGGGCCGCTGTGATTCGGAATATTGTGTGCAAGACCAGTTTGCTCTCGTGGAGTTCGCCCCCCACGGCACGGATTAAGCCGATAGCGGCAAAAGCACAGGGTATCAACAATGACCGAGGCGACTCGTTGGCGCGTGTGACCGCGAGCGGCCTAAACGCGCATTCGCGCCTCGACTTATCTCGTGGGCTCCATGCGCGATTCAACGGTGGACGGTTTGGCCGCTTCACCTCGCTGAACACCCAGGCCATAGGCATAACCGGGTGAGGGCGTCTGATATCCGGGTGGGGGCGCGGTCATGCTGGTTCGCGGTGGCTCGCCGGTAAAAGGAGCACTCTCAGGTCGCGCCGGCCCGATCGAAGAGAACAAGTCTTGCCACCAGGCCTTGGTAGCGGTGCCTTGCAGCTGCGCAGGTGACATAGGACGCATGGATTCCTCGACTCCCGGACCTGCACGGCTTGCTGTGCTGGTGCTGGCGCCGGCCTGACCCTGTCCCTTAAGCTCGTCGGGGCGAAGCACGCGCGCCTGCTCCTCGGCCGAGCTGTATAGTTTTGCCTTCTCCGCCGCGCTTGCCTGCTTGCGGCGGGCAACATCAGGATCCTTAGGCCAAGCCGGGTTGCGGGCAGCAGGACCTTCGGTTTGCGGAGGCGGAAGACTGAGCGAGGGAGGCACCACGAGCGGAGCGCGCTCACGGTACTCGATGCCCTGCTCGCTTCGCAGGAACCCCATTTCCTTCATGAAGCCCCGAAACAGCTTGGTATCGAGTGGCACGTCTTCATCATCCTGAGCCCATCCGCGGCCCGTGCCGGCAACCAGTGCGAGCGCCAATATGCCGGCAAGCGCGGCGGCGCGCTGCCCTTTCGCGTATCGGTTTCGCATAGCTATCCCCTTCACACTACGGCGTAAAAGCCGTATCCCCGACTTTACCCTGGACCCGGATCAGGGCGCTTTTGCGGCACCCGTACCTACGAGCGTCTCGTACAGCAGCACCGCCACGCCCGCCACAATCGCCACGTCCGCGATGTTGAACACATACCATTTGAAATCGAAGGTCTCGGTGGTGGCGTGCAGCAGCACGAAATCAGCGACGGCTCCATAGGCCACACGGTCGATGGCGTTGCCGACGGCCCCTCCGATGATGAGGCCGAGAGCCACTGCGGTGAGCCGCGACGTCGCGCGCGCGAGCCATATCCACAGCAAGACGGCTGCGATCGCCTTGAGCGCGAGCAGCGCCCATTGGCCAAGCGGCCCCTCCTGCGGGAACAGGCCATAGCTGATCCCGGTGTTCCAGGTCAGCACCAGATCAAGAAACGGCGTGAGCGTAATCATGCCGCGCGCGCCAAGATCAATGCCGAACAACAGCCAGAGCTTCACCGCCTGGTCGACTGCCGTCGCGGCGAGAGCCACGGCAACCCCGAACCAGGAAAACCGGCCCCAGAACAGGCCTCGTGCACGCGGCGCGGGCCTTTCGGTCACATTTGCCCCGCTCATTCTGCCGCCCTGCGCATCGTCTCCCATTCACGCAGCGCCTGCGCGTCGCGCGGAGAGACATCGGGATAAGCGGGATCGGAGCCAACGCTCGGAAGGATTTTCCAGGATCGGGCGCATTTTTTTCCCTGCGCTAGCCGCACCTCAACCGCAACGCCCGGGACTTCATCGAGCCGGAACGCGGTCTGTGGACCCTCGCCCGCGACCATGGTCGCTGCCGAGGTGATCGACACCTCCGCGAGATCGACGTCGACGAGCGCAGCAAACAGATTATCGTCGGAAACATAGACGACTGGCGCTGCTTCGAGCGAGGAGCCGATGCGCTTGTGCGCCCGCTCGATCTCGAGCGCGCCGGTCACGACCCGCCGCACGAGCCGCACCTTGCGCCATTTCTCAGCCAGCGCGTCATTGCGCCAGGACGCCGGAAGGTCCGCAAAGAGTTGCAGATGCACGGAGTGGTCCCGCGCGGGCTCGTGCGTGGGCGCCCCGAGTACCGAGGGATAGCGCGCGAGCCATGCCTCCTCGGCGCTGAAAGGCAACATGGGAGCAAGCCAGGTTACCGTGCATCGAAACAAATGATCGAGCACGCGCAGGCAAGCTCTGCGCGTTTTCGAGGAGATCGGGTCACAGTAGAGCGCGTCCTTGCGGATGTCGAAATAGAACGCGGAGAGATCGCTCGTCATGAAGCTGCTGAGCGCCGCGAAGATGCGCTTGTAGTCGAAATCGGCGTAAGCCTGGCGCACGAGCGCATCGAGCTCGATCAGCCGATGCAGCATGAGCCGCTCCAGCTCAGGCATGTCGGTAAAGGCGACGGCGTCCTCCTGCGTCAGATGGGCGAGCGAGCCAAGCATCCAGCGCAGCGTGTTGCGCAGCTTGCGGTACGTCTCGATCGTCGTCTTGAGGATTTCCGGTCCGATCCGCAGGTCGTCGGCATAGTCGGAGGCGCACACCCACATGCGCAGGATGTCGGCGCCCGCTTGCCGGATGACATCCTGTGGAGCGGCCACGTTGCCGAGCGACTTGGACATTTTGTGCCCGTCCTGATCGAGGACGAAGCCATGGGTGAGCACCACGTCGAAAGGCGCAACGGCGCGCGTGCCGCAGGATTCCAGCAACGAGGATTGAAACCAGCCCCGGTGCTGGTCGGACCCTTCGAGATACATGACAGTATCGGGGCCGCCGTCGCGCTTGCGCTTGACCTTGAGATCCTCGCGCAGCTCAAGCGTGAAGGCATGCGTCGAGCCCGAATCGAACCAGACGTCGAGAATGTCATCAACTTTCGTCCATTGCGCCGGGTCATGCTGCGGCAAGAGAAAGCGGGCAGCCGCCCCATCCTCGTACCAGGCATCCGCGCCCTCGCGCCCGAAAGCCTCGGCAATGCGTTCATTGACGCTGGGGTCGCACAGGATCTCCACGCCCGCTTGCGCACTTTCCCGCACGAACAGCGTGATTGGGACGCCCCAGGCGCGCTGGCGCGAGATGACCCAGTCCGGGCGGCTTTCGATCATGCCGGTGATGCGGTGTTCACCCTGCACCGGCACCCAGCGCGTGCACTGGATCGCCGCAAGGGCGCGCTGGCGCAGTGTGTCATCCGCCCTCGACTGACCGGCCGCATTGAGAATGGGCTTGTCCATGGCGATGAACCATTGCGGCGTATTGCGGAAGATCACCGGTTTTTTCGAACGCCATGAATGCGGGTACTCGTGCTTCAATCGGGAGCGTGCGATCAACATCCCGGCCTCGATCAGCGCCTTGATCACGGCCTCGTTGGCATCGCCCTTCCCGCCGTCCTGCGTGAGCACGCGCTTGCCGGTAAACCCCGGCGCCTCGCTCGTGAAGCGGCCGTCGGCATCGACGGTGTAAGGAATCGTCGTGTTGATGCCGAGTTTAGCCAGCCTTGCTGAGTCGGCGGTCCAAATTTCAAAATCTTCGCGCCCATGACCAGGCGCCGTATGCACGAACCCGGTGCCAACGTCCTCTGTCACGTGGCGGCCCGGCAGCAATGGAACACAAAACCGGTATCCCTCATTGAAGCTCCTAAGCGGGTGCCGGCATTCAATACGCAGCAGCTCATGGGTCGTGACCTCGCGCACTGGTTTGTAAGCCAATACGCGCGCTTGCCGCATAACCTCCAAAGCAAGCTTCTCCGCGAGAATTAATCGATCGCCCTTCGCCAGCCAATTGCCCTCTGGAACATCAGTGACCTCGTAGAGCCAGTATTTGATTTGACGAGAGAAACTGATGGCGCGATTACCGGGAATCGTCCATGGTGTGGTTGTCCAGATTACGATCGAGGCGTCTCTAAGGTCAGGGTCGGGCTGCTCCCCGCGGCGCCCACCAGTTTGGCCGCTCGTTTCAAGCCTCCAACTAAGATCGACAGGGAATTTCACCCAGATCTGATCGGAGACGTAATCCTCGTATTCGACCTCTGCTTCGGCAAGCGCCGTCTTCTCCACGACCGACCACATCACCGGCTTCGAGCCGCGATAAAGGGTTGTGTTCTGCGCGAATTTCATGAGCTCGCGCGCGATCTGTGCCTCGGCAACGAAATCCATGGTCGTGTAGGGATGCTCCCAATCGCCTTCCACACCGAGGCGTTGGAATTCCTCGCGCTGCACGTCAATCCAATACGCGGCAAAGGCACGGCACTCGCGCCGGAATTCAATCAGCGGCACCGCATCCTTATTCTTTCCCTTCGCGCGGTATTCCTCCTCGATCTTCCATTCGATCGGCAGGCCATGGCAGTCCCAGCCCGGCACATAGTTGGAGTCGTACCCGAGCATCTGCTGGGAACGGGTGACGACATCTTTGAGGATTTTGTTGAGTGCATGTCCGATATGAATGTTGCCGTTCGCATAAGGCGGCCCATCGTGCAGAATGAATTTGGGCCGGCCGCGGGCGGCTTCCCGCAAACGCTGATACATGCCGAGCTTCTGCCAGCGCGTGAGGATCTCGGGCTCCTTCTGCGGCAGCCCCGCGCGCATGGGAAAATCGGTCTTGGGTAGAAACAGAGTCTCGCTGTAATCGCGGGCTGCCTGCGTCATGGCGGGTTTACATGAAATCGGAATGGCGAGAGTGTGATCGTCCCGGGTCTCCGCTCACAAAAGCCGGCGGAGCCGGGCCTCAAATTGATCGAATGACCGGCTTTCGAACAGGAGCAAAAGCAATACATGCCATCATGGGGTGTTCCTAGAGCGGGATGATTTTTCTTCGAATTATCATCCCGCTCTAGCTCTTTAGTTTGAGCATGATCCGGTTCCCACTTTTCGGGGTCATGCTCTAGCAGATCGCCCGGCAACCGAAAAGGTGCGGATGAGCGGCAGGGATCGGGCGCCACCTGGCGACCGGGCAGGAACTTTCCCCTTGCGTTCAGTTGGGCGCGCGGCGAATGTTCTGCCCGCAAGGGAGCAATAGCATGTCCAGCACGCACCCCACCGGGGAAACCGGACGCGACAGCAGCAAGGGGCTGTCCGATGCCGGCGGCAAAATCCAGGCCGATCTTGAAGCGTTGCGCAATGACTTCAAGCAACTCGCGGAGCAGGTGTCCGAGGTTTTTGCACTCAAAGGCACGGCCGCGTTGAACCGTGCCCGCTCGAACATCGAAGGCGTGGTCTCGGATGCCGCCGCCAAAGGGCAGGACGCGATCAATGTTGCGCGCGACGTGAGCGATACTGCCATCGAGGCGATCGACGACTCGCTCAAGAAACGGCCCTATACCACTCTGGCGATCGCCTTCGGCATCGGCTTCCTGATTGGCGCGACCCGGCGGCGCTAATTCGGAACGCTGCCGATGAAGTACGCGCGCTGAAACAAAATGGAGGCGTGGCTACGTCAATTGGCGCTGAACGCCCAGCTCCGCACGGGGCTGGGCGCAGCAGTCGTAATGTGGGCGGCGGCAGCAGTCCTTGGTGCTGCGCTCGCGCTCATCTTTCTCCTCATCGCTGCATTCGTTTGGCTCGCCGACCGGTATGACAGCGTCGTGGCCGCATTGCTGCTTGGCGGATTCTTCGTTCTCCTGGCTGTAATTGCTGGTATTGCTTGTGCCACGATCCGCCGCGGCAACATCAAGCGCGCCCGCCTCGAGCTGGAACTGCGCAGGCGCGCGGCTGCCGAGGCCAGCCTGATCGATCCAGGTTTACTGGCGATCGGGCATCAGATCGCGCAGACGATCGGCTGGCGCAGAGCCGCCTCGCTCGCTGCCGTTGCTCTGCTCGGTGCTGCGCTCGCGAGGGAATGGCTCGGCCACACGAAAAAACCCGAGCAAGATGACAAACCCCCCGCGTCCTAGATTTAGCCAGGGTGCCCCGCGCGTTAGGCGGCTATTGCGGCTTTGATCCGCTCGCGTGTGAGCGGCAAATCGCGCAGCCGCGCGCCGCTGGCATTGGCGATCGCATTGGCAAGGGCGGCCGCCGCCGGTCCTTGCGTGGCTTCCCCCGCGCCCAGAAACGGTTGTCCCGGCCGATCCAGCACGTGCACTTCGACACTATCCGGCACCGCATTGAAGCGCAGGATGGGGTAAGTGGACCAATCGATAGTCGTGATCCGCCGCTCGTCAAAGGTTACCTGCTCGTAGAGCGTCCAGCTGATGGATTGAATAATGCCGCCCTCGATCTGGTTCACCAGGCCATCGGGATTGATCACTTGCCCGGCATCGACGGCCGCAACGGCGCGCACAGCGCGGGCCCGGCCGGTCTCCGGCGTCACCTCGCTTTCGATGGCAACCGCGCAGTAGGCGGCGAGATTCTTGTAACGCGCAAATGCAAAGCCACGGCCGTGTCCTGTGGCAAGGCGCTGCGACCACCCGAAGCGCTCCGCCGCCGTTGTCACGACCGCTCGCGCGCGCTCGTCTTCGAGATGCTTGAGCCGGAATTCGACCGGGTCGCTGCCGGCGGCCTGTGCGTGCTCATCCATGAAGCTTTCGATCGAGAACACATTCATGTAGGCGCCCAACGAGCGAAGCGCGGAGACGCGAACTGGCATGTCCGACAGAAAATGATGCATCACGCGCGCGCTCGCAAATTTGTAGATCGGAATGGCGTTGCGGTCGCCGCCACCCTCGGGCTGGGGAATGGGTCTGGGCGCAGGCTTCGGGAACGGCTGTGCGATTGTCTGCCCGGCAATGAGCGCGCCGGCTCCGCCGGGGCGCTCGGTGTGGGAGTTGCTCCACAGCGCGTAATCCCAATCGAGAACCTTGCCGCTGCCATCGAGCGAAGCGATAACCTTGGTGAGCATCGCGGGACCGTAAGGCTCCCATGCGTGCTCCTGCTCGCGCATCCACTGGACGCGGATCGCGCGGCCGGGGATTTCGCGCGCGATCAGCGCCGCGTCAGCAGCGGCGTCATCCGCCCCGTTGTGGCCGTAGCAGCCCGACCCTTCCACGTGAATGCAGCGCACCTCTTCCGGGGGAGTGCCAAGCAGCTGCGCGATGGCCGCCCGGTCGGGATAGACGCCCTGGGTATGCGTCCAAACGGTGAGCGCGTTGTCTTCGAATCTTGCGACGGCGCAGGAGGGACCGATGGATCCGTGCGCCTGGTAAGGACGGCTGTAGGTCGCCGCGAGAGTCTTGTGCGCGGCTTGCGCGGGTCCACGTTGATCGAGGATTGCGATATCTTGCGAAGGCAGGCGCAGCAGAAAAGACGTGAGTTCCTGCTGTCTCGGCAACTGCGCCTTCTCTTCCCAGTGCGCTGCCGCCGCAAGCGCCCGCATGGCCGTGACGCATTGGTATTCGCGCTCGCTCACCACTGCGAGGAAATTGCCGTCGCGGATCGCCTTGATCACGCCCGGCATGCGTTCCACCGCCCCGGTGTCGACGCTGCGAAGCTGCGCGCCGTAGCTCGGTGGCCGCACCACCCGCCCATGCAGCATCCCCGGAAATCGCAGGTCCTGAACGTAAGCGGCGCCGCCAGTCACCTTGGCCGGAATGTCGACGCGCTCAACCGCTGTTCCGATAAGCTTCAGAGCAGCGCGATCCTTGAGCTCAGATGTGGCCACCGCCCGCACATGCAGCAGCTCTTCCGATACGAGCTCGCCATAGGACAAGTGGCGACCGTCCTCGGCAACCACGCTGGCGTTTTCGGTCCGCAGGCTCTGTGGCGGTACTGCAAGCCGTTCTACCGCTTGCGCTTTGAGCAGCTCGCGAACCTGGGCAGCGGCATGCCGGATGGCGGTGCCACTGTCCTGCATGGAATGGCTGCCCGACGTGAAACCCTCGTTGGGCGTACGTGCGGTATCCGCGGTCACGAGAGTCGTCCATGCAAAGGGCACGTCGAGCTCATCGGCCGCAATTTGCAGCAGCGCCGTCTTGAGGCCTTGTCCGAGCTCGGCCTTGCCAGTGAACACGGTGATGCGGCCATCGGCATTGATGCGGATCCAGGAATCCAGAAAGGGAGCCGTCTTCAGGCTGCCGGGAAGTTGCTGGGCGTCATCGCGCGATTGCTGCGCCTCTTGCGCACGCAAGAGCGGTACCGAACAGAAACTCACGACAAGCGCGCCCGTGCCGGCAAGAACACGCCGGCGGGAAACAATAATGTAATCCTTTCTCATTGATTCTTACTCGCGCTGCCCGCATCGGCGGTTTGCATCAGGCGTGCCGCGCGGCGCACCGCGCGCAGGATACGCATATGCGTTCCGCAACGGCAAAGATTGGGTTGCAGTGCCGCGCGGATATCTGCGTCGGAAACGGCGGGATTGTCCTGCAGCAAGGCCTGCGCGCGCATCATCATCCCGGCAATGCAGTAACCGCATTGGGCGGCCTGCTCCGCAATGAAAGCGCGCTGCATGGGCCCGGGATTGTCGTGCGTTCCGAGGCCTTCGACCGTCGTCACCTGCCTGCCTTCAAGCAGGAGGATGGGCGTAACGCAGGAAAAGACGGCTTTGCCGTCCACCATCACGGTGCATGCACCGCACTGGCCGAGGCCGCATCCGAATTTGGCTCCATTGAGCGCGAGCTCGTCGCGCAGAACGTAAAGCAGCGGCGTGTCGGGATCGGCGGTCACTTCGTGCTGTTGCCCGTTTATAGTCAGTTTCACCATGGGCTCATCCGCTCCCTGACATCGGCCGGTGCCGCTCCGATCCCGTGACTCGGGTAAGCAATGACAGGGCGCGCTCCCGTTCCTGCGTCGCGGACCTCTTTGGCGATGTCTGTCCACTGCGGCTTGTCGCTAAAGCGCGCGCGAAGGTAGGCGAGTAGGGCGGTGAGCTGCTCATCGCTGAGCGCGCCGGAGAAGCCAGGCATCATGGGACTTGGTTCGCCGCCGGGCGCGGCCGGAAGCCCCGCGAGAACGACATTGATAATGTTGCGGGGATTAGGTCCCTCAATCGCTGTGCTGAGCGCAAGACGTAGCCCTCCAAACGGCAAGGGCCGCCCCCTCTCGTGACATTCGGCGCAAGCCGAACGGTAGACCTTCGCACCGAGGCCGTTCTCATTGTCGGGTTCGGTGGCGGCTCGTTGTCTCATTAGGTCGATTGAGCCCGTCGTGCTGGCGCCCTCTGTGCCGCGGCGCGCCTGTGCAAGCGCTGCATCGCCTTGCCTGCGGCGCTGCGGTGCCGGCTCTCCAATCATGCTGGCCAGGTACGTTGCGATTGCGCGCAGGTCGGCATCGTCAGCGCTGCCAAGGTCGTCGATCACAGCAGCCATCGGGCCGCGCGGAACGCCATGAACCGCCTGCCAGCCATTGCGCAGGTAGTCGTAAAGCTGGTCTGCATCCCACGGCACCGGCGCAGGCGATTGGGCGTTCAAGGCATAGGCGGTCCAGCCCTCGGATTCGCCGCCCGCAAAGCGTTCCCGTGTTTTCTCAGCACCAAGGCCATTGCGCGGCGTGTGACAGGCCCCACAATGGGCAAGACCTTCGACGAGATAGGCGCCGCGATTCCATTCTTCGCTTTGTGCCTGATCCGGGTGATATGGGCCCCTCTGGAGGAACAGAAGCTTCCACCCTGCAAGCAGGATCCGCATGTTGTAGGGAAACGGAAGCTGGTTCGCAGGTATCGCGGTCCGAACGGGCTCACGGGTCATGAGAAAGGCGTAGAGCGCCTCGTCGTCCTCAGCTGTCACCAGCGTGAAGTGGTCATAGGGAAATGCCGGATAGAGGTGTCGTCCGGCGCGATCGACGCCTTCACGCATGGAGCGCCGGAACGCCGCCTCCGACCATGCTCCCATGCCGATCTCCGGGTCAGGGGTGATGTTGGTTGAATAAATCGTTCCGAACGGCGTCGTCAGCGCGCGCCCGCCGGCAAAGATTTTGCCTCCGGGCGCGGTGTGGCAAACATTGCAGTTGCCGAGCGCGGCGAGCTTTTCGCCCTGGCGCACAAGCGCGGGATCAAAGCTTGCGCGGTCCGGCGGTGTGATCGGGTCGACTGCCGGCTGCCATGCCAATGCAAGATATGCCGCGACGACGATGGCGGTTGCGAGCAGAGAAGCTGCGATTGTGCGCGGAATCATGTGTGCGGATCATGGACCCGCCCGCACGAGCGGGCTGGCAATCGCTACAAAGCTCAGCCCGAGAAATTGTTCCAGCGCGCCATTTTGTTCCAGCGCGCCATTGGGGTTACGGCCGATCGCAACCGATGCCGTCATTGTGGGGCGCGGCGAGGCGGCGAAACCCGGGATGATCCCGCGTATGATTCGGAGTTCGCAGACGCTGTACTAAGAACGAGCCTCATGATTGAAGGCAAAATCCTCCGGCGGGTTTGGACCCCAGACATAGAATGAGTCCTCGGGCGGGTAATCCCCGCTTTCCCAATCCTGATCGACGGGGATGTAGTCGATGTCGGAGGAATACTCCGCATAGCTGCCCCACGGATCGCGCACATAATGGAAATAGTTGGAGCCCAGCACGTGGCGGCCGAGTCCCCAGCCGGCGCGAAATCCCTTGTCCGCCATTTGCATGGCGCCAAGCCCGATCTCCTGAATCGATCCGACATCCCAGCTCAGATGATGCAGCCCCGGTGCATCGGAACGGACGAATGCGATCATGTGATGATCGCTGCCGTGAACGCCGTGCATGAATGCGATCATGTCGCCGGAGCGGTCCGACAAGCGCAGCCCGAGGACGTTCCGGTAGAAATCGATGGTCTTCGCAATATCGCGCGTAAAGACGAGGATGTGCGCGAGTCGCCGCGGCCGGATGAACGGCACCCGGCTTCTTGCCGGCGCATTCGCCTTGCCCACGGTTCCCGGCGGGTTATCGACCGGCGATTTCTCGTTGGGAGACGATTTTTCCGCGACCCGGATTTCAAGCAACGTGCCGTCGCAGTCGCGAAACCACAGCCCGTTCGACTCGAAGCCCGCCGGAGGCTCAAGGAGATCAATGCGCCGCGTGCTGAGCCGTTCGCGAAAACGCGCAAAGTCATCTTCGAAGCAGCCGAATGAAATGAAATTGAGCTTCTTGTGCGGACCCTCGACGACCGAGCCCCAGCGGTGAGGATGTCCTTGGGTATAGATGTTGAGCTTGTTTTCTTCCTCCCGCACATCAAGCCCGAAACAGCTGTAGAATTTCTTGGCATCGTTCGCGTCGGGGACAAAGAAATTGAACAGGTCAAGCGAGTGCACCCCAAGCTCGCCGGGGCGTCGATGTACGGGCTGCGCAAGAGAGCGGATCTGGGTCATGGGGGGCTCCTGATGGCGGTGATTACGCTCGCGACGCGTTGGCCCAATTCTACACCTTCCAGGTTCATTTTCGAAAGAGGGCCGCACCTCGAGCAGAGGTGGAAATGCCTCTATGTCGAGCGCAGCGGCGCTGCTGTCAGCTCCCGATAAAGTTCGGTGTGCGGCGCTCGGCCATGGCCTTGACGCCTTCCTTGAAGTCGGCGGTCGTGCGGAGCCTTGTCTGCTGCTCGAGTTCATGCTCGGTCGCCTTTTGAACACGTTCGGCGAGATCGGCGCGGAGGCTGGCACGGGTTGCAAGCACTCCGAGCGGCGCATTTTCCGCGATCTCGGCCGCAAGTTTCTGCGCCGCGGCGCGGACTTCCTCCTGCGCAACGAGCACGTCGGCAAGCCCGATGCGGTAGGCCTCTTCGCCGGTGATACGCCTGCTCGTCAAGAACAAGAGCTCCGCCTTGGTTTTTCCGATCACTTCGGGCAGCGTCACCGTGAGCCCGAAACCGGGGTGAAAACCAAGCCGCGTGAAATTTGCGCTAAAGCGCGCCTGCGGACACGTCACGCGGAAATCGGCGACAAGCGCGAGGCCAAAACCGCCCCCAACGGCGGCCCCATGGACGGCCGCGATAATGGGCTTCTTGTTGCGAAAGAGCCGCACGGCTTCCCGGTAGAGATGCCGCACGGGCTGGTCCCGTTCGCCCGGCCGCTGGCCTTGGGCATCAAGCGTTCTGCCATCGCCGAAATTCGCCCCGGCGCAGAACGCGCTGCCTTGCGAGGCGAGCACAATAGCGCGGCAGCTCGGGTCCACATCGAGCGCGTCCATGGCATCGCCGATCTCGCCGATGAGGCTCACGTCGAAGAAATTGTGCGGCGGCCGTCGAATTTCGATCAGACTCACAAATCCTGAGGTCTCGACACCGATATCCTTGCAGGGTCCCATGCTGGTCCTCGCGCGATTGGCAGTCACCGCAGCCCAAGCCCGCGCGCGATGATGCCGCGCAGGATCTCGGTCGTGCCGCCTTGAATGGTAAGCTTGGGAGCAATCATGGTGGCGTAGGCGATCTGCTCCTCCAGCGCGGTACGATTTGAGACCTCCGGTTCAAGGAAGGCGGCGAGCTCGCGCACGCGCGCAGGCAATTTCTGCTCCCACGCCGTGCCGAGATCCTTGACCAGCGAGCCTTCGATCACCGGCTCCTGTCCCTTCGCCAGCATGCCGTTGACCGAAACGGACATGCGCCGCAGCGTATGCAGCTGCGCGAGCAGCCGCCCAATGCCTTCGGCCGTTCTTACATCGGGCTTCGGCCCAGCCGCGCGCACGAGCTCGTTGAGGACGTAGAACGTCTCCAGGAACCGCTCCGGTCCGCTTCGCTCATAGGCAAGCTCGCTTGTCGCCTGCTTCCAGGCCGCATCGATCTCGCCCAGCATATGATCGTCCGGCACAAACGCATCCTCGAACACTACCTCATTGAAGTCGTGCTCGCCCGTCATCTGATAAATCGGATTGACGCGGATGCCCGGCGTTTTCATAGCAACGAGAAACTGAGTCAAGCCGTGCCGGCGATTCTCCTTCGTCGCGGGCGAAGTGCGAAACAGGCCGAGCATGTAATCGGCGAGATGCGCGTTGCTGGTCCAGACCTTGCTGCCGTTGATCAGCCAGCCGCCGTTCGTTTTCGTCGCGCGCGTCTTGGCAGCAAACAGATCGGAGCCTGAGCCCGGCTCGCTCATTCCAATGACGAAGCACAGCTCGCCCCGGCAGATGCGCGGAAGAATGTCCATCTTGACGCGCTCAGGCGCGTATTTGAGGAGGATGGGCCCGCTCTGGCGATCGGCGACAAAGTGCAGGCGCACCGGGGCATTGGCCACCCGGAATTCTTCCGTGACGACGTAGCGTTCGAGAAAGCTGCGCTCATGGCCGCCGTATTTTTTCGGCCAGGTCATGCCGATCCAGCCCTTGGCGCCGATGCGGCGGCTCAATCCGGCATTATGCAGATCGCCATGACGCGGCTGGGTTGGATCGAAGGTGCCCGCGGCAATCTCCTGCGCAATGAATGCGCGCACTTCCCGCCGCAGCTCCTCGCACTCGGGCGGCAGCCGGATCTGGTCGAAGCGCAGGGTTGCGGACATCCGTTTCTTCTGCAGGGGAGCGCAGACGCGGCGTTAATCGTGCAGGTTATCTTATGAGCTGTAGCCCTTGTTCGCAATTTTTGCAGACCAATCATATCCCGCATGAATTCTACCGGACTTGCATCCCGGGACCGGCGCAGATATATGACCACAGTGGTCATATCTTACGGGATCAATACAATGCGGGAAATTCAATTAAAGGATGCCAAAGCAAGGCTCTCGTCGCTTGTTGACGCCGCTATGCGCGGCGAACCCGCGATCATCACGCGCCACGGGAAGCGGCAGGCCGTAGTGCTGGGTTTTGAGGAATGGGAGCGCCTGGCGAAAGTTCCTTCCTTTGGTCAGCTGCTCATGTCGGCACCGCTTTCGGATGCGGACCTGCCTCGCCGCAATCGGTCGCCACTTCGGCGCGTAAGACTTTGAGCATATGTACTTGGTTGACACGAATGTGATTTCGGCCGGTGCCCCCTCGAAACGATCAGCAGACTCGCGTTTGATCACATGGATGGACGTCCATTCATCCGAACTTTACTTGTCAGCAGTCACGGTGGCGGAGATTGAGGACGGGATTGCAAAATCACACCGCGAAAACGCCACGCGCAAGGCCGACGATCTCGCAGCTTGGCTCGAAGCCGTGCTGCACCTGTATGAAAGCCGAATTCTCGCTTTCGATATCGCAGCGGCGCGGCTGGCGGGGGCATTGTCCGATATTGCGCGCAGCCGAGGCATAGCGCCAGGTTTTGCCGACTTGATCATCGGGGCGACGGCTCGTTGTCACGGCTTGACGATACTCACGCGCAATGTTCGGCATTTCAAACCGCTTGGTCTTCTCACCATAAATCCCTTCGAGCACTTGCCCACGGGAAATTCATAGGCGAGTGGCGGGGCTGCTGCATCGCAAGGACGCAGCCGAGTGAGGCGAGGCGACGTGTTCAGGAAAGCGCGCCCTGGCAGCTCACATCGAGCTGTACATGCGCCGGTATTTCGATGCGCGCCTCGCTCGCTCTTCTTTGAGATTGCGCTCAATCAGCCGGTTTTTGACGACCGCGGTGATGGCGAAGAGAGCTGACGTGAGAATGAGGATTTTCAGGCCCAGTTCCGAGATCGCAGGACTCGGCCACCAGCTCCCGGAGCGAACGACGGCGACGGCAAATAGAATGAAGCCCGCAGCAATTCCCCACGCGGCGGCGTGAATTGGACTGTACTTGCTCGACATAAGAGCCCCCCAGCGCCACTCATTAAAGAGTGGACCGTGTTAATAATCCCTTGCGCATTGGCGATTGCAGCGGGCGAATCGCAATTATGACGGTAATGGGATCGCGGACCTGCCCGCAACGCTTGATGCACTGAATTTGAGCTTCACTCCGCCGATCTTGCGACGCCTGTTGCACTTTCGCCACGAAGCACGGCGCGTTCACCATTGCGTGCTCGCGGGCTCGCTCAGCGCGAGGCGAGAAGAGGCCAGAGCTCGTCGCCCCCGCGCGCGGCTACGCGGCTTCCGAGTGCAGCCGCCCAGTGGCTCTCATTTCCGAAATCGTCCCGCCACGCGAGCATGCGCAGTGTGAAGCGGTGCAGCACGTGCTCTTTGGTGAAGCCGATTGCGCCATGTACCTGATGCGCGATGGCGGCACCTTCCTGCGCGGCTTCGGCACAGCGGATCTTTGCGGCGGCGGCTTCGAGGAAGGCTCCGTCATCAAAGCTCTCCGCCTGCGCGATTGCATCGGCAGCCGAGCCGGAGGCCGTCAGGGCGGCCGCCACTTCGCCCGCAAGCCGCGCGAGGCTGTGCTGCACCGCCTGAAACTTGGCAATGGGCCGCTCAAAGGCGACCCGCTCGTTCGCATATTGCACCGTCAGATCGAGAGCCGATTCGAGGGCGCCGGAAATCGCGACGCTGCGCGCCGTCGCTCCCATCAGCAGCAATGAGGTCTGATCGAAATCCTTGGGAGCGGGGGCGAGATCAATCGGCCTCGCGCCGTCGAACGTCACGGCATCAAGAGGGTCGCCCGCGAGATTGCGTCCAGGAGCGAGACGGCATGCCGCGGTCTCGACCAGAGCAACGCAGGCTGCTCCGGCGGCATCAACCAGCACCGCAAGCTTGGAGGCGTCCTGCGCGAATGAGACGCCGCGCGCGCGCCCACTCAAGCTGCCGTCCTCGCGCAGAGTCACCCGGTCTCCCGGCCGCATGGGCGCGACCGTCATTGCTTCGGCAGGCGAGGAAATTCCGGCGCGAGAAAGCAGCCATCCGGCGAGCAATGTGTCCGCAAGGGGGACCGCCGCGGCAAATTGCCCGCCGACGCGAATGATCGCGAACCCATCCGCCAGTCCCGCCCCTGCCCCGCCGTGCTGCTCCGGAACCCAAGCCAGCGCGAGGCCGGCTTCGACGAGTGCGCACCAGAGCTCCGCCTTCCAGCCTGCGTTATCGAGACGGTTAACGGTCCGGGGCTCGCCCAGATCGGCAAAAATGCGGCGCGCGGTCTCCGCGACAATATCACAACTTTCGCTCACGCGACCTCCGATTGCTCCCGCATGCGTGCGGACACGGCCGGCTATCGTCATTGGACGAGCCCTGCTTGGCAAGGCGCGCCATCGCAAAACGCGACCTCCAAGCCGCGCCAATATCGCGCATGCTTGCGGGTTGATCGCATGAATCGCAGCGGCTAGCGTGGCGCGGCAGAACACCGAGAATAAGCCCCGGCAGGCATGGGGCAACCGGGAGGAACCGATGCGATGCCAGCGCCTCGCCGTTGCGGCTGCGATGCTTGGCCCCGTGCTGATGGCAAACCAGGTCGCGCTTGCTCAGAAGCAAGGCGGAACGCTCAAATTCTACCATCGCGATAACCCGCCGACCGCGTCGATCCACGAGGAAGCCACCGTATCAACCGTCAACCCGTTCATGGCGGTGTTCAATAATCTTGTTCTGTTTGATCAGAACAAGCCCAGCAACAGCCTTGACACCATCGTCCCTGATCTGGCGGAAAGCTGGAGCTGGAGCGACGACCGCAAGCGCGTCACGTTCAAGCTGCGCCAGGGCGTAAAATGGCACGACGGCAAGGCGTTCACGTCCAAGGACGTCGGCTGCACCTTCGACCTTCTGCTCGGCAAAGCCAAGGAAGGGCTGCGCCTCAACCCGCGCCAGGTATGGTATCACAACGTCGCAAATGTCAGGCTTGACGGCGATTACGAGGTGACCGTCGAGCTCAAGGAGCCGCAGCCTTCTTTTCTCGCCCTGCTGGCGTCGGGTTATACGCCGATCTATCCGTGCCACGTCTCTCCGCGCGAGATGCGAACCAAGCCGATCGGGACCGGGCCATTGAAATTTGTCGAGTTCCGCCGCAACGAAGTGATCAGGCTCGCGCGTAACCCGGACTACTGGAAGAAAGGCCGGCCTTACCTCGACGCGATTGAGGTGCGGATCATTCCGAGCCGCTCGACTCGCATTCTGGCATTCGTTTCGGGCGAGTTCGACATGACTTATGACACCGACATTCCCATTCCGCTGATCAAGGACGTGCAGTCGCAGGCACCCAAGGCGATCTGTCAGCTCCGCCCGACCGGCGTCTACGTCAATCTGCTCGTCAACAGGGAAGCCGCGCCGTTCAACGATCCGAAGTTGCGCCAGGCCATGGCGCTCGCCATCGACCGCAAGAGCTTCGACGACATCCTGGGGGAGGGCAAGCTCGGCATCAGCGGCGCCATGCAGCCGCCGCCGGAAGGCGCCTGGGGCATGCCGGAAGAGATGCTGCGAACACTTCCCGGCTATGGCAAGGATGTGGAGCAGAACCTGGCGCAGGCGCGCGCCATCATGCAGGAGCTTGGCTACGGTCCGGACAAGCCGCTCAAGCTCAAGGTCTCAACCCGCGACATCGCGATTTACCGGGATCCGGCGGTCATCCTGATCGATCAGCTCAAGAAAATCTACCTCGAGGGCGAGCTGGAAGTGGTCGATACCACGATCTGGCACCGCAAGGTGACCCGCGGAGACTATTCGGTGGGCCTCAACCTTACCGGGCTTGCCGTCGATGATCCCGACGTCAACTTTGTCGAGAACTATACCTGCAACTCCGAGCGCAATTACAACAAGTACTGCAGCCCGGAGGTCGAGCAACTCATCGCGCAACAGTCGAAAGAAGCTGACGTGGCCAAGCGCAAGGCGATCGTATGGCAGATCGAGCGCAAGCTCGCGGAAGATGTCGCGCGGCCGGTGATCCATTTCCAGCGCGCCGCAACCTGCTGGTATCCCCAGGTGAAAGGGCTCGTGCTGCACCAGAACAGCATCTATAACGGCGCGCGCTACGAAGACGTCTGGCTCGACAAATAGTGGCCGGTTACCTGATCCGCCGCTTGGTGCTGATGGTCCTGACGCTGTTCGGGATTTCAGTCATCATTTTCGTTCTGCTGCGGATTGTTCCCGGCAACATCGCCGACATTCTGTTCGATGCCGCCGGAATGGTAAGCGCGGCGGAAAAGCACAAGCTTGAAACCGAGCTCGGTCTCGATAAGCCGATCGTCGTCCAATATGTGGACTGGATCGGCGGTCTCGTGCGCGTGGGCTTTCGCTCTTCGGCGCTGGTGATGCGGCTCACTCGATCATCCATGCTGGAAGTGCTGCGCCAGGATTACATTCGCACCGCGCGGGCAAAGGGGGCGTCTGAGCTGGCCGTCAATTACGATCACGCGCTGCGCAACGCCGTGCTGCCGATCATCACCATCATCGGAATCGAGGCGGCGTTCCTGGTCGGCGGTCTTATCGTTACCGAGACCGTGTTCAACATTCCCGGCGTCGCCCGCTTTCTGGTCGAAGCCATTCGCTGGCGCGATTATCCGGTGGTTCAGAGTCTCGTGATGTTTATTGCCCTCGTCGTGGTCACGGTCAATTTCCTGATCGATATGGCTTACGTCGCGCTCGATCCCCGCATCAAATATCACGAGTGAGAGAAGCCATTGGCCATCGTTGATCAGGAGCTAGAGCTTGCCGGCGCGGGCGCGCAGCTCGCGCTGCCGGGAAGCTCGGCTGCCTATCTTCTGCGGCGATATCCACTAGGGGCGGTAGGCGCCGCGATTGTACTCACGATTGTCATGATGGCGCTGTTCGCCAACTGGATCACCGCGTTTGATCCGACAACAACCAACGCGCACGCCTCGCTTGCCAGGCCCGGCGGCGAGCATCCCTTGGGCGCCGACTTCATGGGCCGCGACATGTGGAGCCGTATTGTTTTCGGCGCCCGCATTTCGCTTATGGTGAGCGTCGGGGCAATGGGGCTGGGCTGCCTGGCTGGCGTTTCCATCGGGCTGATGTCGGGATATTTCGGCGGCTGGCTCGATCTGGTTGCGCAGCGGTTCATGGACATGCTGCAGGCACTCCCCCTCCTGGTGCTGGCGCTGGTGATGTCGGCTGCGCTCGGCCCCTCGCTTGGTAACACCATAATCGCGATCGCGATCCCGCTCATCCCCACCGTTGCGCGCGTGATCCGCTCGAACACGCTGGTGCTGCGCGAGCTGCCTTACGTCGAGGCTGCCCGCGCGACCGGGATGAATGAGGTTTCAATTGCACTTCGCCATGTGCTCCCCAACACGCTGGCGCCGCTGATCGTACTGGCAACCGCTCAGCTCGGTTCGGCCATATTGGTGGAGGCCGCGTTATCCTTTCTCGGCCTGGGAGTCCCCGAGCCACACCCGTCTTGGGGACGGATGCTGTCGGAGTCGGCCGCTGAATATGTTCGCACTGCGCCGTGGCTGGTGATCTTTCCCGGGCTGACGATCAGCCTTGCGGTGTTCGGGACGAATCTCCTGGGAGACGCGCTGCGCGACATGTTTGATCCACGTCTGCGCCACTGACATCGGCCGTTGTGAAGGAAGCAATAGCACAGGCGCAGTTGCAGTCTCCGCCAGCCGCGGCGGCGCCGGCAAGCGAGCCGCTGCTTGCGGTGGAAGGCCTGCGGACGTTCTTTTTTACGCGTGCCGGCGTGGTCAAGGCGGTCGATGGCATCAGCTTCTGCGTGGAAGCAGGTGAAACGCTGGCGCTGGTGGGCGAATCCGGCTGCGGCAAGACGGTCACGGCGCTCTCCCTGATGCGGCTCGTTCCCGATCCACCGGGACGCATCGTCGAGGGTCGCGTCAAGCTCGCGGGCGCCGATCTCCTGAACCTCGACAAACAAGCGATGCGGCGGCGGCGCGGCAAGGACATATCGATGGTGTTCCAGGAGCCGATGACCTCGCTCAACCCTGTCATGACCATCGGAAGGCAGATCGCCGAAGCGCTCCTGCTGCATGAGGAGCTCACGCGTTCCGCCGCCAGCGACAAGACCATCGAGATGTTGCGCCTGGTGCGGATTGCGGATCCGGCGCAACGCGCGAAGGAGTATCCGCATCAGCTTTCAGGCGGAATGCGCCAGCGCGCCATGATCGCGATGGCGCTCGCCTGCAACCCCAAAGTGCTGATCGCCGACGAGCCCACGACCGCGCTTGATGTCACCATCCAGGCGCAGATCCTCGATCTTATCGTCGAGTTGCAACGCAAGCTCGGCACGGCTGTGGTTCTCATCACCCATGATCTTGGCGTCGTGGCCGAGACCGCGCACCGGGTGATCGTCATGTATGCCGGGCGCAAGGTTGAGGAGGCCGCGGTCGAAGCGCTATTTGCACATTCGCTGCATCCCTATACCCGCGGCCTGATGGCCTCGATACCCGGGCTTTCCCCCATGCCGGGCGAGACTCATCAATCGCGCGGACGGCTGCAGGAGATCCCCGGCATGGTTCCTGCGCTCACCGACCTGCCGCCGGGTTGCGCCTTCGCCCCCCGCTGTCCCTTCGCCGTCGAGCGATGCCGAAACGAATACCCGCCCTACCAGGAGAAACGGCCCGGTCACTGGGCCGCGTGCTGGCGCTCCGATGAGTTGTTCGGAGCTGCGCATGCTTGACCAGCGGCACAAGAGCAGCACCTCCACCGCGGCCGCTGCGGTGCTGGAAGTGAATGATCTGAAGAAACACTTTGTGATTCATAAGGGGCTCCTTCAGCGCACGGCCGGATACGTCTACGCGGTCGATGGCGTGAGCTTCTCGATCGCGCAAGGAGAAACCCTGATGCACTAACAGGTTGGATTTTCGTCCGCTTCCGGACCATTTCGGCCACAAAACCGGTTGTGGTTCCGAGGGTTTACGGCACAAAATGACCCTAACCAGACCAACGCAGTGTCAGGATGTTGCAACGCGATAATTGCGCCATGGGGGTTGCAAGCGTGGGATCGCCGCGGCAGCTTGCGGTGCCATCGCGGTGCGCGGCGCGGTTGCCGCATTTGACGGCGCACGACGTGGCGGCGATCGACGGTGAGATCAGGGACATGCTCGCCGAGCTGGGCGGCGGCTAATCGGGTTTTTTTTAACCCGATTTTGTTTCCGCCTTTTTTGACGAGAAAGCTTG
>Ga0209331_1000082_pt1 | contig 29954 bp, 30 predicted proteins | sample JacPinW_OM3H0_M3_FD_187971 | JGI IMG/M metagenome (GOLD analysis project Ga0209331, IMG submission 187971) | Forest soil microbial communities from Algoma, Ontario, Canada - Jack Pine, Ontario site 1_JW_OM3H0_M3 (SPAdes) (version 2) | ecosystem: Environmental > Terrestrial > Soil > Boreal...
ATGATGCCGAGTACGGTCGCCGCCGCAAACGGCACCAGCCTCACCCCGCCCGCGGCCGAGACGAGATTGACCAGCCAGAACGGGAATACCGGAATGAGTCGCAGAAAAAGCAGATAGCTGAATGCATCCTTGCGAAAGCCCGCAGCGATCTTCTCTGCCGTTGCGCCCGCGCGGCGCGCCAGGTGCTCGCCGAATGCACTCCTTGCGATCGAGAAGATGACGACCGCTCCGATGCTCGCGCCGATAACAGCGGCCATTCCACCGAGCAGCGCGCCGAAAAGCATTCCGCCGATTACAGTCAGATAAGCTCCAACCGGCAGCGAAAGCGCCACAACCCCGATATAAAGGGCGACGTAGCTTGCGACCGCGAGCGCCTCGTGCGCGGCAATGAACTCGCGCAACGCGTGGTGATGCCGATCGAGCATCTCAAACGAGAGCTCCCGGTGCCATCCCAGCGCGATGACAACGATGGAGACAACAGCGATTCCGACCAGCGGCGCCAGACGCCGCAGCGGGAATTGCCGGCGGCCTGGCGCAATGGGTGATGAAGATGGATCACTCTCGATGTTCATGAAAGTGACATGAGAACCCGAGGCAGCCCCGCAATTGACGGAAAAGGGCCGCCTCCCTATAAGCTGCTCGGTTTTCAAGCGGCAGTGCGAGCCGAGCGGGGCCATGACGGACGTCGCGCGCTGCGTGTTCGTCATACCGGCACAGAGCGGAGACAGCGACGTGAAACGGACCTATCAGCCGAGCAAGCTGGTGCGCAAGCGCCGCCATGGGTTCCGCGCCCGCATGGCTACCACGGGCGGCCGCAAGGTGATCGCATCCCGCCGGGCGCATGGCCGCAAACGCCTCAGCGCCTGATCCGGGGTGGAGCGGCTGAGGCGGCGAGCCGATTTCCTCGCTGCCGCGACCGGGATCAAGGCGCCGACCGCGGGCTTCGTGTTGCAGGTCCGCCGGCGGGGGGATGAGGCCCCTGGCCGTGTGGGGTTCACCGTTGCCAGAAAGGTTGGAACCGCGGTCGAACGCAATCGGGTACGACGCCGGCTCAAGGAGGTCGTGAGACTTGCGGCCGCAACTGGTCTTCCCACCGGCAATGATTATGTGCTCGTCGGACGGCGCGCCGCCCTGTCGCTGCCGTTCGAGCAAATCCTTAATGATTTCACACGTGCGCTAGGGCGGCTGCGAGTGGCTACATGACCGACCAGAAGAACACCATACTCGCGATCGTGCTGTCCGCGCTCGTCCTGATCGGGTGGCAGCTGTATTTCGGCCTGCCCCAGGTCGAGAAGCAAAAACAAATCCAGCAGCAGCAGGCGCAGGAACACGCGCAACCCGTTCCCGGCCCTCCGTCGCCGCAGGCCGTTCCGTCAACGCAGGCTCCTTCCCCCGCCTCCCCGCAAGCCCCTGCTCAGCCCGGCGCCGTCCCCGGCAGGCCGATGACGCGGGAGGAGGCGCTCGCCGCCTCCCCGCGGGTGCGAATCGAGACGCCGAGCGTCGCCGGATCGATCTCGCTCAGGGGCGGTCGCATCGACGATCTTTCCCTGATCAAATATCACGAGACGGTTGATCCGGGGTCGCCTCCCATCGTACTGCTTGCACCCTCGGGAAGTCCGAGTCCGTTCTATTCCGAGTTTGGCTGGTCCGCCGCGAGCGGCACCACCGTAAAGCTGCCGGGTCCAGATACGTTGTGGCAGCAGGCAGGAGGGGGCACGCTCTCCGTCGGACGGCCGGTGACGCTCGTCTACGACAATGGCGAGGGGCTCGAGTTCCGGCGCACCATTGCGGTGGATGACAAGTACCTGTTCACCATCAAGGACGAGGTTGTGAACAAGGGGGCGTCCGCGATCACGCTCTATCCCTATGCGCTGATCTCGCGTCACGGCACTCCACACACGCTCGGCTACTACATCCTGCACGAAGGCATGATCGGCGTGCTCGACGACAAGCTGCAGGAGGCGAGCTATTCGGACATCGAGAAAAAGAAGGACATGGCCTTCACCTCGACGAATGCCTGGCTCGGCATTACCGAAAAATATTGGGCGGCGACGCTGTTGCCGCCTTCCGCGGCGAAAATCTATGCACAGTTCTCGTTCTTTCAGAACGGAATCAAGCGATTTCAGACGTATTACAATCTGGACCCCGTAACCGTGGCTTCCGGCTCTACTGGCGCGGTCGACACCCGGTTGTTTGCGGGTGCCAAGGAAGTCTCGATTGTCGACGGCTACAATCAGCAGCTCGGGCTCAACAAGTTCGACCTGCTGATCGATTGGGGCTGGTTCTATTTCATCACCAAGCCGATGTTCTTCGCGCTGGACTGGATCTATCGCCTCGTCGGCAATTTCGGCGTGGCGATTCTGATCATCACCGTCATCATCAAGGCATTCTTCTTCCCGCTCGCCAACAAGTCCTACGCCTCCATGGCCAAGATGAAGGCGGTGCAGCCGGAGATGATGGCGATCCGCGAGCGCTACGCGGACGACAAGATGAAGCAGCAGCAGGCGATGATGGAGCTGTACAAGAAGGAGAAAGTGAATCCGGTGGCCGGCTGCCTGCCGATGCTCATCCAGATCCCGGTCTTCTTTTCGCTCTACAAGGTGCTGTTTGTCACCATCGACCTGCGGCACGCCCCGTTCTTCGGCTGGATCAAGGATCTTTCGGCGCCCGATCCGCTCACGGTGTTCAACCTGTTCGGGTTGATCCCGTGGGATCCGACGGTCGTTCCGGTCATCGGCCCGTTCCTGCATCTCGGCCCATGGCCGTTGATCATGGGCGTGACCATGTGGGCGCAGATGAAGCTCAATCCGCCTCCGCCGGACCCCGCACAGAAGATGATCTTCGACTACATGCCGATCATCTTCACCTTCATGCTCGCGAGCTTCTCCGCCGGGCTGGTGATCTATTGGGCATGGAACAACACGCTTTCCGTCATTCAGCAGAGCGTGATCATGCGCAAGCATGGCGCCAAGGTCGAGCTTATCGACAACGTCAAGGCGCTGTTCGCCAAGAAGGAGAAGGCTTGACAAATCGTAGGGCGGATTAGCGCGGCGTAATCCGCCGAAGATCAGCGCGTGTCCCGGACGAGCAACGCCGGCCTTGTCCGGCAGAGCAAAGATCCGGAACCCAGAGCGCAACGACGATCCGTCCTGGGCCACACACGGACTGTACATGACGAGGCGGCTGTGATTGTGGCTCTTGGGTCCCGGATCTCGTTGCGCTCGCGCAAACGCTCGCTGCACTCGTCCGGGGCGCGGTAAGCGTGTCCCGCTTTACCCGCGGCGAGATTGAGGCCGGGCGCAAGCTCCTTGTCGCGGAATGGCATTTCGCCAGCGCGGCCGCATCCATTGCTTCGCTCCCCCCCATGCGCGGAACAGAGATCGCCTTTGCCGGCCGCTCCAATGTCGGGAAGTCGAGCCTGATCAACGCCCTTACGGGACGCCGCGCGCTAGCGCGCATCTCCCACACGCCGGGGCGCACGCAGGAGCTCATTTTCTTCACCGGGCCGGCGGCGCTCACGCTCGTCGACATGCCAGGCTATGGGTATGCGGCCGCCGCAAAATCTAAGGTCAAGGCCTGGACCGCGCTCATTCACGATTTCCTCAGAGGACGCGCCAATCTCGCGCGGGTCTATCTCCTGATCGATGCGCGTCACGGACTGAAAACTGCAGACGAGGACGTGCTGAAGACCCTGGATGAGGCGGCGGTGAGCTACCAGTTGGTCTTCACCAAAGCGGATCAGGTCGATGAGGCCGCGCGCGCGGAGCTGCTCGGGCGCACCAGCACGGCCATGGCGCAACGTCCGGCGGCGCATCCGGAGTTCCAGGTGACTTCCGCCCATACGGGTGCGGGGATCCCCGAGTTGCGCGCCGCTATCGCCCGCCTGCTCGCCGAACGCCGGGCATGACCATAGACAGCCCCGCGTTTGTTGTCTCGCAGCTGACTGAGGCGCTAAAAGGCGCAGGCTTTGGAAATTCAGCATGACCATTTCCCCGCATGAGATTGCCCGGGTGCTGTCGGAAGCGCTGCCGCACATGCAGCGCTACGACGAGGCCACGGTGGTGGTGAAATACGGCGGTCATGCCATGGGCGAAGAGGAGCTCGCGCGGAGCTTTGCCCGCGACGTCGTGCTGATGGAGCAAACCGCCATCAATCCGGTGGTGGTGCACGGCGGAGGTCCGCAGATCGGGGAGATGCTGGCGCGGCTCGGGATCAAATCGCAATTCGCAGACGGGTTGCGTATCACCGATGCTGCCACCATCGAAATAGTCGAGATGGTGCTCGCCGGGTCGATCAACAAACAGATCGTCGGATTCATCAACGAGGCGGGCGGCAAGGCGATAGGTCTGTGCGGCAAGGACGGCAACATGGTGCTTGCGCGCAAGGCGAGCCGCAGCATGATCGATCCGCAATCAAAGATGGAGAAGATCATCGACCTTGGGTTCGTCGGCGAGCCGGAGACGGTGGACACGACCGTGCTCACCCAGATCCTGGGTCGCGATCTCATCCCCGTGCTGGCACCGCTTGCGACCTCCAACGGGGGCGGCACCTACAACGTGAATGCCGACACCTTCGCCGGCGCGATAGCCGGGGCGCTCAAGGCCAAGCGGCTGCTTCTCCTCACCGACGTGCCGGGCGTGCTCGACAAGTCCGAGAACCTGATCAAGCAGCTCTCGGCCAAGGAGGCGCGGCGGTTGATCGCCGACGGCACGATATCCGGCGGCATGATCCCCAAGGTGGAAACCTGCATCTATGCGCTGGAAGCGGGAGTGGAGGGGGTCGTGATTCTCGACGGCAAGGTGCCCCATGCCGTACTGCTCGAGCTCCTGACAGACCACGGCGCCGGCACCCTGCTGACGCGGTGATCGGCTGCACCGTGCGGTGGCGATCCGCGCTTCGTGCTTGGTGCCCCTGTGTCCACGCAAGTCGGACTTGCCCGATTTGCACATCTTTGCGCACCAATTTCGAGGAGGCCCGAGATCAGTGTCTCGTTCCGGACGCAGTCAAGCTTGCGCAGACTGCGTAAACTTGTCTGCGCTGCAAAGAGCGCTCATTGCACTCGTCTAGGACGGGAGGATCACTCCGCGGCGATGCGGATCTCGGGCGCGGCCGAGCGCACTTCGGCGTCGACATCGTCCTCATATTTGGTGAAGTTCTTCTGGAACATGCCCACGAGCTTGCGCGCGGTGTCGTCGAACGCCGCCTTGTCCTTCCAGGTCTTCATCGGATAGAGCAGGTGCGGCTCGATCCCGGGCACCGAGCTCGGCACGGCAAACCCGAAATACGGATCAGTGCGGAAGTTCACCGTCTTGAGCGAGCCGTCGAGCGCACCCGTTACCAACGCGCGCGTCGCCTTGATCGGCATGCGCCGGCCGACACCGTAAATGCCACCCGTCCAGCCGCTGTTGACCAGCCAGCAATCGACCTTGTGCTTCGAGATGAATTCGCGCATGACCGCGCCATATTCGGTCGGCGGGCGCGGCAGGAATGGAGCGCCGAAGCAGGTGGAGAATTCGGGCTCGACACCGACCAGCCCTTTCTCGGTGCCCGCCACCTTGGCGGTATAGCCGGAAAGGAAGTGATACATCGCTTGCGCCGGCGTGAGCTTGGCAATCGGAGGGATCACGCCGAAGGCGTCGGCCGTGAGGAAGATGATGTTCTTGGGATGTCCGGCGCGGCCGCTGGCCGAAGCGCGCGGCATGAAGTCGAGCGGATAAGCCGCGCGCGTGTTCTCGGTCTTGGAATCGTCATCGAAGTTGGGAATGCGTGTGTGCGGATCGAACACCACGTTTTCCAGAACCGCGCCGAAGCGATTGGTCGCGGCGTAGATTTCAGGCTCGGCTTCTTGCGACAGCTTGATGCATTTGGCGTAGCAGCCGCCCTCGAAATTGAATACACCGTCCGGTCCCCAGCCGTGCTCGTCGTCTCCGATCAGAATGCGATCGGGGTCGGCGGAGAGCGTCGTCTTGCCGGTACCGGAGAGCCCGAAGAAAAGCGCAACATCGCCGTCCTTGCCGACATTGGCGGAGCAATGCATGGGCATCACGCCCTGCGCCGGCAGATAGAAATTGAGCGTAGTGAAAACCGATTTCTTGATTTCGCCGGCATAGGAGGTACCGCCGATCAGGATGATCTTCTTGCTGAAATCGATGGCGATGACGGTCTCGCTGCGCACGCCATGGCGCTTGGGGTCCGCCTTGAACGAGGGCAGATCGACAATGGTGAGGTCGGGAATGAATGTCAGCAGATCCAAACGCTCCGGACGGATCAGCAACTGACGGATGAACAGAGAGTGCCAGGCGAACTCCGTGAATACGCGAGTCTTGATGCGATAGTGGGAATCGGCGCCGCCGTAGAGGTCCTGGACGAACAGTTTCTTGCCGCGTGCCTGCGCGATGAAATCTTCATAGAGCCGCTGGAAATTGGCTTGACTGATCTTGCGGTTGCCCTCCCACCAGACCGAACCCTCGGTCAGCTCGTCAGCAACGGTATGCTTGTCCTTTGGTGAGCGTCCCGTGTGCACGCCGGTTTCCGCGCACAGCGCGCCGCCTTGCACAACCGAGGCTTCGCGCGCACGGATCGCATGCTCGTAAAGCGCAGGCGCGGTAAGATTCCAATCAACGGCGCTGAGATCCTCAAATCCGAATTTATCGGCGCCGTAGGTGCTGTTCCTTAGACCTGTTTCCTGCACGCCAAACTCCTCCACCACACATCCGGCAGGCGCCGGAGACCCTCCCCAGAGATCGGCACGGCAGCGTGATCTCGCGTTCCAATCCTGCGTCGCGACCTATAGTGGGGATCACCTACCCTGCCAAGCCGCAACGCAGTATTACAGTTTACCCTCCCGGCGGCGCATCGCTGAGCCCTCCTGCGCGTGCGAAGCAACAAAGCGCAACGCTTTCCCTGGTTCCATGCTGCACTGCAGCAGAACGTATCTTCATTCACTAAACTCACGGTCCACCAACCATTTCTGGACGAGACCAGCCACAACATCGCTGTTCCTGTCCATCATCATCATGTGTGAATTGCCATTTATCCCGCGCTCGGGAAGATCGACCACATTGACATGGCCGCCAGCGGACTTGAGGACGGCCGCGTAACCGACGCCGCCCTGGCGGATTTTCGACCAGCGCGGATGGTCCTTCGCGTTGTCGCCATAGAGGATAAGGACCGGCGTGTTCTTGATGGAGGCGACCTTGTTGGGGTCGCCCCCAAGTGTCGGCTCGACCGCAACCAAGCCCCTGACCTTTTCGGGTCGCGCCTCCAGTACTTTGAACCCAAAAGCGCCCGACTGGCTGTGCACCAGAACGACGCATGGACAGACCTTGTCCACCAGCTCGACATAGGCCGCGACAATCTGATCGTCGGTGGTGAGCCAGCGTGGCACGGCTTGCTTCATGAACTGCTCATAGGCAGCGGTCGGGAATTGCGCGCCGGGATAGGTGGTGCGCTTGTCCTTCTCGTTATTCCATGAGCCGGGCGGCCCAATCCGGAAGCGCTCCCACGGATCACCGAAGGGCAGGAAGACCGGGTCGCCCTTGAAGGTATTGGTCCAGCTAGCGCGGCCGCGCTCCACCGCATCAGAGATATAGGTGTCCCAGCCCTGGCGAATGAAAAAGTTGAGCCAGCCTTCGCCGCCATCGGGCTTGGTCTCGTAGGTTACGCCGGTGAGTCCGCCGCCATGCCATAGCAGCAGCGGCATCTTGCCCTTGCGGTGCTGTGGCAGGAAATACTGCACATACATCTGCTCAACCTGGTACTTGCCATTGGGATCCATTCTCGCGGGCACGCCGCCTGGCGTGAACACGACCTCCTTGATCGGCTGACCGGTAATCTCGATGAGCCGCCCGCCCACATGAAACGAGCCCATCTGGCGCAGAACGATCGGGTCCTGCCCTTGCGCTGCGGTCGAGCCCACACCGATGCTGAATGCGATAAAAAGAAACAGATGGCGCATCCTCACCCCTCCTTGCAGAAATCAGTAATCAGTAACCAGTAATCAGAATGGGGACCCACTTACCACTGCCTGCTGCCGGTCGGTGATGCCGTGAGGTGTTTGAGCATAGCGCTCAGCTCGGCGGGAGAGCGCACGTGCTCAAGGAACGGCAGGCGCAAAGCAGTGCGGCCGAGTTGCAGCTCCAATCCCTCGGGATCGCAGCCGACGCAGCGCCAAGACCCATCACGGCCGCCGAGCCGCTTGCGCGCCCAGAGCCGGACCGCATCGGCGTAGTCGGCGTTCACCTGCGACACGATCTCGGGCTCGGCCGCAATGAGTTCTGCAGCATCGCTGATCTCGGTCAGGATCTCATGAGCTCCAAGATCGACGATGCGACCGAAACCCGCAACAAGATGCGCGGCTTTAATGGCGATGCGGTAGAGCGCGAAATCTGCGAACCCTGCGAACATTTCTGCCTCGGGCTGGCGCGCGAGGTAGCGCTGCCGCGCCGCAGGATCCTGTGTCGCCGCCGCAGTGCCCATCAGCATCAGGCGACCCCCTTCGAGCGGGTCGCCTTCGCGACGCTCGTCAATCATGAGCGACACCCGGGGATCGGCCAGAATGTTCTTGGTGTGCACCGCGAGCCTCGAGATCAGCAAGAGCGGCGCGCCGTCGGGGGCGCTCGCAACATTGACCAGCGAGCAATAAGGGTCGCCCGAGTTCGGCATAAGCGTTGCCAGAGCTCCGGAGCGGCTCTCCCGCAGGAGCGTCTTGGCCGCCACGGCGGGAACGAAATCAGGGGCTGGTTTCATCGGTGCTCGCCACAAGCCTGAGTACTGAGATGCTTCGCCAGCGGCCAAGGGCAGCCCGCAGAGTAGCCGATCTCGGAAAATTTGGGCCGGGAAAGCGGCATTTGCGTTCGCAGGACGGACCGGCTATGCTCACAATCCATTGACGAATCATGCGTTTGTCAGGGATTGGCCACATTTCGGCCTTGCTTTGGGGGCTTCAGAGTCGCGGGGCGCGCGTACGCTGCCAGGATAGGGGCTCATGCCAACCATCGCTCTCGTCGACGACGACCGCAATATCCTGACTTCGGTCTCCATCGCTCTCGAGGCTGAAGGTTATCGCATCATGACATACACCGATGGAGCGTCTGCGCTGGACGGGTTCAAGACGAGTCCGCCGGACCTCGCGATCCTCGATATCAAGATGCCGCGCATGGACGGAATGGAGACGTTGCGGCGCCTGCGCCAGAAGTCCGATATGCCGGTGATCTTTCTCACCTCCAAGGATGAGGAGATTGACGAGCTATTCGGCCTCAAGATGGGCGCCGACGATTTCATCCGTAAGCCCTTCTCGCAGCGGCTTCTGGTCGAACGAGTCAAAGCCATTTTGCGACGCTCGACGCCGAAGGATGGCAGCGCGCCAAAGGAGACCGATGCTGCGAAGGTGCTGGAGCGCGGCCTCTTGCGCATGGATCCCGAGCGCCACACCTGCACCTGGAAGAATGAACCCGTGACGCTCACGGTCACTGAGTTCCTCATACTGCAGGCGCTTGCGAGCCGGCCCGGGGTGGTCAAGAGCCGCAACGCTCTGATGGACGCGGCCTACGACGACCAAGTCTATGTCGATGACCGCACGATCGACAGCCATATCAAACGCCTGCGTAAGAAATTCAAAGCAACTGACGACGATTTCGACATGATCGAAACGCTTTACGGCGTCGGCTATCGGTTCAAGGAGATGTAAAGCCGCGACGAGCTGGCGCCGGGATACGGGACGGGCCGCTCCGCTGGACTCTAGCTTCTGGCGGTCACTAGGGGCGCTCAATCAGCAGACTGGTCGTGCTTAATCGAACGCCACAGAGTTTAATGCGTTTGGCGGAGGTGAAGCCGCTCGACCAAGCCCTCCCACTTGCTGAAAAAGGCGGGCGGGTCGTTGATCTGTTGCGTCAGGGCTGGCACCTCTTCGTCCGGATCAGTTTTTCCAGCCTGACGCGCCGCATCATTTTTCTCAATGTGACCGGTCTGCTCGCGCTGGTCATCGGGGTGCTCTACCTCTCTCAATTTCGCGCCGGACTGATCGACGCCCGCATCCAGAGCCTGCTGGTGCAGGGCGAAATCATAGCAGGGGCGGTCGCCGCGTCAGCTACCGCGGAACCCGATACAATCACCATCGATCCCGAACGGCTGCTGGAGCTCCAGGCCGGCGAAAGCTACGGGCCACCAGACGAGGCGCTTTCAGGCCTTGAATTCCCGATCAACCCCGAACGGATCGCGCCGGTGTTGCGCAAGCTCGTTTCGCCGACCAACACGCGCGCCCGCATCTATGATCGCGACGGAGGGCTCATTCTCGATAGCCGAAACCTCTACGACGTTTTGCGCTTCGACCTCCCGCCCCCTTCACGGCCGAGCTTCCTGGATCGTGCCTACATCACCGTGCGCACTTGGCTGACCCGCGGCACCTTGCCCCTCTATCACGAGGTCGGTTCCCAGAACGGCAAGACCTACGAGGAGGTGGATAGGGCACTCAAAGGCTTCAAGTCCAACATGGTGCGCATCAACGAGCGCGGTGAGGTGATCGTCTCGGTCGCTGTTCCGGTGCAACGCTTCCGCGCGGTGCGCGGCGCCCTGATGCTGTCGACCCAGGGCGCCGACATCGACAACATGGTCGGCAGCGAGCGTCTGGCGATCTTCAAGCTCTTCCTGATTGCGGCTGGGGTGATGGTGGTTCTCTCGTTTCTGCTCGCCGGGACGATCGCCGGCCCCGTGCGGCGGCTTGCTGAAAGCGCCCAGCTTGTGCGCCGGCGTATTCGCACCCGCGTGGAGATACCGGATCTCAGTCACCGGCGGGACGAGATCGGGCACCTATCAGGTTCGCTCAGGGATATGACTGATGCGCTTTACAACCGCATCGAGGCGATCGAGCGCTTTGCCGCCGACGTCGCACACGAGTTGAAGAATCCCTTGACGTCATTGCGTTCGGCAGTCGAAACCCTGCCGCTGGCCAAGACCGACGACAGCCGCGGCCGGCTTCTTGCCGTGATCCAGCACGATGTGAAGCGGCTCGACCGTCTCATTTCGGACATCTCAGACGCAAGCCGGTTGGATGCAGAAATGCAACGGCATGAAGCGCAGCCGGTTGATGTCGTGAAGCTTCTCACTACGGTGGTCAACGTGGCCAACGAGCGCCACGACGACGGCGTGAGCGTCAATTTGCGGTTCGAGGAAATTCGGCCGGATGGATTCGTCGTATTGGGTCACGACTCCCGGCTCGGCCAGGTCGTCGATAATCTGGTTGACAATGCTCGGTCGTTTTCTTCGCCGGGCGGCGTGGTAAACATCGTCTGCGGGAGATGCAAGAACGACATCGACATCATCGTCGAGGACGACGGTCCCGGGGTGCCACCGGAAGCGCTGGAGAAGATCTTCGAGCGGTTCTATACACATCGACCCCATCAGGCATTCGGGCAGAACTCGGGGCTTGGCCTTTCGATTTCCAGACAGATCGTTGAGGCGCATGATGGCCGCATCTGGGTGGAGAACCGGGAGCTGTTGACCCCGGCAACGGATGAGCCGCCGCAAGTCATAGGGGCTCGATTTACGGTGCGTTTGCCGGCCATGTGATGCCTGCTGGCGAGGTCTCGACGGTGCATGGTTCGGCCGTGCTTACCGGTGCCCGTGCTGTGCTCATTCGGGGCGCCTCCGGGGCAGGGAAGTCGCAATTGGCGCTTTCCCTCATGCATGCCGCACAGACAGGCTTGCTGCGGTTTGCACGCTTGGTGGGGGATGATCGCCTGCATCTCGCGGCGTCGAACGGCCGGCTGCTGGTGCGGCCCGCGGCGGCTTTGGCGGGATTGATCGAAGTGCGGGGGTTGGGCGTGCAGAAAGTGGAGTACGAGTTCCGTGCCGTCGTCGGGCTCGTGGTTGATCTTGCGGCCAGTGATGCCGAGCGGCTCCCGAGCCCGGGCACTACCGTCGTGGAGGGAATTTCTGTCCCGCGGCTGGCGATTGCACCGCGAGCAGATCCCATGCAAGTACTGCTCGCTTCCTTCGAGACTTCAACCTTAAATTTCACTCAGGAAGCTTGCGCAACGTGATGAAGGTACAGAAGTTATCCACGCCCGGGAGGAGGCTTGGTTTCATCCCGAGCGTGCGAGGGCGACCTCTCTGGCTGCAATGCAACACTTCGGTACAATCGCGAAACAGGCCCTTGCGCAGGACCCTAGGATGCTCATCATGAGCGCCCTTTCGTGCGGTGCAACCTGCATCAGTCGGGGGCGACTGCGATGATTGGTCTCGTTCTGGTCACCCACGGGCGGCTGGCCATCGAGTTCCGCTCCGCGCTGGAGCATGTTGTGGGCCCACAATCGCAAATCGAGGCTGTCACCATCGGCCCCGATGACGATGTGGAGCAACGACGCAAGGACATCATCGAGGCGGTCAAGCGCGTCGACAGCGGCGACGGCGTGGCTATTCTCACGGACATGTTCGGCGGTACTCCCTCAAATCTCGCAATATCCGTGATGGCTCGCCCGAAAGTCGAAGTGCTGGCGGGCATCAATTTGCCGATGTTGGTCAAGCTCGCAAAGGTTCGCGGCGAATGTGCGCTGCCGGACGCGGTAGCGGCTGCCCAGGACTCCGGCCGCAAGTACATCACCATCGCCAGCCGGGTTCTGACCGGCAAATGAGCGAAAGTGCACGGTTCAACGGATCGCCTTCTGAGGTTCAGACCGGTGGCGGCGACGCGGTCACCCGCGTGCTCGAGATCTGCAACAAGAGAGGCTTGCACGCGCGCGCGTCGGCAAAATTCGTGCAGACGGTGGAGAAATTCGATGCCGATGTAAGGGTGAGGCGGGGGCAGGAAGTCGTCGGCGGGACCTCGATCATGGGGCTCATGATGCTCGGAGCCGGGCCCGGCACCACCATCACGGTGGAAGCAACGGGCAGGCAGGCGAACGAGGTGGTTGAAGCGTTGGCTGCACTGGTCAGCGGCAGATTTACCGAGCGGGACTGATCCTTCAGGCCGCCTGCGCAAGCACGTTTGCGGCAAGTTTCAGATCGGCTACGAAGGCGCGGTACTCCTGCTCTTTATCCGCGTGGTCCTCGATCCGCAGCAGAAGCGAGGGGTGAATTGTGACAAACGCGGCCGTCCCGTCGGGGAGTTGCAAGCCGTGCCGACGCAGCTTCGTAATGGTGACGGCACGGCCCAGGAGACTGCGGGCGGCAGTGCCGCCGAGGGCCACAACGACCGCCGGTTTGACGATTGCGCGTTCGAGCTCAAGCCAGACTTTGCATCGCTCGATTTCATAACTGTTTGGGCGCTTGTGCAAGCGCCGCTTGCCCCGCATTTCGTGTTTGAAGTGCTTCACCGCATTGGTCACGAACACTTCTGCGCGCGGGATGGCGGCCTCGGCCAAAGCTTGATCGAGAACCCGTCCGGCCGGTCCTACGAACGGCTTGCCGGCAATGTCCTCCTTGTCTCCCGGTTGCTCCCCGACGAGCATCAGACGGGCATGCCGTCGCCCTTCTCCCGGAACGGCTTGCGTGGCGTTCTGATAGAGCGGGCATCGCGTGCACTCGTGCTCGGCCTTCGCAAGCTCACGCAATGAGGTGATGGCGGGAGGAGCGTCAATGTCGAGTGGGGGCTTTGGTTGCATGATAGCGACCCAATGATCGGCCCCCCCGCACAGATCAACGTCCGGCTGCTCGGCCAGTTCACCGCTGGCACATAAAGCGATCTTTATGCCTTCGTTGCGCGTTTGGACGCGCCCTGCTATAGGCAGCACCCCAACGCTATGCCTCCGGGCACACGTCTTCCCGCCTTTTCAAGGACAAATCATGAAAGCTGCACCGAAAGCCGCCGGGACCGCGGCCAGCTCGAAGCCCGCCGCCGACTACGTGGTGAAGGACATCAGCCTCGCCGAATGGGGTCGCAAGGAGATAGCCATTGCCGAAACCGAGATGCCCGGCCTGATGGCGACGCGCGAGGAGTTCGGGCCCGAGCAGCCGTTGCGCGGCGCGCGCATTTGCGGCTCGCTGCACATGACAATTCAGACCGCTGTGCTCATCGAGACGCTCAAGTCGCTCGGGGCCGATGTGCGTTGGGCCTCATGCAATATCTACTCCACTCAGGACCATGCGGCCGCCGCCGTTGCAGCGAGCGGCACCCCGGTATTCGCAATCAAAGGCGAAACTCTCAAGGACTACTGGGAGTACCAGCACCGCATCTTCGAATGGGAGGATGGCGGCGCGCCCAACATGGTCCTTGACGATGGCGGCGACGCAACCCTGCTGATCCATCTCGGCCTGCGCGCCGAGCGCGGCGAGACCGGTTTGATCAGCAAGCCGGCGAATGAAGAAGAAGAAGTGCTGTTTGCAGCCATCAAGCAGCGGCTGAAAGACAAGCCGGATTGGTACAAAAAGAATGCCGACTCCATTCGCGGCGTCACCGAAGAGACCACGACCGGCGTGCACCGCCTCTACGAGATGCAGAAGAGGGGCACGCTGCTGTGGCCGGCAATCAACGTCAACGACAGCGTCACCAAATCCAAGTTCGACAATCTCTACGGCTGCCGCGAGTCGCTGGTCGACGGCATCCGTCGCGGCACGGATGTGATGATGGCGGGAAAGGTGGCCATGGTGGCTGGGTTCGGCGACGTGGGCAAGGGCTCAGCCGCCTCGCTGCGCCAGGCCGGCTGTCGCGTCATGGTCTCCGAGATCGATCCCATCTGTGCCCTGCAGGCGGCAATGGAGGGCTACGAGGTGACGACAATGGACGATGCTGCCCCGCGCGCGGACATCTTCGTGACTGCCACCGGCAATCTCGACGTGATCACGATTGAGCACATGCGCAAGATGAAGGACCGGGCCATCGTTGCCAACATTGGCCATTTCGACAGCGAGATTCAGGTGGCCGCGTTGCGCAACTTGAAATGGCACAACGTCAAGCCGCAGGTCGATGAGATCGAATTTCCGGACGGCAAGAGGATCATTCTGTTGTCGGAGGGTCGGCTGGTGAACCTCGGCAATGCCATGGGCCATCCGAGCTTCGTGATGTCGTCCTCCTTCACAAATCAGGTGCTGGCCCAGATCGAGCTGTGGGGGAACCCGAGCAAATATGAGAAGAAGGTCTACACTCTTCCCAAGCAGCTCGACGAAAAGGTCGCTCGGCTCCACCTCGCCAAGATCGGTGTGAAGCTGACCCAAATGTCGGATCGGCAGGCGAGCTATATCGGCGTGCCGGCCGAAGGGCCGTACAAGCCCGATCATTACCGGTACTGACGCTGCCGGTGATAAAGCGACGTAAGCAGGATTTCCGACGCAGCCAACGACCCGGTCATGAGGCGAGAGCCAGGCCGGTGGGTATAAGACTCAGGGTGGCAGTAAATGCAGTGGCGTGATTCGATTTTCTGCGAAGCGCGAGCGCCTAACCTTGGCGGCAAATCGCATGTCCGCGGTAATCAGCTTGCGATCCGTCGCAAACGCGGCCGCCAGATAGATGCAATCGTAAATCGGTTCGGCAAGATCGAGGGCGAGTACGAATGCTTGGCGCAGTATCGGTAGCGACGGAAGAATAGTAATTCCCGACCCGATCTCTTCAAGCGCGCTTTGCCCCTCCTCTGCCTCCGTCCGCTGGAGCTCTTGGCGACGAACCTTGCTCAACAGCGCATTCCGGCATTCGACGAGGAGGAAATCGGGAGCAGCAATGTCATGATCTGTCCGCACACGGAGTGCCGCTTCACTGTCCTCTTCGGCTACCAACCATTTTAGAACGACGCTCGCGTCAACGACCACGTGCATTGCGGCCCCGGGATACGCGCTCCAGGCGTTCTGTTCGCGCCCGGCGCATGGCCCGGATTTCTGCCACCGAATTGACCCGGGCGCGCGGCAGTTCTCCCCGCTTCAATCGTTCCAGTTGGCGCCTCGCCCATTCCCGCCCTCGCTCTTGGCGGTCATCGGAATAGGTCGAAGCAAGGAGGCGCCTAATCTCCTCCTCCATCGATATGCCATTACCCGCCGCCTGACGCTTGATCGCGGTGACAACGGCATCGTCCAGGTTGCGGATAGTGATCGCGCCCATGAGTCCTCTTATAACGTATGCTAGCAATGCTAGCAGCGTAGCGCCATATCGACAATGGGCCTGGTTAACGAGCTGGAGTGCAGCGAGATCCGGGACTGCAGCGCTCGGATTTCTGGCAACGCGAGCACAACGCGAGCTGAGCGGTATGGTATGACGCGGCGAAAGGCTCCATATTACGCCCAGTTTGTTTGCCATCGGTTTGCCGCATCGCCGCGCGATGCTGCAAACCATCCGGGAGCAGCCGATGTGCCGCTGGATTGCCTATCGCGGCGAGACCATTTCGCTGGAACAGTACGTAACAGCGCCGGCGCACTCGCTCGTGGTGCAGAGCCAAAGGGCGCTGGAGTCGACCGCCTCCACGAACGGGGACGGTTTCGGCATGGGCTGGTATGGCGAGCATCCGGAGCCGGGGCTTTACCGCGAGGTGCGGCCGGCCTGGTCGGATGAGAACCTGCGCTATCTCTGCCGACACATCCGTTCGCATCTTTATTTTGCGCATGTGCGCGCCGCCACCGGCACGCCGGTCATGCGTCCGAACTGTCATCCCTTTGCCTGCGGCCGGTGGCTGTTCATGCATAATGGCGTCATCGGGCACTGGTCGCGCTTGCGGAGAAAGGTGGAAGGCCTCATTCCCGATCACGTCTACGGCTCGCGCATCGGGACCACCGACTCGGAAGCGGTCTTTCTCGCCATCATGGGCGCAGGCGGCGACCGGGATCCGGTCGGGGCCACCACGCACGTCCTTGCGGCCCTGACCGATATGGTGAGCACGAAGGATTACCAGGAGCCGCTGCGCTTTACGGCCGCGCTCGCCAATGGTCGCGATCTCTATGCATTTCGCTACTCCGCCAACGATCAGGCCAATTCGCTGTACTACCGCGAGTCCGCTGGCAATGTGGTCGTTGTCTCCGAGCCGCTCGATGACCAGCGAGCGCACTGGAAGCCGGTGCCGCCTGGCTACGCGGTGATCGCTCAAGGGGAAAAGCCGGTGCGGCTCGAGCCCTTGTGCCTCGAGCAGCGCGTCGCTGCGGAATAAATATCCGCTGCTCCCCGGGCTCCGATCGGGGATCGGATAGCCTTCCTGCCGGCAGCAACGACACCGCAGCCAATTTTCCGGATCCAATTCGTACGAATCTTGCCGGTTGGTGAGGCGAGTGCTAGGGCGCCCAGGCATGCACGCGGCCATCGAAAACATCCGCAATTTCGCGATCATTGCGCACATCGACCATGGCAAATCCACGCTCGCCGATCGCCTGATCCAGGCAACTGGCGCGCTCGCCGATCGCGAGATGGTGGAGCAGGTCCTCGATACCATGGACATCGAGCGCGAACGCGGCATCACCATCAAGGCGCAGACGGTTCGCCTCAACTATCGTGCCCGCGATGGGAAGGCCTATGTGCTCAACCTGATCGACACGCCCGGTCACGTCGATTTTGCCTATGAGGTCAACCGCAGCCTTGCCGCATGCGAAGGCTCGCTGCTGGTGGTCGACGCTTCGCAAGGCGTCGAAGCGCAGACCCTCGCCAACGTCTACCAGGCGCTCGATAACAATCACGAAGTCGTGCCGGTGCTCAACAAGGTCGACCTCCCGGCCGCCGAGCCCGACAAGGTGAAGCAACAGATCGAGGACGTGATCGGGCTCGACGCTTCAAACGCGATCCTCATTTCAGCAAAAACCGGAGAGAACGTGCCGGAGGTGCTCGAAGGCATTGTCCACCGGCTGCCGCCCCCTCGCGGCGATCGCGACGCGACGCTCAAGGCATTGCTGGTGGACAGCTGGTACGATTCGTATCTCGGAGTGGTCGTCCTCCTTCGCATCGTCGACGGCGTGCTGCGTAAGGGTCATCGCGTCCGGCTGATGGGCACCGGCGCGGCCTACGAAGTAGATCGCGTCGGGGTGTTCACCCCGAAGATGCTTGACGTGGAGGAGCTCGGCCCCGGCGAGATCGGCTTCCTTACCGCTTCAATCAAGCAGGTCGCCGACACGCGCGTCGGGGACACGATCACCGATGACAGGAAGCCGGTCGCAGCGCCGCTGCCGGGTTTTCGCCCGGCGGTGCCGGTCGTCTTCTGCGGGTTATTCCCGGTGGATGCTGCGCAGTTCGAGGATCTGCGCGCCGCCATGGGCAGGCTTCGCCTCAACGATGCGAGCTTCACCTTCGAGATGGAGACCTCGGCTGCGCTCGGGTTCGGGTTTCGCTGCGGCTTTCTTGGGCTGCTTCACCTGGAAATCGTCCAGGAGCGGCTGGAGCGCGAATTCAACCTCGATCTGATCGCCACCGCTCCATCGGTGATCTACAAGATTCTGCTGACCAATGGAAAATGGATTGAGATCCATAATCCCGTTGACATGCCCGATCCGGTACAGGTCGAGGAGGTGCATGAGCCCTGGATTCGCGCGACCATTCTCACCCCGGACGAATACCTCGGCAGTGTTCTAAAGCTCTGCCAGGATCGGCGCGGCGTTCAGGTGGAGCTCACTTATGTGGGCAACCGCGCGATGGTCAAATACGACCTTCCGCTCAACGAAGTGGTGTTCGATTTCTATGATCGCCTGAAATCCGTCTCACGTGGCTATGCCTCCTTCGATTATCACCTCACTGATTTCAAGCCGGCCGATCTCGTGAAAATGCAGATCCTGGTGAACGCGGAGCCGGTGGATGCGCTGGCAATGCTGGTGCATCGCACGCGGGCGGAAAGCCGCGGCCGCGGCATGGTGGAAAAGCTCAAGGAACTCATTCCCCCACACATGTTTCAGGTGCCGATCCAGGCCGCGATCGGCGGCAAGATCATTGCACGCGAGACCGTGCGCGCGTTTCGCAAGGACGTGACCGCGAAATGCTACGGCGGCGACGTGACACGCAAGCGCAAGCTCCTGGAGAAGCAAAAGGAAGGGAAAAAGCGCATGCGCCAGTTCGGCAAGGTGGAAATCCCGCAGGAAGCCTTCATCGCGGCGCTTAAGGTGGACGTCTGAGCGGCCTTGTCAGGCCCATCCAGGCTTTGATCTCACCTATAGAGCGCCAAAAGAGCACGCCTCGCCCCGGCACGCGCATAATAAGCAAGTTTGATCAGGTACTTGGACGAAATTGAAAATATTCAGTACTCTTATACTAATTGTGCATTGCAACAGAACATGTTGCGTTGCATTATCTCGGATCGCCGCCGCAATCGCGAAAGTTCGCGGGAGAAGGTATGCACAACCTTTGCGCCTACTGCCACGGCAAGTTCGGCTTGGTGCGGCATCGCCACGCGTTCAAAAGCTTCTGTTCCCAGAAATGCGTCGACCAGCATAGGCAATGGCTTCAAGCGCAGGCCCATAAGCGCAGAGGCTGGTTGGATTCCCTGTGGTCGGCAAGCCTCAACGCGACGCCCCACGCCAACGAGCAATCAAAGGCTTAGCCGGTTACGAGACCCAATAGGGTCCAACGCCATAGTAGTCGCAGACCTGTTGGCCGCGGGCGCGGTCGGACCAGTCCCAACTCTCGTGCTTGCCGTATTTGGGTGCGCCCTTGAGTTGCTGCTCGCCGATGTTGACCTCGTAACCTTCGAGCTTGGGGTCGTATCCCGGACCATGCGTGGTGGCTTCGGCGTGCCTCTGCTTCGCTCGCGCTCAGAGCATCCGCCTCGCTTCCTCGTCGGTCAGCAGACGCCCGGTAGGCGTGAGCGCGTCGACAAAGCGCGGCAGCTCCTGGCTCAGACCTGAGAGCATGTCGCCGCGTTGCACACCAGTGTAGTTCGTCAGCTGGTCGAGCGTATCGGACCCGAGCGCGTCTGCGATATCGTTCTGGTCAATCCCCTTGTTTGGACCGCTGCCGACCCAGGAATCGACGGCGCCGCTCTGGCCGCTCTGCTGCAGCTGCTTGAGCAGATCGTTGAGCCCCCCATTGAGGACCGCACCAGCGGCTGCGCCGCCGAGAATGCCTCCCAGCGGTCCCTTGAGCAGATCGCCCAATCCACCGCCGGCGCCAGCGCTGCCGGCGGTTCCGCCACGGAGAAGGCCCCCAAGCGGACCCTTCAGCAGGTCGTCCAATGCACTGCCTCCGGGGCCTTCGTCGGCGGTAGTCGTGCTGCCGCGACTGTCGGTCGGGGATGTTGGTTGCGTGCTCGGAGACGGCGCTCTGCGGAGGTTTTTTGCAGCATAGATGGCGAGCAGCGTGAGCAACACTTTCGCCACGGGAGACATGCCTTGCCCTCCCCTCGCAGTTGGCGCGGGTGCCGGCACGGGCGCGCCTTTCGCGCGCGGATCGCTTGGAGCGCCGGATGTCTGAATCGTGTTTAGAATCTCTTCGAGCAAACCCATCGCCGCCTCCTGCCTCGCCCACCCGAGGCCCAACCATGGCGCGCCGACAGGTCGGATGCAAGAATGCAAGTGCGGTGACGCGCTACCGCGGTGATGGTATGAGCGGAACAACGGATGCGTTGTTCCTATCGCAATTCGGGATATGGTTAAACTGATCGTTGGATTGCCGGATCGGGGGAGATGCATCAGAGAACCAACCCTATGAATGTAATTGGCGGTTCGGCAGTCACATTCCACTGAGCTAGGTTTGCACAATGGTATCGATCCTCAGAAGCGTCGGTGTCCTTCTCTTTGCTTGCGCTGCAATGTCCGTGCAATGGACGGGTTCCTCGGCGGGTCCGTCCGATGGCGAAAACACGGCCGCCGCGCAGTCTTCCATCTGGACCGTGCCGGAGCTGGGCGCTCTACCCGAGGACGCGCACGGCCGCCTGGTGCGGCGCGGCCGTGATCTCATTACCGCCACCTACGCCTATGTCGGCCCGGAAGTGCCAGACGCCGCCGACCGCTATGCCGGCAACAATCTCGCCTGCGGCAATTGCCATCTGCAAGCCGGAACAAAGAAGTTCGGAATTCCGCTGTTCGGGCTGTTCGGGGAATACCCTCGCTACAACGCGCGCTCCGGTGCCGGGGTCACGCTGGAGGAGCGCGTGAATGGCTGCATGGAGCGCAGCATGAACGGGCGCGCCATGCCGGCGGATGCGGAATCGATGCAGGCCATCCTGGCCTACGTCCAGTTCCTCTCGACCGGCGTGCCCGCGGGGCAGGAGTTGCCCGGGCTCGGTGTTGGCAAGATGCCCGAGCTTACCCGCGCCGCCGACCCGGAACGCGGGCGTCCGATCTACATGAGCGCCTGCGCCGGCTGCCACGCACCCGACGGCCTGGGCATGCGGCGCAGCCTCCCAACGGTGGACCTCGGCTACATGATGCCGCCGCTCTGGGGGCCGGACAGCTTCAACGACGGCGCGGGAATGGCGCGGCTCATCACTGCGGCGAACTTCGTGCACTTCAACATGCCGCATGGCACGGATTATCTGAACCCGCAGCTTTCGCCGGAAGAGGCCTGGGATGTTGCGGCCTACGTGCTCTCGCAGGGCCGGCCGCACAAATCAGGGCTGGATCACGATTATCCCGACCTTCTGCAAAAGCCGGTCGACACGCCGTACGGCCCTTACGCCGACGACTTCAGCGAGCAGCAGCACAAGTACGGGCCGTTCGGGCCCATTCGCGAGGCGATCGCGCGGCTGAAGGCACAGGCCGGAGACGCCCCAAAGCATTAGCCGGGTTAGGTTTCACCACTGCGTCTCTCATACGTTAGAACGCGTTCCGGTGAGCTGTATTCAGGACGCGCGGCAGACCCTGTCTGCTCCCTCTCCCTGTCCTTAACGGGGAGAGGGAGCCGCGCGGCGTCTGTTGCACTGATTGTGCATCAATTTCACCGGCACGCGCTGTAGCTTGGACGTGCGGCAAATCGAGGGGCGGTGCCGCTCATCCCCTCCCAGCCAGTGAGACCCACTTCGACCCGCGTCTCGTTGGCTTGAACGGTGACGACTGAGACGATGCCGGTCACCATGAAACAGACGGATTCGATCCGCCGATTGGCTCGTTCGATGTCTTTTTTGAGTTCCATCGCCACCGGCTGCAAGTGAAATCGGCGCGCGGTTATGAAATGTTGAAATGTACGGAACCGTACGAGCACAACTTTGTTGAGGTAAACAGGCGCTTCCGCACAGGTCAAAAAACCGAGCGCCTCGAAGACCCAGCGAACGAAGTACCTATCGGCAGCAAGCTTGATGCTTGGCTGCAAAGGCCGCGTTAATGCCTGTATCAGCAGCAAACGGTGCTCACGCGCCGGTCGTTCTCGTCGTCGAGGACGAATTCTTCGTGAGATGCAACATTGCCGATTGTCTGCGGGACGCGGGCTATTGCGTTCTCGAGACCGCGAGCGGGGAAGACGCCATCGCGCTATGCAAGTCGAGCAGGTCAATCGACATAGTGTTCACCGACATCAATCTTACCGGTGCGGCCAGCGGCTGGGATGTGGGCGAATGTTTTCGAGCGGATCGGCCGAACGTGCCTGTGCTCTATACGTCGGGAAAATCGATTGATCATGGACGCTGTGTTCCCGGGAGCGCGTTCGTTGCCAAGCCCTATCGACGCCGTGACATCCTGAACGCATGTCGGCGGCTGCGCACACGATGACCGTCTCGGGCACCAAGTATGTCATTGGTACTGTCTTATCTCGGGTTTATTTTTGATAGCACCTAGCTTTAAATAGGATTGGCGATTAGATGCCCGAAGTTGATTGAATGATGTCATTCAACCGATAATTTAACAAAAATATATGGAGAAATCCCAATGCCTACGAACGAAAATCTGACTATCCACCTCAAAGTCAAAGACTACAGCGCGTGGCGTACCGGTTACGACGGAGGCGAGAAGAGCCGCGTTTCCGCGGGCATTACGAACGGGAGGGTGTTCCGCCGCGCCGAAGATCTGAACGACGTGGTAATCCTCCAGGATGTCGCCGACGTGACCAAGGCCCGCACGTGGTTGGGCTCAGATGAGATGAAGGCGGCGATGGAGAAGGGCGGCGTAGTCGGCTCACCCAACATCCGCTTTGCGGCGTAAACTGTAGCACAAACAACCGCTAGCCGGGATGGCTCGTAGCGTACGCGTCACCATCCCGAAGACGGAAGCCCCGGCCCCTGTCCTCCCAGACTCCGGCTGGGGCGTTTCGTTTCATTTAAGGAATCATTTAAGGAGACGAAAACCCCATTACCGGACACTCACGTTTGTATTTGCGAAAGGGGGGTTAAAGTCATATGGACGCCAACAGAACCCTGACAGTTCAAGTCCAGCGAAGCGGGGATAAATACACCTGGGAGCTTCGCCGCGATGGCCATTTTTATCCGGTGAAGTTTTCCGTGCCGATTTACTTGTCAGAAGAAGCGGCCAGAGCCTCCGGAAACGAAGCACGGACGGTTCATTTGGCCCATCTGGCACGTTTGGCAGCTAGACCGCCCAGGGCGAAGTGATGCGTTGGCGCATCCTTGAGACCCGCAACGCGTTTTGGTCCGGCGAGCGCCAGCGCATGCAACTTGCCTGCGGCGACAAGGTCGACGACCTCGATCTTCAGAGCTCACCTCCCAGGTTTTGCAATTAGGCTTTCGTGGGTTGCGCGCGGTGGTCCGACCGAGATAATTCTCGCTCGGCTGACTCAGCAAAGTCGCCGGGGCGATCACGATTTACCCATGAAAATCGACATCTTCAACCATTTCATGCCCACCGCCTATCTGCAGCGTCTCGCCGCTTTGATACCGGGCCATGTGGCCGTGACTGTCTTTCCGCGCCTCGCGACGCTCTGCAACGTCGATGCGCGGTTGCGGCTGCTCGAGGGGTTCGGGGATCTGCAGAATGTGCTGTCGCTCGCCAACCCGCCGCTCGAGCTCGTGGCCGGTCCCGATGTGACGCCCGAGCTCGCACGGATCGCAAACGATGCGCTTGCCGAAATCTGCGCCCGGCATTGCGATCATTTCCCGGCATTTGTTGCCGCATTGCCCATGAACAATATCGATGCGGCGCTCGCCGAGATCGATCGAGCCATCGGCACCCTGGGCGCGCGCGGCGTGCAGATCTTCACCCATGTCGCAGGCCAGCCGCTGAGCCGACCGGAATTCCGGCCGATCTTCCGGCGGATGGTGGAACACGATCTACCGATCTGGGTACATCCCATGCGGGGCCCTGATTTTGCCGATTACAAGAGCGAGCAAGCGTCCGAGGACGAGATCTGGTTCGCCTTCGGCTGGCCGTACGAGACCACCGCCTGCATGACGCGGCTGATCTATTCCGGACTTTTTGATGAGCTGCCGAAGCTCAAGATCATCACCCATCATTACGGCGGGATGATCCCGTTCTTCTCCGGCAAGATCAACCTCGGCTTCCGCCAGATTTTCTACGGCACGCCGGAGCAAAACCCGCTCGCCGAGGAACGCCGGTTGAAGCGGCGACCGATTGAATATTTCAAGATGCTCTATGCCGATACTGCGGTGAACGGCGAAGGCGCGGCGACCCGCTGCGGACATGCGTTCTTCGGCAGCGGACATTCCCTGTTTGCAACCGATGCTCCGTTCGACGCCGAGCAGGGACACGGCCTCATTCGCGACACCAGCGCTGCCGTCGAGGCAATGGAGATCTCGCCGCAGGAGCGCGAGCGCATCTTTGCCGGCAATGCTCGCGAGCTCCTGAGGCTGCCTGCCGGGCATGCAGCGAAGGCGAGATCGACTGCATGAACATAGCAAACATCCGGGTGAAATTGCGCGACGGCGAGATGGGGGCTTATCTCGCCATCCCGGACCGCCCCCCGGCGGGCGGGATCATCGCGATCATGGAAATCTGGGGCGTGAACGACACCATGCGCCACCACGCCCATGAATTCGCGCAGGCTGGCTTTGTCTGCCTCGTCCCCGATCTCTTTTGGCGGCAGGAGCCCGGGGTCGAGCTCTCCGACAGCAATCCGGAGCATGTGAGCAAGGCGTTCGATCTCTATTATAATTTCGATTACGACCTCGCGGTCCGCGACATGGAAGATACCTGGCGTTATCTCGCCGGACGCAAGGAGTGCAACGGCAAGGTCGGCACCGTCGGGTATTGCCTGGGCGGCAAGCTTTGTTACCTCATGTGCTGCCGCACCGATATCGACTGCGCCGTTGCCTATTACGGCACCTACATCGAGCACCATATCCGCGAAGCAAAGGATCTGCATCGGCCTTTCCTGCTGCACATGGCAATGAAGGACCGCTGGGTTCAGGCCGAGGTGAACGATCTGCTGGAGCGGCGGCTGTCGCCCAACCCGCTGGTGCAGATCCACAAATATCCCAATGCTGACCACGCGTTCGCGCGCCATGGCGGCAAAACCTACAGCAAGCCGGAAGCGGACCGCGCCTTGGCTTTGACGCTCGCATTTTTCCGGCGGCATCTGCAGGCCGCTGCAATGGCCGACGCCTGACCGCGCACAAATCGGGGATTCGCGATGGAATGCGGCGCGCTGGACGTGTCCCCGGCCATGCGTAGTCCCTATTCTTCCATGCTGAAAAAGCTTCTCTTCTGCTGCATTGCGTTCGCCGTCTTGAGTTTCATGATTCTGAACCGTCCTGCTTGGAAGCTGAACGATTTCGACCAACCGTTCTACGTAACCATCGCCTACGATCTCGACAAATACGGCGTGTTCAGCAATGGACCTTTCGCCCCGGTGGACAGCACGATTGCTCGCCCTCCGCCTGGGATGTTCTTCGGCCCAGTCTACCCCATCCTGGTCCTGGCAGCGATGAAGGTTGATGCCCGGTTCGCCGCAGCCGTGCAATGCAGCGTCGAGGCCGATCGTGGGCATCGAGATGAGGCGAGCTGCGAGACCTACGCGGTTCCCATGCGTTTGATCAACGCATGCCTGCTTGTCATTGGTTTGATTGCGATAGCGTGCGCGGCCGAGTTGATCGTTCGCCGAAAATCGACGTTCCTCGTCGCTGGATTATTGGTGCTCGCCGGCCTCGCGGCTGAAGCAGACATTTTCTCTTACGTCATGACCGAGAGCGCGATCTTCGCGATCTATAGCGTATTTGCGTTGCATATGCTGCTCGCCTGGAAAACGGGCCAAACCAAATATTTTCTTTTCGGCGGAGGGCTGCTGGGCCTGCTCTGCCTCACGAAGCCGTCATTCCTGATATTATTTCCAGGGATAGCGGCACTGAGCCTGCTCTACGGATACCGATTGTCGAAAGAGCCGCAGCCACATACAGGCCGACGCGTACTAGGTTTCAGTATGGCGTTTGCGATAGTGGTGGGTCTCTGGACCGGGCGCAATGCAATCTCCGTTGGCAAATTCGGATTGACCGAAGAATATGGCGCTGCTGCGTTGATCGAACGGTTCGCCTACGACGATATGACGGCACGCGAGCTCTTGCAGGCATTTCCTTATTGCATGCCCGGTGTCGGTGGTCTCGCTTTTGACCAGGTATCCGGCACCGATTCAATGCATCGCTTCGTCTACCATACCTCAGGCAGCTTCTTTAATGTGGGTCGCGACCGCCGCAACACCTTGGTTAGGGAGCATCAACGGCTGGATCCAATCATCGGCGCCATCGTTCTCGATGAAATGCGCACAAGATGGTGGCGATATCTCCTGGTCAGCATTCCACTTGCCTGGTGCGGCATGTGGGCTGGCTCGCTGATAAGCCTACTCCTGATTCCCGCATTCGCCCTGGCCTGCGTGCGCGTCTTGATGAGGGGACAACCGTTGTTGCTGCTCTATGCGGCGCCGGCCATGTCGATGCTCCCACTGTATGCGACGGTAGGCAATCACTATACGCGTTACAATCTGATCCTGATCGGCCCATACGCGGTCGGGGCGGCTTTGATAGTTACTTGTTGGTGCATACGGAGGGTCAATGCATGAGCGCTACCGAGCCGATCGTGACATTTGTCATGATTCTCGTAATCGGGATCGTCGCCGGCATCCTTTTCGACCGGCTGGCTGGCCCGTCCTGGCTCACCCGCCAGTTCACCGGATCGACCCGCGGAATCGTCACCAGTGCGCTGGTGGGCATCGCCGGCGCGTTCGTCGGCTATCACATCGCTGTGCTCTTGGCGCTTGGCGGCGGGCTGCTGATGTCGGTCATTGCGTCGGCGGCTGGCGCTGCTGTGGTGCTGTTCGCTTGGCGGTTGGCGAAGTAACGAACACGGCCCCGGCCGAGAGTTTGTCCGTCGGTAACACAACGCTGCCGAAGCCTACGCCGGAGCTATGTCCGCAGCCGGCGGAAGCTGACATCTGCCCGTAAAGCAGCGATCTCGTTTTGACCCATACCGCTCAGACGACAAACCGCTCACTCGATCACCTCGTCGGCGCGCAGGAGGAGCGTGGGCGGGATCGTCATTCCGATCGCGCTCGCTGTCTTCAGGTTTACGGCTAGCTCGAACTTGCTCGGCTGCTCGATCGGCAGATCAGCCGGCTTTGCGCCGCGCAGAATCTTGTCGACGAGGCTGACGACATGCCGGTAACAGAGCAGATTTCGTGGTCCATAGGCGAGCAATCCGCCATCCTCCGCGGTCTCGGCCCACTGATATATCGCCGGCAGCCGCGCATCGTGCATCCGGTCGATAATCTGGAGACGCCACGAGTTTAGGAGAGGCGAGGCCAATACGTTGACCGCCTCGAGTTTCGCCGCTGCTAGGGCGTCAAGTGCGCGGGCGAGCTCATCCGGGCTCCCGGCCTCGAATCGGACAAGCTCCACATTGAGGTCGCGCGCGGCGCTCGTGAGCTGAGCGCGGGTCGAGATCGTGCTCGAGTCGGCCAGCACGGCGATCCGGCGCGCTTGCGGGACGAACTCATGCAGGATTTCGAGCCGTTTCACGTCCAGATCCGAAGCGAGAATGCTCACCCCGGTCGTATTGCCACCGGGTCGCGCCAAGCTGGCCGCGAGCCCGCTGCCGATCATGTCGTCGGTCATGCCGACGATCGGGATGGTTTGGGTGGCGCGTTGCGCCGCCCGGATCGCAGGATCGCCAAAGGTGATGATGAGATCAACCTTCTGTGTGACGAGCTCGCCGACCAGCGTGGGCATGCGTTCGTTGTGCCCTTCCGCCCATGCAAACAAGTAGCGGATGTTGCGCCCCTCGTCCCAGCCGATCGCTTTCATGTAGCGACGGAACGGTTCAGCGAAGAATTCGGCCACATCCTTCGGGTTGGCACGCAACACGCCTACCAAGGGCAAGGCCTGTTGCGCGCAAAGGGCGAGCGGCCAAAAAAACGATCCCGCCGCCCCGCCGAGCCCTGCGATAAACTCCCGCCGTCTCATCATGAGCAAGTCCCGGTCAGCAAAATTTCTGTTCATCCGGAATGGAAATTAGCATATTCCCGCGGAAGCCGCGCAGAGTCGTTCAGGGCATGCTGAGTTGAGGCGATCACCCGGATGGGGCATTCCGCTTCTTGAGGGCGGCCGCAACCCCGTGCAGCCGACAACGCCGGTGGCCGCTCCAGTGGGCCCTGCGGTCCCAATTCATCCATTCAAACCCGCATTAAGCAGCGATCCGCCATTGTGCTTCAGGTTCCGACACCCCACATAGCTAGACACTGGCAAGCAGCGGCTTGTCCGAGAGCTGCACGAAAATCGGCGACGTACCGAAGTCCCTGGTCCCCACATAGGCAGCTCTGTTGCCATCGGCAGGCAAAATACACAGTCCAAATAGTCCGTTTTCGGGAGCGGGTGGCGAAAGCACCGGCTCCCAGATCCATCCGACGTTTGAGGGCGGCGTCGGGAAGCCTTGTCCAAATTGCCCTGCAAGGACAACCAAAGTGTCATGACCGAAACCACTACTCGCGCCACTCAAGCCAACACGGCGAAACATATCAACGATCCGTTTGGCATGTTGAACTACCAGATGCCGAACATGGAAGTGCCCGCCCAGTTTCGCGAGATGACGGACAAGGGCGTCGCGTATGCCAGGGACACCTGCGCGAAGGCGAAAGTGGCAAGCGAGCAGGCAGCCGATCTGCTCGAAAGCGCCTATGGTTCCGTTGCCAAGAGCGCCACCGACTACAATCTCAAGCTTATCGATTTTGGCCGTACCAACACTCGCGCTGCCTTCGACTACGCCAATGAGCTGTTGGGCATGAAATCCCCGTCGGAGCTCATCGTGCTCTCGACCGCGCACATGCGCAGGCAATTCGATATCGCTTCCGCGCAGAACAAGGAGCTTTACACGCTCGCGCAGGCCGTAGCGGCTGAGGCTGCCGGACCATTCAAGGCGAGCATGTCCAGGTCATTCGACAAGCTCGCCTGATTTCGCAAGGCGTGGGCAGAATCAGGCTGCCGACGAACAGCTTGCGAAAAAGCCATTACCCTTCCAAGTGCGACAGACTTTTTGAGGAAACCACAGGAGCATATCCATGAAATTTCGCCCCCTTCACGACCGCGTCGTCATCGAGCGTGTCGATGCCGAGGCCAAGACCGCCGGCGGCATAATCATCCCCGACACTGCGCAGGAGAAGCCGCAGGAGGGCAGGGTCATCGCCGTTGGACCCGGCGGCCGCGACGAGAACGGCAAGCTCATCCCGATCGAGCTCAAGGTCGGCGACCGCATCCTGTTCGGCAAATGGTCGGGCACCGAGGTCAAGATCGATGGGATCGACTATCTCATCATGAAAGAGAGCGACGTCATGGGAGTGCTGGTCGAGGCCGAAGCGAGGAAGAAGGCCGCCTGATAGCTCCGCCAAATTTTCTTCCGAGGTAACTGCGCAGCGGCCTGCCTCGAATGACGAGTAAAATGAAAAATATCGGATCAATAATCCTCATGGTTTCGGGCTCGACTGTTTCCGGAGATGAGGTTGAACAACAAGGAATACTGAGATGTCTGCCAAGGAAGTGAAATTTTCGGTCGATGCGCGCGATAGAATGCTGCACGGGATCGATACACTCGCCCACGCGGTACGTGTGACGCTTGGTCCCAAGGGCCGCAACGTCCTGCTCGACAAGTCGTTCGGCGCACCACGCATGACCAAGGACGGCGTGACTGTCGCCAAGGAGATCGAGCTCGAGGACAAGTTCGAGAACATGGGCGCGCAGATGGTGCGCGAGGTCGCC
>Ga0209331_1000083_pt1 | contig 29819 bp, 25 predicted proteins | sample JacPinW_OM3H0_M3_FD_187971 | JGI IMG/M metagenome (GOLD analysis project Ga0209331, IMG submission 187971) | Forest soil microbial communities from Algoma, Ontario, Canada - Jack Pine, Ontario site 1_JW_OM3H0_M3 (SPAdes) (version 2) | ecosystem: Environmental > Terrestrial > Soil > Boreal...
ATCGCCATCGACCTTCTTGGGGTTGACGAAATGCGTCATGCCGAAGCGGCGGCCCCATTCTTCCTTGCCGTCGTTGAGGTCGACGCCGATGATCTTGTCGGCGCCGACCATCCTGGCGCCCTGGATGACATTGAGCCCGATGCCGCCAAGCCCGAACACGACCACGTTGGCGCCCGGCGTGACCTTGGCGGTGTTCACCACGGCGCCTACGCCGGTCGTCACGCCGCAGCCGATGTAACAGCTCTTATCGAAGGGCGCGTCTTCGCGAATTTTTGCGACCGCGATTTCCGGCAGCACGGTAAAGTTCGAAAACGTCGAGCAGCCCATGTAATGGAAGATCGGCTTGCCCTTGTGGCTGAAACGCGAGGTGCCATCTGGCATCAGGCCTTTGCCCTGGGTCGCGCGAATCGCGGTGCAGAGGTTGGTCTTTTGGCTCAGGCAACTTTTGCACTGGCGGCATTCGGGCGTGTAAAGCGGGATCACGTGATCGCCTGATTTCACCGAAAACACGCCGGTTCCCACCTCTCGAACGATGCCGGCGCCCTCATGGCCCAGGATCGAGGGGAAAATCCCCTCGCTATCGAAGCCATCAAGCGTGTAGGCGTCGGTGTGGCAGATCCCGGTCGCCTTGATCTCGACAAGGACTTCGCCCGCTTTCGGGCCATCCAGGTCGAGCTCGACGATTTCCAGGGGCTTCTTTGCCTCGAACGCGACAGCGGCGCGTGTCTTCATTTGCCGTTCCTCCGCTCAAATGCTTTTTATTGAGCTTGGAATATTTAGGTTTTTTGAAATCCTGGAGTCCGTTGGGCAAACGGCCGATTGGCAACGTCGCGCGTCCGCGGCGCAAGCCACAAAGTGCTCAAGCAAATCATCTCGACTTTTTTGAAACATTGCACGCTTGCGTCCAATGTCAAGGCCGCTGATTTCGTAAGTCTCGCTGTCTCTTTTTTTGCGCGCTGGTCGATGCAGCAGCGCCCGCCGTCTTTCGGGAAACGTGGGCAACGGGGTGATCTAACAACGACGACCGCACAAAGCGCAGCGGGTTCCGCGATGGTGCGAGAGCTTTGTCGAAATTTTGAAACGTCGCACTAATTGGGCGTAATGTTCGAAGCGTGCTTTAAAGGGAGGGCAGATTGATTGAAATTATCCTGACCGTCTGTGCCATCGCCAATCCCGCCCATTGCGAGGAAAAGTACCTTCAGTTCGCCTGGGACGGTTCAGTCGAGCAATGCATGATGGCCGCGCAGCCCTATATCGCCGAGTGGATCGGCCAACATCCGGCGTGGGAGGCCAGGAAATGGAGCTGCGACTATCCCGACAGCAAGAAGCGGAAAATCTGATTTAGCCGCGGAGTCAATGCGGGCCGAAGGCAACGCCCCAGGGCAATTCCCCGACCTGTATCGATTTGATGACCTGCAACCGCGCCACGTCGATGACGGAGACATCGTTGGAGACGCCATTGGCGACCAGCAGATATTTTTCATCCGGCGTGAACGCGCCATGCCAAACCCGCTGGCCGACCAGCAGGTATTTCAAGACGGCGTGGGTGACACCGTCGACCACGGCGACCCGGTTGGCTGGCCCCAGATCGACGAAGCCGAGCTTGCCATCCCTGGTGATGTTGATGCCGACGGGCTGGATCGCTTCGGACCGGAGCCCTGGAATCTCAAACGTCACCGTTTGCTTGAGTTTCCGCGTTGCGGGATCGATGATCGCAAGGCTCCCTCCGATTTCCGAGGTTACCCATAACTCCGATCCGTCAGCCTTGTAGGCCGAAAAGCGGGGACGGGAACCGACCAGCAAATTGTCGACGATTTCGCGGCTCGCGGTGTCGATGAAATGCACCATGCTGGTGGTCTCTGATGTGCATATCAGGGTCTTGGAATCCGGGCTGACCGTCATCCCTTCGGGCTCGATGCCGACCGACACTTGGCCGATCGATGCGCGCTTCTCCAGGTCGATCACGGTTATCATCGCGTCATTTTCATTGGCGACATACAGAATCCTTCCCGCCGGATCGAGAATGAACTGTTCGGGATCCGGGCCGGACGGCAAATCGCCGACGACGCTTTGGCTCTTGGTGTCGATCACCTGGATCAGGTCGTCGTCGCCGACGGCCACAAACACCGATTTGCCGTCCCGCGACACTTCGATACCGCGCGGCCGTTGTCCCGTCCTGATGGTTGCGATCATCTCCATCTTGTCCGTGTCGATCACGGAAACGGAATTGCCCTTTTCGTTTGAAACATAGGCGAGGTAAGCGAAGGCGGAATCGGCTGAGACAGCAATCCCGACCAGGGAAAAGCCAACGACCGCGATCCAGCGCAAATCGAACATTTAACGTCCTCCCGACTTTTATCTGGAACAATAGGGCGCCGTTCCGTGGATGCAAAGAATATCGGTCGCATAGCGCGACATCGAGCAGCGAACCTGCTCTCCGGTTCCTCGTTTCTTTGCGCGACGCGGTAAATGGAGTAGCTTGATGTGTGCAGGTGTGACAAAAAATGACAAAAACACCTTATGGGAGGTGCGATTTGCTTCAGTTATTGCTTGGCATCTGCGCGCTGATCGCGTCCGGTGGCGCTGGCCTCTCTGATCAGTCGCTGGAAATCAAGATCGGCTACCTTCGACAGGCGCCATCGAAAATCCGGATATCGCTGATCGACATACCGGCCGGCAATGATGGTCTCGCCGGAGCTCAGCTCGCGACGGAGGACGACAACGCCACCGGGCGCTTCTTCAAGCAACGCTATGCGCTGGTCGATAAATTGCTGGGCGAAGGCGAGGATCCGGTCGCGGCCATGAATGCGCTCGCCGACCAGGGTGTGTCGTTTATCGTCACGAGCCTCGATGCGGATAGATTGCTGAAGGTGGCTGACGCCGGCAAGGCGCGCGGCGAGACCTTGATCAATGCGTCCGCACTGGACGAACGGCTGCGCGAGCAGGACTGCCGCGCCAATATCATTCATGTCGCGCCCACGCGGTCCATGCTTGCCGACGCGCTCGCGCAATATCTGGTCTGGAAGAAATGGCGCAAATGGGTGCTGCTGAAAGGCTCGCACGACAACGATGCGCTGTTCGCGGACGCGTTGCGCCACGCCGCGATCCGTTTCGGCGCCAAGATCGTCGAGGAGCGCGAATTCAAGGACTCTGGCGGCGCGCGGCGTACCGATAGCGGCGTCGCCGAGATCCAGCGCCAGATGCCGGTGGTCACGCAAGGCCTATCCGACCATGATGTGCTTGTTGCAGCAGATGAGAGCGAGGTCTTTGCCGGCTATCTGCCGTATCGGACGTGGGATGCCCGCCCTGTCGCAGGCTCGGCCGGACTCGTGCCCACCAGTTGGAACGCGGCGTTCGATCAGTGGGGCGCCGTGCAATTGCAAAACCGTTTTGTAAAAGCGTTTCAGCGCCCGATGACGTCACAGGACATGCAGGCCTGGACGGCGGTGCGCATGATCGGCGAAGCGGCAGTCCGATCGGGTTCGGCCGAGCCCGGCAAGATGCTCGCCTACATCAAGAGCCCGGACTTCTCGGTCGCGGCCTTCAAGGGCCAAAAGCTGACCCTGCGTGACTGGAACCTGCAACTGCGGCAGCCGATCCTGCTGTTCGATGGCAGAAACACCGTGTCGGTGTCGCCTCAAGAGGGCTTCCTTCATCAGGTATCGGCGCTCGATACACTTGGTCTCGATCGGCCCGAAACCAAGTGCAAGTTTAACTGACGATGTTTAACCACGCCGCCGAATCGGCGGTGAAGGACCTCGGCAAGAAGTTCCGGAGGGCACATAAATCAACCTGCGTGCCTGTGCCCGCTTGCAGATCAGCTCTGCCGACAACTCCGTATTTCCACGGAAGTTTGCCCCGGTTGCGACAACGCTTACGATCCGGAAGTGCCGATATATCGCGCTAATTGTTGATATCCCGCCGGTCCCGTCGCAGGGCGGCTAGTCTCGGCACGAAGATTGCTTCATCAAAGTTCGCCGGAAACCCAGGAGCGAAACCGGATGAAGCGCATCATCCTTTGTCTCGGTATTTTTGGTTGCTTGATTACAATCGTTAACGCCCGCGATGTTGGACAATGGGGAGCAGTAGATCCCGAAATCCGGGAATGGTACCAGGCCCTGATGCAGCCGGACGTTCCGAACGCATCATGTTGCGGCGAGGCCGACGCCTATTGGGCTGATGAAATTCATGTCCGAGACGGCAAGACCTACGCGACAATCACCGATGACCGGGCCGACGAACCGCGCGGCCGGCCTCACGTCGCGATCGGAACGGAAATCGAGATTCCGAACAACAAGCTCAAATGGGATAGATCAAATCCAACCGGTCACGGCATCGTGTTCTTGAGTCGCGGCGGATACGTATTCTGTTACGTGCAACCCGGCGGTGTCTGATCTATTTCAAAAGTCGCAACAGAGCTTGACCAGCTTTGCTGTTCAATTCCTTGGCGTCCAGCGTCCCGTCATGATCCGGGTCTGCTGCACCGAAACGCTGCTCGACCACGGCGAGATATTCGTCCTTGGAAAGGGTGCCATCGTGGTCGGGATCGGCAGCGGCCAACTCTTTCGCAGTCAATCTGCCTGCCAACTCTCGTTTGTCGAGCGTGCCTTCATGGTCGCGGTCTAGCCTGTCGAACAATGCGGACGCCGCCTTCTTTGCCTCGGCGAGGTCGACCGTGCCGTCGTTATCGGTATCGAACATTCCGACCGGACTGGAACGGCGCGATTTCGCCAGGACCGGCGCCCCAGCGGCAGGCAGCATCCCCGTCGCCAATGCGAGGACCAATATCCGGCGCGATATCATCGGGGTTTCCTCTCGTGGGTCTGCGCTGAGGACGCAACTCCGTTGCCGAAGGGGAGTTCCCTTGCCGGAAGGAATTGAAAGAGCTCGCCGGATCGGTCCGGCGAGCTTGTTGTTGAAGAGCCTTTTTTTATGGGCTCAATCTTCGGGGTCGTGCTCGGCCAGGTCCGAGACCTTGTCGATCAGAGCCTTGGCGCGGTTACGGAGGCCGTCTTCATTGCCTTCGCCAACCGGCTGGCCATGGAATTCGGCGTTGTTCAATACTGTCTTGAGCTGGCTCGCGAGTTCGTTGCGCTCTTCGGTGATCTCGTCGATCTGTTTCAGATAGCGCGCGTAAGCCTTGTCGGTGCTGGTGACCGAGCGGTTGGACCACACCAGACTGGCGCGGCCGAGTTGACCTAGCGGCGCGTTGAGCTGCTTGTACACTTGGGCGAGGTCGATGAAGTTGTCCCGGTTGTCCCGGATGCCATCGGGCAGCGCTTGACTATGCATCCATTCGGCAACGACGCGACCTTCAGACACGTAATCGTCCTTGAGGCCGACCAGCGCCAGGATGGTGGGCCGCAGGTCGGCGTGATCGGTGAACACCTCGTCGTTACGGCCGAGTGGCTTTACGCCGGGCCCCACCATGCTGGCCCAGGTGCGGGTGATCTGCGTCTGGAAGTCGCCATGGTTCCACGCATGGCCCGATTCCTCGAACACGCAGTCGGACTGGGTGGCGCAGGCACCGCCGCCACCGTTGAAGAAGAAGTAGTTGTCGTTGCCGAACATGGTCAGGCTCGGCGTGCGCGCCGGGCTGGCGGTGACCATGTGCAGAAGCTTCATTTCGGCCCGGTCGGCGAGCAGGCGGGACAGTTTATCGGTGTTGCCGGTGATCGGATTGGTGGCAACCAGCGCGTCGAGGTCATGCTCCATGGTTCGGGTGACGGCGTCGGTCGGCGCCGGATTGCCTTTGATGTACACCGTCGGCGCGTCGTCGCTGTGGACCGAGAACGTCGTGTTGTTGGCGCGCTGGGTGAGCAACAGGCGGTTCAGCACGGCATCGATCTCGCCTACATGCGCGTAGGTGCATGGTACATTGACGCCGTCGCAATTCGCAGGGCTGGGCGCGCCGCCGACGAAATGATCGTTCTCGTCGGATGTCACCACGAACAGGGTGTTGTCCTTGGTGATGCCGTCAGCGGCAAGGCGCGCGAAGAACTTGCCGAACGCAGCGTCGAATTGCTTGAGCTGCGCAACGTATCCCGCTTCGCCTGGGCCAAACGTGCCGTCGCTGCTGTGATTGTCATGCGCATCTTCGATATACAGGTAGACCACCTGGACGCCAGCTTTCAGCATGGTCGCGGCATAGCCGAGCGATTGGGTTGCGGATGGGTCGAAGATGTTCGGGAAACCCGGATGACCAAACTGGTCGGCAATAACGTTATTGTCGAGGTCCTTCACCGGACCGCCAGGCGAGATCACCGGCTGTACGTTGATGTTGCCGAACAGTCCCTTGAAACCGCTATAGCCGTTGGGTTCGTCGGGCAGCAGATCGTTAGCGGCGAAGCTGTTGTTGCAGAGCGGGCTATTGAGCGCGCAATGGATCGCGATGCCGAGATAGTCCGTATTCGGCTTCTGCTGCGTCGCCGGGTCGGGGGAATTAAGTTCCGCCCTGACCGTGGTGTCCACCGTGCTGCCGGCACCATAGAAGGTGGTGACGTCGTCAGGAAGCCGCTCGAATTCGATGTTGGCGACTGAGAAGGCGCCGACATCGCAGCCCGCGCGGGTATACGGCACCCAGGGGGCCGGCGCGGTCTTGCCTTGCTGATCGATCATCTCCGGCTTGCCGTCGCCGCCGACCGCCGTCCAGTACAGGAAGGAGCCGGAGAAGCCGACGCTGCCATCCGGCCTGAAATAGCCGTAGCTGTTTGCCACGGGAATGCCGTTGCGGTCGCCATAGACGCCGGTCAGCGCGGTGACGATGTCGTGGGCGGTATGCGATATCAACGGTGTGTGGTGGTTGCCGCTCACTGTGCCGTTATTTTGAAGGAAGTTCAATAGGTTCGGCATCTGCTCCAGGTCCGACGGAACATTGGGATTGTCGCGACGCAGATGCACGTTGTCGAAAACGATGTTGATCACCCGCTTGACCTGACCGCCCGGGGAATTCAATTGACAGCCCGCGGATGCGGACTGCGATGCGGCACCGAGAAATACCATGCCAAGCGCCAGTGAAATCGGCGCGCCAAGAACAGCCTTGAATCGTTTCATCGCCCTCTCCTTGAAGTCGGCCCAAGTGATCGAGTTGAAAAAAAGCGCAACATGTTTGCCGACGACGGCAGACTACATCGTCAGTTGTTGCGGATGATTGACACGGACATGACGCTTCGCGCGGCGCGATGCAATCGTGGAAGTATTTTCAACACAAAGGGATTTCGGCTTGCGCGAACAGCAAAGCGCCGCGGGCTTTTCTCACCAGCGTCCGGGCGCCCAGATCAAGGCCAGCCGCTGGCCTTCAACGATCTGAACGGACGACATTTTCGAGGCCACCGCATTGCGAAGCCTCAAGTAATAGTCGCGCTCGCGCTTGGTCGCGTGCGCCGCAGCGAGGTCAAGCCACTTATAGGACAGGATCGCGTTTTGCGGCACGCCGTGGCCCTTGTCATAGATCAAGCCGAGCCGGCTCTGCGCAAAAGGGTCGCCCTGTATGGCGGCTCTCTGATAGAGGTCGGCGGCCGCGTCATAGGCCTGCGGTACGCCGAAGCCGTTTTCGTACATGAAGCCGAGCAGCCCCTGTGCCCGGGCGTTTCCGCTCTGCGCCAAATACGATAACGCGTTAGCGGCGCGAATGTAGTCGCCCCTCGAATAAGCAGCCGACGCCTGCCTCATTCCACCGGCATGGACCGGACGCAAGCTGTCGACGCCGGTCAAACAGATCACGAATAAAATCGCAGCAACTAGTCGGCACACTGAACTCAATCTCCATCGATCGTCTCGGTCACACCGTTCGCTGACGCCCCCGTCGGGCGTGCATGGACCGCACTGCATGTGCTGGCCAACGTCAGTGCGGGCCTGGGACCCGTGGATCATTTGCAATACTCGCGCCGAGGTTTCCGCGCAATTTGGACCGAAGTTCTTCTGCGACGTAGTGCGCATCGGTACCATCGCGGATGATCTGGGGACGGATAAAGATGATCAGCTCGGTGCGCGTCGTCTTGTAGTCCTGATGGGCGAAGGCGTCGCCGAGGCCCGGAATTTGATCGAGCCCGGGAATCCCGTTGCGGCCCTTGTTTTGCTGTTCGCTGATCAACCCGGCCAACAGCACGGTCTGGCCGGTCGCCACCGAAATCGAGCTCTTGACCTTTCGCTCGGAGACCGTCGGCGTCAGACTGGCGGCGGTCTGCGGCGAAACATTGCTGATCTCCTGTTCGACATCGAGCCTGACATTGCCATTGAGGTTGATGCGGGGAGAGACGCGCAGAATGATACCGGTGTTGCGATAGTCGATGGTGTTGACGACCGTGTTGCTCGTCGTCAGCACCGTGGCGCTGCCGGTCGAGACCGGCACGACATCGCCGACCTGGAGTGTGGCGGCCTGATTGTTGACCACCACCAGCGACGGGTTGGACAGGACTTTGACGGTGGTGACGGTATGAAGAGCATCCAGAATGGCGCTCGGTTGTGCCTCCGATCCAATCAGGAAATTGAAACCGGGCAACGCACGGTTGATGAACGCGTTGGCGACCGTGCCGGCAGCTGCGGCGGTTCCAGTGGCGGTTGTCGTCGCCGCCGTCGTGGCGGCCCCCGATTGGGTGTTGAGGGCCGAGCCCTGGTCTGGCTTTAGTCCGAGATTGTGGCTGGTCAGGTAAAACTGAACGCCATAGGCCAGCTCGTCGGTGAGGGTGACCTCGGCGATGGTCGCGTCGATCGCGACCTGCAGCTGCGGCTGATCCACCTGCTGCAACGTCGATTGGATGATCCGGTAATTTTCCTGATCCGCATAGATGAGCAGCGTGTTGTTGACGGTATCCGCCGTGATCCGCACGCCTTGCAGTACCGGCTTGCCGCCCCCGGCGCTGGAGCTGCCGCTGTCCGCCAATCCGCCCAATCCGGTGCCCGCGCCGGCGCCGGCGGCATTTCCAGCCGCTGTCGGCGTACCACCAAAGCCTGACCCGCCAAAGCCCGACCCGCCGCCCCCGCCGGTCCCTGAGCGGGATCCAAAGACACTCGACGCCGAACCGCCGCTATTGCTGTTGAGCGACAGCCGATCGCCGCTCGACGTTGCGGACAAGCCGGATCCCGGCGCGATCTGGTTGCTCGCGCTATCCAATGAGGCCGAGGACGATCCGCCGATGAACATCTCGGTGAGCACGCGCGCGATCTGGCGGGCTTCGCCATACTTCACTCGGTAGACGTGAACGCTGGTTCTTCCCGTGTCGGCATTGTCGAGCCGCTTGATCCAGGTCGCGGCGGTTCGAAGCAGCGCCGGCTTCCGGCTCACCACCAAAATCGCGTTGAGACGGCTGATCGGTTGAAACTTCACGACGCTCTGGCTGAGGCCGCTATCGCCGGAATCCATGATCTTTTCGAGTTCAGTGATGATCGGTTCCGGGGCGCTGTTGACGATCGGATAAATTCCGACCGATTGACCGCGCATCCAGTCGACGTCGAAACTGAGCACGGTATCCACCGCCGCGCGGCGCTCGGCGCCGCTACCCTGAATCAAAAGGATATTCCGCGTCGTGTCGGCGCGAACCGTTCCCGGTTTAGTGGCAAAACTGTCCAGCAGCTTCACCACGGCTTGCGCGGAGACGTATTGCAACGGCACGACCGACACGCCGTAGCCGGGTTCCGGGCTGGCGGCAGCCGCATCGACGCGGCCGGAACCGACTGCGTCCCCGAGCGGGGTGAGACGGTAGCCCGCGGTATCGCGAACCAGCACGACCCCGCTGAGCCGCAGCGCGTTTTCAAGGACGAAGATAACGTCCGACTTTGGAACGGGCCTGACGGAGACAAGGCTGACGGTGCCCTGCACCCTCGGATCAATCGTGTAGCCTGTGCCTAAAATGTCACCCAGCACGACCTTCGCCACCGTCGTGACCGGTGTATTTTCAAAATTGAGGTCGAAGCCGCTGCCACTTCCGGTTGGTTGCGGGCGCGTCTCTGGGATGTCGGTCACCTCGGTGCCGTCGTAGACCGCCGCGCGGCTCCGCTGGCCGGTACTGGGCTGACCGCCGTTCATTTGCTGGGGTTGCCGCGGCAGAATATCCAGCGAACGCACCTTGTCGAGCACGTCGATTTCGGCGGTGTCTGCGCTCCCGATCGTCGCGGAATTGCAGGATGTCAGCAGGCTCGCGGATAACACCAGGATGACAGCGCAGGCGCTGCGAACAACCGTCGGGTACCGGTTCGGGTTGCCGACGCATTCCATGTTTCCGCCGTTCTTACTTTGTGCTCACGCGTCGGACTATCCGGAACGTTCAATCCGACCACGGCTGCATCATTAGCGGCGGATTATGACAGTAGTAATTTGAATAATTGGCGGTGCGGATCCCAGACCGCATCACGCGATCTTCAAGCCTGAAGTGCAGACGTCGCGCGGGGCTTCGTACAGGTGTCATAATTCGGATCAATAAACGACGGTCGACGGCTCGACGGCCGGCTGATATGCCGCGCGCCCCGCTCACCCAATGGCGGCGAGACTGGAAAGACCCATGACCGGTGACGAGTCTTTGCGTTTCGTGGAGCATCTTCGTCAGAACAACCATCTGGCGAAGACGGTCGGCAGCGGCGAAGGCGCCGAACAGGGCGGTGCCGATCGCTCGCAAGGCCTGACCAACGGCAAGCTGTGGGAACACACCGATTTGTCGGCCAGCGAGTTCGCGGACGAAGCGGCCCGGTTCTACGATCTCGAGCGGGTCTCGCTCCAGGACATGCTGTCGGCGACGGCGGCGGTCGAACCTTTTTCGCGGCGCTTTCTGCGCGAAATGACGGTGTTTCCGTATCGATCCGCCGATGCCGGGGCGGTGCTGGCGGTGGCGGATCCCGCCGACAACGCGGCGCGGCGCGCCGCCGAAATCGTGCTCGGGGCTGATGTCGCGATCAAGGTGGCGTCGTTTGAAGATATCACGGTTGCGCTCAACCAGCGCCTGGGCGGCGAGGACGTCGAGGCGCAGCCCGGCGCCGAAGCGTTTCAGCCGCGGGAAGATGACATCGAGAGTTTGCGGGATCTCGCCAGCGGCGCGCCCGTGGTCCGCGCCGTCAGCGATCTCCTTGAAAAAGCCGTCGAGCTGCGCGCCAGCGACATTCACATCGAGCCCTTGCACGCCGGCCTTGCGGTCCGGATGCGCATCGACGGCCTGCTGCGCGCGGTCGCGGCACCGGCCGGCGTCGTGCCGCAGGCCGTGATCTCCCGTATCAAGATCATCGCGAGCCTCAACATCGCCGAGCGCCGCCTGCCGCAGGACGGCTCGGCGAGGTTGCGGGCCGGACGCTCGGATATCGACATTCGTGTTGCGATCATGCCGACGCAGCACGGCGAATCCGCGGTCATCCGTATCCTGCCGAAGGATCGCGGGCTGCTCGTGGTCGAAAAGCTGGGATTTTCCTCGCCCGACGAGGCCAAGATCAGGCGATTGCTGACGCTGCCGCACGGCATGATCGTCATCACCGGCCCGACCGGCAGCGGCAAGACCACGACGCTCGCGACCGTGTTGTCGATCCTGAACGAACCGTCCCGCAAAATCCTCACCATTGAAGATCCGGTCGAATACGAAATACCTGGGGTAAACCAGTCCCAGATCAAGCCGGCGATCGGGCTGACCTTTGCCGCGGCCTTGCGGTCATTCGTTCGTCAGGACCCCGACGTCATCATGGTCGGCGAGGTGCGCGATAGCGAGACCGCGCATGTCGCCGTGCACGCCGCGCTCACCGGACATCTCGTGCTGACCACGCTGCACACCGAAACGGCGGCAGCCGCAGTGCCGCGCCTGCTCGATCTCGGCGTCGAGGGATATCTGTTGCGGTCGGTCTTGCGGGCGGTGGTGGCGCAGCGCCTGGTGCGTCATTTGTGCGATCGCTGCAAATCGACCAAGACGCTGACCGAGGCCGATGTTGCCGAAGACCCAAGGCTCACCGCGCTCGGCTTCAAGGCCGGCGAGATACTTCGAGAGCCTTGCGGATGCGAGCGCTGCGGCGGCACGGGTTATCGCGGCCGGATCGGCGTGTTCGAGATTCTCGAACTGACCAACGAACTCCGCCAGCTGATCGGGGAGAAGACCGACGGGCTGAAGATCGATGAGACCGCAATCCGCGCCGGGATGACGACGATGCTCGACGACGGCCTTGCGAAGTGCCGCGCCGGCCTGACCTCGCCGGCAGAGATCCTCCGCGTCACAACCGTGCGGTGAAACTGTGCCGAATTTCCGCTACCGAGCGTTGACGCAGAACGGCGAGGTCGTGCACGGCAAGCTTAGCGCGCCGACGGCGGCCGAAGTCGCACACCGTATCGAATATCTGCAATTGCTGCCGATCGAGACGATCGAGGAAACCCGAAAAACCGTCGCCTCGCGCGGCGATTTCGGGTTCTTCAACCGGCCGAGCCCGGCAGAGGTGACGATTTTCACCCGGGATCTGGCGCTGCTGTTGAAGGCCGGCGCTCGTCTCGACGATGCGCTGGAGTTGCTGGCGAACGATAGCGATGTCGGGCGATTGCGCTCGGTGGTCGGCAAGCTGCGAGCAGCACTTCTGAGCGGAGAAAGTCTTGCCGGCGCGGTGGCCGATCATCCGGCTTTGTTTCCGCCCATGTATATCGCGCTGGTTCGCGTCGGTGAAGTGTCGGGCACGCTCGACCAGGTGCTGGAGATGCTGGGCGCAGAACGGACCCGATCCGAGCTGATGCGCCGCAAGCTCACCGACGCGATGCAGTACCCGGCGTTTGTCTTGGTCGCAGCAGTCTGCGTCATGCTGTTCTTCATTCTGTTCGTGCTGCCGCAATTCTCGTCGGTGCTCCAGGATTTCGGTGGCAAATCCGACTCCGCGCTCAGCGTTTTCATAAAACTGTCGGACTTTCTTCGCGCCAACGCGACCCCCGTGCTGCTCGCTTGCGCCGGCGCCGTCGGCCTGATTTGGTGGCTGTTACGCCGGCCCGGCGCCGGTGCGGCAGTTGTGAACGTGGTCTCTCGGATCCCCGGGATTTCCGGCATCTTCCGGTTTTACCGGACTTCGCTGTTTTGCCGCAACCTCGGGGTGCTGCTCGGCAGCGGTGTCAATCTCACCGCCACGCTGCGCATCCTGGTCGACATCATGGCGGTCACCGGAAGCGTCGAGACCTGGACCGCGGCGGCGGATCGCGTGCGTCATGGTGGCAAGCTTTCGGACGCGCTGTCGGCATCGAACAGCCTGCCGCCGATGGCGGTGCGGATGTTGCGGCTGGGCGAGGAAACCGGGCAATTGCCGCCGCTGGCGAGCCGGGTCGCCGAATTCTATGAACAGAAACTGCAGCGCAGCCTGGATCGGATCGTAGGCATCGTCGGGCCGCTCGCCATCGTCACCATCAGCACGGTGGTGGGCGGACTGATCGTATCGGTCATGACCGCGTTGCTGTCGGTCACTCAACTTGTGGGCTAGAGCGAGGATTAAGTTCATGATGAAGTCGGAAACACGCCAACACGAGCGCAACGGCCGGTTCTCCATGTTGCGCGCGCAGCACAGAGATCGGCGCAACGAGCAGGGTTTTACCCTGGTCGAGATGCTGGTGGTGATCACCATCATCGGCCTCATCATGGGCCTGATCGGTCCGAGGGTGCTCAACTATCTCAGCGAATCGAAGGTCAAGGCCGCGAAGATCCAGTTGCAGAGCTTTGGCAGCGCACTCGATCTGTTTTACCTCGATGCCGGAAGGTTTCCGTCGACGGCGGAAGGTTTAACCGCGCTGGTGCAGCGTACCCCCGGTGTTTCCGCCTGGAACGGACCGTATCTCAAGGGCGGCAACGTCCCCAACGATCCCTGGAACAACCCTTATATCTATCGCTCGCCGGGAGAGCGCAGCCCTTACGAGATCATGAGTTACGGATCCGATGGCCAGGAGGGCGGCACCGGCATCGCCGCCGATCTCTCAACCGATACGTTGGTCAACGCAAAGAATGAGTGACGAAGCGGAACATGGCTTCACCCTGCTCGAGATGGTGTGTGTCCTCGCGGTCATCGCCATGCTCGCGGCGGTATTGTTGCCACTGATTCCGCACCAGACGTCGCGCTCCCGCCTGCAGGCCTATGCGCTTCAGGCCGCAACGCTGTTGAAGGCGGACCGCAACGCGGCGATCCGGCATCAGGCGCAGGTCGCCACCCTGGTCGACACCGAAACACGCTCGATCCGCTCGGGCGTGTCGAGGGAAATGATCCGGATTCCCGATGATGTTCACTTCGATGCGCTGTTGCCGCAAACCTGCCGCCAACGCGCGGCGCTGTCGACTATCAGCTTCTTTGCCGACGGGATGTCGTGCGGCGGAACGATCGCGCTGACGCGGCTCGATGCCGGCTATGAGGTTCGCGTCAATTGGTTGACCGGAAGGATCGAAATTGTCTCGCGCTCTACAGCCACGAATTGACGGCCCGCAATCAGGCTTCACGATCATCGAGGTATTGATCGCGCTGGCGGTTGTCGCCGTCTCCATCGTTGCCATCGGCTCTGTGATGTCGACCAATGTGCGCGGCGTGCGCTCGTTGGAGCGGCATGTCGAGCTGATGCAGGCGGCACGCAGCGCGATGATCACGGCGATCCCGCCGCGCGCCGAACTCGGCCCCGGTGCCCTGTCCGGCGAGCTTGGCGATCATCAATGGCAGATCGACATCGGACCGCTGGACGGGGGTTGGGTCGTGCCGGATTCCGACGTCAGTTGGGTGCCCCAGCTGGTGAAAATCCATGTGCAGTCTCCTGGCGGCGGCGCTTACGATCTTCAAACCGTTCGCCTCGCCCATAGGCCGCGCCAATGAGTACCTTGATGAGTATCTCGATCAGTACCTCAATCAGTACCTTGGCAATCGGGAAACGCCGCGGCGAGGACGGCTTTACGTTGATCGAGACGCTGGTGGCGGTGGCCTTGATCGGCCTGGTGCTCTCTGCGCTGGCCAACATCACCTCGCAATGGCTGCCAAACTGGAACCGGGGCATCGATCGCATCCAGCGTAGCGAATCGATGGCGTTGGCATTGCAGCGGATCGGCGCCGATCTTGCGGCCGCCGAATATGTATCGGCCAATCGCGAACAGCGCCGGCCGCTGTTCGACGGCTCGGAGTTGGCGGTAACGTTCGTACGGACCACCCTCGGCCCGAATGCCAAGCCAGGTCTCGACGTGGTGCGGATCGGTGAAACCACCGAACGCAGGGATCTCGTGACGGTTCGTTCGCGGGCGCCGTTCACGCCGTTGCCACAGGCCTCGTCGCTCGCCGAACAAGTCCAGCTCAATGATCCTGTGGTGTTGTTGCGGCCTCCATTCCGGTTGTCGTTCTCCTATGCCGGTCGAGACCGCGTCTGGAAGAGCAGCTGGCATGATGGCGAAAGGTTGCCGGCCGCGATCATGCTGACAGTGCACGACGCGGCGACCGCGCGCGTGCTATCGGTATCGACGGTAACCTCTGTTCACGCCGAAGCGCCAGCGGCAGGAAACTGCGCGCAGCCGGGCCCCGGCTGTGACGACAAAACCGATGGTGCCGACAAGAATTCGAAAGATGGTGCCAATGACAACTCAAAGTCCGCGAGCCCGGCTTCGCGGCTCAGCGGGGCGCCATGATGCGAAACCTCCCGCGCGCGGCTGCGACATCCGAACACGGCTTCGTGCTGGTTGCCGTGCTTTGGATTCTGGCGGCGCTGTCGGCCTTAGCGATGATCTTTTCGGTTTATCTGTCCAATTCCGCGCAGGCGCTGGCCGTTAGCGATGCCGGGCTGCAGGTCGAGGCCCTGGTGACGAGCAGCCTCGAGCTTACCGCCTATCAATTGGCGCTGGCCGGCGACAAGGCACGCCCGATGCAAGGGTCGTTTCACTTTCGGCTGGACAACTCCGATGTCATGGTCTCCTTCGTGTCGGAGGCCGCGCGCATCGATCTCAACGCTGCCTCGAAAGACTTGTTGGCCAATTTGTTTGCCGGCCTTGGCGCGGGCTGGGAGGATGCCAGCCAATATGCCGATCGTATTGTCGGATGGCGGACGCCGCCAAAGGCCGACGCCGCGGAGGACGAAATGTCGCTCTATCGCGCCGCGGGCCTCGCCTATTCTCCACGACAGGCGCCGTTCGCGCATGTCAATGAGCTCGCTCTCGTTCTCGGCCTGCCGCCGGCGCTGGTCGATCGCGCTCTTCCGTTCGTCACGGTCTTCAGCGGATCGGCGAAGATCAATGCTCTGGTTGCCCCTCCGGAGGTGATCGCTGCATTGCCTGGCATGACACCCTCGGGCCTGAAAGAGTTTCTAAAGGAGCGGCCGGCGCTGCCAAGAGACAAGGCTGCGATCGCGACCGCGCTCGGTCCGGCGCAAGAAAATGCCACGATTGAGAAAAATGATTTCTATCGCATCCTGACCACGGTCAAGCTAGGCAATGGCCGTCGGACCTCGTCGGAGGTGGTGATTGGGCTCGGCGGCGAAGAGGACCCCTATCGCGTGCTGTCGTGGCAGGACCAAGTGGAGGCCGCGGCCGGCCGTCCACCAAAGTTGGCGGAGGACGGCGATGATCTCTGATCTCAAAGCGCTGTTTGGCGAATGGATCACTGCCGTCGACCGGGCCATCGATTCGATCGCCGGCCGCCTCATGCAGCAGCGCAAGATATTGTTCGTCGAAGGGGACGGCAGCAATTTCACCGCCAAAGCGGCTGCTGTGAAAAAAGGCGCTGCCTTGCCGGAGGTTTCGTTCGACCTGTCGAACGGCCGGCCGGTGCCCGCTCTTCCCCCAGATTGGGAGACCGCGCTTCGCGGCAGCCGCGTCGAAGTCTTGCTCAACCCCGGCCACGTCCTGTTCCGGCCGCTCGACTTTCCAAAGCGAGCTGTGGAATTCCTCGACGGCATGATCCGCACCCAGATCGATCGTCTGACTCCCTGGACTGCAAACGAGGCGGTGTTCGGTTGGAGCCCACCCGCCGACATCCCAAACGAGCGGATAGGGCTGATCCTCGCAGCGACGTCGAAAAGCAAGATTCAGCCGCTCGTTCAGCTCGCCGGTAACTTCGGCGCGGCTTCCGTTACCGCGTTTGCCGAACCGCCGTCCGGTGAGGGCGCGCCTGCAAAATTGAAGGTGTTCGAGACATCGCTGCAGAGCGTGATCGGGCGCAGGCTCGATGTGCCGCGCATCTTGCGCATCACATTGTTATGCACTGGTTTGGCGGCCGCCGCCTCCCTGCTGCTCGGTTCCTACATTGGAAACTCGCTCGATGCCGAACTGCAGCAGCTGCTGCACCGGATTGCGGAACGCCGTGCGTCGCTGCGCCTCAATCAAGCTGCGGGGGGCGGATCGGCGCTGAGCTTGCTCGCCAAGCGCAAGCAGACCACGCCGTCGAGCGTGATGGTGCTCGAGGCGATCTCGCGGGTGCTGCCTGACAGCACCTATGTGACCGAGTTGCGGATTGAAGGCGACAAGGTCCAGGTCGTCGGCATTTCGCAGGACGCGCCGTCGCTGATCAGATTGATGGAACAGTCGCCGCAGTTTTCCCGCGCCACATTCTTTGCGCCGACGACCCGTGCACAGAGCGATCCGGGCGAGCGGTTCCACATCGAGGTGCACATCACGCCATATTTCGGATCTGGCACATGAACCCCGTCGCCGTATTAAGAAAGACATTCGCAGCGTCGCCCTGGGTAGCGGCGGTCGCTTACGCAGGTCTCGTGTTCGCGCTGCTGTTCACCGTGATCACCTCCATTGCCGATATCTTCGGCCAGCGGGAGCAGGTGGGATCATCGGCTGCAATGCTGGAGCAGCTCGAGGGCCGCAAGCCCGCGGCTGCGCGAGGGCAAGCTACCGATGTTTCGATGCCGTCCGGCTCGGCGTTTCTGGATGGGGCGACGGTCACCATTGCGGGAGCGGCGCTGATCCAGCGCGTCGCGGGCGCTGTGACCAAATTCGGCGGCAACGTCCTGTCGACCCAGGTCGAGCTAAAGGGCACGCAATCCAAGGCGGGATTTATCAGCCTCCTCGCCAGTTGCGAGATCGAACAGGTCGGATTGCAGCAATTGCTCTACGACCTCGAGGCCGGGATGCCGTTCTTGTTCATCGATCAACTCGTGGTTCAGGCGGCATCCACGCAGTCGAGCTCGGGAGGCGGAAAGCTGCGGATCCTGCTGTCGGTGTCCGGTCAATGGCAGAGCGCGAAATGATCTTGAAGCTTTCAATTGGCATCACGTTTCTGGTGGCATCGGTGCACGGTGCCGCCGCCTTGACCGCGGTCGCGGCTACCGATCCCCTTGATACCGCCGGAGCCGAGGATGCGCGCCCCGGCTCTCCGGCTGCATCGGCCATCTGGGAGCAACCGGCGGCGCGAGTACCGGTGCAAGTCGTGACCGCGCCGGCCGCGCCGACGCCTGCACCGGAGCGGGTGCTGAGCGCCAATCCGTTGTGGGGCATTCCTCTTTCCGCCTTGTCCGGCACGCGTGACCGGCCGATCTTCTCGTCATCGCGGCGGCCGCCTGCGCTTGCGATAGCGCCTGCTGCGGCCCCGAAGCTGTTGGCGGCTGCTCCGCCCAAGCCGCGGGAACCCGAACGTCCGCCACTCTCTCTGGTGGGTACGATCGCAGGTGGCGATGAGGGGTTCGGGATATTTTTGGATCAATCGACGAGGTCGGCGCTCCGCCTAAGGATCGGCGAGGATTATCAGGGCTGGAAGCTGCGATCGGTTCAAGGCCGCGAAGCCACCGTTGAAAAGGATCAACAGGCCGTCACCCTTGCATTGCCGCCGCCCGGGCCGGCACAGCCTGGGCTTGCGCAGCCCGGGCTGGCACAGGCCGCGAGCGACGTTCGTCCTCCGCCGGCGAACGGTGGAAAGTTGCTGTCGGTGCCGTCGGACCCGCGGCCAAACCGGGCCGGGCGTTGATCCGCTGCTTGTTCAGCAGCACAGCCAGTATTGTTGAAAGCCTGACGCGAACAACAGGCCGAGCGCGAGATACGGCCCGAACGAGATCGAGCTCTGGGCATGCAATGGCCGTCCGGCCAATTGCATGACGCCGGCGCAGGCGAGCGCGATCAGCGCAGCAACCAGCAGAAGCATGGGAAGCCCCGCGACGCCGACCCAAATACCGGCGGCCGCCAGGAATTTGACATCGCCCAATCCGAGGCCCTGGATTTTTCTGAAAGTGAAATAGAGCCGTCTCAGCAGCCAGAAGATGGCCCCGATGGCGGCGCCCTCGCAGGCAGCCTCCAGCCCCGCGAATGGACCGCCAAGGATCACGGCCTTCGACAATCCGAGACCGGCAATCGTCAGATTCAGCCAGTCCGGAATGATCCCGTGACGAATGTCGATCCAGGCAAGGCTAGCGCTCAGCAGGCAGAGCAATGCAAAGGATACAATGATGACCATGCCGGGTGCCTAGCTTAAGCAAAACTGCCCGGCCGGTTTAGCAGACTCTGGAAAAAGGCGCGAAAATCATTCGAAGTGTGTTGCGGCGAGATGGGATCCACCCCGCCGCAGCACGGATTGCGCTAGTGCCGATCGTCGTCGCCTTCGGAGGCCGAGACCACGACGCCGGTCGCCTCGTCGAGGATCAGTTTGCGCGGACCCTCTTCATCCCGATGATCGTCGAAGTCGAACATGTTGTTGAGGGGTCCGGCGATGGTGTCGAACGAGCCGCTCGGCTGGATGCGCTCACCCGACAGCCAGTTGTCTTCGACAAACCGCAGCACCGATGATTGGTCGGTCAGGGTGTGATCGACATGGTTGCGCTTCGCGAAGGGCGAAACCACCAGCAGCGGCATGCGGGTTCCGTAACCGCAGCGCCCCCATGCTGGCTGGCCGAAAGTGCCGTTGAGTGGCGCCGCCGGCGTGGTCTTGCCCTGCTGGAAACCGTTGCTGGTGCTGCAGACTCCGGGACCGTTGAGCGTGTCCACCGTCGGGTTCATCGAAGGGTTCACGACCGGCGGCATTTGGTGGTCGTACCAGCCGTCGGAGTCGTCATAGAGAATGATAACAGCGGTTTCCGACCATTCCGGGCTCTTCTGCAACGCGTTGACGACGCTCACCAGGAAATGCTGTTCGTCGAGCGGGTCGGAATAGCCGGCATGGCCGTCCTGGTATGCGGGCGCCTTCAAGAAGCTCACTGCCGGCAGGTTATCTGCCTTCAGCGCGTCGAAGAAGTCGTGGATGTCATAGTTGTGGTTGGCCGGCTCCGACGTGTTGGTACCCGGGATCGTGCTGTGGCCGATGGCCGCGACCGAACTCGGACGGGCGTGGGTCGGATTGCTGGTCGACGTATAATACTGGAACCAGGCGTGGTGCGGAATGTAGTCGACCGAGGTGAACGCGGGTGTGCCCGGCGCGGTCGGGTCGGTTTCCCGTTGGCAACCGGTCGTACCTTGGGGGTGGCCAGGGTTGGGGGGATTGACGATGCCGAGATCGAAGCCGCCCATGAACGAACCCCAGGTGATGCCCTTGTCGTTGAGGAGATCGCCGATGTTCTTGCCGGCCATCGTCACCTGATCGATGGCGGGATTGGAGCAGACATCCCCAATTGGATCGCCGTCACCGATTTCGGTGACGTTGCTGGCGACGTGCGTGGCATCGCCGAACGCTTCGTGCGTGGAATGCAGCAGATTGTTGGAGGCATCCAAAACGTTCTTCGTCGCGGAGAAACCGTTGGTCTGGCCCGAGATCAGGTTGATCGCACCAGGCGTCGAGGGGCCGAACTGGGTCGTGTAGTTGTTATCGTTCAAGGCGAAATGCTGGGCGTAGTTCCACATCGCGGTAACGGTGTTGCCGTCATAATACCCCATCACCAGTGCCTTGCTGCCAATGCCGGTCGGCGGCGGTCCCGCGGTTCCGACATAGGCCGGGAAACCATCCATCTTGCCGTTGTCGTAGGCGCTTTCCTCGGGGCTTTCATTGTGCCCCTGATCCGCGGTCAGCGCCTGCGCGGGCGACAGCCGGAACGGGTTCGACGCGCCGGTACCGTTGGTCTTGGCGTTGTCGGGCGGGAGGGGAACGTTGGGATTGCTGTTGGGATTGTGGTTGAGAAGATCGAGGCCCGCGAGCGGCCCGAAATCGTTGTTGACGTCGAGCGGGTTGGCGAGGTTGTTGACTTTCGGCGTGCGCTTCTTCGCCGTAAACGGCGTTTCGCCAGCGAGGTTCATCGCGTTGGGATAGGTTCCGAAATAATGATCGAACGAGACGTTTTCCTGGAAGATCACAACGAGATGCTTGATCGGCGTTGCGGTGTGGACGTGATGGAAATCGGAATCGCGGCCGTGGTCATCGTCGGCGACGGCATTTGCGCCCGCGACCGCAAGGGCCAGAGCGGATACCAAACCTAGGGCTGTTGGCAAACGCATGGGGGTTGCCTCCTTATGGTAGAGTTTGAATTTGAAAGATGACGAGAATTGCCTGCGGCGACCGTTAAGGTGCCGGGCGGAATTTTTCAGAGCCGGGTCACAGCCGGACGAAAAATTTGTGACATCTGATTAAATAAGTCTGAGGGTACAAGGCCATGGCAATGCATCATTGAAATTATTCCAGGGACAGGTTGAAAAATTTTATCGCCGCTGCGAAGCCGCTGTCGCAAATAGTCCTTGAAATAGTCATGCAAAGCGAAAGGGCCCCGCGCGTGCGGAGCCCTGCCGGCAAAACCTAGGTTAGCTCAAGAAAACAGACAGTGGACCCTGCAGGTCCACGTCCTCCGTCAGTCGCGGTCATCGAATGGCGAGACGTAGCCCTCCGGGAACCGCAGCTGGAAGCGGCCGATCGTGCGGTAGTCGCCGAGATTGTTGCTCGGCTGCGGCGTGTTGTAGCCGGCGAACACGATCGTCACCGTGCGCTCGTCGGTGTAGAGCGCCTGCGGATCATAGACGCGGCCGCTGAAGAAGTTCGAGTTATAGCCGCCCGGCACCGGCACAAAGGGCGCCACCTGCGCGCTCGTCAAGGCGTCTGCGCCGCTGACATTGACGACCGGAGCGTTCAGCGGATAGGGCCGCGGACCCGCAGGATCGGTGACGGTGTCGGTGGACAGGATCGGATTGTCGAACCCGTTGATGACATGCCAGCTCAAGAGGTCGCTCGGCTGTTTGACCTCTTTGTCGGTCTCGGCATAGCCGATGAAATGGAAACCGTCAGAGTCGTTGTCGAGGCAGTTGCCGGCGCCGAAGAACATGCCGTAGTGCCCGTTCGCGAGCTTGATAATGCTGCCGCTGCCGAGCCAGCGGATGCCGTTCAAGGCGACGGTGGTCGGATCGAATAGGCCGCTGGTTGGGCCGACATCGGTGAAGTTGATGCCGTCGGTCGTGGTCGCCACGCGAACCGCGATCACGTCGTGGTTCGCCTTGCGCGGCTTGCCATTGACGAGGTTAGTCAGCGCGAAGGCGGGCGTCTTCGGGCATTGCTGGCTGGCCGGGAAACTGGTGTCGGCATTGAGCGTTTTTTCGACATAGACGACCGTGGTCGTGTTGCCCATCTTGACCGAGCCCATCATGGCGTCGGGGTTCTGCAGGCCAGTGGTTGAGGTGGCCGTGGCATCGAGAGTCGGATAGCCGCCGGAGGCGAGCGGGCTGACATAGCCAAAGTCGGGCAGCGAATACAGCGAGCCGGTGTGCGAATTTGGCAGCGTGTGCACCACCAACTGGTCGGAATCGATGTGGCCATTCGCCCGGTTGAGGTTGTAGATGCGCTGGACGCCGTTCACGCTGAGAACCACGGGATGGCCGAGGCCGTTATCGGCGGCATTGGCGCTCGAGGAGCCATACGGCGTCTGCACGCCGTTGACGTTCAGATTGAGATCATCCGGATCGGTCGGATCCCACGGGCAATACGGGTTGAGCGCAAGTGTTTTGCCCATGAAATGCCAGGAGGCGCCCCAGTCGGTCGAGATCGCTGCCACCGTGGCTTCCTGCTGGTTGCGTGGGCGGTAGTCGAAGAAACCTTCCAGCACGTTGCCCAAACGGCGCACGAACGGGAAATAATAGGGCTGCATCAAGCTAAGCCCGTGATTGATCGCAGGCGCACCGGTCGGGCTGCAATAACCCGCATAGGGCGTGCCGTAACCTGAATAGGGCGGAGTCAATGTGCTCGGCGGGACGATGCCCGAAGCGTCATGCTTGAAATGGTCGTTATCATCGTGCTTGGGACCTTCGTCCGAATCGTCGTGTCTGAAATGGTCGCCGGATTCATCCCCCTCAAAACGGTCGGCCGATTCATGCAGCGTCCATGGCCCGTGCTTGATCACCGACTGAGCCAAGCTTTTCGGAACATAGGAGATTTTGGGGCCGGCGTCGGCCAATGCGGAAGCAGCGGCGAGCAGGGCAATGGCGGCAGAAGTGCCAAATAGAAAATTTTTCATGCGGGAATTTCCTCGATTGGATGGAGTCGTCCGTTTCATGGGCGCGACTGAACGAACGTTGGGGGCGCAACTTCCAATTCTTTCTTTTCAAATCGACGACCCTTTTTTGACAATCCGAAATAGAGAGCGGCGCGAGGCTCATGTTGCGTTGCGCTAGATGACTGCGGTGCGAAGCAAAAAGGGCCCCGCGTATGCGGGGCCCTTCGAATTTCGAATAATTATATTGCGATCGCTGCGGTTCAGCGATTGTCCCACATGCCGGGCAGTACCGGAGTATGTTCGACCCGCACTGAATTGAGCTCTTCGGGCTCAATATCGAGCGCCTGCAGGATCGTCGGCGCGACCTGCGAGGTGAGGACGGGTGTCTTCACGACCACGCTCGGAAAGCGCGGATTGGAGACTACCAGCCCGACATTGGTGTCGGCAAAACTCATGCCGCCGTGCTCGGCGTTCTTCGCCGTCGACCCCGTATAGACGGTGCCGTAGATCGGCTGAACGATGACATCCGGGACGCGGCTGTCATGCGCCGGACTGTTGAACTTGAGCTTCAGCTCATCGCCGCCCAATACTTCATCGATGAACAAGGCCTTGGCGTTCTTGTTCAAATAGTCGACCACGGCCTTGGTCTTGCTTTGATCCTGCAGCCAGATCAGCGCGATATCGTCGTCCTGGACGAAACCGCAGGCGCCGGTGCTGCAGGCATTAGCGCTCGCGATGGCGATACCACCGGGATCGGTTGCAGCGTCTGACAGCGTTGCGACGAGGTCGGCGAAATGGCCCGGCTTGTTGATCTTGACCGGGTTGATCGGCGACTGGCCGTGCTTGGCGCTGACGATGAACAGCGTGGAATTGTAGATGCCGCGCTGCTTGAGTGCTTTGATCATGCTGCCCAGGGCTTCATCGGTCTTCTGCAGGCCGAACGCGAGCACTTCGGTCGGCGTTCCGGCGCCGTCGAGGTAGCCGCCGACCTTGCCGGTATGGGTGCTCTGCGGGCAGGTGCCGTTGCCATTGTCGTGGGCGAGCTTTTGCCCGACGCTGACTGCCTGAAAATTCATGCCGAACACCGCGGGGGTACCGCCGGCGGGCGAGCCGTCATGCTTGAGGCCGTTGATTTCATTGATGATGCCCGCCACTTTCAGCTGATCATTGGCAACTGTGCAATCGACACTGACGGTGTTGTCGAGGCCACCCACATTGGTGATTTCCGGGGTGTAGAGATCGTCCACGCCGGTACCCGAGGGACCGTTGACAAGGTCGTAGGCCGGGTGCTTGTCCGCCCACGCTGTGCGGCCGCCCCTGCGCTTGACCACTTCGAAGATGGTGTTGGTCCTGATCGCGTTGTGCGGAAATAGCGCAACGCATTGGCCGGACTCGTTACGCACACGCGGCAGTTTCGCCGGATCGATTTTGTTCAATGAAACGTGGTTGTTGTCGTACTGATCGATGCTTTCGTCGAACACCATCATGTTGCCGGCCGGGGCCTTGCAGGTCACGTTGGTCGGATCATACACGGCGCGGTCATAGCTAACATCATAGAACAGGCCGTGGGTGATCGGCGATCCGCCGGTCACCAGCGCCAACAGGCCGGGGAATGAATCGGAATTCGCGGGCGTGCGGGCGTTGCTGTAAGTAACGCCGTGCTCGGACAGTTCGGCCAAGGCCGAGTTCGGATGGGCTTCGACATAGTTCGCCACGTCGAGCGCGTGCAATCCGTCCACGCTGATCAGCAGGACGTGGTCGATATCGGCGGCTTCAGCGGTCGCGCCAAAGGCCACCCCGGCCAGCAGGCCGAGGGCGATTCTTTTCAAAGTCATGGCAATTTCCTCCCCAAATGTTTTGCTGCGGTGAGCGCGGGGACTGTGGCAGTCACATATTTCACGACGATGACCGGATGATCCGGAGCACGGATATTCCGGAAAATATCCGTTTGCCAAATGTGGTGAAGCGAATTGCGTTGTGACGCTTTTAGCCACCGTCGCACAACGTTCTTAAAATTGTAACAGAGTGCGCACTGCGACCCTTCACGGTATCGGCATATCTTCAAGGAGCTTCCCGCTACGCCCCGATGAAAACCAGCAGCGTGCCGTTGGCTGCGGCGGGTGCGACGCAAATAGCGTCGCCGCTGCGGATAGCGGAACGGCCAACCGCCTTCTCCGCGGCGGCGAGATCGGACGTCAAAAGCACCAGGCCCGCACCGCCGCGCTCCGGCAAGCCCTTAAGCGAAACTTCCGGATTTCGCCGGCCCAATTGGTCTTTCGTGAGAAAGATAAAGTCGGCGCGATCCGAACCTGAGGGAACCGCGACGGCGCCGTGCGGCTCGGCCTTGACCTCTCGATCGATCATGCGCGCGAGGTGCGCGGCATCTTTCGCAGGCTCAGGCGAAACGACCAGCACTTGGCTGAGACGCTTGGCGCCGTTGGCGTGTGTCATCAGCTCCGGAATCCACACGGTTTCCCGCGTCTTGTGCTGACAGGCAAAAAAGCGCAATCCGCCCGGCGCCTCGGCGATCGGCCACTGGAAGACGGCGAATTTGGCTGCCGACAGGCTGCCGCCGGGCATCGTCACCGGGCGCTCGAAGTCGATCGGGCCGACCGGCTCATAGCCGTGCGCGCGAATTTCCGCGGCGCCGGCGGCCGAATCGACCGCCGTGAAGGCGATGCGCTCGATGCCTTCGCCCCGTTGTTCCAGAAATGCGCGGGTCGGCGCATTGTGTTCGGTCTCGACGAGAACGCCGAGCAACTCCATATAATCAGGGTCGAGCATGATGGTGTAATTGCCCGATCCCATCTTGGCGCTGTGCTTGCCGCGCGGCGAAACCGTGAAGCCGAGCCGCTTCCAGTTCTCGGCGGCCTTGTCGAGATCACGGACCACGACGACGGCGTGGTCTATTCCGATGACGTTCTTAAGCGCCACTCTTTGGTTTCCCCGGCATGAATTGGCATATGAAGCTAACCAGATCGATCTGACGTCTGCAAGCCAAGCAAATGCAAGGTTGATGTCGCGTCAACTGGCGTCGACAGCATCAAGGAGTCGTACGCGCCGTTCAAGCAAGAGTACGATCGGCTTTACGCTCGAACAGGCTGCTAGGCTGCCTTTTTCGTTTCCAGGTCAGACTTCCACTCGCCTTGGCTCGCGAGCGAATTCATGCGCGCGCGATGCGTGAAGGCCTGCTGGCCGGCGGTGACATTTTCGCTCCGGCCCGACCAGGCCTTCTGCGGCGCCGACTGCAGCGCGCGGCCGTAGGAGAAGGTCAGTTTCCACGGCAACCCGCCGATCCGGTTCATGGCGTCGAGATGCGCGGTTGCCTCTTCGTCGGACTGTCCGCCGGAGAGGAACGCGATGCCAGGCACCGCCGACGGCACGCAGTTTTTCAGTAGCCGCACGGTTTTCTCGGCGACTTCGTCGACGCCGGCCTGCTTGGCTGATTTCTTGCCCGACACCGCCATGTTCGGCTTTAAGATCATGCCTTCGAGCGCGACCTTCTGATAGTACAGTTCCTGAAAAGTCTCCTTCAGCACGAACTCGGTCACCTCATAGCAGCGGTCGATATCGTGATCGCCGTCCATCAGCACTTCGGGCTCGACGATGGGGACGATCTGCGCAACCTGACACAGCGCGGCGTAACGCGCCAGCGCGTGGGCATTGGTGCGAATGGCCGTGTAGCTCGGAATGCGTGGTCCGATATCGATCACCGCGCGCCATTTCGCAAACCGCGCGCCCCGGTCGTAATATTTCTTCAGCCGCTCGGCGAGCTTGTCGAGGCCGACGGTAATCAGTTCGCCGGGGCAGTTGGATAGCGCTTGCGTACCTTCGTCGACCTTGATGCCCGGAATGGCGCCGGTCTGTTCGATCAGTTTTACCAGCGGCGTGCCGTCCTTGGCCTCCTGCCAGATGGTCTCGTCATACAGGATGACGCCGGAGATGTATTTCGACATCGCCTCCCTGGAGCGGAACAGCATCTCGCGATAATCCCGGCGCGAGTCCGGGTTGGAATCGACGCCGATCGCATCAAACCGCTTCTTGATGGTGCCGGAGGATTCGTCGGCGGCGAGGATGCCCTTGCCGGTCGCGACCATGGCCTGAGCAATCCTGTTGAGATCGGGGAGATTCATCGCTTTCTCCTGTCGGCTGGATCAACGGCGATCGGGCAGGCCCATCTCGGCCGTTGGGATGGATGGCGCTTTGACTTTACTTTATTTCAAAGGCCGCAATCCAGGTTCATCAACACGTGGCAAGATCGATTGGTTCCAGCACCGACCGTTACCCCCGCGTGCATTAGATTAAAGATGCAATCTGCTGGAGATTAATAATTGTTCAGGAAATCGGAGGCGACACCACGGTCACTCGATTGTAAGCTAGGGCACGTAAAACTAGAGCATCTCCTGGAAAGGAGAGGGGCGCAGGATGGAACTGACGGACCAATTCAAGCGCGTCGCGTCCATCGACGTGCATTGCGGGCGATGCGCAAGGCCGATGGCGATCCAACGCTTCAACTACGCCGATCTCGCAACTGAATTTACCTCGATCGATTACAAGTGCCTCTCTTGCGGGTACGAGGAAATGCGGCCGTACTCGGCTGAAAATTTTTGAGCCGCGAAATTTCAGGACAGGATCGGTAGCGCAAAGCCGGCTGAAGCCGTCTCGCCTTTGTTAGCCGTCGCGATTGGGCGCGGTCCTACCGGCAGAAATGCCGCAGCCCTAGTTGCACGGCCCGTGGACGATCAACTCGCTTGCGAGAGCGGCCTACATTCCGTGGTCCTGAAAGACTTTCCGGCATGCGGCGCCAAGCCTGTCACGGTGCTGCTGCAGGCATTGCTGTACGGCGCTGTCGCCGTCTGCCAATTGCTTGCGGCAAAGCCGCGACGCGTCGCGCGAGCACGCCGAACGCTCTTGAGGCGTGCCGGCCTGCGCCCACACATCGCAGCGTCCTAGAACCAACATGGAAATCGCTAACAAAACAATTTTGGTCATTTTTGGCTCCAAGGTGCTCGTTAACTCCTTCGGCATTTACTCGCGATTAGCGTGCCCCATCGCGCGCCATGCTGTGTTCACCCGCTAACGCGCGGCAATCAACACGGGTTCCGCGGCCTTGGAAATGTCACGGTATGAACGGGAACGTTTCGCGAGCGGAATTATTCGATCTGAAGAAGGGTCCCGCAAAGCGGGGGGTCGGGCTGCCATCAAACACGCAGGAGTACGTCATGAAGCTAAACGCGACGCAGCTGAAACAAACCCTGAACCAATACGATGCTCAGGTGCTTCCCGATGACCACCCTGCGGTCACCCAATTAAACAATCTGTTTGGAGATCATACGTTCTTTCTCGATGGCGACGGTCTCAAGGTGCTGGAGCCCACCGAAGCCCCGGAAATTGATGGTCAAGCCGGCGAGGTCGTGAGCCTTGCCGACTGGAGCGATGCTACACTCAGCAGTCTCAGACCACATGAACCTGAGCTGACGGGTAGGGTCATCGTTCTCGAAGTCAAACACTGATCCGCGCCAAGGCGATGCCCGGATCAAACTTCAAAACACGCTCGATCCATTTTGCCACCCGAAGCATCTTGTGGTCTTCGCGGTAGGCGCCGACCACCTGCACGCCCAATGGCAGGCCGTTTTTGCCGACGCCGGCCGGAAGCGATAGCGCGGGAACGCCGAGCAAGGTCCAGGGCGCGCAATATTCGGCATCGCCGGTGTAGCTGAGGCCCTCCGGCGCCTCGCCGAAGGCGGGCAGCGTCAGTACCGCGTCAAATTTCGAGATGCTCTCGGCAAATTCGAGACGCAGTTTTTCCTGCGCGGCCTTGGCCGCGAGGTAGTCAAAAGCGCCATGGGCTTTTCCAGCTTGAACCAGCGACTTCAAATGATCGCTGGTGCGGTCCGGATATTGTTCTACAAGTCCTGAGAAGATGAAGGCGCCTTCGCTGGCGAGAATGGTGTTGACCGTGGTCCAGTTGGCTTGATCGAGGTCTGCAAGGTCCAGATCCGCGACGATGGCACCGGCATCGCGCAGTTTTGCAATTGCCGCCTCGAACGCAAGCTGCTGCTCGGGCTCCGCCCGCGACCATTTTGTAAAGCGCACGACCGCGAGCCGCGGCTTCTCGATCGACGACAGTCCCTGTTCGATGAAAACGTCAAACACCGGCACCGGCCGGCCGTGCCGGTCGCTATCGCTACTGCCGCCGACCAACGACAGCGCCAAGGCCACGTCATCGACGCGCCGGGCAAAGAAGCCGACGTGATCGAGCGAGGGGCTGAGCGGATGAACGCCGGTGCGGGGAATCGCGCCAAAGCTCGGCTTGAAACCGACCACGCCGTTGAAGGCGGCCGGCCGGACCACCGATCCCAGCGTTTGGGTGCCGAGCGCCAGCGGCACAAGTCCGGCCGCAACCGCTGCTGCCGAGCCCGACGACGAGCCGCCCGGCGTGTGCTTTGGATTCCAGGGATTGACCGTCGGCCCCGGATGCCGCCACGCAAACTCGGTCGACACGGTTTTGCCGAAAATCGTCGCGCCGAGATTGCGCAGCCGTTCC